>ERZ772860.2347-NODE-2347-length-10963-cov-3.786854_pt1 | contig 10963 bp, 6 predicted proteins | sample MGYA00511342_ERZ772860 | MGnify/ENA primary metagenome ERZ772860 (study PRJEB29015, sample SAMEA2737665) | human gut metagenome | biome: human gut; feature: human-associated habitat; material: faeces | place: China | collected 2012 ... | reverse complement strand
CAATGCCGTTTCAGTTTCTTTTTTTCATCGTTTCGGCGCGGCCGCCCATGCCGGTCGCGGGATCTATTTTGCAAAACCGCTCCGATCCGCTCGGCGCAGACCCGTCCGCCGCCCTATATCTCGACTGTCCAGCCGTTGACGTCGGGGAGCCTGCCCCACTGAATGCCGGTCAGCGTGTCGAACAGCCATTTGGAAACCGGGCCGATCTCGCCGTTGTTGACGACGATCCGCTCGTCGCCGATTTTGATCTCGCCGACCGGAGAAATGACCGCGGCCGTTCCGGTGCCGAAAATCTCTTCCAGCTTGCCGCTGTGCGCGGCCGCCTCGACCTCGCGGACGGAGAGACGCCGCTCGCTGACGCGATACCCCTCGTTTTTCAGCAGCTCAATGCTGGATTTGCGCGTGATGCCCGGCAGAATGCTGCCTTCGAGCGCCGGTGTGACGATCTCGCCGTCAATCTTGAAGAAGACGTTCATCGCCCCGACCTCTTCGATGTATTCCCTGTGCACGCCGTCAAGCCAGAGCACCTGATCATAGCCCTCTTCATGCGCCTTGACCTGCGATTTGATCGACGCGGCGTAGTTGCCTCCGCACTTGGTAAAGCCCGTTCCGCCCTTGACCGCGCGGACGTATTCGGTTTCGATATAGATCTTGACCGGTCTGATGCCGGTGGAGTAGTAGTTTCCGCTCGGAGACATAATGACGATGAAATAATAGTGATCGGAAGCGCGCACGCCGAGCGCCGCGTCGGTCGCGATCATAAACGGCCGGATATACAGCGACGTGCCCGGATCCGTCGGAACCCAGTCGATATCCGTCTCAACGGCCTTTTTCACGCAGTCGACCCAGAGATCCTCGTCGATCGGCGGCATGCAGAGACGGTCGCACGAGCTGTTCATGCGGCGCGCGTTCTCCCACGGGCGGAACAAAAGCGTTCTGCCGTCCTGCGTTCTGTACGCCTTCATGCCTTCAAAGTTTTCCTGGCCGTAATGGAACACCATCGCCGCCGGGTCGAGCGCAATCGGCGCATAGGGAACGACGCGCGGATCGTGCCAGCCGGCCTCCCTGGAATATTCCATAATCAGCATGTGATCGCTGAAAAGCTTGCCGAAGCCCAGCGCGCCGTGCGGTTTCTCCTTGGGCGTCTTCGTCCGTTCAACTCTGATTTCCATCCTGCATAACCTTCCTTTTTGTGGACGTTCCAAAACCATTCCAATATTTACTGATAATCATACCATTTTGTCCGATCTTTTTCAATATGCAATATTCCCAATCCTTTTCTCCGCTCGCTTTGCTCCCTTATGGATTTTTTTACGCTGCGCCTGTTCAGGGCCAAGTCCGCGCGGATTCGGCGAACCGCCCTCCGCCGGATCGAGCCGCCCGGAGGGGAACCGCACGCAAAAGCGCGACGGTTAAAACCGGCGCGCTCTCTTTTGCAGGATTCTCTTTATCCTTCTTTTTTCTCTTTCTCCGGCTTCTCCCGGCATAAAGCGGTCAGCACGCGAATCGAGCTGTAAAAGACGATCAGCGCGATAAAAACGCCTCCGAGGCCGTAGCCCATCAACATGAAACCGGCGGTTATCGTATCCATAGTCATTCTCTCCTTTTCACAATCCGGCGCTTACAGCAGGTTGGCGATGACGGGCGCGATCGACAGCACGACGCCGCCGGCGATGACCGAACCGATCTGACCGGAAACGTTGGCGCTGACGGCGGGCATCAGGATGAAGTTATAGGGATCTTCCTCCTTCGCCATGCGCTGAACAATTCTCGACGCCATCGGGAAAGCGGAGATTCCGGCCGCGCCGATCATGGGGTTGATCTTTTTCTTGGTAAACAGGTTGATAAACTTGGCGAACAGCACGCCGCCCGCGGTGTCAAAGACAAACGCAAAGAGGCCGAGCAGCATGATGACGAGCGTCTTGACCTGTAAAAACGCGTCGTAGCGCATGGTCGCGCCGATGGTGACGCCGAGCAGGATTGTGACGATGTTGGCCAGCTCGTTCTGCGCCGATTTGTTGAGCCGCTCGACGACGCCGGACTCCTTGATGAGGTTGCCGAACATCAGCAGGCCGATCAAAGGCGCGCTGATCGGCGCAAGAATCGCCGCGACGATGGTCACGACGATGGGGAAAAGAATCAGCGCGATTTTTTTCACCTTAACGTCGGAATACTCCATGCGGATCATGCGCTCTTTTTTCGTCGTCATCGCGCGGATCACCGGCGGCTGAATGATCGGCACAAGCGCCATATACGAATAGGCCGCCACGGTGATCGGCCCGAGCAGCGCCGGCGCCAGCTCGTTGGCGACGACGATCGAGGTCGGGCCGTCGGCCGCGCCGATAATGCCGATCGAAACCGCCTCCAAAAACGTGAAGCCGATGCCCGGGAAGAGCTTGGAAACCCCGAGGACGGCGATGATCGTAAAGAAAATGCCGAACTGCGCGGCGGCGCCGAAGAACGCCATGCGCGGATTCTGGAATAGCGGCCGGAAGTCGGTCATCGCGCCGATGCCGATGAAGATCAGGCACGGGAACAGCTCCGTCACGATGCCTGAATTATACAGAACCTGCAAAACACCCGGGGCGCCGTCCGCGCTCGCCCATACGACGTTGAGCGGCAGGTTGACGAGAATCGCGCCAAAGCCGATCGGCAGCAGCAGCGCCGGCTCATAGTCCTTGGCGATGGCGAAATAAATCAGCAGCCCGCCGATTGCATACATGATCAGGTATTCCCAATGGAAATTGAAAACGCCCGACAGCAGCTCTCTGATCTGTTCCAAAAAAATTCCTCCAAAAAAATCAATTATCAGTTATCATACTACCATAGAATCCGCGGAAAGTCAACGCTTTTTGAACCGCAAGCAGATATTCTCTTATTTCATTACATTTTCTCACATAAATGATCATTATATGCGTTATATTTCGATTTTTCAATTGATAATGCTCTATTATTATCGTATTTAAAAGCAAAAAACCTATTTTCTTTTCTTCGCATATAACAGAATGAAACCGGCAAATAATATCCTATATTTTCCTTTAATTGCGCCATTTACAGCTTAAAGACTGTCAAAAATCTCAATCCGTATTTTCCTTTTCGCCGGTTCTTCCATACGGCGCTTCGGCGCGAAATTTCAGCACGATAAAGGACTTTGCTTCCCACTTGAAATATGCTATAATAAGGACGCCGAACAAGCATAAGAGAGGATGACTGCGTTTTGAAAAAGGTGGACGATCTCCATTATAAGGATCTGTATTTCCGCGAAAACAGGATCAAGCATTACGTCGAACTGCTGAAATCGCTGCGCTATCCCAAAACCGAGGCGCTGATCGGCTGGAAGCACGCGCTCGGCGATTTTGAAGGGCCGCAGCAGCCCGATTACGACGACTCCGGTTGGGCGGATTTCGGCGAGCTCTCCCGGTTCGGCAGCGCCGACGAATACGGCTGGTTCCGCCGCACTGTCGTGATCCCCGATTCGTTTGCGGGGCTGCGCGTGGCGCTGAACGTCAAATCGACGCTCGACGGCGACGACGACCCCTTTTCCCGCTGGAACGAGACCAACCCCGGCTTCATCTGTTATATCGACGGCGCGCTCGCCGGCCACTACGACCGCTTTCACAAGAGCATTCTCCTCACCGAGTCGGCGCGCGGCGGCGAGGTCTACCGCGTCGCCCTCAAATATTGGACGGAAAATCCCAAGACGGACTATTTCTGTCCCATCCTCCGCGCGATTGACCCCTTGACGGAGACGCTGTACTACGATTTCCGGCTCCCCTACGAGCAGGCGCTGCTTTTAAACCAGCAGGACGGCGGCAAGATGCAGATCATCGCCCCGCTCTCCGAGGCGGCGACCATGCTCGACCTGCGCGAGCCGTATTCCCCCGCTTATTTTGAATCGCTCGACCGCGCGCACCGCTATCTCTGGGACAACTTTTACAACGGCAAATGGGCGGAGGCCGCGCCGGACGCGGCGGTCCGCTGTATCGGCCACGCGCATATCGACGTGGCGTGGATGTGGCGCATCCGCCAGACGCACGAGAAAACGCTCCGCACCTTCCTCAACGCCCTGCACTACATAGATACCGACCCGGATTTCACCTTTATCTCCTCGCAGGCGGTGCTGTACAGCTTTATCAAGGAGGACTACCCCGAGGTCTACGAGCGGATCAAAGCCGCGGTCAAGGCCGGCCGCTGGGAGGTGGACGGCGGCATGTGGGTCGAGGCCGACTGCAACCTGACGAGCGGCGAGGGCTTTGTGCGCCAGTTTTTGTATGGGACGCGCTTCTTCCGCGACGAGTTCGGCGCGGAGTGCAAAATGCTCTGGCTGCCCGACGTCTTCGGCTATTCGGCCTCCCTGCCGCAGATTCTGCGCCAGTTCGGCCTCTCCTACTTCACGACCGCCAAGATCAACAACAACGAATACAACTGTATGCCGCACGACACCTTTGTCTGGCAGGGCATCGACGGCAGCGAGGTGTTTACGCATCTGATTACCGGCGCGCGCCTGCCCAGCGTGCGCAACGGCGAATTTTCGACCGCCTACAACACCGAGCTGGCGCCCTCCTTCCTCAACGGCGCATGGGAGCACTATCACGACAAGGAGCTGACCGACGAGGTCTTTCTGCCGATCGGCTGGGGCGACGGCGGCGGCGGCGCGGCCGACTATATGATCGAATTCGGCAAGCGGATGAAAAACGGCCTGCCCGGCTCGGTCCGGGCGGAATGGGGCTTTGTCGGCGACTGGTTCGACAAATGGTCGGAGCGGCTGCGGGACAACCGCTTCCTGCCCAAATGGATCGGCGAGCTGTATTTTGAGCTGCACCGCGGCACGCTGACCTCCATGGCGCGCATCAAGCGCAAAAACCGCAAGAGCGAGCTTTTGTACCAGAAGGCCGAATGGATTTCCACGCTGAACGCCCTGCTGGCCGGCGGCGCGTACCCCAAGGCGCAGCTCGACGAGGGCTGGAAGCTCGTGCTCACCAATCAGTTCCACGACATTCTCCCCGGCTCCTCGATCAAGCCGGTCTACGACGACGCCGACCGCGACTACGCGCGCGCCTTCGAGCTCGGCGCCGCCTGCTCCGAGCCGGCGGAGGCCGCGCTGGCGGAGGCCGTTTCCGGCGGCTGCGGCGACATCGTCGTCTTTAACCCCACCGGTTTCAGCCGCACGGACATCGTCTTTGCGGACACCTCCGCCGCTTCCGCCGCCGGTACGCCGTCGCAGCGCACCGCGGACGGCCGGCTCTGCTTTGTCGCCGAGGTTCCGGCCAAGGGCTACGCGGTGTTCCGGCCCTCCGAAACCGCCTGCGGCGGGACGACCGCCTCGTTCGACGGCACGGTGCTGGAAAGCGGTCTCTACCGGATTACGCTCGACAGCGACGGTTTCTTCGCCTCGCTTTACGATAAAACCAACCGCCGCGAGGTGCTGCTGCCGGGGCAGCGCGGCAACCTGCTGCGCGCCTATGAGGATCTGCCTATCAGCAACGACGCCTGGGATATTAACGTTTTTTACCGCGAAAAGTACGAGGATGTGACCGAGCTTGTCTCCTGCGAGCTGGTTGAAAACGGCGCGGTCTACGCGGTGCTGCGGCAGGTGCGGCGTTTCCATCAGTCGACGCTCACGCAGGACATCGTGCTGTACGCCGGTTCTCCGCGCATCGATTTCCGCACCGTCGCCGACTGGAAGGAAAAGCACATTCTGCTCAAAGCGCATTTCCCCGTCGACGTCAACGCGACCAAGGCGACCTACGAGATTCAGTTTGGCGCTTTGGAGCGCAACACCCACGAAAATACGCCGTGGGACTTTGCAAAATTCGAGGTCTGCGGCCACAAGTGGGCGGATCTCTCCGACAACGGCTACGGCCTCTCGCTCTTAAACGACTGTAAATACGGCTATTCGGCGCGCGGCACCGACCTCGCGCTCTCGCTCATCAAATGCGCGACCGGCCCCAACGTCGACGCCGACCGCGAGCGGCATGAATTCACCTACGCTCTGCTGCCCCATGCCGGAAGCCTCCGCGCCGCCGACACCGTGCGGCAGGGGTATCTGCTCAACTGCCCGCTCGAAGCGCGCGTCAAGCAGGCGGACGGCGGCGCGCTCGCGCCCCGCTTCTCGCTGGTCTGCGACGAGGCGGAAAGCGGCGTAGTCATCGATACGGTCAAGCGCGCCGAGGACAGCGGCGAGACGGTCGTCCGCCTCTATGAGCCGCTCGGCGGCCGGCGCGCGGCCGCGCTGCGCTTCGGTCTGCCGGTGCGCGGCGTCTGCCGGACAAACCTCGCCGAGACGGACGATCAGCCCCTCGCGCTCGCGGCGGACGGCTCGCTGCCGCTCACGCTGTCCGCGTTTGAGATCGTCACGCTCAAAGTGGCTTTTGAAGGGATGGGAGAATAAGCTATGGTCAACACAAACATTGCCGACCGGTATTTCCGGCTGGAACGCGCCATGAAGATCGCCAATACCGTCCGCAGCTTTGAAACGCCGGAGAGTCTTGCGGTCACAGGGCTGAAAATCTGCTTCGGCGATTTTCGCGGGCCGGAACGCCCCGACTACGATCTTTCCGATTGGGAGCCGCTCTCCGACGGCGACGACGCCTATGGCGGCGCCAACACCTATTTCTGGATCTGCGGCACGCTGACGATCCCGGAAGCCTTCGACGGCAAGGCCGTGCGCCTGTACGTCTCCACGGATCAGAACGGGTGGAGCCCTTCCAACCCCAACTTCATCGTTTTCCTCAACGGGCAGATCGTCTCGGCGCTCGACCGCAACCACACCGAGCTGCTGCTCACGCCGTCGGCCAAGGGCGGCGAGACGTTCTATCTGGCCTGTAAGGGCTTTACCGCCATGCGCGACTGCCACGCCAAGTTCTCAGCGTCCCTGAAAACCTATAACGCCGAAATTACGCGGCTGTACTACGATATCCGCGTGCCGGTCGAGGTCTGCTCGTTTTTGGACGACGGCGACCACGCCAAAAAGGAGATGGAATACCTGCTCAACGAGGCGGTCAACCGCATCGACCTCGCCGAGCCCGGTTCCCCCGCGTTTTACGAGAGCGTCCGAGCCGCGCAGCGGTACATGGACGAAACGTTTTACGGCGACTTCTGCGCCCGCGAGCCGGACGTCTTCGCCCACTGTATCGGCCACACGCATTTGGACGTCGCCTGGATGTGGCCGATGCGGCAGACGCGCGAGAAGACGGCGCGAACCTTCGCCAACATGCTCAAATTCATGGACGAGTACCCGGAATTCCAGTTTATGTCCTCGCAGGCCTGCATCTATAACTGGGTCAAAAACGACTACCCCGAGCTGTTTGAGCGCATCAAAGAGGCCGTCAAGGCCGGGCGCTGGGAGGTCGAGGGCGGCATGTGGGTCGAGGCCGACTGCAACCTGACGAGCGGCGAGGGCTTTGTGCGCCAGTTTCTGTACGGCAAGCGCTTTTTCAAGCGCGAATTCGGCGTAGACTGCAAGATTCTCTGGCTGCCGGACGTGTTCGGCTATTCCGCCGCGCTGCCGCAGATCCTCAAAAAGAGCGGCATGGACTCTTTCATGACCACCAAGATCGCGTGGAACAACCACGACAAGATCCCCTACGACACCTTCACCTGGCGCGGCATCGACGGCAGCGAGGTCTTCGCGCATTTTATCACCTGCGCCGACTACTGGAACGCGCGCAGCGGCAACAGCTTTACGACCTATAACGGCCACCTGAACCCCAACCAGATGATGGGGGCGTGGCAGCGCTTCCAGCACAAGGACATCTGCGACGAGGTGCTCTGTTCGGTCGGCTGGGGCGACGGCGGCGGCGGAACCGACCGCGAGATGCTGGAAAACGGCCGCCGTCTCGCCAAAAATATCCCCGGCGCGCCCTCGGTGCACTGGGGTTTCGCCGGCGAATATTTTACAAAGTGGAGGGAACGGCTGCACGATAACCGATTCCTGCCGAAATGGGTCGGCGAGCTGTATCTGGAATTCCACCGCGGCACGCTGACGACCATGGCCGACAACAAGAAGTATAACCGCAAAAGCGAATTTCTGTATCAAAAGGCCGAGCTGTTCGCCTATATGGACAGCCTGTTCCTCAGCGGAGCCTATCCCAAGGAGATCTTCGACAAGAACTGGGAGACCATCCTCACCGATCAGTTCCACGACATCCTCCCCGGCTCCTCGATCAGGGAGGTTTACGAGGACTCGGCGCGCGACTACGCGGAAATCCTCGCCGACGGCGGGGCAGTCGTCGACAGCGCGCTCGGCGCGCTCGCCGGAGCCGTTTCGACGAGCGGCCTGTCCGTCGTCTGCTTCAACGACACGGGCTTTGACCGCCGCACCGACGTCTGCGGCATCAGCGGCGAATACGGCGTTCTCGCGGCCGACGGCCGCAGGCTGCCCGCGCAGGTGTCCGGCGGCCAAACGCTGTTCCTCGCCGAGGACGTTCCCGCCAAGGGCTACGCGGCGTTCCGCCTGACCGCGCCCGCCGCGTCGGACAAAGCCGCCGTACAGTGGGACGGCACGGTCTGCGAGACGCCTTTCTGCCGCGCGACGCTGACCGCCGACGGCGAAATCTCCTCGCTGATCGACAAGGCGAGCGGCTATGAGCTCTGCGCCGGCGGGCAGACGCTGAACCGCCTCGCCGCCTATGTCGACCGCCCGTACAACCACGACGCATGGGAGGTCGCGCCGTATTACACCGAGCAGGCCTATGCGCCCGAAACCGTGGAGCGCTGTGCGCTCGTCGAAAACGGCCCCGTCTGCGCGCGATTCCGCACCGTCCGCACCTACGGCCGTTCGACGATCACGCAGACGCTGGTGTTCTACGCCGCGCTGCCGCGCATCGACGTCTGCAACGAAATCGACTGGCATGAGGACCACACGCTGCTGCGCGCCCACTTCCCGACCACGATTCACGCCAGCCGCGCCGTGTACGACATCCAGTTCGGCAACATCGAGCGCGAGACGAACCGCAACACCTCGTGGGAATTCGCCAAATTTGAGGTCTGCGGCCACAAGTGGGCCGACCTCTCCGACGGGACGTTCGGCCTCGCCGTATTAAACGACTGCAAATACGGCTACCGCTGCCTGGAAGGCGAGCTTTCGCTCTCGCTGCTGCGCGCGCCGACCGAGCCGAACCCCATGGCCGACCGCGGCCGCCATACCTTTACCTATTCGCTCCTGCCGCATGCGGGGACGTTTGCGGAGGGCGGCGTCATTGCGCAGGGCTATCAGCTCAACAATCCGCTCGACGGCCGCGTGACGGCCGCGCACCCTGACGGCGGCCTGCCGCCGCGGCTGTCGCTGGTACAGTGCAGCGCGGAAAACGTCGTCGTCGGCGCGGTCAAGCGCGCGGAGGACGACGGCGACCTGATCGTGCGCCTCAACGAAGAGATGAACCGCCGCACGGCCGTCCGGCTCGAATTCGCCCGCGCGGTGGAGTCCGCCTCCGTGGTGTCGCTGATGGAGGACGAGACTTACGCCGAGCTGACGCCGGACGGAAACGCGCTGTCGCTGACGGTCGAGCCGTATGAGATTGTGACGTTAAAGCTCCGGCTGCGCTGACGCGGAAAGCCGGTTCCAGAAAACCGGATTGCGAGCGCGCCCCTGCGGGCAGGGGTGACGTTTCGCAGGAAAACCTGTGTGCGTCTATTGAACGATGTCCTTAGCAACCGACGGCAGGCGCGCACACCGTCAAGCTCAAAGCGTGCAGGAAACCGTAGGGGCGATCGCACCGCCCCTACGGTTCCCCTTTCACGTCTGTCTCGGTTTCTCCCGCATACAACGGGCAGAGGGCGTTTCGGCAGAAAAACCCGTGTGCGTCCATTGAATAATGATGTCCCTGTAAATCGACAGCGGGCGCGCCCGCACCGAAAGTCCCAGACATACCGGAAGCCATCCTTCGTGACCGCCCTCTCCGGTTTCCCCTTTCGCCGTCTCTCCGCGTAAGGCGGGCGCGCGCCGTACGTTCCCATATCACTGGAAAATTCCCGACGCGTATCGTTTGTCACCCCGCCGCGCCTTTCTATTTCCGTTCAGAAACGAGGAATCCTCCATGACCTTTTATCTGCTGCTCCTGACGGTTTTGTTCTCCCTCCAATCGCTGTTCTGCAAGCTCTTCTCCGACAACGCAAAATGCAAAAACCCGGCGGCTGTGCCGGTGCTCTTTACCGTTCTTTACGGCGGCTTTATCGCTTTGTCCACCTTGGTCTTCGCCGGATTCCGTTTTTCCGCCTCTCCGGAAACGGTGTATTTCGGGCTGGCCAACGGCGTGATGCTCTTTCTCTACAACCTCTCGCTGATCAAGGCGAGCTCTCAGGGCTCTTACGCCTTTACGATGATCGCCGCGCTGTTCGGCGGCGTTACGCTGCCGATCGTCTCCATGGCCGCGCTTTGGAGCGAGCGGCTCGACGCCCTGCAATGGGCGGGGATCGCCGTCATGCTCGTCTCGTTTGTGGTCATCAACGCCGACTCTCTCTCCCTGAAAGGCGCAAAGCTGCCGTTTTTCCTCTGGTGCGCCTGCCTGTTTGCGGCCAACGGCATGTACGGCGTGCTGATGAGTTCGCAGCAGCTTGTCTTCGACGGAAAAGAGCACAACGAGATGGTGATCATCACCTTTGCGGTCGCCGCACTGATCGCCGCGCTGTTTTTGCTCTGCACCCAGCGGCGGGACACGCTGCGCTGCTTTCGCGTCGGCGTCAAAAGCGGCGCGTACGCGGCGGTCTGCTGCTGCGTCGCCTCGGCGGCGGCCAATCTGTTGATTTTTCTGCTCTCGCGCATGAGCGTCTCGGTGCTGAACGCGGTCACAAACGGCGGCACCTTGGCGCTCTCCGTGCTGTACTCTTTCCTGTTTTTCAAGGAAAAGCCGACGCCGACGCGCACCTGCGGCATCGCCCTTGCGCTGGCGGGGATCGTCATGCTGTCGGTGTAAAGACAGGCGCTCACAGACAAACGGGAGTACCCGATCGGGTACTCCCGTTT
>ERZ772860.2345-NODE-2345-length-10964-cov-3.403978_pt1 | contig 10964 bp, 10 predicted proteins | sample MGYA00511342_ERZ772860 | MGnify/ENA primary metagenome ERZ772860 (study PRJEB29015, sample SAMEA2737665) | human gut metagenome | biome: human gut; feature: human-associated habitat; material: faeces | place: China | collected 2012 ... | reverse complement strand
GATGAAGTGCATCCGGATGCTGACCTTCCTGCCGCTGGAGCAGATCGATGAGATGAGCACCTGGCAGGATCAGCGCCTGAACGAGGCCAAGGAGATTCTTGCCTACGAGATGACCAGCATGGTGCATGGCAAGGAAGAGGCCGAAAAGGCTCAGAATGCTGCCCGCGCACTGTTCAGTGGCAACGCAATAGATACCGAGCACATGCCCAGCACCCAGCTGACCGAGGCTGATCTGACGGACGGTGCCATCGGCATTCTGACCCTGATGGTCAAGGCCGGTCTGGCTGCTTCCAACGGCGAGGCTCGCCGTCTGGTAGTACAGGGCGGTGTGTTGGCAGACGGTGAAAAGGTCGCTGCTCCCACTGTCAGCTTTACCGCAGAACAGTTGGCCAAGGGCATCGTCATTAAGAAGGGCAAAAAGATCTACCACAAGGTAACGCTGTAAAAAAGCATTATAAAATTTATGGGCCAGAAACGTCCGTAGGCGTTTCTGGCCCATTTTTTACATTTTAGCGCGCAACAGCTGCTGTCCGGCAGTCACCCGGCCGGAGAGCAAAGGCTCTATCCGTGCAAACCGGCTGCTGTTGGTCACGATCACGGGGGTGGTCAGCGTGTAGCCTGCCGCTGCAATGGCCTGCATATCGAACCGGAAGAGCAGCTGCCCCTTCTGCACATGGTCTCCAGTCTGTACAAATAGCTCATAGCCCTTGCCCTTCAGCTCCACGGTGTCCATGCCAACATGAATGAGTACCTTCAGCCCGTTATCGCACTGCAAACTGATGGCATGATGGGTCTTGGCGATCTTTTCCACAATGCCGTCTGCGGGTGCTACTACCTCGCCGCAGCTGGGTTCGATGGCACACCCTTTGCCCAGCACCTCGCTGGAGAACACAGGGTCCTTGATCCGGGTCAGTGCGCGGATACGTCCTGAGACCGGTGCATAGAGCAACTGCCCGCTGTCCGCAGACACAGCTTCCATTGCTGGGTCATCAGGGGCAAATAGCGCACTTTTCTCAAAATGTGCCAGCAGCCGCTGCCGGATGCTGTGCATAAGAGTAGCAGGTTCTTTCATTCCGGTTTCCTTCTTTCGGCAGAGGAGCTGCCGTGGCGGTGTTTTTCTTGTCTCTACGCATTCCGCAAAAACAGGGCCGAAAGGGAAGCTGTCCCCCTCGGCCCCGGCTTATGCTTTTACAGCTCGTATGCCTTTTTCAGTGCCTCATAGGCGGCGTCCTCGTTTTCCGCGTGGACGAGCAGAGAAATATCCAGATCGCTGGTGGTGATCAGCAGCACCTCGATACCGGCCATAGCCAGTGCGTTCAGCGCACGTGCAGCCACACCGCAGCTGGTGACCATATCCTCGCCGAACAGATTCAGCTTGGAGTAACCCACACTGATCAGAGGAGAAGCCTTGGCGTCCTTGTCCAGATTTGCCGCCGAGATTGCTTTCATCACCAGCGGCAAATCGCTGCTGGATGCGGTAAAGCTGAAATCAATGGTAGTGCCGTGGGGAGCGCTCTGGCTGATCATATCCACCACCACGCCGGTCTCTGCAAAGATATCCAGATACCGGGACAGACTGTTGCCCCGGAACGCTACGTCCTGCACGCTGATCATCATCAGGTCGGTCTCGATATTGATCTTCGATACTCCGTACATAAAAAGTCCTCCGTTCTGCCCGGGCTGCCGGACAACGCTCAATCATTTCACATTTTTATGTAAGTGCTAAAAAGGATGCACTGATATTATTTTGCGCGATTTTTTGTATCCTGTCAAGGCTGAAATCAGAATAATTTGCCCGCACACCATGCGCTGCCGCCAATTCCTGCGTGTAATCGCGCAAAAGGTAGGTGCGCACATTGGTTTTTCCGGTATCATAATGGGTCACGGTGGGGTGCAGCTGCGGCGCAAGCACTTCACACTGCACCGAGCCGTTCGGCTGGGTGGTCTTTTGCAGCTGCAAGGTCAGGATCGCACCCACCAACTGATCCGGGTGGCTCTGGGTGCTGAGGAAATTGCCCAGCGAGAAGGCGACAAAACTTCTCCGCCCGTCCGCTGCGGTCAGCCACTGGGCATCCTGCAGCACATGCGGATGGGTGCCCACGATGACATCTGCGCCCCAGTCTGCCAGATTCTGCGCCAGTGTGCGCTGACTGTCCACGACGGCGTGGCTGTTCTCTACGCCCCAGTGCACTCCCACCACCACAAAATCTGCCTGCTGACGCGCCAAGCGCACCTGATGCTCGATCACATCGGTCTGGCTGGTGTAGATGACATTGGCTGTCATATTCTTGTTCTGGCGGATGCCGTTGGTGTGCTCAGTATAGGAGAGATAGGCGATGGTCACACCATTGACGGTTTGCAGCGGGATACGGTCGTAGTCCTCTTCGCCGCACCACAGACCGGTGGTGACTACATCCTCCGGCATGGACTCCCAGAATTGCAGAGTAGCCGCAATGCCGGACGCGCCCTTATCATAGGTGTGGTTATTGGACAGGCTGAACACCCGCACCCCGTCACGGTACAGCGCCCGCGCACAGTCGCCGGGGGTGGAAAAGCATGGGTAGGTGGAGGGTGCAAGGGTGTCGCTGCAAAGGGTCTCCTGATTGATCCAGTTCACATCCTGTTTCGCATAGAAAGGAGCGATGTGCTCATAGCAGTAATCAAAGCTGTACTTTCCGTCTTCGCCTGCCCGGCGGGCGGCCTGATTATAAATGGGTGAATGGATCAGGTTATCTCCTGTTGCGGAAAACCGGATGGTTTCCACCACAGGCTGCGGTTCAGGTTCCGGCTCCGGGGTCGCAATGGATGAAGTAGGGGATAACACATCCTCCGGCGGCTCAACGCCGCCCACCGGTACATCTTCTCCCGGCAGCCTTGTCCAGATCCCCAGACACAATGCTATCACGCTCACAGCCAGAACCGACAGCACCACCGCCTGGAGCGTTTGTTTTTGGCCGCGCTTACGGGCAGCCGGACGCCGCCGCTTTAAAGGTTCCTGCTTCATCGTTCACCTCTTCTCCCAGCGTATGCCGGGGCAGCTCGTTTTTCAGAAGGCGGCGATCAGGTCGCCCATATCGTACAGACCCGGCTCTTTTTTTGCCAGATAGACCGCAGCATTCACTGCACCGTTGGCAAAGATGCTGCGGGAATAGGCGGTATGCCGCAGGGTGATCACCTCGTCCGGGCCGCAGAACAGCACCTCGTGGTCGCCCACGATGCTGCCGCCGCGCACAGAGCTGATGCCGATCTCCTTCGGGTCACGCTTCTGGCGCACGGAGGAACGGTCGTACACATAGTGGTACGCGCCGTTATTTTCCTCGTTGATGGCGTCGGCCAGCATCAGTGCCGTTCCGCTGGGGGCATCCAGCTTGTTGTGGTGATGCTGCTCCACGATCTCGATATCATAGTTGATACCCAGCACAGCAGAGGCGCGCTTGCACAGCTCTGCCAGTACATTAATGCCCATAGACATATTGGCGCTCTTGAATACCGGAACGCTGCGGGACAGCTGCACTACCTTCAGCTGCAGCTCTTCAGAAAGGCCGGTGGTGCACACCACGATGGGCAGCTTGTGGGTCTGGCAGTAGGGCAATGCCTTTTCCACTGCGGCAGGGGAACTGAAGTCGATGATCACATCGCCCTTGCCGTTCAGCTTTTCCAGACTGTCGTAGACCGGAATGCCGTTTTGCTCGCCGTCCTTCATATCAATACCGGCCACCACACAGCAGTCCTCCCGCTGTGCGATCATATCGCACAGCACATGGCCCATGCGGCCGCCAATACCCTGAATCACGATCTCTGTCATTGCTGTTTCCTCATTTCTATAATATGGCAGAATGCCCGGAAGCTGAAGATCCCGGGCATTCTGTACGCTGTTGTTATTCCTTGATCAGACCTGCAGCCAGCAGAGCCTGCTCGATCTTTGCCTTGTGGGCATCGCTGGGCTCTACCAGCGGCAGACGGCATTCGCCTGCGTTCCAGCCCAGCACGTTCATGGCATACTTGACCGGAATGGGGTTCACCTCGCAGAACAGAGCCTCCTCCAGCGGCAGCATTTCCAGCTGCAAAGCGCAGGCCTTGGCGGTATCTCTGTCAAAGAAAGCCTGACAGCAGTTATGCACCAGTTCCGGCGCAACATTGGACACCACGCTGATGACGCCCTTGCCGCCCAGTGCCAGCAGGGGAACCACCTGATCGTCGTTACCGGAGTAAATGTTCAGCGCATCACCGCACAGTGCAGCAACTCTGGCCACCTGAGAGATGTTGCCGGAGGCCTCCTTGATGCCGTTGATGAGCGGGTGCTTGCTCAGCTCCAGAGCAGTCTCGGGCGCAATGTTCAGACCCGTGCGGGAGGGTACATTGTACAGGATGACCGGGATGCCGCCGGCCTCAGCCATGGCGGTAAAGTGCGCCACCAGACCGGCCTGCGAGGTCTTGTTGTAGTAGGGGGTGACCATCAGCAGGGCATCGGCACCGCAGGCGGCAGACTTTGCTGCCAGTGCGCAGCCGTGGTCGGTATCGTTCGAACCGGCACCGGCAATGACCGGTACGCGGTGATTGACCGTATCCACGGTGAACTTGATGGCGGCCAGCTGCTCCTCGTCGGTCATGGTAGAACACTCGCCGGTGGTGCCGCAGATGATGATGGCATCGGTGTGGCGGGCGATCTGATCCTCGATAATGCGGCCCAACTCGTCAAAGTTGATGCTTCCGTCCTCGTACATCGGGGTGATGATGGCAACACCCGCACCGGTAAAGACAGGCTTCTTCATAGTAAAAAACTCCTTTGCTGCGTGTATCGCGCAAAAATTCAGGCATTAGTCCATATAGCCCTTTGCTGCCAGCAGCTCGGCCAGCAGCACAGCACCGCCGGCAGCACCGCGCAGGGTGTTGTGGCTCATGCAGGCAAACTTGTAATCAAACAGGGTGTCCTCCCGCAGACGGCCGATGCACACTGCCATACCGTTTTCGGTGTTGCGATCCAGCTTGGGCTGCGGACGATCCGGCTCGGTAAAGTAGTGCAGGAACTGCTTGGGAGCGCTGGGCAGGTTCAGTTCCTGTGCAGGGCCGCGGAAGTTCGCCCAAGCTTCCAACATCTGCTCCTTGGTGGGTTTTTTATCAAAGCTTACGAACACGGCTGCGGTGTGGCCGTCCGAAACAGGCACACGGAAGCACTGTGCAGTGATGACCGGCTTCTCGGCATTGACGATCTGGTCGCCCTCAATGTGGCCCCACAGCTTCAGCGGCTCGCGCTCGCTCTTTTCCTCCTCGCCACCGATGTAGGGGATCACGTTGTCCACGATCTCAGGCATCCGGTCAAAGGTCTTGCCAGCGCCGGAAATGGCCTGATAGGTGCACACCAGTGCCTTACTCACGCCAAAGTCCTTCATCAGGGGATGAAGGGCGGGCACATAGCTCTGCAGGCTGCAATTGGACTTGACCGCGATGAAGCCGCGCTTGGTGCCCAGACGCTTGCGCTGGGCAGGGATGATCTCGATATGGTCGGCGTTGATCTCGGGAACCACCATAGGAACGTCCGGGGTGAAACGATGGGCACTGTTGTTGGAGACCACCGGGCACTCAGCCTTGGCGTATGCTTCCTCCAGTGCTTTGATCTCGTCCTTGGGCATATTGACAGCGCAGAAAACAAAATCCACCTGCGAAGCAACTTCCTCTACCTTGGAAGCGTCCAAAACGGTCATCTTCTTCACGCTCTCCGGCATGGGAGTAGTCATGGCCCAGCGGGAGCCCACTGCATCCTCATAGCTTTTGCCCGCACTGCGGCCGGATGCAGCCAGCACGGTCAGCTTGAACCAGGGATGATTCTCCAGCAGAGTCACAAAACGCTGACCCACCATACCAGTTGCGCCTACGATACCCACTTTATACTGTCTATCCATTTCCAGCACCTTTCCTTTCAAAAAAACAAACAGCAAATCTTATCATTGTGCACAACACGGCTTGCAAACCGGACAGCAATGCAATATAATAGATACTGTTTATACAGATTCTATAATATCATTGATACGTTGTCCGTGTCAATCATCGGAAAGGCAAATGCACAGTATGTTAAAAAAAGATTTTTGGTATGATTTACCCAAAGAGCTCATTGCACAGGAGCCCGCAGCCCCGCGGGATGCGGCGCGGCTGATGGTTCTGAGCCAAAAGGACGACAGCATCCAGCACAAGGTATTCCGCGACCTGCCGGAATTTCTGGAGCCGGGAGATCTTTTAGTAGTGAATAATTCCAAGGTGCTGCCCGCCCGCATCGTGGGCGTCAAGCAGCCTACCGGTGCCGTGTGCGAGCTGCTGCTGCTGCGGCAGGTGAAGGGAGACCAGTGGGAGTGCCTGGCAAAGCCCGGCAAGCGGATGCAGCCCGGCACGAAGGTAAGCTTTGGTGACGGCAGCCTGACCGCTGTGGTGGACGAGACCATGGAGGACGGCAACAAGTACGTTACATTCTATTATGATACCGAAACGCTTTATGAAAAGCTGGATGAATTTGGTAAGATGCCGCTGCCGCCCTACATCACAAAGCAGCTGGAGGATCAGAGCCAGTACCAGACCGTCTATGCCAAGGAGCTGGGCAGCGCAGCTGCTCCCACCGCCGGGCTGCACTTTACCCCGGAGCTGATGGACACCATCCGCGCCATGGGGGTCGGCATTGCCGAGGTCACCCTGCACGTTGGTCTGGGCACCTTCCGACCTGTGCAGGAGGACGAGATCTCCGACCATAAGATGCACAGCGAGTGGTACTCCATCAGCGAGGAGACCGCCCGGCGCATCCGCGAGACCAAGGCCGCAGGCCACCGGGTCATCGCTGTGGGCACCACCAGCTGCCGCACACTGGAGGCTGCCGCTGCCAAGTACGGCGAGATCAAGGCTTGCAGCGGCAACACCTCCATCTTCCTGTACCCGGGGGTGAAGTTCAACTGCATCGACGGTCTGATCACCAACTTCCATCTGCCGGAGAGCACCCTGATCATGTTGGTGTCCGCCCTGTACGGCTACGAAAAGACCATGCACGCCTATGAAGTAGCTGTGGCAGAGAAGTACCGTTTCTTCTCCTTTGGCGATGCGATGCTGATAGTCTGATGCAAAATTCGCGCTTTTTGCGATATTTGTATGTGAAAGGTAAGGATGCGATCTGCATCCGCCGCTCCCCTTACAATTACGGCAGACCGCTGCTGTGATCATTCTGATAACTTGCAGGCTCGTGGCCTGCATCGAGGCTGCACGGCTGTTTTCCGTGCGCAGAAAGGAACGAATAATCATGCCTTCTTTGACGACCTACACCCTGCTCAAGCAGGAGCACAACGCCCGGCGGGGCGAGTTCAAAACCGTGCACGGCACGGTGCAGACCCCTGCCTTCCAGAACGTTGCCACCGCTGGTGCCATCAAGGGCGGCCTGTCGGCGCAGGATCTGAAGGATATCGGCGCGCAGGTCATGCTGTGCAACACCTACCATCTGCATCTGCGTCCCGGCGACAAGCTGGTAGCGGATATGGGCGGCCTGCACAAGTTTACCCGCTGGAACGGGCCTATCCTGACCGACAGCGGCGGATTTCAGGTGTTCAGTCTGGCAAAGCTGCGCAAGATCACCGAGGAGGGCGTGACCTTCGCCTCCCATCTGGACGGGCACCGCATCTTTATGGGGCCCGAGGAGAGTATGCAGATTCAGGCAAATCTGGGCTCTACCATCGCCATGGCCTTTGATGAGTGCGTAGAGAACCCCGCCCAGCACGATTACTCCAAGGACAGCTGCGAACGCACCACCCGCTGGCTGAAGCGTTGCAAGGCCGAAATGGCACGCCTGAAGCACGAGGGTATCTCGGTCAACCCGGATCAGCTTCTGTTCGGCATCAATCAGGGCTGTACCTATGCAGACCTGCGCGTGGAGCACATGAAGCAGATCGCAGAGCTGGAGTTGGACGGCTACGCCATCGGCGGTCTGGCTGTGGGCGAGCCCACCGAAGTGATGTATGAGATGATCAGTCAGGTGGAACCGCACATGCCCAAGGACAAGATCCGCTATCTGATGGGCGTCGGCACCCCCGGCAACATCATCGAGGCCGTAGCCCGTGGTGTGGATTTGTTTGACTGCGTTATGCCCAGCCGCAATGCCCGCCACGGCCATCTGAATACATGGAGCGGCATCATTAACATCAAGAATGCCAAGTATGAGCGGGACGAGCGTCCCATTGACCCCGCCTGCGGCTGCCCGGTGTGCCGCAACTATTCCCGCGCCTACATCCGGCACCTGCTCAAGGCAGATGAGATGTTGGGTATGCGCCTGACCGTGATGCACAATCTGTGGTTCTACAATCACCTAATGGAACGCATCCGGGATGAACTGGATGCCGGTACCTTTACCGCTTTCCATGACAGATACGTTAAACTTCTGGATACCCGAATTTAAACTTTAGCCTTGCAACAAGGCTGATAAGAGGGTATAATAGCATTATCTGAATTTTTGAGAGGAGATTTTGCCCCATGCAATTTCTGACTACCACGTCCGAAGGCTATATCAGCCTGTTCTTCACGCTGGCACTGATGCTGGTCCTGCTGTACTTCATGATCTACCGTCCTCAGAAGAAGCAGGAAAAGAAGGATGCCGCTATGCGCAGCAGTCTGGAGATCGGCGATCAGGTCACCACCATCGGTGGTGTCATTGGCCGCGTTGTCGCCATCAAGGATGACACCTTTGTTCTGGAGACCGGCGCTGACCGCGTGAAGATCCGCTTCACCAAGTCTGCGATCTCTTCGGTCGAAAAGCTGAACATGGACAAGGCTCCTGCCGACAAGAAGTAAGCGTTTACACCGTGCATACATGAACCGCCTCCCTGCATAGACTATGTGCAGGGAGGCGGTTTTGTTATGTCTGAGTCTCGAGGTTTCCCGGCGGAGCTTCTTTCGTTTCTGCTTTTCGGGGTGCTGGGGGTAGCTGTAACGGCGGCAGCTTTGGCATGTTTTGCGCAGCTGATGGCCGGGCAGGGCTGCTCCGGCAGTGTAGTGCCGATACTTGCCACAACAGCTGTGTGCATGGGCAGTTTGTTGTGTGCACTGGCGGCGGCGTTCCGTAAAAAGGCACACGGTCTGCTGACCGGACTGCTCCAAAGTACATTTCTGGCAGTGCCGCTGGCGCTTTCTGCTATATGGAACGGCACAGCCGCCGAGCCTGCTGTGGTATGCCGCCTTCTGGCGGTGCTGCTCTGCGGTTGCATTGGCGGGCTTCTTGGGGTCACCCTGCGCAGCCGCAGGCACACGCTTCGTTGATCGATCCGGCAAATCGAATCCATCAGAGGGAGAAAACAGCGTATGTGGATCTATGAACAGACAAAATCAGAAGAAAGCCTTTCTTTGCTGCCGCAGACGGTCGGCCTACCGGTGCAAACAGAAGAGCCTGCCCTTCCGCCTGTACCGGCACAGGCAGCTGAACCGGCAGAGCAATTGACGCAAAAAGAGCCCTGCATCCCGGCAAAGCGCCACGCCACCCAGGATTGCTGGCTGCTGGCTGCGGCGTTTCTGCTGGGGTGTACGGCAGCCGGTGTGTTACAGGCCGTATGCGATGCCCGGCAGGCAGAGCTGTTGCGGTATTATCTGGAAGCGTGGCAAGGGCTGTTTACACCGAGCGGTATGCAGGGGGCTGTACAGCTTTTCGGCATGGAATACCTGACACTCGGCCTTGTGGTCAGCCTGTTTCTGGTATTGGGGCTTTCTGCCCTTGGCCCAGTAATGATCTTTGGCAATATGATGTTGTACGGCTTGGGCAGCGGGCTGCTTATGGTACAGCTTTGCGCCGCAGGCGGGTGGAAAGCAATACTTCCGGCGCTGCTATGGACAGGCTTACCGGCGGCAGCAGCAAGCGGTTGTCTGTGCTTTTTCGGGGCCTGCGCTTTGCAGGTCAGCAGCCGAATCCATGCGTTCTCTTTCGGCAGAGGGGATAAGGGAAACCATCCGGCAGGAGCACGGCTCCTGGTGGGGCAATTCGCCTTACTGGCGGTCTGCCTCTGCCCGCTCTGCGGTGCGGCCACCGGCCTTGTGTGTCTTGCAAATCGTCTGATGCAGGCCGGATAAGCGGCTGGTTTTCTTGCGGCCCGGGGCCGGATGTGGTATGATAATATAAAAATGACGAAGTCACTTTTCAACAGTTAGCTTCATATAACAACTTGGAGAGTTCAGAATGAAAGAACCGAAGCTGAAAACCGTATACGTCTGCTCCAACTGCGGAGAGACAAGCCCCCGCTGGATGGGCCGCTGCCCCAGCTGCGGCAGTTGGAACACCATGAATGAGGATGTGGTCGCCGAAGCGCCCAAGGCCGGGCTTTCCGGCGGCAAAACCGCTGCGCCTGTCCGGCAGGAGGGCGTCACCTCGCTGACGGCAAGGCGTCTGGCCGACATCAGCACGACCGAAGAAAAGAGCCGCATCCTGACGGGCATTTCCGAGCTGGACCGCGTGCTGGGCGGCGGCATTGTGCTGGGCGGCGTGGTTCTGCTCAGCGGAGAACCGGGTGTTGGCAAATCTACGATGCTTTTGCAGCTCTGCGGTGCCATCTCCAACCAGCATTCTGTTCTGTATATCACGGGTGAGGAATCTGTCCGTCAGGTCAAACTGCGTGCTGCACGGTTGAAAGTGCCGCAGGAGAATATTTATCTTGCTGCGGAGAACGATGTGGACGAGATCTGCGGCTTGATTGAAAAGGAAAAGCCGGAGCTTGTAGTCATCGACTCTATCCAGACGATGCGCTGTATGGATATCTCGTCCTCCGCCGGTACGGTAAGTCAGGTCAAGGAAAGTGCGGCCCGCCTGCTGGCCGTGGCCAAAAAGCAGGAGATCCCCATGTTCATTGTGGGCCATGTCAACAAAGACGGTGCCATTGCAGGCCCCAAGGTCATGGAGCACATCGTGGATACTGTGCTCTACTTTGAGGGCGACAAAATGCTGCCTTACCGCATCCTGCGGG
>ERZ772860.2344-NODE-2344-length-10967-cov-5.014663_pt1 | contig 10967 bp, 5 predicted proteins | sample MGYA00511342_ERZ772860 | MGnify/ENA primary metagenome ERZ772860 (study PRJEB29015, sample SAMEA2737665) | human gut metagenome | biome: human gut; feature: human-associated habitat; material: faeces | place: China | collected 2012 ... | reverse complement strand
CCGAGGCGGGTGAATTGCTCCGGATTGTGCAGGAAGTTGATGATTTCGCGCACCTCACGCTTGGGTCGCTTCATACCGGCAATGTCGTCGAAGGTCACGGTGTCGGTCATGCGTGTGGGCTTGTCGAGTTGACGGGTCACACGGTCGATAGCCGCCATGAAGTCGGGCTGCTGCACCGCCTTCTTGCCCTGTCGGGCTGCCAAAAGCGAAGCCTCGTTGCAGATGTTTGCAATGTCGGCACCCGACAGACCTGCCGTCATTCGTGCCAATTTGTCAAGGTCCACACTACCATCGCATTTCACCTTCTTCAGATGCACCTTGAAGATGCCGATGCGGTCTTGGAGCGATGGGTTGCCCATGTATATCTGTCGGTCGAAACGCCCGGCGCGCAGCAATGCCTTGTCGAGCACGTCGGCACGGTTGGTGGCAGCCAGCACGATGATGCCGCTGTTGTTGCCGAAACCGTCCATTTCGGTGAGCAACTGGTTGAGCGTGTTTTCGCGCTCATCGTTGCGTGAAAATTCGTTTTTGGTGCTTCGCGCACGGCCTATGGCGTCGATTTCGTCGATGAAGATGATGCAAGGCGACTTCTCCTTTGCCTGCTGGAACAGGTCGCGCACACGCGATGCGCCCACGCCCACAAACATTTCCACAAAGTCGCTGCCCGACATCGAGAAGAACGGCACATTAGCCTCGCCAGCCACAGCCTTTGCCAGCAGCGTTTTACCGGTGCCTGGAGGGCCCACGAGCAGCACGCCTTTTGGAATGGTGCCGCCCAGGTCGGTGTAGCGTTTGGGGTTTTTCAGAAATTCCACCACTTCGCTCACCTCTTTCTTCTCACGCTCCATGCCAGCCACATCGGCAAAGGTCACGTCCTTGTCCTTGTCTTTGTTGTGGAGTTTTGCGCGCGATTTGCCCACGTTGAAGATGCCTCCACCTCCACCGCCGCCCATACGGCGCATCATGAATATCCAGAACACCACCAACAGCAGGAGCGGTCCGAACGACCAGAATATGTTGGAGAAAGTGCTGTGGCGGTCGTATTCCACTTTGCCGTTAAACACGCCCGACTTGCGCCATTCGTCCACACGGTCCTCAAATTTGTCGGCACTCGGAATGGTGGTGGTGATCACTGCCTTAGCGCCAGGCACAGGCTGATAGTCCTTGCCCATCACCTGCTTGGCGTAGGCATCGGTGATTTCAGCCTCAGCGTCGCCCTGATTGGCGTGTACCACGATGCGGCTCACCGCCTTTTTCTGCACCCACCCTTCAAAGTCGGTCCATGGCATCTCCTTCACCGAGGTACTTTCCCCTGTGTAATAGATGCCGATGAGCACCATGAAAATGAGCGCATACAGCCAGTAGATGTTGAATTTCAATCCCCCACCCGAAGCCTTGCTATTATTGCCAAATAATTTCATTTGCTTGTTATTAGTTCTCTGATGTAAGCTTGATTAGTAAATATCTTCAATTTCGGTCACCACGGCATCTGCCCACAGTTCCTCCAGGCGATAGCGTTCGCGGAATTCGGGGAGGAACACGTGCACATACACGTTGCCGTAGTCGAGCACTATCCATTGCGAATTTTGGTAACCATCGTAGTTGTATGGGCGAGTGCCGAGTTTCTCTTCCACGTATTCACGAATGCTGTCGGCCACGGCATCCACATGCTGTGTGCTGTTGCCGGTGCAAATCACGAAGTCGCCAGTAGAGGCACTTTCAATTTCGCTCATATCCATATGTACGATTTGGTGCGCCTTCTTTTCCTGCGCGCCCTCAATAATGGCTTGTATCAATTCTTTGTTTTCAGTCATCAAATTTTATTTTGAAATATTATAATCTTAAAATATCAAGTAGTGCAAAAATCGTGCCATAATCCAAAAAATGCCACAATCCAACTCTAACCTACAAAGTTACGCCAAATTGCCCGCAGCAAAAAATAATTCCCCCAAAATCCCACAAATCTCACAAAATATTTCGCTCCGCCTCTCCCTTATGCCTCACACAGATCTCACAGATTCCACAGTTTTGCACGCCTGACGCTAAATCTCACAGATGCTTCACGCACCCTTGCTCCCTTAGGCTCACACAAATCTGATCCCACAGTTTTGCACGCCTGGCGTTAAATCTCACAGAAGCTCTCCGCACCTTTGCTCCCTTAGGCTCACACAGATTCAACGAGATTCAACAAGATGATTATTTGTGGAAATTTGTGTTGATTTGTGGCTGATTTAAAAAACCACGAATCACACGAATATTTTTTTTGTTGAATCCGTGCGATTATTCTTGTTGAATCTTGTTGAATCTGTGTGAGGGTTTTTTGTTTGTTGAGGGGGAGTGGAGGGAGATTTTTTGTGTGAATGGGGTGGGGGATTTTGATGTGCCGTGGTTTTTCTGTATTTTTGTGATAATTAAATTGTCACAAGCATGAATGAGGCTCTATTAAGTCAACTATTTCTTAAAGACACGGCGTTTCACGACCTGATGCGTCAGCATATCACCAATGTGCTGCTCATCGCTTCCACCTACGATGCGTTTATGATGGAGGAAGATGGGCGCGTGGAGGAACAGATTTTCTTTGAATACATGTCGCTCAACCTGTCGTCGCCCCCTCGTGTGACGCGAGTGTCGAACTACGATGAGGCTTTCGCCGCCATAAGTGTGAAGAAGTTCGACCTGATTATCGCAATGCCTGGTGTGGATGTGAGCGAAACCTTCGTGAAGGCGAAAGACTTCAAGCGACTTTACCCCGATGTGCCGTTTGTGGTGCTCACGCCGTTTTCGCGTGAGGTGTCGCGCCGCTTGCAGAACGAGGATTTCTCGGCTGTGGACTATGTGTTCAGTTGGCTGGGCAATGTGGACTTGCTGGTGGCAATCATCAAACTGATTGAAGACAAAATGAATGCCGACAACGATATTTCGCAGGTGGGCATTCAGATGATACTGCTGGTGGAGGACTCGGTGCGCTTCTATTCGTCGATACTCCCCACGCTCTATAATTTCATTCTGCGGCAGTCGCAGCGCTTCTCCACCGAGGCGCTCAACGCCCACGAAACCATGATGCGTATGCGCGGCCGCCCCAAGGTGATGCTTGCCAGAAACTATGGTGAGGCGGTGGCACTCTACGACAAATACCGCGACCACATTTTGGGCGTGATTAGCGACGTGTCGTTTGCCCGCGACGGTGTCAAAGACAAGCAGGCAGGCTTGAAGTTGGCGAGATACCTGCGGAGCCAAGATGCCAATTTGCCCATCATCATCGAGTCGAGCGATGTGGAGAACGCCGCCCATATGCAGGAGTTTGACGGCACATTCCTCGACAAAAATAGCAAAAAGTTGCCAGTGGACTTGGGCAACGCCATAATGAAGAACTTCGGCTTCGGCGACTTCGTAATCATCAACCCCGCCACCGGCGAGGAGATTATGCGCATTCATAATCTGAAGGAGCTGCAAGACAATATTTTCAAGATTCCGGCAGACTCGCTGCTCTACCATGCGCGGCATAACCACATTTCGCGTTGGCTGTATTCGCGCGCCCTGTTTCCGATAGCGCAGGTGGTGAAGATGCACCACTTCCGCGACATCAGCGAGGCACCAGCCGTGCGCCAACTGTTTTTCGACTTGATTGTGAAGTATCGCAAGATGAAAAACCGTGGCGTGGTGGCAGAGTTCCACAAAGACCGCTTCGACCGCTACAGCAATTTCGCTCGCATCGGCAAGGGCTCGCTCGGCGGCAAGGGCCGTGGCTTGGCGTTTATCGACTCCATCATCAAAAACAATCCGGAGTGTGACAACTTCGAGGGTGCGGTGATTCGCATTCCCCACACTGTGGTGCTGTGTACCGACATTTTCGACGAGTTTATGGAAATGAACGGACTGTATCCCACGGCGCTGTCGAATATTCCCGATGCCGAGATTTTGCAGGCGTTTTTGCGCGCCAAGCTCCCCGAATCGGTGCAAAACGACCTCTATTCGCTCTACGATGTGTTTGATGGACCGCTGGCTGTGCGCAGTTCCAGTTTGCTCGAAGATAGTCATTATCAGCCGTTTGCTGGCGTGTATTCCACCTATATGGTGCCGCATTTCACCGACCGCGACCTTACCATCCGTCAACTCTCCGATGCGGTGAAGGGCGTGTATGCCTCGGTGTTTTTCGCCGACAGCAAGGCGTATATGGTGGCAACGAGCAACGTGATCGACCAGGAGAAGATGGCGGTGATTATTCAGGAGGCAGTGGGCGTGCAGCGTGGCGACTACTTCTATCCTTCGCTTTCGGGCGTGGGGCGTTCGCTCAACTACTATCCTGTGGGCGACGAGCAACCAGCCGACGGCATAGCCGAGGTGGCGGTGGGCTTGGGCAAGTATATCGTTGACGGCGGCATGTCGCTGCGGTTCTCGCCTCGCCACCCTGCGCATGTGCTTCAAACCTCCACGCTCGACCTCGCCTTGCGCGACACGCAGCGCTATTTCTACGCCCTTTCCACCACAGCCGGAGAGGGAGAGTTTTCGATTGACGAGGGCTTCGACATCGCGCGCCTAAATGTGGACGACGCAGGCAAACAGGGCTTTTTGAAATATTTGGTATCGACCTACGACTATCAGAATGAGCGCATTGTGGATTCCGATGAGGGTGGCGGGCGCAAGGTGGTGACCTTTGCCAATGTGCTTCGCCACGATGTGTTCCCCTTGGCGCAGTCGCTCGACTTCATGCTCACCAAAGGTCAGCAGGAAATGGGCCGACCGGTGGAAATTGAGTTTGCCGGTGTGCTTGGCACCACCAAGGAAATACGCGAGGGCAACAAAGGTACGCTCTACTGGCTTCAGATTCGCCCTATGGTCGACCGTCGCGAAATGCTCGACGAGCATGTGCTCAACGCTTCGCCCGACCAACTGCTCATCAGCAGCAACAATGCGCTCGGCCACGGCATGATGGACGGGGTGCAACATGTGGTGATGGTGAAGCCCGAAAAATTTTCTATGGCAAATAATGTGCTGATAGCCGAGGAAATTGCAAAAATAAATCGTAACTTTACAGATTCAGGAGAGGGCTACATACTTGTGGGTATGGGCCGATGGGGTTCGTCCGACACTGCTTTGGGCATTCCCGTGAAGTGGCCTCAAATTTCGTCGGCGCGCCTCATTGTGGAGGTGGCTGCTCCTGGCAATACCATCGAGCCAAGCCAAGGCACGCATTTCTTCCAGAATCTCACTTCGTTTGGAGTGGGCTATTTCACGGTGGGAATGAAGCGTGATGCCGGTATGGTCGATTTCGACTACTTGGCAGCCATGCCAGCGGTGTATGAGAGCGAGTTTGTGCGCATTGTGCGCTTCGATTCGCCTCTGCAAGTGGCGATTAATGGTATGAAAGGGCGCGGAGTGGTGATGAAGCCACACGACAAACAACTTGATAATAATACTTGATAAGATATAAATATGGGATTTTTTAATGGTATTAAGCGAGCGTTCGGATTCTCCGACAATGGGGACGAACACGACGATGAACTCGATGGAATTGATGGTCGTGCGGCTCGCTCACCCTATGTCAATCCGTTTCGAAACGATACATCGCCAGCCGAACGCCACGACGCCGAACCTGCCGTGGGGCGTGTGGAACCTGCACGCAAGCAGGCGCAGCCTTCGCCTTCTGCCAGCCCAGAGGTGGAGGAGGGCATCGTGCCGCGCAGTAAGCACGAGGCTGTGAAAAAGGCGCAGCAGGCTGTTAGTGAGGCGGCTTCGGCTGGCTCCGCTAAGGTGCCAAGCGCACTGATCGACGACATCGCCTCGGTGCTGTCGGCGCACTTGGGCAATATGCATGCCACAGCAGCCACCAACGATTCGCCGTTGCGTGAACGCCTGAAAGACAGCGAGAACCAGCGCCGTGCGCTACAATCGCGCTACAACACCCTCACCGAGCGTGTCGCTTCGCTTGAAGGCGACATTGAGCACCTTGAAGTGGAGAAGAAAGCGCTTCAAAACAAGTTGAAGGTGGCGCAGGTGCAGTCGGGTGCTGTTGGCGACTTGTCGGTGGAGGCGCAAGTGGAGAGCATCGCCACCGAATACAAGGAGAAAATGGAGGTGACCAACGCACTTCTCAACGAAATTCGCTCCGAGGCGGCTCGCAAGACGCAAGAGGTGGAGGAATTGCGCCAAAAGTTGGACGAGGCGCAAACTGCCAGCACCGTGGGCGCGAAAGAATTGGCTGAACTGAAGGAACAGGTGGTGGCACTGGAGAAGCAAACCGCTGAGCAAGAGGCGAAAATCGCTGCCGATGCCAAAGCTCACGCCGATGCCATTGCTGAAAAAGATGCCCTGATAGCGTCGATGAAGGACGAGGCCTCCGCTTCGGCATCTGCCAAAGAAAAGGAGATGATGGCTGAAATGGAGGATATGCTGAAGGATGTGGAAGACTTCAAGCAGAAGAAAATCGACGAAATGGAAGCCCTCAAGCAGAGTGTGGCAGAGGCAAACAAGGCTGCCGACGAGGCGAAGGAGCAACTCCTGCTGGCTCAAAACGAGAAAACCAAACTCACCAAGCAGGTGGCTGACCTCAATCGGCGTATGGCCGACACGGTGGAGCGTCACAACCGCCGCGATGTGAATGTGGCCAACCAAATCGACCATTTGAAGGAAAAACTCAAGGAGTCGGAGAGAAACCTCGCCGAGCGCATCGAGGCTTTGGGCAAATCGGAAGATGTGGTTGCCGCGCTCACCAAGGAGCGTGATTCGTTGGCGTTGGAAAGTCAGAATACAGCAAAAGACTATGAACTCTTGCGCAAAGAATTCGAGGGAGCGAAACTCGTACACGAGGAAATTCGTGAAGAAAGCGAACTCGCCAAGAAGCAAATCGAGGAGTTGAACCAAAATAAAGCATCGCTTGCCACTTCTGTGGAGGAAAAAGATGCGGAAATCGCAAGTTTGCTGCAAAAACTGAAAGATTCAGAGGCGGCGCAGGTTGAGGCGGAGAAAATGGCGCAACTTGAAAAGGATATGTCGGCACTGGAGAAGGAAATGACGGCATTGAAGGCGGAAAACGCCCAGTTGCACCAGGCCAACAGTGTGCTTGAGCAAACTATCGACACCCTTTCGTCGCAGCAGCAGTCGCTCAACGACTTGGCTAACGAACTGCTTCTCCAAGCCGAGGAACAGCCCGAAGAGGAGCAGTTGATAGAAGATTTAGAGCCACCTGTCGCCGAGGAACCTTCGGTGGAAATGGAAAAGGCGGAAGATTCAGCCCCTGTTCCTGCCGATGAAGTTGTGGCTGAAGTGGAGAAAGCGGAGAAAACTCCAGTTGAGGAATTGCCCTTGGCTGATGATGAAGCGCCGATGGAGGCAGAAACCGAGGCTGCGCCAGAGCCTGCCGAGGCCGAAAACGCTCCTGCCGAGGCTGCCACTTCTGATTATGGTGAGGGAATCGACGATTTTCTCGACGATATCGACTGGCTTGTGCCATCGCCGCCGTCGAATAAAAAGCCCCAGCCACCCGAACCAGAGCCCGAACCTGTGCCCGAAAGAAAAAAACCAGATAGCCGCCAAATGTCGCTTTTCTAACTTTTGTTCGTGGTGCTGTCTCGGAATTGTCGCAAGGCTGTTGTGGAATTGTCGCAAGGCTGTTGTGGAATTGTTGCGGAATTGTTGCGAGACTGAAATTTTTATCAAAAATTCGTTTTCGAAATAATATAATGTGTGGGTCGCGGGGCGGCTCGCACATTGCTTTTTTTTGTGCGGTGGATAATAGCAGGACCTCTTGACTTCGGCACTCAAAAAACAGATTTTGTAACTAATCGAAAAACAATATTATGTATCTTTGTGCTGCCCGATTTTGTGTGACATGATGGCGAAGTCGGGAAAAAAAGAGCAATTACATTTCGTAAATTTTCACTACCTTTGCAGAATAGGTTTTTCCAAGTCGTAAATTTTGGAAAAATATCAAATCAGATTACGGATTTACAGATGACTAAAATAAAAAAATATACATTTGACGCAGAGGAGAGTGTTGCGGATATGGTGAACGATTGCCAACCCCCCCAATGTTCATAATGCTAAGTTATGTAAACAAAGAAGATGTCAAACTTAGAGAAATACATTGATTTACAAGCAGACTTCTATCACTATATGGTAAAGTTTGCTGGAATTGCCAAGAAAACGAGTGGTGATTATGTGACAAGGATGAAGTTCTTGGCGCACGACTATTCTTTAGATGAAACACTAACAAAGGAGAAGGTTGAAGAAATCTTGCACCAAGAAGAGTTGAAACGTCAAAGGCGAACTGTTTACACCAGCAAGAAAAGTCTTTCGGATTTTAGAGCGGGTTTAAACAAATTCCTTGCTTTCATTAACTCTGATTACCACAAGCGAATAGCTGATTCCATAGTGTCAGAAATTAATGCGGTGGAAAATGACAATACGATTAAGGCAACCGAAAAAGATTCTATAGTGAAATCTCGAATAGGTCAAGGTGTGTTCAGAAAAGGATTGATCGATTATTGGCATGGATGTGCTATCACCCAATGTCCTTTGACATGGATGCTCATAGCGTCTCACATAAAACCTTGGAGAGATTCTGACAACCAAGAACGGCTGGACGATTATAATGGTTTGCTTCTGTTGCCCAATTATGATAAATTATTTGACTTGGGTTACATTTCTTTCGACCAAAAAGGAAAAATTATGTATTCTCGGTTATTGGATAAATTTGACAGAGATACTATTGGACTTACTAATGACTTGCATTTAGTAAAGTTTGAGGAGCAACATCTGAAATACCTCAAATACCACAATGAAAATTGCTTTTTGTTGTAATCATCCTATTGGTCTATGTTGGGCTTTGGGAGAAAGTAGTTGCAATAAAGTGAGGTCTGTCATTTGGACATCGTGTTTGATTTTGTTCACTATTTGTTTGTCATATTCTGAAAAATCCTCGGTTTTTTCTAATGCATTTGCGAGAATTTCTTCTGCCAGTCGTAGTTGGTTGCAAAACCATCTGATGTCGTTTGATACTTTTTCCATTTTTCTATCATTTTTGTTATATGACGCGAAAATATGAAAGAAAGCGGAAAATAAAAAACTTTTTTGCTTTTCTTGTGTTTTTCGCGCATTCGTAAACAAGTTATTATCGTTTGGGATAAGAGGGCATCAACTTGTTCCAGGATTGAAAAATTTCTCCAAAAGGAGTGAGTTTCTCTGATTTTGTCTGTATCTTTGCCTTGCTTGTTGAAGATTTGTTTGATTTTTATAGTAATACTAAGTTAGGTGAATCTTCTGATATGGCAAAATTTGAAATGGATTAAAAATGAATCAAAATTAAAATAGGCGACAAATGTCGCTTTTCTGATTTTTTTCGCAGAAAAGAAGTGGAGTTTAATTGAATCTGAAATTTTTATCAAAAATTCGTTTTCTATATAATATAATGTGTGGGTCGGGGTGCGGTCTGCACATTGCTTTTTTGGTGCGGTTTTGGCGTGTGAAAAAGTTTTTGGTGTAAGTGGTTGTGTGCCAGTGGTGTGTGGAAATCTGTGGAAATTTGTTTGAATTTTTCCTGTGAAATATTTTGCCAGTTCGGCAAATAGCAGTACCTTTGCAACCGCAAAAGGGAAAACGACCCTGGCCGACGCTCCGACGGAGCCTACCGCTGAAAAAAGTTTTCAAAAAAAATGCTTGAAAATTTGCACAGTTCAAAAAATGGTCGTAACTTTGCGTCGCTTTTGGCTCAAAAACAAAACGGGTCTGAAAGCAAGACTGAAACGGCCGCGAGTGAGCGGTGAGAGATCATTGAAATATTTGCGAAAAGGAAGATTTTGACAAATGCAAATGCATTAGAGAAGCAAGGTAACAAGGAACCGAGCCTCTCGTCAAGATTCCGAATGACAGGTTAAAGACGAAACAGTAAATCAGCGATTCAAATACCGGAGAGACGGGTTTCAGCTAATCGGTTGTGTCCGACACCTTAATATAATAGGTGCACGGTCGTATTCAAAACATTATTTCCGAGAAGAAGTAAAAATAAGATACAATCAACAACGAAGAGTTTGATCCTGGCTCAGGATGAACGCTAGCGACAGGCTTAACACATGCAAGTCGAGGGGCAGCGAGGGCGTAGCAATACGCCTGTCGGCGACCGGCGCACTGGTGAGTAACACGTATGCGACCTGCCCCCTACAGGGGTATAACCCGTAGAAATGCGGACTAATCCCCCATAGTCCTGGGTGCTGCATGGCATTCAGGGGAAAGGCCAGCCGGTAGGGGATGGGCATGCGGCGCATTAGCTAGTTGGCGGGGCAACGGCCCACCAAGGCGACGATGCGTAGGGGTTCTGAGAGGAAGGTCCCCCACACTGGTACTGAGACACGGACCAGACTCCTACGGGAGGCAGCAGTGAGGAATATTGGTCAATGGGCGCAGGCCTGAACCAGCCAAGTCGCGTGAGGGAGGACGGTCCTACGGATTGTAAACCTCTTTTGTCGGGGAGTAACGTGCGGGACGCGTCCCGTATTGAGAGTACCCGAAGAAAAAGCATCGGCTAACTCCGTGCCAGCAGCCGCGGTAATACGGAGGATGCGAGCGTTATCCGGATTTATTGGGTTTAAAGGGTGCGCAGGCGGCGCGCCAAGTCAGCGGTCAAAGTTCCGGGCTCAACCCGGTGTCGCCGTTGAAACTGGCGTGCTCGAGTGCGTGCGAGGAAGGCGGAATGCGTTGTGTAGCGGTGAAATGCATAGATATGACGCAGAACTCCGATTGCGAAGGCAGCTTTCCAGCGCGCTACTGACGCTGAGGCACGAAAGCGTGGGGATCGAACAGGATTAGATACCCTGGTAGTCCACGCAGTAAACGATGAATACTAACTGTTCGGGGGGCGACCTCTGAGTGGTAAAGCGAAAGCGTTAAGTATTCCACCTGGGGAGTACGCCGGCAACGGTGAAACTCAAAGGAATTGACGGGGGCCCGCACAAGCGGAGGAACATGTGGTTTAA
>ERZ772860.2342-NODE-2342-length-10974-cov-3.340141_pt1 | contig 10974 bp, 19 predicted proteins | sample MGYA00511342_ERZ772860 | MGnify/ENA primary metagenome ERZ772860 (study PRJEB29015, sample SAMEA2737665) | human gut metagenome | biome: human gut; feature: human-associated habitat; material: faeces | place: China | collected 2012 ... | reverse complement strand
AAGGGAGATCGCGGCAATCTCACACGCAGCGGAGGACGCGCTTTTGAAAATGACCGGTCAGGAAAGAATGGTGGGCTGGTAATGGCGCAGAAACGAATGTTTTCATTGCAAGTTACTGACACAGACAGGTTTTTGGATATGTCTGCAAGCGCGCAAGCACTGTATTTTCACTTGGGGATGCACGGCGATGATGACGGCTTTGTGAGCTCCCCGCGAAAGATTGCTCGCATCGCAGGCTGCAACGATGATGATCTAAGGCTCCTTGCGGCGAAAGGATACATTATCCCGTTTGAGAGCGGTGTCGTGGTTATCACGGACTGGAATATAAATAACACGCTCAAAAACGATCGTTATCATCCAACGATTTACGCCGAAGAAAAATCAATGCTGACGACCGATCATGCTGGCCGGTTAATGCTTGGAAACAGTCAGGAAACAACTTGGAACCATGATGGAACCATCTTGGAACCTGAACGTAACTTAACCGAACTTAACCTAACTAAACTCAACAAAGGGGATAAGGCGGCTACGCCGCCACGCGCGAAGCGCTTCAACCCGCCCACGTTAGCAGAGGTTCAAGCCTATGTGCTTGAACGCCAGTCGCCGGTAGACCCACAGGGGTTCATCGATTTCTACGAATCAAAAGGCTGGATGGTTGGCAAGACCCCCATGAAAGACTGGAAAGCGGCTTGCCGAAATGCGGAGAACTGGGAGCGGTGGAGACAGCGACCGACCAGGGCCGAGAGCTGGGACCGCGTTAAACGCGATGAGGAGTACCGGACCGGGGAGGATTTCTTCGATGCGTAAACGTTTCTACATCCCGCCGCAGGTTGGAACGCGTTTTTCCGATGAGCTGCAAAAAGTCCTCGAAGCATGGCTTTACCATTGCGCCGAAGCTGGCCGCGTCTATAACATGAAAGAACTACAGACGCTCGTCCAGTGCATCCGTACATTAGCGGTGAAATATGGCGATCATGCTGTGGCCACCCTTATTCACGAGGAGATCGAGCAAGGCAGCGAACAAATCCGGTTTTTCAGATTGAGGGAGGTAGCAAATGCTTGAAAAAATCGTAGAGAAATCATTAGAGGCCGCAAATGCACAGCCGGACGATTACAGAAAGGATGGCTTGCTTTATTGCCACGTTTGCCATCAGCCAAAGGAAAGACGCCTTGAGCTTCTCGGAAGGGAACAAATCGTTGGTATCCTGTGTGAATGCGAGCGGGCAAAGCGTGAGGAGGAAGAAGAGGCGAGCAGAAAGCATCATGCGGAGATGGCCTTCTGGGAAAAGATGACGGACCTTCGCAAGGATAACATTTGTGATCCAACCTATGAAACGGTCACACTCGCAAATGACGACGGCATAAACCAAAAGGTCTCTAACTTTTGCCGGAAATACATAGATCGTTGGCCACAGATGCTCGAAAACAATATCGGCGTATTGTTTCACGGGCCGGTCGGCACAGGCAAGTCATTCTTCGCCTGCGCGATTGCCAATGAACTCTTACAAAAGCACGTTCCGACCACGATCACCAGCTTTCCACGTCTCCTGAATCTGCTGCAGGACAGCAATAACCGACAATGGCTTCTTGACTGCCTCGGAAATTACAAGCTCGTTGTGATCGATGATCTCGGTGTCGAACGTGAGACAAGCTATGCAGCCGAACAGATTTTTGCAGTCATTGACGCTCGCAGCCGCACAAAGCTGCCGACTATTATCACGACCAACCTGACGAAACAGGAGATGGAAAATCAGCCGTCTATGCAGTATCGCCGAATTTTTGACCGTGTACGGGAGATGTGTCCTGCGGTCGTGCTGATCGACGGTCAGAGCCGCCGCATCCAAAATGCACACCAGCACCGCGAGCTTGCCCGCGAGTTGCTGATATGAAAAAGCCCTCCCCAAATCGGGGAGGACCGCTCTTATGGTGAGTCTTAATTGTCAATTCTGATTCTACCACAGGAGGGCGCAATATGCAAGTGATTTCACTTGTCACACAGAGCGAGCGGACAAACCAACTCGCAGCAGATGTGCGAGACGGAAATGCAGACATTTTGACGCTATGGGCAGCGGTCGAGCGGTTTGCCTCACAGCAGGCCGGACGATGGACACGGGCATTTCGTGAGAGCGCGGGCATCGAAGAAAGCGACCTCATGCAGACGGCCTTTCTTGCCCTTATAGAAGCGCTGACAGCGTGGAAACCGGAGCGAGGGGTATTCCTTACCATGTTCGATTTCAAGCTCAAATCAAGCTTTACAGCGGCTTGCGGGATGCGAACCAGGCGAGACAAAGAAGACCCACTCAACCGGAATCGTGTATCGCTTGATATACCGTTGGACGCTGACGGCGACGGTGATTTCACCGTTGCGGATACGATCCCTGATCCTGCGGCGGAGGCGGGCTTTGAAGAGGTCGAGGAGCGGGAGATGCAGAATGCGGTATATGCAGCCCTCGACCAATTACCACAGCACGAGCGTGACGCCATAGTTGCCGAGTTCTGGCACGGGCAGACCATAGACCGCAGGACCCATGCCGCCGCATTGCGGCACCTGCGGCATCCGAGCATTAGCCGGAGCTTGAGACCATTTTATGAGTAAATGTCAGATAAAACAAGGCCGGAAAGGGGGCATTTCAAACTTTGTCAAAGAAAATTCGAGATGAGACTATTATTGACGCGCTGCTGATCTCCGCGACGGTGCGGAGCGCGGCGGCAAAGCTCGATATCAACGAGCAGACGATCTATCGCCGAAAACGTGACGCGGAGTTTATGCGGAAGTATAGCGAGGCACGGCGAGAGCGAACCGAAGCGGCGCGAAATGTGTTGCAGGAGCGGGCGCACGCCGCGGCGGACACGTTGGCGACGATCATGCAGGATGCAGACGCGCCCGCACAGACCCGCGTGAGTGCCGCGGCAGAGATTTTACGTCAGACGGTGAAATACACAGAACTCACAGACATCATGCAGCAGCTTGACGAGCTTGAAGCATGGCGAAGGGAGCAGGAACAGCGATGAAGAAAAATTTTGATATCCGCCTTGCGGCGCTGCGGGAATACCTCAGGTCGCTGTCAGCCGATGAGACGGTCTTCATCGTCGAGGGCGGCGGTGAGTTCTGCACGGCAGAAGATGCGTTTATGTATTTGCGTAAGTATGGCGCGGTGACGCCGGACGGCAAACGCATTGTGCTGTATCCCCATCCTGTCGAGGGCGTTGACCCGTTAAGCCTGTCGCTCTATCAGATGCTTGATGAAGCCATTGAGCGCGGCAAGCTGGAATTGCCAGCGCTGGAGAGTGACGAGATCGGAGGTAAAGCCCTTGAATAACAGCATTAAAGCCCGCCTTGCAAAGCTACAGCAAGAGGGCGACAGCTTCCCAGATGTTCTGCGCTGGATTGCAGAAGGGCGCATTTATGACGAGTTAGCGGACACGGAACGCGCGAGGTACGCCGCATATTGGAATACTACGCCCCGCGTCCTTGAAGAACTGGAATTAGCGGCAACCGGGACACTACACAAGCCACTTGAGCGACGGCCAAAGCCGCCAACGCAAGAAGAGCATAGAGAAATCATCAAAGAACTTGAAAGGATGGTCTATGGACATTTTGAATAAATTTCCCCTTGTAGATGAACAGGGGAAAAGATACCGTGAGATCGGACACGGATACCGAGAGTATGCGCCGGTTATTGTAACTACTGCCGGGGAAGTTCCGGCGGGAACAGTCATTTATAAGCCACAGAAGCCGCAGCCGGTCAAGGAGAAAAAGGATTGCCCCTTTTCGGGCAGTTTATACCCGCAATGCAAAGAGGACGATTGTGTTTTTTTCAAAGGCGGCAAGTGCACGCCGGGAGCGGCGCAGGCGGGCAGGCGTTGCCCTTTCCCCGCGCGTTTGACTTGCGGCGATACCTGCTCCATGTATAAGAATGGGCGCTGCGTCCTTTTTCCGCAGCAGAAAGGAACAAAAAAATGAGTGAGTTTAACCATTTTGCGAAAGAACTTGACGCGGCTTTCAAGGCGGCACGGGACGAATACGCCGCCGCGTATAACGCAGTAGAGCAGACCCGAAAAGCCATGCAGGACGCAGGCCAGGACGCGCTGAAAAGGCAGATTGCCACGCTCCAGCTCCAAGAGACGGAAAAGAAAATGCGACAGGAAACGGAGCGCATTTGGACGGAGTTTGACGCAAAGGCCGCAGACCTCCGCCGCGCATTGGAAAAGGAAGTACAGACAAGCACACTTGCTGATCCCTCCGCCATTGACAGCAGCGCCGTGGAGCTGATGAAAACAGGCGTTCTGACGGTGGATGATTATTTCGGCTTTGCGGACAGATACGACGCGAACCCGACCATGCTAAAGCTGATCGGTCACTATGCAAAGGAAGCGGCAGACAGCGCCGACGACCGAAAAGACAAGGTTGCTTTAACCGTTCTCGCGCAGGATTGCGCCAAAGGCACGGGAAAGACCTTGAAAGCGTGGGACAGTATGATGACCGCCGCCAACTATTGCAGCGGGCGCGGCGGCAGCGGCAACAGGCGCACTACTCCCGGCGTAACGCTTAGCATGGGCGAATGGTGGGAACAGCTTTCCGGCGAGATCATCGAAAACTTTTGAAAAGGGGCAGCACTATATGGGACTGATTCTTTGCGGCGCGGCGGTGTTTGCCGTCGGTGTATTCTTTGGGGCACTTGCAGGGGCTGTAATGGTTTCCGCAGGGATCCAACTTGAAAAGAGGCGAGCAAATGAAACACAAAACGAGAAGTAAAGCCTGGGCGCGTAGATACTTAAAGGTCATGAATCGCAATATTCTAATCGCGTTTGATATGGGCTATGAGGATGGAGCTGCCGGAAAACCGCAGCAGGCTCCTCCTTTCCCGGAAGAAATACAGCCGGAGACACCTGCTTACGGTGTGGTCGTTTTTGCGCAAACAATGTATGACAAGGGATACACCTTCGGAAAGGAAGTGACAGAATGAATGTATTCGATTTGTTCATAAAATTGTCAGTTGATGACAGCGAAGTTGATAACGGTTTCAAAAGGGTATCCAATTCTCTTGGGAATATGAAAACGAGTATCGGATCCGTTGTGAAGGCTGCATCAAAAATTGGTGCCGTTGTGACTACAGTAAGCACCGCTCTCGCGGCGGTCGGTGTTGATACAGCCGCCGAGGTGCGGGCAGAAGCGAGTGCTTTTGAACAGACCTTCGGAGATATGCAGAACACCGCTACAAAAGCAATTGGCCGCGTTGCGGAGGAATCCGGCATCTTGCAAACTCGCCTCAATACGCTCGGTAGCAAGATCTATGCTTTTGCTCGATCTTCCGGCGGCGATGCGGTAGAAAGCATGGAACTGATGGAACGCGCTTTGCAGGCCGCGGCAGATAGCGCGGCTTATTATGATTCTTCGGTTGAGCAAGCTACAGAAACGCTGCAATCGTTTTTAAAAGGCAACTTTGCCAATGATGCAGCTCTCGGCCTTTCTGCGACGGAAACGACGAGAAATGCGGCGGCAATGGAGCTGTTCGGGCAGAAGTATAACAATCTTTCCGAGCTTCAGAAGCAGGAAACGCTTTTGAAGATGGTTGAGGATTCGCAGAGGCTATCTGGCGCGATGGGGCAGGCATCTCGCGAAGCAGACGGATGGGAAAATGTTCTCGGAAACTTAAAAGAATCATGGCGTCAGCTCAAGGCCGCATTTGGTGAACCCATTCTTGATTCCGTAACGCCGATGCTTCAAAATGCCACGGTCGCTGTGCAGAATTTTACAGCAAAGGTAGATTGGGAAAAGGTCGCCAACGCCATTACACAGAGCTTTGATACAGCAGTCAACGCCGTTACTGCATTGGCAGATACGATTGAAACGCTCGCGCCGATCATTGCTGTTGCAGCAGGTGCTTTTGCATCCCTCAAAGCCGGTATGGCGATTCAGCATCTTGTGCAGGGGTTCCAGAATGCGCAGGTAGCTATCTCTCTTTTAACAATGGGCCTGAAAGATACGACGCTGGCGCAAGCCGCATTAAACGGTACAATGACCGTTGGAGAAACGATCGTTGCGTTACTTACAGGGAAAATGACGCTGGCACAGCTTGCACAGGCGGCAATGACAAAAGGGCAGATAGCTTTGAATGCAGCCTTGACTGCAAACCCCATTGGAGCGGTTATTGCGGTTGTTGGTGCATTGGTCGCGGCGATCGTTGTCCTATGGAATACAAATGAGGATTTCCGAAATGCGGTCATCTCCGCATGGGAGAAAATCAAAGAAACCATTTCCGGCGCAGTCGCGGCGATCAAAACGTTTTTCACCGAGACTATCCCGAATGCAGCGCAGACGGCGCTTGACTGGTTCCGCAGCATTCCGGAGCAGATGAAAGAGGTGGGAAGAAACCTCCTTATGGGGCTTTGGGACGGCATCACCGACAAGGTGGAATGGCTCAAGGGCAAAGTGACTGGCGTTGTGGATATCATCAAGGGATGGTTTACCGGGGAGGACGGCTTTGATGAGCACTCGCCCTCGAAATGGTCGCGCGGCGTGTTTCGCTATGTGATGGAGGGCGGCGCAGAGGGATTGGACGACGGACTGCCTTCCCTGATGCGCGGCGTATCTAATGTGGCGGGCCGCGTAAAAAACGGCATGGACTTCGGTACGGCGTCGGTAGGCTTTGCGGATTCCGGCATCGGCGTTTCCAGCGCGGCTATTGTAAATGGAATTTCGAACAGTCCGGCGCAGACAATAAACTTGCTTGCAAATCTTGTCTTGCCGGATGGCAGCAAGATTGCATCCTTTATATTCGACGATCTCGTTAAACACGCAGCCGCTAACGGGACCCCAATTGCAAGTTCGCAAATGGCGTAAAAGGAGGCAGTGATACAAAGCCACAGCCGGAGAAAGACCCGGCAGCAGGCGGCAAAAGCCCACAGGAGCGCCTTTCCTTTTCGTAAGAAGATATAAAAAATGAGCCGCCCCCCTCCAGTAACGGGAAGAGGTTCGGCTCGAAAAACGGAAACATGAGTCTCCTCACTGTCAGTATATGCGCACACAGAGTAATAGTCAAGCGGTTATATTACAAAGCCCACAGGAGCGCTCCTGTGGGCTTTCTGCGCTATTCTGACTGGATTTTGTTTCCCTGTTACTTCTTTCCGAAAAGCTCGCGTTCGCGCTCGGCGGTCATAGTTGCGCCGATGAGCGGAACCTTTCCGATCGGCTTTTTGCCTTAGTGTGGGTCTAATTTGGCGATTCTTTTTTCCTTCATTTTCTCTACAACCGATAACATTAAATCTTGCTGATATGGCGTCATTTTCAGGATGGCTTCTTTTAGCTTCTTGCGTATAAGCTCACTTTCATTTTTTCTCATGTTTTCTCTCCTCCCATAAATCTAATATACGGGATTCGCCAGGAACAACAAAGCAACCAAGAATAAAAAATAGGATGGCTGCCGCTCCGCTTTCAAGTGTTCCGCAGATTAGATATACAACGAAAAGAATGATCGCATTTGTTGCGATAGCACAAAAGACTGTTGCAGCAAATTCTAAAACGTCTTTCATGTATGCTTTCATGCAATCACCTCTAAGTCGTTCATAAGCTCTTTGATGTACGCACTGGATAGATCAGCGACAAAGGAAAAGCGCGTGCCGTGCTGACGGTAAGCAGCCCCGCAACACGGGCAGATATGCACCGTGACTGCGCTCATCAGCGGGGTTGTGCAGCGGGCGCAGTATAGGAGTTTCATACTGACGCCTCCTTCCTTGACGGTGGTTTTCCAAATATTCCAGTTCATCGTTTTTCCTCCTTGTTTAAACGCTCACGGGCGAGCATTACGCATTCTTCCGGGGTTTTTGTTTCATCCTCCGCTTGAATCTTGCACGCTTCAAAGGTAATCATGATCTGCTTATCGCTCATTTCCGAGATGAGACGCATGACCTCCTGCCTCGCGCTCTCCGGTTTCTTGCTGGTCATTGTAAATTTCCTCCTTGTTTTCTTGGCGGGAGGTCGGTATAATACCCTTACCGGCCTCCCTGTGGTGGTTGGTGGTGGCTCCGTGTCTTGCTTTGGTCGGTCGGTACATGGAGCCTTTCTCATGCGATGCAGAACCGGCGGGTCGTGGCGGCCTTTGTGGACTGCTGCGCCAGATCGGGAAGAGCCTTTTTCAATGCGTTGGCATCCAGGCGAGAGGAAGTCACGGCCTTATAGGTCGCCTTCCAATCGGTACCATTGATGGTGTCCACGCCCTCGGCGTCCATGTGGGCCTTAATGCTGTCCTGAATGGTCTCCATTTCTGCGGCCAGCTCGTCCGCCATGCGGCGTAGCTCGCGCAGCTCCTTGATCTTGCTGTCCATTTCGTTGATGCTCATTGTTTTATCCTCCTTAATTTGCGGGTGAGATCGGCGGCTGGTGGCTCTGAGTATCTATCCCATCGGGAATTTCTTTCAAGCTTCTCCGTTCCAGCTCTTACGGTGTCGCGTTGGCTATCGACCTTCGCTCGATCTCTTGTCCCTTGCTATGGCTACATTCTACTACTGTTAACCGTATATATCCATTGACAAACTGCATAAAGTTAACCGTATATCTTTAGTAATTATTATACTGTTAACCTGTGCACTTTTGTGCTATAATGGGCAAAAAGCAAGGGGGGTGATATATTGGCGCCGAGCGATGCACAGAAAAGAGCAGCTATTAAGTGGGACAAAGAGAATATGGCGGTTGTTGGTTGCAAGGTCAAAAAGGAGCAAGCCGACAGATTCAAGGCGTATTGCTCAGAGATTGGCAAGACTTCAAATGCAGTCCTGCGTGATTACGTTCTCGACTGCATTGGAGAAAAGCAGGACACGGAATAACGTTTTGACGAATTTATTGACACGATTACGCGCGCGAGAAGTAGAACGGGCCATTTGTTCGGACCCCACGCAGAAGCCCACAGCGAGAGCGTGAACGGCTTTATCAATCGAGCCATAGGAGAGAGCCATAGAGCGCGACGAAAGCGCTCCTGCGGCCTCTGAGGGGCAAGGAGAGGGATAATAGAAGAGCGGAGGGTGATTCCTCCGCTCTTGCTGCATATATGTGGGGATGTTTTAAAGGTCGGATTTGAAATCCGAGCAGTGAAGCTCGCTTCGATTTGAGATCGAGACGAGTTTTTTGATTTGAAATTGATGTATTCTGCAAAGCAAGACTGTCAAAAGAAAAGAATAAGACTTCTTTTATCTTGTATGCGAATGCTGGTAAATTCGAAGTTTTTAGTTGACTTTTTATATATAACTTACTACCATATATATAAAAAGAAGGGGGCGCAAAGTGTGGATAAAAAATGGAACGCAGCAATATTGTCAGATGGTATAGAGCAGGCCACGCGCTCTCCAAAACTATCGATACCGCAACAAATAGAGGACATGAAAAAACGAGGAATCGCTTTTGAAATATGTACCGAAGCTGAAGCCCGTAAGTTTTTGTCAGAAAATAACTATTATTTTAAGCTGAAGGCGTATGCTCATAATTTCGACCGATACAGAGACACCGAGAAAAAAGGACAATATATAAATCTTGATTTTGCTCATTTGAAAGATTTATCAACTATCGATGCTCGGCTCCGTAAGTTGATTTTGAGTATGAGCATTGACCTGGAACATTTTTTGAAAGTCCGCATGTTGAATCATTTTAACATGGTTGATGAAGATGGATACCAGATCATTGAAGAATTGTTCAGAAGAAATCCTGACTTAAAAAGCGAGGTTGAGGGAAAAATCAATACATCTACCTGTAACGGCATTGTAAAAAGGCATCACGACAATTGGGCGATATGGAACGTGATAGAACTGATGTCGTTTGGGCAGTTCATAAATCTCTATGAACTATTCTATCAGCGAAATTCATTTGAGGATAGCGAGCGTTATTTGCTCTACCCGGTAAAAATGCTAAGAAATGCCGCTGCACACAATAATTGCCTGATCAATCAAATGCGGGCGCCTTATTCAAGAAGCATTTCGGTATCTTATGATTTGCGAAGCGAGGTTAGGAGACTTTCGTCCAATAGAAAGGATGCGGTGGTAAAATATTTGTCGCATCCTACGATACACGATTTCATAGCGTTACTCGTACTTTATAATAAAATTGTTCCAGATCCGACAAAATCAAAAGGAATGGATGAGCTTGAACTATTTTTTGCGGAGCGGATCCCGAGACATAGTGATTACTATAAGAAACAACAAGGGTTAGTTGCTACTTATAATTTCGTCTATGAAATTATAAAAATGTTCACAAAAAGTGATTGACAATTCGGAGGGAGGCGCATATACTATCACTGTAGAACAAAAATCACAATGTGGTTTTAAGAGAACTGGTGCCTGTCTCCAGTTCTCTTTTTTTGCACTAAGCATTTGAATTCAACTGAGTTCAACAAAAATTCAACTCCGTTACGAAAAGTCCTGCTATTTTACTCGACGATATAAAACGATGATTTTGAAAAATCGAGTAATATCAATACTTTGCGCGACATTACGTCACGATAGCAGACGCCTTGTTTGGAACTCATAACCCGGAGGTCGGAGGTTCAAGTCCTCCTCCCGCAACCATCTTGAGTGACCAAAATAGATACACTCACCTGAAACCCCTGAGAAATCAGGGGTTTCAGCGTTTTTATGCCCTGTTTTTTCAAAGCGTGTTTTATAGATACACAAAGCCAATTAAGAGCGTTAGGCAGGACTTGAACTAAATTCTCGGCTGATTTGGCCTGCTTTATGGCGGACTTTACGCTCTCGGATACTTTTTATTGCTCGTCTTTCCTAAATAATTTGAAACTTTTTATTGAAGAGGCTGGTATCACATTTTGATACCAACCTCTTTTCAGTTTATCAAATCCTTAGGGCGGAGATGAGCATCCAATGAACACAGAAGCTGTAATCTGTCCCCTTTGCGGCGCAATCAACAAAGACCTCTAAGACCGGATGCATATCGGTAAGGTAGTCAGCACACAATGAAGTATGGGATAATCGCAG
>ERZ772860.2339-NODE-2339-length-10985-cov-16.604666_pt1 | contig 10985 bp, 10 predicted proteins | sample MGYA00511342_ERZ772860 | MGnify/ENA primary metagenome ERZ772860 (study PRJEB29015, sample SAMEA2737665) | human gut metagenome | biome: human gut; feature: human-associated habitat; material: faeces | place: China | collected 2012 ... | reverse complement strand
GGCCCCAGTTCGGGCCCAACCGCCCCGGCAACCGCGGGCCTCAGTTCGGCCCCAATCGCCCCGGCAACCGCGGGCCCCAGTTCGGCCCCAACCGCCCCGGCCACGGCGATCCGCGGCTTCCGGGTCGGCGCCCGCGCCACTGAGGAGCAGCCTTTCCCCAACGGTAAAAGTCCGTCTCTCAGACGTGGCTTGTCATCAGATGCAGAAACGGGAGGAGAGCTCGCAAGAGCTCTCCTCTTTTCGTCGCTTCGCGAACCATGCGTCGCGCTCCCGCGCGGGCACTGCACTTCCCCCATCCATCCGACGATGCCGGATGAAAAAAAGTTGAAGCCCCCTGTAGATTATGACAACGAAGTCCGTTCTCTTAAGTGTCAGGAACAATTCACGTTACCAATAGATACAATTCATTAAGCAATGGAATCATCCCCCTGCCTCTTCAACAACAAACACTCCGTACAACCATGAAAAAACTCCTCATGATCCTGCCGCTCCTCGCGGCTCTTCCCCTCAGCGCCCAGAGCTTTGAATTCGGCGTCCCCGCGTCCTCCGAGGTCGCCCAGGCCGATGTCCTCCGCCACCATCGCCCCGGTGTGGGCAAGCCCGGTCCCCGTCCTCACTGGGGCGCTCCCAAGCCCGGTCATCGCCCCGGTATGGGCAAGCCCGGCCATCGCCCCGGTTTCGGGATGCCGCGCCCCGGCCATCGCCCGGATATGGGTCGCCCCGGCTTCCGTCCCGGTATGGGCAAGCCCGGTCATCGCCCGGGATTTGGTACTCCCAAGCCCGGCCATCGCCCGATGCCGCGCTGAGTCCTGTCTCGGCAGTGCGTTCATGCGCTGTCTGATCTGATGCCGGGGCGCAGGGGGATGACTCTCCCTGCGCCCTGCGCGTCGCCACGAGACGCAGCTCAACAAGCCTGTGAATTGAACGAGCCGAGCGGCTGCCGCCGCCCGGCTCTTGGGCTTCATCCTCGGTTAGATTTTCGATTCGGGATGAGCTGTCACGTTTTTTTGATAAAAAACTTCACAAGCGCCGAATCCTGTGCATAATAGGCGCATGTTGCACGACGTCATTATCTGGTGGATGAGTTGGGTCGAGGACTGGGGCTACTGGGGTGTCATTCTGCTGATGGCCATGGAGAGCTCCATCATCCCGGTGCCGAGCGAAATCGTCGTGCCCCCGGCCGCGATCATGGCGGCTCACCCCGAGGGCGGCATGAGCTTCTGGGGCGTGGTCATCGCGGGCACGGTCGGTTCGTACGTCGGCTCGGTGATCATGTATTGCTGTGCGCTGTGGATCGGGCGCCCCTTCATCTACCGCTACGGCAAATATTTCTTTATGCCGCGGCACAAGGTGGAGTCGGCGGAGCTCTTCATGCACAAGTATTCGACGGCGGGCATCTTTTTCTCGCGCTTCCTGCCGGTCATCCGACACCTCATCTCGCTGCCGGCCGGCATGGCGCGGGTGAACTTCCTCACCTTCAGCCTGGCGACGATCACGGGCTCGGCTCTGTGGTGCGCGGTGCTGGCGTGGTTCGGTGACAAGGTGGGGCGTGAGCATCCCGACATCCTCAGCTCGCCCGACCGCCTCATGGCGGCGGTGCAGGAGGAGTCGCACCTCATCGTGCTGGGCGTTGCGCTGCTCGCCGTGCTCTATGCGCTGATGAAGTATCTGACGCGCCCGAAGAAGGCGCAGTCGGCCGAATCAGGCGCAGAGAAGGGTGAGACGGCGAGCGCGACGGCGGCGAAGTCTCAAGAGCCCTGCTGCTCGGCGGCGGAGACGGAGACACACCGCTGAGCGTGACGCCGCGAAGGCCGGCTACACCATGGCGGAGCCGGCGGCATCGCCGGTTGCACCGCCTGTCGCAATGGACTCGGTGCAGCTCCTCTGCAACGCGAAACTTGCCAAATGCCTGAGCTGCTGCTATACTGCCCGCATGAAACCGCTGACGAAACTGGGTGAACACCAGGCCGAGGACGGCTCTCTCTGGGAGCTCTGGGAGCGCGACGGCGTGCTCTCGCTCCAGCACGACGGGCTGCTCTGCGCCTCTTCCTTTACGCACGGCAGTGAGGATGCTCTGGCCGAGACGGCTGTCTCGCCCATCACGCGGGCCAGCCAGCCCTGCATCATGATTGCCGGGCTCGGGCTCGGCTACGGCTTGGCGAAGGCGATGGAGTGCCTGCCCAAGGAGAAGGCTCGCTTCATCGTGGCGGAGCCGGTTGCAGCGGTCGTGGAGTGGAATCGCCGCTTCGGCGAGCATACGGACCTCTGGCAGGACAAGCGCGTGAGCGCCGAGGCGCAGAGCGCCGTGGAGCTCTGCCGCAAGCGCACGGGTTCTCTGCACGCGATCATCATGCGCCACACGCACGCGCGCTGCGAGCTCAGCCTCGGTGATGCGCAGGCGCTCTTCAATGCGCTCAAGGGCGGCAGTCTGCTCGTGATTTCTCTGGCCAAACCCGACAGGCGGCTGGAGGGCACGCTGCGCAAGGCGGGCTTTGAGTTGAGCAGCATCGCCGTGCCCGCCTCTTCGAAGGGCAAGCAGACGCGCTTCCACACGCTGCTGCTCGCTCGCCGCGGGCGTTTCGTTCCCTTCGCCGAGCGCACGACGGCTGCGTCCTCCTGAGTGCTTGGGCCCGCCCGAGGCGGCGTGAGCGGCTGTGCATGCTGACGCGCACGACACGCGCCTCTGCGCCTCGCATGCCCCTCCAGTCCTCCCTCCCCCCTTTACAGTCACTTCGTCCGGCTGATCCGCGGCCTCTGCGCGATTCTCGCAACGGCGCCTGCTCGGCACGCACCGACGGTGCTGGGCCATTTCAGCCGGTAGGGCGATCCGCGCGGGGAGTACGCCGCAGCAAGCTCCCGGCACATCTATCTCCCGACGGGGCAAGCTCCCGGCATGGCAAGCTCCCGGCAGGGAGGCGGTCATGCAGGGGTCGACAAGGCTCGCGCTGAGGGGCAGGCGGTCAACAGTCATCTTTCTCTTCGCTATGTTTCGGTTTCGCAGACGTCGAGGTTACAACCTCATGGAGCGCGAGATGCTCGCCGCGCAGCGCACGAGCGGCGTGCGGCAGGTGGTGCGCGTGGCCGCCGTGATTGTGCTGGTCATCGCGGCCTTTCTGGGCAGCATGATTGTGCTCTCCCCGCTCTTCGATCTCTATGAGCTGCGGGAGGAGAAGGAGCTGATGGAGCAGAAGCTGGAGCGGGCGCGCCGGATTGAGCAGAAATACCGCAACCGCTACGAGTGGATGCAGGATCCGGAGTATTACGAGCAGATTGCCCGCGACCGCGCGAACATGGCCAAGGAGGGCGAGACGATTATCCGCCCGGCCGAGCCCAAGCGCACGAGCCCGGAGGAATCATCGCACCGGCCGGATTGAGCAGGGCCCACGCGCAGCCTGCGTGCGGCCTGCACCGTCCCTGCAAGCCCTCGCCGTCCGCGCCGAACTCACGGCACTTGCAGCTCCTTCAGATGCCGCGGGCGTAGTCCAGCAGGTCGATGCCGCAGCCGAGCCGCAATGCAAAATAGAGGACGACGACCATGAGCAGGAGGCTGACGATGCGGCGGATGGCGCGGGCAAAATACCAGATGACGCCCAGCACGACGGCGAGTGAGCTGCCGCCGGTGAGCTCGGAGAGCGAGGGGAGGTCGGAAAACGATGCAGAGCCCCCTGTCAGGGATAATAGCCACAGGTTGATCTGTTGCAGCAAATCCTCCATACGCGCAGCGAGACTAGCACAGCGCCGCCGCGCAGGCAAGAGCAAAGACGAGCCGGCTGTCGGTTTTTTCTGTGTGCGCGCGCTCGGATGAGCTCCGCGGAGAGGGGACTCGGCAACGAGGCCCGAGGGGGTCCTCCCCGGCGGTTTCATGAAGTCCCGCTTGCAGCCTCATGCAGCCTCATGCAGCCCCGCGTGAGGTCCCGCTTGAGGTCCCGCGTGGAGCCTCTCTCGCAGAGGAGCTTGCGGAGGATTCGCGGAGGATCTCGCGGAGGTCCTCCCGGTGGCTCTCTCGGGCATGGCGAGGTTCACCGCCCCGCTCGTCTCGTCGACAATGCCCCTTCGCCTTGGCGGTGAAGGATGAGCGGCGCACAACGCGGACTCCTGCCGGACTCGGAAAAAACTCAGAGCGCCGGGTCGGCGTCGCCGAGCAGGGCGCGCACGCGGCGGGCGGCGGCAGCGGGATCGTCCTGCTGCAGCAGCCAAGAGACGATCACCACGCGGCGGGCCCCGGCGGCCAGCACGGACGGGAGGGTTTCGGCATTGATGCCGCCGATGCAGAACATCGGGAAGTCGCCGAGCTTGCTCTGCACCGCTTCGATGTCCTGAAGGCCGATGGCGGCGCGGCCGGGCTTCGTTCCCGTCGGGAAGAGCGGGCCGAAGCCGATGTAGTCCGCGCCCTCGGCGTGCGCGGCGAGCGCCTGCTCGGGGCTGTGGGTGGAGCGCCCGATGATCATCTGCGGGCCGACGAGGCGGCGCACCTCGGTCAGGGGCCCGGCATCCTGCCCCACGTGCACGGCATCGGCCCCCAGCTCGGCGGCCAGCTCGGGGTAGTCGTTGAGCACGAAGATGGCGCCCGCCCGGCGGCAGAGCGGCTGCATGCGCTGCGCGAGCCCGCGCACCGCGTCGAGCTCCACGCCCTTGGCGCGCAGCTGAAGGATGCGCACCCCGCCGTCCAGCAGGGCCGTCGTCGCCTTCTCCAGATCTTCCGGGCGCACGTAGCCCATGTCCACAATGCCGTAGAGCCGACAATCGGCGGGGGTGATCTTCATGCGCCTATGCTGCCACAGGGCGCGGCGCGCATCAAGCCGAAAATGCGCCCTCCCCCTCTTCCGGTCGGCGGCGAAGCGCTTTCGTTCGGCGGAGCCTGGGCGCCGCCGCGTCCGCCCGGCGCGCGGTCGGCGAACGGCTCCGCCCAGAACGCTCGTGCCGCGTGCGCTTTCAACGTGCTCGTGCCACGCGCGCTTTCAACGTGCTCGTGCCACGCGCGCGCCCTGCGCTCCGGGCCCGTCGTAGGCGGCAAAATGCCCCGCGCCCCGACCATCCGACGGCATGCTTGCAGAAGTTGATGGTCGTTTTAATCAACGCTTGACAATTTCAAACGGGCAGAGTATGTTGCCGGCCTATGGCAAAGGATCTGATGCTTCAAAAGCTGGAGAAGGAATCCGTCGGCCGCCTGCTCTGGCAGTATTCGCTGCCGGCTGTCATCGGGCTGGCCGCTGTTTCAGCCTACAACATCATCGACTCCATCTTTGTCGGGCAATGGTGCAGTCCCTTCGCGGTGGCGGCACTCGCGCTGACCTTCCCCGTGATGAACCTCACCGTCGCCTTCGGCACGCTCGTCGGCCTCGGCACGGCCGCCACGGCCTCCATCACCCTGGGGCAGCACGACTATGAGCGCGCCTTCCGCGTGCTGGGTCACTGCGTGATCCTCGGCATCATCGTCGGGCTCGTCGTCGGCTGGGGTCCCCTGCCATGGCTGCATGAAATTCTGGAGGTCTTCGGCGCGCGCGGCGAGGCGCTCGAAGAGGCCTACAACTTCATGTTCATCATCTTGCTGGGCTTCCCGGTCAGCACCTGCTTCCTCAACCTCAACCACCTGATGCGCGCCAGCGGCTACCCGCGCAAGGCCATGCTCAGCCTGCTCATCACCATGGTCGTCAACCTCATCGCCGCGCCCGTCTTCATGCAGGGCTTCAACATGGGCGTGTCGGGTGCCGCCTGGGCCACCATCACCGGGCAGGCCGTCGGCCTCGTCTGGGTGCTCATCCACTACTTCGACAAGCGCCAGCTGCTGTACTTCCGCCGCGGCATTTACAAGCTCAACGGCAAGATCGTCAAGCGCATCTTCACCGTGGGCCTGCCGCCCTGCCTGCTCAACGTCTGCGGCTGCGTCATCACCGTGGTCTACAACCACCTCTTCCTCGCCTACGACGGCGAAATGGGTGTGGGCGCCTTCGGTTCCGTCAACCGCACGCTCTTCTTCTTCGTCATGATCGTGCTGGGGGTGGCTCAGGGCATGCAGCCCATTGCGGGCTACAACCTCGGCATGGGCCAGTTCACCCGCGTGCGCCGCGTGCTGCGCCTGGCTCTCATCTCGGGCTTCATCATCTCCTCCGTCGGCTTCGTTCTCGTGCATCTCTTCCCCCGCGAGATTCTCGAGCTCTTCGCCCGCGAGAGCGATGAAAACGCCACAAAGCTCATCGACCTCGGCGCCAAGGGCATCATCCTCTTCTCCTACTTCTTCCCCCTCGTCGGCATGCAGGTTATCATCAGTAACTTCTTCCAGGCCATCGGGCGCCCCGTCATGAGCATCTTCCTGAGCCTCAGCCGCCAGCTGGTCTTCCTGCTGCCCTGTCTCTTTGTCCTGCCGCGCTTCTTCGGCGAAGAGGGCGTCTGGTTCTCGCAGTCGGCGTCCGACCTCGCCTCCGTCGCGCTGAGCGTCGTCGTGCTCTGGCTCTTCCTGCGCCACTACATGCCGAACAAGGACCACACGCTGCCGAAGCTCCGCGAAAACGAGGAGTCCGACGGCTCCGCCACAACAGCTTGAGCCGCGGGCCCGCCCTTCGTTTTTCACCGCCATCTGAGACCCGATATTCGCCATGACACAAACTTCAACACCCGCTGACCGCATCCGCCTCATTGTCGCCACGCGCAACGCGCACAAGGCGCAGGAAATCGCCGCGCTGCTGCCCGCCCGCTACGAGGTGCTCACGCTGGCCGATTTTCCGCAGGCGCCGGAGATTGAAGAAAACGGCACGAGCTTCGCCGAGAATGCGCGGCTGAAGTCCTGCGGCATTTCGGCTCTGCTGCCCGGCCTTGTGCTGGCCGATGACTCGGGGCTCTGCGTCGATGCCCTCGGCGGGGCGCCCGGCGTGCACTCGGCTCGCTTCGCCGGCGTGCACGGCGATGATGCCGCCAACAACCGCAAGCTGCTCGCCGAGCTCTCGGAGCGCCCGGGTGAAGAGCCCTTCCGCGCGCGCTTCGTCTGTGCCATGAGCCTCGCCGAGGGCGGGCGCGAGCTGGCGGCTTTCGACGGACGCGTCGAGGGGCACATCACCCTCACCCCGTCGGGCAAGGGCGGCTTCGGCTACGACCCGCTCTTTGTGCCTGAGGGGCATGACGAGACCTTTGCGGACATGCCTGCCGAGGCGAAAAACCGCATCTCGCACCGCAGCCGCGCCCTCCGCCAACTGCTCGATTATCTGCGCTGAGTTCTGCCCTTCCCGGCGCCGAGCTGCGCGCGACTGCTCCTCTTTCCGCAGCCGCGAGCTTTGCCGGCTCTCTATTTTTTCCGTAAATCCCCGCTGTGCTGTAGATGCGCAGCGGGGACTTGTGTTCTCTGAGCTGAGGACAGGTAACAACCTCACCAAACTCCCATTCAACCCCCATTCAAACCATGAAAAGCACCCTACTGATTCTCCTGGCAGCGGCTATGCCGCTCTGCGCTCAAGACGCCGCTCCCGCAGCCCCGATGCCTCCCGCTCCCCCCGCCAACCCGCAGGCAGCCCCCGCCGCCTCGGCTGATGCGAATGCGCCCGGCTTCCGCCCCGACGGCAAGCGCCGCGGGCCCAATCCCCGCATGCTCGAGAAGTTTGACACCAACAAGGACGGCCAGCTCGACGATCAGGAGCGCGAGGCCATGCGCGCCGCCCGCGAGCAGCGCCGCGCCAAGGGCGCTCCCTGCCCGAGTGTCGCCTGCCCGGCTCCTCAGGCCCCCGCTCCGGCCCCCGCTCCGGCCCCCGCTCCGGCCCCCGCTCCCGCTCCGGCACCCGCCCCGGCTCCTGCTCCTGCACCGGCTCCGGCCCCTGCGAACGCCTGATCCAAGCTCCCGCCGGCTTCGGCCGGATCTCCTCAGAGGGGAAGCGCTGCAAAGCGCTTCCCCTTTCTGTTTCAATACGCTTCACAGCCTTCATGCGGCCGAACTAATTTATATACGAAAAAAGTTGCCTTTTTGAAACTTTTTTGTAGACTGGAACTAGGCTCTGCGTTCTCAGAGGCGAAGGGTCAACGAAACAACCAACCCCCGAAACAACAATGAAACATTATCTCAGCATGATTCTGGCCGGAGCCGCTCTGGCTCTGGGATTCGCCGCCGCTCCGGCTGAAGCGGCACCCGTCATTCGCCTGCAAAACTCCTGCCCGGTGCACAAGCACTACGTGCCGGAATGCGGCAAGTGCCAGCGCAACAACCGCTCCTGCCCGGTGCATCAGTACTACGTGCCCGAGTGCGGCAAATGCCAGCGCAACGCCGCGGCCCGCGGCTACCGGATTGAAGAGCCCCGCCACCACGGTCGCCCGGTGCCTCCGCCACATCGGCGCCCGGTACCTCCGCCACATCGGCGCCCGGTACCTCCGCCTCACCGCCACTAACGGCGCGTTCGGAGAGCGCTGACGGAGTCACTCACGCTGTGAACAGCTCCTCCCTCACCCCCGCAGAGCACGCGTTCTGCGGGGGTTTTGTCATGCACCACGCAGAGCAGCAGAGCATACCTCCGCCGACAGCACAGCGTTCAGAGACGTCCTTCCGGCTTCATTCCGGCTGCATCCGAGACCTCCCCCTACTCCTCCCCCAACACCGCGGCGCCCTCCCGGAGAACCGCCTGCAAAAGAGCCGCCTGCGAAACCCCATCGCCTCAACGTCCCCGCCTGCCGCATTGCTCCGTCTGTGCGGAACAGCGGCACCGGCTCAGAACGGAGGTGCCTCGTCGTGATCCTCGCGCCCGTGGAGGTAGCGCACGAGGCGGCTGACGCCCGCTCCGTAGGGCGAAGCCAAGCGGCGATCGGGCTCCGAGTCAATGAGCACGCCATGACTGTTCCGGATCAGCCTGAAGAGACCATACAAAACAATCGCCAGCGCGAATACGCCAACGGCCACAAACATCGGCAGATTGTCGGGATTGCTGAGAGCAGCCCGCATCTTGTCCATCGTGCCCTGTTTCTCCTCATCGGCCCGCTGCCGCATCGGCAGATCAATGAGCGGCATCTTGCCCGAGACCTCGGCCTCCAGAGGCTTGAGACCGGCCACCACGGGGGCGGCGGACTGCGCCAGAGAGCGCACCGCTGCCATGATGCCCTCGACCCCGCTGCCGCAGCGGGCAGCCTCAGCTCGCATGGCGAGCAGCCAGGCGTGCCGCTGCTCATCGCTGAGGCGTAGCTCATGCAGCCCCAGCTCAAGCTCCGCGGGTGCCCCCAGCGGGTAGCTGATGAGCAGCGTGTAGCGGCAGGGCTCCGAGGTGACGAGCGTCAGGTTGGCGATGCCGAGCTCGGGGCTGAGCTTCTGGCTGCTCTTGAAGACGGCGACGTTGATGCGGCAGAGAGAATCGGCATTCTCGCGCGAGAGCACGTGGAGGAGGTCCTCGCGCTCAGCCGTGCTCAGCAGGTGCTGGGGATCAATCAGCCCGTCGGCGGGCGGCGTCGTGTAGGCCGTGGTGTAGCGCAGCGGCACTTCGCTGTCGCTCTCCGGGCGATCCGTCGCCTGCGGAAGCTTGAGCGCCTCCGCGCGCCGGGCCGGAATGAGGGCCGCATAGCCCTCAGCCAGCTCACCCGTCATCAGGCGGCGATAATCCTCATCCTTCCAGGGAGCGGGCAAATCCGCACTCGGCGCCGCAGGAGCGGGAGCCGGCGTCTCGGTGCCCGGTTTTTCGCCGGGCGTCCCTTCAGCCCCGCCCTCCGACGCTCCGGGAGAATCGGCTGCGGCACCATCGGCGGCATCCCCATCGGCATGCCCCGCCTCATCTGGGTCGACAGCCACGTCCTCCGCGTCGGGATCCACCGCCACATCCTCCGCCTCCGGGTCGACGGCTACGTCCTCCGCATCAGGATCCACCGCCACATCCTCCGCATCGGGATCGACGGCCACGTCCTCATCGAGCACCTGCGGCGCAGCCGGGGCCGGCAGGGCCTCCTGCGCCTGCGCCGGGGCCGTTGCCGCCGCGAGGCTGAGGGCAAGCGCGCCGCCGATCAGCACGGGCCAGGTGTCATATTTATTGCGAAGCTTCTTCGTCACGGCCCGGCTGTGCGAGGCGATCTGGCGCACGGCGGCGCGCATGACGGTTTTGAGCCCCGAGACGAGCTCGCGCTCGCGGAAGCTCAGCTGCCCCTTGATGATGCAGGTGTTGATGCGGTCGGGGTTGATGTAGGGATCGAGCATGTAGCCCCAGCTGAAGCAGGCGACTTCGAGCTGCACGTCGAGAACCAGAAGCAGCATCCACTCGTGGCGAACCGAGGGCGGCAGCGGGCGGAAATAATCGAGAAACAGGCCGCCGACCTCATGCAGCAACTGCCGGAAGCGCGAGGGAGCCGGCTCGGCCTCCTCTTCCGGCTCGCCGGGGCGACGCACTCGGATCTCCGAGCTCTCAACGGCGCGGATCTTCTCGCGCTTGCCGAAGGAGGGCTGGTGAATGTGGGCGTGGTTGAGAATCCAGTGGGCGAGGGTGCAAAAGTCCTGAGGCTTGCCCTTGTCCGTGATGTAGATGCCGAGGGCAACGGGGCTGATGTTGCGCTCCAGCCGCTCCAGAAAGGCGAGCATTTCGCGGCGCTGGTCGCGGGTGAGCGCGCCGGCGGCGTCGAGCACGCGCGGGAACTCGACTTGCCCACGCCCGAAGATCCGATCAGCCCGCCTCAGGCTGTAGCCGCACGCGGGGCACTGATCCAGCGCTCCGACGTGGATGGAGGCAAAACATTTCGGACAAATCGGCACGGGGATATTATACCGTCTCATGCCCCGGGCGGAAAGTCAAATCAGCGTCAGAGCCGACAAAATCGGCGAGCCCTCGCCTCCGATCGCCTTGCCCCGATATCCTGCCTCCCTCCCGGAAGCGCCGTATGCTGCGGCCTCTCCTCCTGCCTCGGCGCCCCGAGCTTCCCCCGGATGCTCCTTTCAGAGAGAGGCGCGCGTGCGCGAGGGCTCATGCGCCCGGCCGGGCGGTGGCGATGCTGCTGAATTGCAAGACCAAATGCGACAAAGAGGAAATAACTTTTCATGCAGACTT
>ERZ772860.2331-NODE-2331-length-11029-cov-3.155458_pt1 | contig 11029 bp, 5 predicted proteins | sample MGYA00511342_ERZ772860 | MGnify/ENA primary metagenome ERZ772860 (study PRJEB29015, sample SAMEA2737665) | human gut metagenome | biome: human gut; feature: human-associated habitat; material: faeces | place: China | collected 2012 ... | reverse complement strand
TAACGCCAGGTATAAATGCCCAGTTCTTCGTTATAAGAATCGGGGTAACGGTGCAGAATGCCCCATGTAATACGTTCATCTTTCCAATCATCGAACATCTGCAGCCAGTGATCGCGATAAGTATAATAACCAGAACCCAGAGTTCTATCCTCTTTCCAATAGCCGTAATACGATTCGCTGATATAGTTTCCGGCAAGATTATCCCCTTCGGGATAAGTCTGTAATGTAAACAGGAATTCCGGCCCGTTCTTATTGTCGATTTTCCATAATTCTTTCTGACTGGAAGCCAACACACACTCTCCTTCTGCAATCACTTCGGCTGCTTTCTCTTTGGCCAGTTTGTAATACTCCTGAGAATTGAACTCTTCATATCCCGGAAGACGAATCTTGTTATGCCAGATTTCCTGAGGCATCAATGCCGATTCTGTTCCATCCGGATTCGTAACCTTGCCGGGACCACCCTTTACCATGACTTTGCCACTCTCCATCGAAGCAGAACCAATCGTAGCATAGACTAAAGCCAACAGCGACTTGGCTGACGCACGAAATACATGCCCTTTCTTATAATCCGAGTCTGTACGAGGCATCAGCAACGTTTCAGCCTCCTTTAAATTGGCTATAATGTCCTCATACACTTCCTTGACGGAAGCTCTGGGCTGGTAACTGCTGTTACCTTCACCAATAGAAGTTTTAAACAAAGGAATACCACCAAAACGACGTACTAATTCAAACTCCGACCATGCCTTGAGAAAACGAAGTTCACCCAACGCATTATTCTTGGCTTTCTCAGGTACATTGGTCATCTTGTCAATCAGATAATAGTGGTAATTGGCACGATGAATGGCGGTTGAATAATATGCAAACACATTATTTATACTACCATTGTTATAAAAGTTACCGGTACCGGTTTCTTTAAAAGCCCAACCCGGCCCTGTCTGATAGTCATTATCATAATTAGTAGCAGAATCATAACTACCCCATTCAAACATCCAGGCCAACGGTTGGTAAGCGCCATTTACCAACAGTTCATACTCACCATCAGCAGACAAGTCTTCACCTGAAATAAATGTATATACTTCTTCATCCAACGTACAAGAAGTCATCAACATGGAGCCTAAGCCCAATGCCATTAATATATTCTTAAATTTCATAGTCATCATTATTTAAAATCCAATTTGAACACCAAAATTAAATGTACGGGCACTTGGATAAGAAGCCATATCCACACCTCTGCGTTTAGGGTCACTACCAAATGAATTCACATCAGGGTCCATCCAACTATAACCGGAAATTGTAAATAGATTGGAAACGCTGGCAACCAAATTAATACTCTCCACAAACTTCATCGGATGGCGGAAACGGTAGCTCAAGCTGACATTCTTGCAACGCAAGTAAGATCCATCCTCAATGTAACGGTCAGATGCCTTCATAGAACGTGTACTGGTTCTATTGGCACGCGGCCATTTGGCATTTGCCCTATTTTCGGCAGTCCAACGATTGTTATAAATAAAATAAGGCATATTATCCACGCTGGCCATATCAAATTTCTTAAGATTGACATTCAACACGTCATTACCTTGTGTACCCTGCAAGAAGAAACTGAATGTCCAGTTCTTCCATTCCAATGTATTGGTTATACCATATTGGTAATCCGGGTTGGTATTACCTATAATCTGACGGTCTCGATTATCAATTACAGGATCGTCATCAAGATTCTTGTATTTCACTTCACCTACCATGCTTTTAACCTTAGAGTCCGTCTCATTTCTATACAACGGATCTGCACGGACTTCGGCCTCATTGTCATAAAAGCCATCTTCCACATACCCATATAGAGTACCGATAGGCTCACCATTACGTACCAAGAACATGTTCTCAATACCCCAAGCCACATCAGAATATTGGTCGGCATCCAAACCACCCACCTTATTACGGTTGAATGAAATATTGGCATCTATAGACCACAAGAAATTACGTGCCTTTACAGGAATGAAATGACCGGAAATTTCCAACCCTTTATTTGTTACATTACCATAGTTTGCCTGAATACGGCTAAAACCGGAACTCATAGGAATAAGCTTATCCAACAATAGGTCTTTTGTCTTCTTATAATAGGCATCTACTGTCAAATTAACACGGTTATTCAAGAAAGCAATGTCCAAACCTATGTCAAACTGATTGGTTGTCTCCCATTTCAGAAGAGCTGCTGCAGGTCCTCCCCAGCGGGATTCTGCCATACCACTCTGCAATGAACCACCCATACCGTAGTTAGAAACAACAAAACGGGAACGGGTAGCATAGGCACTGACCCCCTGACCTCCGGTCTGTCCGGCACTGACACGCAATTTCAAGTCATCGAAGAAATTCAGCTGCTTTACAAAAGACTCATCAGACAAACGCCAAGCAACGGCTCCCGAATAGAAGTTATTCCAACGATTTAACTCTGACAATTTACTGGAACCGTCACGACGCATAGAAAAAGTGAATAAATAACGGTCCAGCAAATTATAATTGGCTCTGAACAGATAGGACATCAGCTGAGACTTTCCACGACTACTTTCCATACGACGGTCCTTAGTTCCTGCTTCAATGACGTTGTCTTCAGTCATATCGTTCGGGAAATTAGATGCAGCCATCCACTTACTATGCCACATGCTGTTTTCATAAGTCATACCAAGCACAGCATTAATGCCATGAACTCCAAACTTCTTGTTGAAAGTCAACAAAGACTCTGTCGAAATGCTTTCATAAGCATCATCTGACTTCGTTGCATAACCATTTGTAGGAGCTATACCCGCACCGGTCCAACGGTTATTATAGGTATTACGTTCATAATAGCTATAACCGTAACCAAAATTCTGACAGAATTTCAACCAGTCGGTAAACTTCAATTCACCAAAGCTTGAGATAAATACATTCAACGTCTCTTGGATATTCTTCTCCGTATGTACAGTCAAATAAGGATTAGCCAAACCGGTAGAGAAATCTTCCGAAAAGCCAGAGTCTTTATTGGGATCGAATACCGGACGAGTAGGATTAAACGAAATAGCTGCAGGAATTACACCATACGTTTCACTATTGGTACGTGCCAAACGATTATCGGAAGTTGCAAAACTGATGTTAGTACCTAACTCTAAAAAATCATTGATTTTACGGCTGTTGTTAGCTCTCGCTGTATAACGTCTATAATAAGAATTAACAATCACACCCTGCTGGTCAGTATAACCACCGGAATACATATAGTTACCTTTCTTATCACCACCCGATACTGTAACATTATAATCTTGGCTTATTGCTGTCTGAAAAATTTCATCCTGCCAATTTGTTCCATAACGTACCGGTCCTCCTTCTTTTTCGACAAAACCCTTCCGGTAATCCCATGGACTTGGCTTATACTCCTGACCTACTACAACCATTTCTCCTGTAATAGGATCCGGAGCTTTCACCGGAGCCCAATATCCCACCAAAGGATATTCCAATTGGCTGTCTGCCTCAGAGTAACCGTCATACAAGAGACCATTCGTGATACGTTCATTACGGTACAAAGCGTAATCACAAGCATCGAGCACATCAATACGTTTTACCGGATTAGAGATACTAAGGTTAGCAGAAAGCTGAACTTTTGCCTTTCCCTCAGCACCGGATTTAGTAGTAATAAGCACAACACCATTGGCAGCACGAGAACCATAAATAGCGGTAGCAGATGCATCTTTTAAAACTTCAATAGATAATATATCTTGTGGACTAATGGTACTCAATGGATTATTACTCTGTTTCATACCATAATCCGTTGTACGTCCTTCACCCATAGAATACGGCATACCATCGACTACATACAAAGGCTCTGTACTGGTAGTAAACGAATTGGCACCACGAATTTGGATATTTATACCGGCACCCGGGGCTCCGTCAGACTGGGACACATTTACACCTGCCATTTTGCCTTGCAAACCTTGATTCACACTCACAGGGTTTGTTTTCAGCAAATCTTCGCTCTTTAAAGAAGATACAGATCCCGTTAAATCTCTTTTAGGAACAGCACCATAACCAATAACAACTGTTTCTTCCAACATTTGGCTGTCCTCTTTCAAAGTTACATTAACAGTAGTCCTACCCTTAACAGCTACCTCTTGTGTTCTATAGCCAATAAAAGAAAAAACCAATGTCGCATTTTTAGGAGCATTTACAGAGTAACGTCCATTAACATCTGTTACAGCGCCATTCTGTGCATTCTTCACACGAACAGTAACACCGATTATCGGCTCGCCGAAATCGTCAGTTACTACACCCGTAATTTTAGAAGTTTGAAGCATTTCTGTCGTCTCAGCTTTCAAACCACTTGGAACCATCATAAGTGCCATTAAAAGCACTCCGACAATTCGAGTCATAGCTTTGTGTAATCTTTTCATAGATTCATTTTTGGATTAATAAATTAAGATTTTTTTCATTGTATTGTTTTTTATATCGCACTTCATTGTATTAATGAAATGCGATAATTAACGTTTCTATTAGCCTGAAATCATACTTTTTCTACTTAGACATATCTGTTTAAGATGGCTGCATCTTCCATATCCGGGCGGCTTCATTCCCATATAATATCAATTCATCTCAAACTATATTTCATATTTTCCGGATGACCCTATTATTCCTTCATTATATTACCTGGTTAACGAATACTTGGATTTACAAAAATCTCATCCATATACACATTTTCCAAAGCGTCAAAAGCAACTTTCACATAACGTGTCTTTTCTTTTAAATTATCTATCAAGACTGCGTCAATCCAAGCATCATGCTTGTTGTTAGGAAAATACGGAGTATCCTTTATTGAAGCCAGATTATAAGTCTGGCCATCTTGAGAAGTGTAAACATAAACCTTCAAAGGAGCACCTATCTTTTCCTGATTATAGTTCAAAGTACGTACCAGCACCTTTTGAAGCGAAGTATTCTTTTGCAAATCAATCACTACCTCATGATGACCTTTTTCAAACCTTACCCAACGGCTGTCTCCACTATCCTCTTCGGCTACCCGACCATCTGCCAGTGCCTTCATATCAACTTTACCAATCATTTCCGATTTGGCTGAATTGACCAACTTGTCAAGCAAAGCAGCTTCAAATAATTTCCAAAAACTGTCACCTTCTTTCCAAGCCATATAATTGTTGTATAAATTATTAGACCACACAGGTTGTCCCAATTGATAAGCAGACTTTGGGTCTTCGATAATTCCACCGAACATAAACGAAATTATTTTGTCGACACCAGCAACCGAAGCCGCTACCTGCTGTGACAGCAAACGGGAATAAGCAGCCGGAATCAAAGCAGATTGGCGGTCATTGGTTCCCTCTTCCCAAGTAAAGGTTTCGCAGTTCGCCCACATCTCAATATTCAGGCGATTGTGAATATCGCGCATCCTTTGCCAATTCTTTTTCAAGCGAGGAAGAGTAAATTTGTCACGTACACATCCCACCTCATCTTGATAAGCAATAATATCGACTTTCAATTTTGCCATCTGCTTCTCAAAATCAGGATGATCAAATTCGGACAGACCAATACCATACGGAGAAATCAAGGTCTTCTTTCCGGGAGTCAAAGAATGAGCCTTCTCTGTCAATGCATTTACTGACTGAACAGCATGCTCGGCAAAGATAGGGCAAAGACAATCTTCAACCGGAAGATACCAGCCATAGAAAGCTTTATGATTTTTATAGAGAGATGCCAATTCCTCCATAATCTGAAGCTGACGCTCCTTAATCACTGGATCAAGCAGATTATCATCCTGATCTTTTGCCCAACCGGTACTCATAAAAACCTTCATGCCATGTTTGGCAGCTTCGTCAAGAATCGCATCAACGGGGCTTTGCAATTTATCATTATATAACCACGGCATCAACTTTGACGGATAATATGCTTTCCCTTCATTAGCAACCTCCATGAACACCAAATATTCAATCCCCATGTTAGCCAATTCACGCACTTTAGCAGTCCATAATTTAGGATCCATATTATCAAAATGTTGTGGATTAGTATACTTATTCCGCACATCCTTGTAGGCTAAATTAATCCATGTACCCGTAATAGGCTGTACCACAGAAACCGATTGGACCATTTTTTCTTTTCGAGATTCGTCAGAACCCTTATTTCCCGCACATGCAGAAATTATCGGTAATGCAGCCAACAATCCCAATAGTCCCAACATTTTCATTTGTTTTTTTTGTCTCATAGTATATTATTTAAAATAAAGAATTTAATTACCACCAGATATAATTATCAACCCCAAGCCTGAAAGGAAAAGTATCAGCATAAATACAAGCAGCATATTTATTGACTTAGATGCGCCCTTGAATTCTTTCCAGATAAATATTCCCCATAAGGCAGCAACCATAGTGGCACCTTGTCCCAAAGCATAGGAGATAGCTGCACCAGCTTTCCCTGCAGCAATATAACTACAAGCAGTCCCCAATGCCCAGATGGTTCCTCCCAGAATTCCAACAAGATGTGTCTTCATATTTCCACTGAAATAGTCACTATACGCTATCGGCTTGCCGACAAAGGGTTTCTTCATGACCAATGTATTGAAGAAAAAGTTGCTGACAAAAATACCCACTGCAAACACAAACAATGCTGAATAAGGAGTCATCATACCCGCAGTCGGCGTTTCCAGATTCTCTAAATCCATAGCAGCCGCTACAAAACGATAGAAAAATGCCATCAATATACCTGCACACACAGCTATAATAATCCCTTTTTTCCTCATTGCCTGGTATGTTCCTCCTTTAGCAACTTTCCCAGAAGCTATACCATTAAAAATAATAGCAAGTACAATCAGAAATACTCCAGAAAACAAAACAGTTGCATCACCTTGAGGAGCACTAAAGTAATTTATAAATACACCCAATACCAGAGCTAACCCAACGCCTACGGGGAAAGCGACAGACATACCAGCCAATGACATGGAAGAAGATAACAAAATGTTGGATGCATTAAAAATGACACCTCCCAAAAACGCACTCACCAAATTAGAGATATCAACCTGAAGCAAATCATCGACAAAGCCTCTACCTGCTTCGCCCGTACTTCCTAAAGTAAATCCCCATATCAAAGAGAAGAGAAGAATTCCAACGACATAATCCCAATAAAAAAGTTCATATCGCCAAGTTTTCGCTGCCAGCTTTTGAGTATTCCCCCAAGAGCCCCAGCAAAGCATGGTAACCCAACAAAGAGCTACTGCCAATCCATAATTTTCAACTATATACATTACAATTAATTATTTATAGGTTAATTGATTGGGCTGGCTGGAATAAATAACCGCCTCACCTAAATAAACTTGTGCATCCGTACGAGGATTCAACCATTTCAAAACAACCGTGTGCGCTGCATCAGGCAACTGGTATTTATGAAACGAATCAACCCTTCTGTCATCTATAGAAGTAGATTTAGCAACGGGAAGATTGGCAGTTTCTGCTAAAGCGCCATCTATATACATCGCAACACTCGCAACATACGATTCATCAGCACACTTCACATATCCTTTCAAAACAAATCCGTTACCATCAAACATAAACTCTGTAGCATCCTGTAACAAAAGGTTAACAGCTTTCTTCTCTGCCGGATAATGACCTTCAAAAGCTTTCTCATACTTTACAGCAACCGGCTGTTGCGTTTTAATAACAACCTGCTCTCCCTGAACAGAACCTCCTTCTTGCTCTATCACCTGCAAAGCTTGTTTCAGACTTAACTCATAAAGCTTATTCAGCGAAACTTCCGTATAGGCAAATGGGATGTCCTCTACTTCGTAAAGACTTTCTTTCCATAATTCCGGAATATTACTATATCCAAGCATTGTACCCAATATACCGGCAGCAGTAGCCGCATTACAATCAGAATCTTGCCCACAACGTGCCGAAATATCAATAGTCTGATAAAAATCTTTCTTGCCATATAACAGACCTATAGCCACATAGGCACTATTTATCTTGGCATCAATATTAAACGGAACAAAAACGCCATCGGGACACCCCACTTCCGAAGTCCACTTCTTCTGGCATTCAAACCAAGTCTGTTTCCAGTCATCTGGATATTGCCGATACCAACCAATCACATCTTTTATGCAAGCATAAAAATCACTTTGCTCGGGAATTGTATTCAATGCCTCTTCTACCACATACTCCATATCATCTGAAACAAAAGCCATGGAATATAGAGCGCCCACATACACACCACCATACCAGCCGTCGCCATACGTAAAGATGTGACCGATTTTATCTGAAATTTCAGAAGCAGTATTAGGCATGCCCGGTGACATTAGACCTGCAAAATCTGCTTCTATCTGATAGTCAATATCATCTGCATGAGGATTATTCAACCAATGTCCGGACATGGGGGGCATAATGCCTTGCTTAATATTATATTTTGCAACTTGGTTGGCATGCCACAAAGGAAATCCGGCATCAGCAAACGAAACAGCAAAAGAATCGGCCGGTGCCTCTAAACCCAAACGGTCGAACACATTCACAAATACAATATCCACATATATATCATCATACAATCCGGGAAATGTATCATAATAATATTTCACTCTATCTTTGGACCATTTTATGGGAGTATAGTCTTGAATCATAGTACCATTATGCAGAAATTCAACCGGTCCTCCATAGGTACAACCAATGGTTTTCGCTGCCCAACCACCTTTCACTTTATCAGCCAATTGTTTTTTAGTCATAGAGACTTCATCTTGCACAACTGAAGTGGAAGAACTGCATCCTGCACACAGTACAACAAAAGCCCAAATAATAAAAGTTACATTCTTCATATTTATCAATTTTACAATTGTTATTCAGCTTTTACTTTAGCAGATTCTTTACCAATCACATTATAAACAGCTACTTCATAAACATTATCTACTGTACCTTCTGCATCAACAAAAGTTCTCGGAAGTTGTCCGTCACGTATTTGTAATTTCATAATCAACTGCCCATCACGATAGATACTATATCCGTCAACTGCTTTCATTTCATTCGGTATCCAAGAAACTTCAATTCCCTTAGCCACCTTTCGTACAGCAGCATTCTTCACTTTTTCAGGAATATCCATTATAGGCAAACATCCCGTCCGGCAATATTGAAGATATGCCTGATGATACGCCGGATTAACTACAAACGGGCTATTGTAATGATTGTATGCAAAACAAATCAAATTGCCAACATAGCCATTTACAATCTCTAACTGTTTTTGAACCCTTTCTAAAGGAGCGCTAGTCCAAAAGCGCTGATCGAATGTCTCTACATTTCCCCAAAACTTCAGCCCAGGTTTAGTATTGACAGCCTTCTTCAAATTAGAAAACCATTCCCACAAATTATCCAAATTCAGTCCACCTGCACCGACACAATCCTGAGGAGCGAATATATCTCCCGGACGGAAGTCGGTTTGCGCAAAGACGTTCGTCCACATCTTGCCACATTCTTCAGCATTTCCACCTACCTTGTAATTCATAAACGGAGACAACATAAGGGGCATTTCCGGAGCAATCTCAGAAAGATGATTCAAATTCGTATTCAATGCCTCTGCCAAAATTGATTGACGCTCAGAAGTCATACAGTTCAAGTTGTCTACCTCCCAAACCCAATACCAACCATACATGGCATCCGGATACTTTTCTTTATACAAAACAACAAGCTCATCTGCCACCTTATTACCCATTTCCATTTGCTCCAGTAACCAGCGAGCATCATAATCCACTTTCCACCAACGTTCATTAAAGTTTAATCCTACAAATACTTTAATGCCATTTTTTTGCGCACTTTGCAAACACTTTTCAAGCGTTCTATTGCCTTGCTTCTTCTTCGTCAGAGCAGACGGATAATTTGTAGTTGTTTTCCCCTTTTCATCTACCAGCAATGCAGGTGCATAGATCAAGTACTTCATGCCAGCTTCTTTCAGCATATCCATTTCCTGATTCCAACGTTCGTTGTCCCAATTTGCTACCAAAAACTCTTGCACAAAGGAACCACTGAAACGAGGAATATTACTGCCCTTATTTTTCTGCTCAAATTGATAATGAAAATAAGTTCCTTTCAAATCTCTTATATAAGTATCAAAAACCGATTCGTCTTCATGCAGATTAATGACACGTACCCCTCGGCTAAGCGTTTCATTATAGGCAGAAGGATAACCCGTCTTCCGACCATAGGCCAAAGTTATGTTACCGTCTAAATCAACCATATAGTCATTATTATGGTCATGACCTACAAACACCCCAATAACATCCCTCTTTTCTATAAACGAGGAGTACAATCCGGTATTTACACTTGGAGCACAAACACCCTCCTGCTTCTCGCCAAACTCCCGGCATGTCCACCTTGCCGTTTCATGCTCTGGCAGAGGAATATGGAAGAAAGCCAAGGAAGGCAATATGCGCTTGTTGCGAGCGGTAACCCGACTGCTACTTTTCCTATACCACTCTATCTGATCATGCTTAATCCAATCATAATAACCAAAAGAACGGTCTTTGGTATTATTGTGAGAATCGAAGAAATAGAGTACCCATTTTTCAGATGCAGCATCAGAAGAACGGATGGTCAACATGCAGTTGCCCGAGCCCGAAAGTCCTTTTTCAGCATCATAAGTCAGGTTATAAGGTCGTGTACACAGATAGTCCAATATCTGAGCATTGTTCATATCCGTTTCTTCATCATGATTACCAAAGGTCACAATAAAAGGAGTTTTGGTTTCCCCAAATATTTTGGTCAATTTCTCCCATCCTTTCTTAGCATTCCAGGAAACTACTACATCACCTGTAAGAACAACCAAATCGGGATCTTCTATACGAATAACTTCACGAATCAAATGACAAGTGCTGTCATTCTTCAATTTATAAGAATCACTCTCTACCCAATGCAGGTCTGTCAACTGAACAATCTTGAACTTCCCGTCACGAAACTTCAAATCAGAAGTCTGGGCTAAACAGGAAAGACACAATAGTGAACTAAATAGGATCAATAAATATTTTTTCATTTCTTTCTATCTGTTC
>ERZ772860.2326-NODE-2326-length-11046-cov-68.969975_pt1 | contig 11046 bp, 12 predicted proteins | sample MGYA00511342_ERZ772860 | MGnify/ENA primary metagenome ERZ772860 (study PRJEB29015, sample SAMEA2737665) | human gut metagenome | biome: human gut; feature: human-associated habitat; material: faeces | place: China | collected 2012 ... | reverse complement strand
ATTTCACTGTACTCTTTCTCCCCGTACAGTGACAACTTTTTTCAGTTCAAGTCAGTGGGCTTTCCCAAAATTGATATATATATAATTTTCTCCAAACCATGGGAATGACTCGGCATTATAAATATCAAAACCACTTACATCATAAATTCCATTAATCCACATTAATGGAATTTATGATGTTTTGCGCCATACTCTTTTTATATCTTTAAGATGGATTTCTAATATTGGTTGATAAGTTTCCTGTTTTATTATATGTGCGTATTCTAGTTTAAAAACTAAACGTTCTATCATACATAAAAACTTATCCAAAATATTCCATTTTGTCTTTCCATAGGCCAATATTAGGAGGTAATGTCTTTTAATAAATTGTCTTCCAAAGTCTCTATCAAAAGAATTCTATAAACTTTTCATTACCCAACCATTTTTAACTAACATAAACTTCTGCCGTTTCAACTTTAAGTGTATTAAACATATGTGTGACAAATATACATAATAATATTGGTGTCCCGATTGATTTCTGTATATTTGTCTACAAATTAGGCAGATAATATTATCGATCTAATATATTGTAAATAAAGAGTAATAATGTGTAATTTTTCTGACATACCTTCGCAGTTCGATGGTTTGGTAAAAGATCATCCTGTTGTTTTTATCAGCTATTCTTGGGATAGTGAGGAGCACAAATTATGGGTTCGTAAGCTTTCAGATGATTTGCGAACAAAGTATGCTGTTAATACTTTACTTGACCAATATAATAGAGGCGGATATGACCTGATTCAATTTATGACCAAAGGTATAGAAATTGCTGATAGGGTCATTTTAATAGGGACTCCAACCTATAAAGAGAAAACTGAAAAATATGATAGCGGGGCAAAATATGAGGATCAATTGATTTCTACACAACTATATCACCAGATAGGGTCTAGCAAATTTATCCCCGTTTTACGCTTCGGTAAATTTGATACTTCTTTCAAATCATTAGTTGAAACTAGAACGGGCTTCGATATGAGAGAAGACACTCAATATGAAGCGAATTTACATAACCTAGCTGCTGAATTGTGGAATAGTCCTTTAAATGCAGCCCCTGCTCTAGGTCCGAGACCTGAGTTTATTACGGATTCAACGGTACCTTCTACGCCCAATCGCGTTAAAGAACTTTCTTGTACCCAATTTGTTGAAGAAGTAAAACGATTGTTATCAACGCCCTATAGTGAAATAGCTTATACAGAACTTATAGAAAGCGAAACAAAATATGCATATGAAGCCATACTAGCGAACGCTAATTATCATTTCTCTATTACGCCAAAGTTGTTTTCTCAATATCAAGAAATACATTTCAGCGCAGTAGAAAAACTGATGGCTGCATCCATCATTGTGGTAAGATATGGTGATTTGAAGCAACAGCAATTATTTGTTGATGCATTGGTCAAATTGTGCATGAAGCCTTTTGTCAATGGAGAAATAACAACAGTAGGTACAAATTATCTACATTTACTTGCAGCGACTTTCTTATTGCATACTGTTGGTGTGGCTTGTATAAAGTTTGGCTATTTTCAGCTGCTGAATGTGATATTTCGAACAAAAGTACCAGCAGGTAATATATTCAGTCCTAGCTATGGATATAATTTAGCATTTTTAGCAGGTACTTGCCATTGGAGTCCTGATGTTTTGAATATCTATATGAGCTCTACATGGATTTATCCTTTTAGTGAACTATTGTGGAGAAAACTATATCCTTTGTTTAAAGAGTTTACAATTAATGAGGAAGATTTTAAGTGTATCTATTGTACATGGGAACACTTGTTTTCTTTGATGTACCATCATTATCAATGTGAATTAATGCCTCAAGACAACTTCACGACAGGTCTTTTTGTATTGAAACGTGCCGATTTCTGTAGAATGCAAGATAATTTTTATACTTTGTTTTACAATGCTGCAAAGGAGCAAAAAGACCAGTGGAAACCATTAAGGCAAGGTCTATTCGAAGGTAATTATGCTGTGTTTGAGCAAACTTACAATGAAGGAGAAGAGTATTATAAGAAATATGGTAGGTTAATATAATAGGACTAGAAGCAACATACATTGAATCAAGTAAAAACAGCTTATATGAAAATTAGACGAATAAAATGGGCAAATCATCCAATATTAGGCAATCTTGAGATAGATTTTGTAAACCCTGAAACACAGCAGCCATATTCGACTATTATTTTTGCTGGAGAGAATGGAACGGGTAAAACAACCATTCTAGAAACTATCAGTAATTTTTTATGCATTGGTTCATTCAATCCATTCGACTTCATTGAATATGAGGCAAATGACAATGTGTATCGAGCCGTTCCATTAAACAACAATAATATTGATTCTTTTTTCAAAAGAATTGATGTGGCGAGTGGGGCTGCTACAGACATTATGAGTAATAAAAATAATAATCCTAATAATATTAAGCAGGATGACAAAGACCCAAGACATTATGGCTGCTTATTATCCAAGCCAAGAGCCGACTATAAAACATCTAAAATTACTTCCAGTACAACACAAGAACTTGATAAAAACAAATACGATGATGATAATAACGATGATTTCACTTCACTAAAGCAGCTATTGGTGGATATTCAAAGCGAAGACAACGATCATTATCGTGAAATCAATCAGGATTGTAGTAGAAGAGGGTTGCCACCAATGTCCGAAGATGAGTTTGAACTATCATCTAAAATGCATCGTTTTAAAAAAGCGTTTAATACCTTTTTTGATAATATAAAATACAATAAGGTTAGTAATTCAAATGGAGAAAAACTTATTTTATTTTCGAAGAGTGGGAAAGATATCGCACTTGATAAACTAAGTACAGGTGAAAAGCAGATAGTATTTAGGGGAGCATATCTATTAAAGAATCTTAATCAACTTTCTGGCTCTATAATAATGGTGGATGAGCCAGAGTTGAGTATGCATCCAAAATGGCAAGAGAGAATATTAGGGTATTATAAAAATTTATTTACGGATGACGCGGGAAGCCAATTCTCACAATTATTATTTGCGAGCCATTCTACGGGAGTTATTAGCAATGCATTACAAGATTTAGATAACACAAAAGTTTTTGTCCTACGTACAGATGATAATGGGAGTATCGTTTCTGGAAATATTGAAAAACCTTCTGTGCTTCCTTATACATTGGCGGCTGAAATTAATTATCAAGCTTTTGATATTGCATCAACAGATTACCATAATGCTTTATATGGATATATTGAGGCTGAAGGATGGCTACCAACTTTTAAAACTCAATATCCATTAGAAAATTATAACAAACTTCAAAAAGATGGAATTACGATAACATCTTGCAATGTATCCCTATCAGAGAAGATACGACATATAATACATCATCCGGAAAATTGTCATAATAGTTATACTTCAGAGCAACTCAAAGAATCAATTGAAAGAATGCGACATCTTATTATAACTAAACCATAATTTGTTTGTCCACACATTCCTCCCATCGTCTCAGACCGTCTCAGACGGTGCGGTTTGTTTGCACAAATTTCATTGATTATTGCATAATATATTGATAATCAATGTTGATAAACTTCTTTAACGAGGATGGGTATTGGTAGTTAATTTCTTAATAACTAAAATAGTTAAGGCGACATATTTTAACAATGTGCCGCCTTCTCTGGTTTTTCAAAAGACGCATTACAGGTAGCTGTGGTGCGTCGATGCAGGATTTCAGCAAATTTAAGGGCAGAAAAGTTCCGTTTGGAGGTATGGATGACGATGGTGCGGATTTCAGTGATGACCACCCAGGCATTTCGGCGATAACCACCCACTTGAGTTAACTTTCAAGCCTGGTATGTCAAAGTTACTATTATTTTCTCATACTATCACCAGACAGCTCGATTCTATGAGCCGTTTTTGCGAGTCTGTCGAGCACGGCGTCGGCGACGGTGGTGTTTTTTGCCAGGATATCATACCAGTTTTTTACAGGCAGCTGGCTGGTGATGATTGTGGACTTGCGGGCGTGCCGGTCCTCGATCAGTTCCATGAAGTCCATCAGCTGCTGGCCGTCTAGGACCTTCATTCCGAAGTCCTCGATAATAAGCAGATCCACCTCGGCCATCCTGTCGAAGAACTTTGCGGCCTTGGCTTCAATGCGTGACATCTGTATGGCCTCCAGGAGTTTGTTCATGTTGAAGTAACGAACGCGGAAGCCGGAGAGACAGGCCTGGTAGCCGAGTGCCGTGGAGATGTAACTTTTTCCGACACCGGCGGGCCCGGTGATGAGCACTGACGCTCCTTGGCGTAGGTACTCGCAGGATGCGAGCTGCATAATACGTCCTTGATCCCTTCCCCTTGCGGAATCGAAGAGTACCTGTTCGATACTCGCATCGTAACGGAAGCGGGCGTTTTTTATGAGCCTTGCGGTTTTGTTTGCGGCCCGTTGATCGTGTTCCGCCTGGATGAGCATCACGAGGCCGTCCTGAAGGGCGATTTCCTGATGTTTCCGCGTTTCTTGAAGGCTCTGCCAGCATTCTGCCATGCCGGACAGGTGCAGACCCTTAAGGTCTTGGAAGATTTGATTTTCCATTTGTAATGATATTAGTGGGTTATTGGAAGTATTCCTTTCCTCGGATGTTGTCATGGTCGGCCGGGGAAAGCGTGGGCTCCTCGTCCTCGGATGGAAGGCCGGCACACTTGCTTTCAATCAGGTTCTTTATGAAGCCGTAGTTGCAGCGGTTGCGCTCCAGAGCCGCCCTGCAGGCGCGTTCAAAGAGTTGCGGGTCCGTTGTCCTCTGGAGACTGAAAAGGCCGTCGCAGGATTTGTAGAAGGTCTCGGGAGGGACAGTCGTGTTCTGTGCGAAGACACCCCGGATGATGTCGGCGAACTGGGCGGATATTCGCTCGGCACGCCAGATATACTTGTCCGGTGACAGCTGGACGTAGTTGCTGTAGTATGAAGGAAGGTGGGCAGGATCGCAGACATATTCTCCGATTTTATATGAACGGATATGGGCTGCGACTCTCTCTCCTTGAGGTGAGTAGATGTTTACAAGCGTCCTCGTGTAAATGATCTTTACTCTTTGTCCGATGTGCTTGAAGGGAACGGAGTAGTAGTTTTTCGTACGGCCCATGTAGATGAAGCTGTTGGTGCCGACCAGAAGTTCGCAGCGGTATTTTATTTCGAAGCGTTCAGCCCTCAGCGGTTTCAAGGCGGGCTTGTCTATGGAGATGAAGCGTTCTTCCCTGGTGAACGGCAGACGCTGCATCCGCCGTTGGTTGTGAAGCGTCATCTGCCCCGCGATCGCCTTGTTGAGCTCCTCGATGGAGAAGAACCGGCGGTCGCGCAGCGGAGCATATACATTGTGATAGGTAAGCTTGACATGGTTTTCGACCAGCGCCTTGTCCTTTGGCTTGCCCGACCTGGCAGGTATGGTCACGCAGCCGAAGTGTTCGGCAAAGTCTTCCATCGAGCGGTTGACCTCCGGCTCGTACCGGTCCGCCTTTACGACAGCCGACTTGAGGTTGTCGGTGACTATGATTTTCGGGACTCCACCGATGTGGCGCAGACAACATTCTGTGGCATACAGGAAGTCATCCACCTTCTGCGAGGGGACGGCCATCGCAAAGCCGTAGTCCGACGCCGGAAGTGTGGCCACAAAGACCTGACACTTCACTTCCTCGCCGGTCTCAATGTCCACATAGGACATCGTGTCCCCGGCGAAGTCCACGAACAGGTATTGGCCACCCTCCCTATCCGGCGACAGCACGAAGGATGGCTTCTGTGCCTCTGTATATTGATTGACATGATAACAGAACTGAGTGTAACCGTACCCGTCCGGATTCCCTGTCCGGTACTCGCGCCAGAGAAGATACACCGTCATGTGTTTCCGCTCCAGTTCAGATGCGATATACGGGAGACGCTCCTTGAGGTCCTGGAACCTCCCGTCGCTGTACGCCGGACTTCCGCCCGTCAGCACACGCTCAATCTCTGGCTCTTCCATGGCCAGAAGTGCCGGTATGGGTATCCCGCAGGACTCTGCCAGAGTGATGTATTTGTTGACCGTACCCTTGTACAGGTCCAGTTTACGGCCTATCGACCGGTTTGATTCTCCGTCAAGATGGAGACGCAACGCTTGCTTGATCTTGTTCATTTCTTTACATTTACCTGCCATGGCTTGCTCAATTTATGGTTGAGCTGCAAAGTTAACGAACAAGTGGGTGGCCATGCTCCGAAAAGCATTGTCCCTCAAGCGATTTCCTTACAAAAGTGGGTGCGCATGCTCCGAAAAGTTGGACGGCCGCCGGCCTTGAGCGCATTTTTTATAAGGTTTTACCGCTTTTTGGGTGGTTATACTCCGAAAAAACATTGGATTTTCAGCCGTGAGACTGGGTGGTCATGCTCCGAATTTTGCACGATGGGATGGAAGATTGCAACTCTGCGCGCACATACCCTCTCCGAAGTACAACTGCATCGCTTTCTCATAATAGAGATCGCGCTTGCTAGAATGGTTGATGAATCGCATTTGTTTTTAGCATTTGCGAGTCAACTTTTAGTAACGCTATATAGTAAGTTGCATTCTCAAAGAACGAATATATATCCAATATTAATTGGTATCTTATCTCAAATCACTGGATGACTAATAGGTTGAGTAATATCTTCATCCTTATCTTGTGGAAGTGATGGTTGATTACAATTGTTTTGGCGTGATGGATTCGAGGATAGGAAAGATGGCCATTCTTGCGAATTATTCAGATATCGATATGATTTCAAAGGATCTGCAGAAGGCTGAGGTGGATGGTGATGAGGAGATTAATGTCGTATTTACTACTTCTGGAGTGGTCTAGAAATAGGATATGAGATTCGGCGGTCAGCGACCGCCGAATTCGCTATAATAAACGTTGTGAGGTTAAAAGACCTTTGCAAGAATTTTGTTGTTGATTCATAATGTTTATCTTTGCATAAATTATTTAGAGAGATGGATTCTTTTAAGATAACGAACTTTGGTCCTATCAATAATGTAGATATCCAGTTGGGAGATCTTACGATTCTATTGGGACCTCAGGCAAGTGGAAAAACTCTTTTCTTGCAGATGCTGAAACTATTGATTGATAAGGATCATATAGTTCAGACATTGGCAAGGTATAATTATGTCACAAACAAGCAGCCTGACCAGATTCTTAATTACTATTTTGGCGATCGATTGTCTTCAATGTGGAAAGATGATACTGTTGTTGAGGCTGATGGTAAGAGTTACAAAAAGTCCTTTCTCTTGAAACAGAAGGCCGGGAATGCAGTAGAAAAGGTGTTTTATGTGCCTGCACAAAGAATTCTCTCAATTTCAGATGGTCGTCCTAAGAATTTTATGGAGTATGATATCTCATCTCCGTATGTGTTGAGGAATTTCAGTGAGACCTTGAGATTGTTCTTCCAGAACGAAATAGGAGATGATCAGACTGTTTTCCCTTTGAATAATAGACTAAAAGGTGGACTTAAAAGGTCCTTTAATGAGTCTATATTTCATGGTGGTCAGGTGGTCATAGATGAGAGTTCCGGACAGAAGAAGATGCGAATGCAGGTGGGTGGATCAAGTCTACCGTTTATGACTTGGAGTGCCGGACAGAAGGAGTTTATGCCTTTGCTGATGGCAACGTATTGTTTGACTGGTCCAGTAATAAAGACTATAAATCGCAAGCAGTATAAGTATGTGGTCATAGAGGAGCCTGAGATGGGATTGCACCCAAAGGCGATTCAGGCTGTGATAGTGCAGATGCTTGAGTTCATTAATGCCGGATATAAGGTGATCGTGTCAACACATTCTTCCGTGCTGCTGGAGTTTGCATGGGCTTTTAAGATGATTCAGAGACTTCCGGAGAACGTGCGTGTGGAGGCATTATGTGAGTTGTTTGATGTTTCTCTAAGCTCCAATGTGACGAAGATATTCCTGGGCGTTGATAACAAAGATTTGAAGACTTATTTTTTTAGCCACAAAAATAAAGGAGTAAAGAGTTCTGATATCAGTTCTCTTGATGTGATGAGTGAGAATGTTGATGAATCTGAATGGGGTGGTTTGTCTCAGTTTGCGACCAAGGCGTCAGATGTTGTTTCAAAGTATATGTCTGAGTATCTATCTGAAGAGTAATTTTTATGGCAAAATCTAATTTTCAGAAGGCCGTGGAGGGTACCACCGACATTGCGACGAGATATAGAAGGGGTTTGCAGGCATTGAAGAGTAGTGAGCGAGGTTCCGTAGTTGCTACAGATACGCGACTTCTTGATGGAAGTGTGGATATCGACACTGCTGTGCAAGAGAAATATCCAAATGATAATCGTTGGGATTATGCCATAGGATATTCTGGAAAGGTGTGTTATGTTGAGGTTCATCCTGCATATACATCTGAGGTCTCGACGATAGAGAAGAAACTGAGATGGTTGAAGGGATGGCTGAAGTCGAATGCTCCCGCGCTATATGCTATTCCACAAGCAACTTCTGCTTTTGTTTGGGTGCAGACAGGAAAATGTGGGATACTTCCGGGGTCATCACAGGCTAAAAGATTGGCTGCTTTGGGTATTAAGGTTACGCCACAACATAAGTTACAATAGAAAGTTTATAGTCCCGTCGTTCCTCTCCAAGTCGTCGATGATTTCTTGGATAGTATCCACAAGACGACGCCACTCGAAGGGCGACACCATCGGGTCTCCTTCCTGTATCCGTTCCACGAGATGCATTCTGCCGTGATCCAGACGTTTGTTGTAGAGCACTAGACCGCCAGGCTCGTAGCGCAGCAGCTTCATCATATTGTTGGATGCGTTCACGAAAACGAAGACATCACCGCTGTATAGGTTCTGCCCCATGTCGTTGTTAACTATGCCGCTGAGCATATTGAAGTTCTTTCGCATATCGGTGGACTTCGTGTAAAGCCAGAACTTCGTGCCGTCTCCCAGGCTGAACATGGCTTTATATACTCTTGAGGATTGTGTACAACATTGCTGGGGTGAGACCGCCTTGGATGCGCTTGTCAGTTCCGCGAAGTGCTGTCATTTATGGAGGGAATGGGGTTGTGTGGAATTAACCTCCCAAAAGATGGCAGCGGATGTGGCTGATATCTTTTGGGAGGTTGCTATTGTTTAGTTGCTGGGCTGGGTACAAACGTGTAGTTATCTGATAATTACAATTGTCGTTTTAATGTTGTGGTTGTTTATACTTTGCCTGATTATTCAGAGTAACCAGTCCATTCAACAGAAAGAATGATTACATGGTCCCTGTTTTTTCCTTGAGCACTAGGACACAAATTAGTGAGTATAATTGAGAAATCACCTGCTACAGAAACATCAATTGATTCATCGTATTTCTTTCTCTGTTCATACACACCATTATCAGGTCCAATAACTTTTGTTTTTATAATTTCACCGGAAGCATTCTTAATATCCACCTGAAACTTTATTTTATTAAGTGTTGGTGCAAGATTACTTCCATACTCTATATTAAGCGTTCCACTTCTGCCACATTTATGACAGATTTATCAAGATTAACGGACTCGCTCCAAAGCGGGACAAGTCTAAAAGGAAGTACCACCGTGACAGCACGCTGTCCGATGCCGAGGTGACAACCATCATGATACTGTTTCATCTGATGGGCTATAAATGTTTGAAACACTTTTACTTGAATGAAGTTTACAAGAATATGACCGACCTGTTTCCTCACACCGTCTCCTACAATCGCTTCGTTGAACTGGAGCGAAAGGTTGCTGTACCTTTCATCCTGTTCGTCAAGAAGTGCTGCCTGGGCGGCTGCACGGGGATCAGTTTTGTCGATAGTACGGCTTTGCGCGTCTGCAAGAACCAACGCATCCATCTCCACAAGGTTTTCAAGGGACTTGCCCAGCGGGGCCAGTGCTCGATGGGATGGTTCTATGGCTTCGAACTGCACCTCATTTGCAACGAAAAGGGAGACCTCCTGAACTTCATGGTCACACCGGGCAATGTTGACGACAGGAATCCTCTCAGGAACAAATCCTTCATCGAACGGATCTTCGGAAAGTTGGTCGGAGACAAGGGATACATCTGCAGGGACCTCTTCTCCAGACTTTTCGTGGACGGCATCCAGCTGATAACAAAGCTTAAGAGCAACATGAAGGGCCAGCTTATGACAGTCTCTGACAAAATCCTCCTGCGCAAGAGGGCTCTGATCGAGACCATCAACGATGAGCTTAAGAACATCGCGCAGATCGAGCACTCCCGACACCGGTCCGTCGTCGGCTTCACGGTCAATCTGATGGCGGGCCTGGCGGCCTACTCGTTCTTCCCGAAGAAGCCGATGATTAATGTGGAACGTGTCCCACCTTATGAGAATGGAGTTATTCAATTGTCGCTCTTTTAGTTATAATTCATCGAACTCACGTTAAATAATGATACAATGGAACTTTGGAAAAACGAATTGAGAAGAAAGATCAATGGTAAGCAGTGGATAGATGCCATTGAATTTATGAAAGAGATAATCTACAATAATCCAGAAAGCGAGGAGGCATATCTTAATATGATTTATTTATTAGAACATGTTGCTTTGGAAACCAATGCGGAAGAATCACTACAGGAGCAATGCATGAAGGCACTTCCAGGAATCTACAGGGAATCATTGCATAAATTCTCAGGCAACGCATCGTTCTTATTCTATCTTGGATATATCACAGTTTGGTGTTGTTGGATATATGGTATTAGCGATGAGGATGCAATGAGGATGGTTGACAAGGCCTACGAAATGGAACCATCAAATAAATTATACAGATTCTCTATTTATCAAAGACTGCAAGGTGATTACAGTGAGATACAAAAGTATGCTATAGATATTCTTAATGATAGAGAATCAATTATTACGATTGAGGCACTTGGGCCTGTAGGAGATTACAGAATAGACTGCCTAAAAGGCTGGAAAAACAGGCCGATATAGTTCAAAGAATAAATGATATTATAGACATTCCTTGAAATGAGACACGGTAAAAACAAATGGTTCTTCCGCAATTTAGTTGAAGCACAGGTCGCTGAAGACCATTTTTCGTTTG
>ERZ772860.2325-NODE-2325-length-11049-cov-10.050300_pt1 | contig 11049 bp, 10 predicted proteins | sample MGYA00511342_ERZ772860 | MGnify/ENA primary metagenome ERZ772860 (study PRJEB29015, sample SAMEA2737665) | human gut metagenome | biome: human gut; feature: human-associated habitat; material: faeces | place: China | collected 2012 ... | reverse complement strand
AGCCACAACCCCGCCGCCTACAACGGCTACAAGGTCTACGGTCCCGACGGCTGCCAGATCACGCTTGAGGCGGCGGATGCCGTATCGAAGCACATCGGGGCCGCGGATCATTTTGACGGCGTGCGTCTGTGCGGCTTTGCCGACGCGCTGGCGGACGGAACCATCTGCATGATCGGCGAGGACTGCCTGGAGGCCTTCCTCGACGCGGTGGAGCGCCGGAGCGTCTGGGATGGCGACAGATCCGCGCTGCGCGTGGTCTACACGCCGCTCAACGGCACGGGGCGCGAGTGCGTGACAAAGATCCTGCGCCGCATTGGGGTGACGGACGTGACGCTCGTGCCCGAGCAGGCGTGGCCCGACGGGAGCTTTCCGACCTGTCCCTACCCGAATCCCGAGGAGCGCGCGGCGCTGGAGCACGGCCTCGCGCTCGCGCGCGAAACGCGCGCCGATCTGCTGCTCGGCACCGACCCCGACTGCGACCGCATGGGCGCGGCGGTGCCCGACGGCGGGGACTACCGCCTGCTCACGGGCAACGAGATGGGCGTGCTGCTGCTCGATTATCTCTGCCGCCGGCGGAGCGAAAACGGCACGATGCCCGCGCGTCCCGTGGCGGTGACGACCATCGTTTCCACCGACATGGCAGACGCGGTCGCCGCGCATTACGGCGTTGAGCTGCGCCGCACGCTCACGGGCTTCAAATTCATCGGCGAGCAGATCGGCGAGCTGGAAAGGGCGGGGGAGGCGGAGCGCTATCTCTTCGGCTTTGAGGAGAGCTATGGCTATCTCTCCGGCCCGCACGTCCGCGACAAGGACGCGGTGAACGCCGCGCTGCTCTGCTGCGAAATGGCTGCATGGTACCGCGCGCAGGGCATGACGCTCGCGCAGGCGATGGACGCGCTGTACGAGAAATTCGGGTATTACCGCAATGAGCTGCAAAGCGTCGTCCTGCCCGGCGAGGACGGCATGGAGCGCATGAGCGCCATTCTGACGGCCCTGCGCGCGGCTCCGCCGCACACGCTCGCGGGCGAGCGCGTCACGCGGGTGCGCGACTACCTCGGCGGTCTGGACGGTCTGCCTGCAGGCGACGTGCTGGAGCTGCGCACGGCGCACGTTAAGGTCATCGTCCGCCCGAGCGGTACGGAACCAAAGCTCAAGCTCTACTACTCCGCGCACGCGCGGACGATGGCGGAGGCCGCGGCCCTCTGCGCCGCCGCGCGGCGGGACATGAGCGCAAGGCTCGGGGAATAGGAAAGCGCTGCGCGACCTGACCGCAGAATGAAAAAAAGAGTCCGCTGCCGAGGACAGCGGACTCCTTTTTTGCAGTCAGATAGGTTTTACAGAACGTGGACGGTGTCGGGCGCGAAGGTCAGATGGCACTGCTCGCCCACGCGGTAGATGCGCTTGTTGCGCGGATCGTTCTCGGCGAGCTTGACGAGCGTGTTGCCCACGCGGACGTGATAGTTCTGGTACGAGCCCATGAAGCAGGAAAGCTCAACGGTGCAGGGCAGCCCGCCCTCGTCGGAGAGCGCCGCGGACTCGGGACGCAGCACGACGGTGTACTCCTCGCCGACGCGCATCCCCTCGCGCGGGGCGACGGCCAGACGCTCGCCCTCGACGTCCAGCACAGCCAGACCGTTCTCCGTGCCGGTCATTTTGCCGCGCAGGAAGTTCGCCTCGCCGATGAAGTCGGCGACGAACTCGCTCACGGGGTGATAGTAGATCTCCTGCGGCGTGCCGATCTGAGCGACGACGCCCTTGTTCATGATGATGATCTGGTCCGAGAGCGCCATCGCCTCGCTCTGGTCGTGCGTGACGTAGATGGCGGTGATGCCGACCTCCTGCTGGATGCGGCGGATCTCGGTGCGCATGGAAACGCGCAGCTTGGCGTCGAGGTTCGAGAGCGGCTCGTCGAAGAGCAGCACGCTCGGCTCGATGACCAGCGCGCGGGCAAGCGCCACGCGCTGCTGCTGACCGCCGGAGAGCTGGTTGGTCATGCGGCCCTCCATGCCCGTCAGCTCGACGAGGTCGAGGATGTGCATGACGCGCTCGCGGATCTCGTCCTTTGGCACCTTGCGCAGCTTCAAGCCGTAGGCCACGTTGTCGAACACGTTGTAGTGCGGCAGCAGGGCGTAGGACTGGAACACCATCGCGGTGTCGCGCTTGTTGGGCGTGAGGGCGTTGATCGGCTCGTCACCAAGGTAGATCTCGCCCTCGTCGGGGCTTTCAAAGCCCGCGATCATGCGCAGCGTGGTGGTCTTGCCGCAGCCGGAGGGGCCGAGCAGCGTGACGAAGGAACCCGGCTCGATGGTCAGCGAGGTGTCCTTAACGGCATAGAAGTCCTTGCCGGTCTTGGGGTCCTGATAGATTTTGGAGATATGGTCGAGGCGAACGCCCTTCTTGATCTTATCCATGGCTTAGTCCTCCTTCATTTTTTTGCTGGTGCCGAAATGGTTCATAAAGAGATTCATCAGCAGCACCGCGCCGTAGGTGATGACGATGAGGATCGTCGCGAACGCGCAGGCGAGGCTGTAGGAGCCCTTTTCGGCAAACTCGTTGATCTGCACCGTGATGAGCAGGAACTGCGGCGTCACGAGCAGGATGATGGCGGAAATTGCGGTGATGGAGCGCACGAACGCGGTCACAAGGCCGGAGAGGAAGGAGTCCTTGATGAGCGGCAGCGTGACGGTCATAAAGACCTTGAAGCTGTCCGCGCCCATGTCGTAGGCGGATTCCTCGATGGACTTGTCGATCTGACGCAGGGCGGAGATGCCGCTGCGCGTGCCGGTCGGCAGCGAACGCACGACAAAGACGATGATGAGGATCAATCCCGTGCCGTAAAGCCCCTGCAGGAAGCCGGTGCGGAACACGCCCGCGGAGAAGCCGCGGATATAGCCCACGCCGAGCACCGTGCCGGGCACGGCCATGGCGAGCATGGACACCGCCTCGATGAAGCCCTTGGACTTAAAGCTCCGCTTGACGACGAGGTAGGAGATGATCATGCTCAGCAGCGCCGTGATGGGGGCGGAGATGAGGCTCAGGCGGAAGGAATCCCAGAACGCCTGCAGACCGTGGTAGCGCGTAAAGATGAGCTTGAACCATTTGCCGGTGAGCGGGAAGAACTTGTAGCCCCAGGTGGGGAAGAACGCACCGATGGGCACGCACAGGTACATGAGGATAACGAAGGTGGCGGCAAGACCGCAGAGAATGGTCAGCGGGATCTTGACGCTCTTATCCTCGATGAGCATACGGCCGCGGGAGGCCTTGCCGGTCAGGGTAGCGGCGGTCTTGCGCTCGAGGTAATACTTCTGCACCGCAAACATCGCCAGCGTGATGCACAGCAGCACGACCGCCATCGCCGCCGCGCCCGGCTTATCGTAGGAGCCGGTGATCTGCAGATAAATGGTGGTGGCGAGGGTATCATAGGAGCCGCCGATGAGCATGGGGTTGGCGAAGTCGGCGATGGACTCGATGAAGGTGACGAGGAAGGCGTTGCCGAGACCGGGGAGCATCAGCGGCAGCGTGACGCTGGTGAAGACCTTCCAGCGGCTCGCGCCCATGTCGCGCGCGGCCTCCTCAAGCGAGGGGTCGATGTTCTTCAAAAGACCCTTGAGCATCATGTAGCACACGGGAAAGAAGGTGAGCGTCTGCACGACGGTGATGCCCCAGAAGCCGTAGACGCTGTTGTCGTAGATGCCGAGCAGGAAGCGGGTGATGATGCCCGACTTGCCGAAGAGCATGATCATGGAAAGCGACAGCACGAACGGCGGGGAGACGACCGGCAGCATCGAAACGACCTTGAAAAGGCCGCCGACAAATTTACCGACGCGGACGTAGACCTCAACATAGGCAAAGAGCAGGCCGAGCAGCGCCGAGAGGATGCCGACGAGGAAGCCGACCTTGAGCGTGTTGGTGATGGCCTTGGTAAAGGTGGGCATGGCGAAGATGCGCTCGAAGATGCCGAAGCCGAAGCTGCCGTCGCCCACGAAGCTGTCCACCAGCAGGATCGCCAGCGGATAGAGAATGAACAGAGTCAGAAAGGTGATGAGCACGACGATGGTGGTGACCATGATGGGATCGGCCATCAGCTTTTTCCGGTCCAGCGCCGCGCTTTGAGAACGTGCCATAGGGAGCTCCTTTCTTGGTGGTTTGGAGGAAAACGCAGGCGGGGCAGCGGCTCATGCCGCCGCCCCGTCGGGATCGTTGGGTCGATGCGATAGACGATGTAGGGAGAATTACTTCACCTGGAAGCGGTTCTCGTCGCCGGTGTTCGCGCCGGAGGCGGCCAGAGCATTCATGACCTCCTCAACGTAGGTCTTGATGTTCTTGGTGGCGTCGTCGAAGTCATAGTCCATGACGTTCTCGGGGTCCAGACCGAACTCCACAGCAGCCTCGGGCTGGGTGGCGTTGTCAATGACCAGGAACTGATAGGAGCCGTTCTGAGCGGCGAGGTTCACGCAGTCGGGAGAGAGCGCGTACTCGATCCACAGCTTCGCGGCGTTGGGGTGCGCGGCGCCCTTGAAGATGGCGGTAGCGCCGATCTCACAGGAGGTGCCGGAGGACGGGATGATCAGCTCGATGTTATCGTAGCCGTTGTCGATGATCTGGGTGATGCCGTCATGCAGGAAGCCGATGCCGATGACGCACTCGCCGGTGCCGACGTTCTTGCTCGGGCCGGAGCCGGACTTGGTGTAGACCTCAATGTTCTTATCGAGGTCGACGAGGTACTGGATGCCCTCATCGTGGCCGTACTTCTGGATCATGGTGTTGATGACCAGCTTGGCGGTGCCGGCGGTGTTGTAGTTGGACAGCCAGATCAGGCCCTTGTACTCGGGCTTGAGCAGGTCGGGCCAATCCTGAGGAGCCTCAAGACCCATGCGCTCGAGCTCGTCGGTGTTGACCATGAAGCCAAGGATGCCGGTGTAGATGCCGTACCAGTAGCCGTCAGCGTTCTTGTACTGGGGCTTGGCGATGTGAGAGGCGTTCTCCGCCTGATAGGCCTCGAGCAGACCCTCGGCCGCGCAGACGTTGTAGGGATCGGTCGTGCCGCCGAACCAGACGTCGGCAGACGGATTGCCGTTCTCTTCCTCGATCTTGGCCTGCACCTCACCGGTGGACAGACGCTGATACTCGACCTCGATGCCGTACATCTTCTCGAAGTTCTCACAGGCGGCGGCGAGGTACTCCTCCTCGCAGGAGCCGTAGACCACGAGCTTGCCCTCGGCCTTGGCGGCGTCGACGAGGCTGGTCTCTTCGGCGCCCTGCTGATCGTCAGCGGGGGCCTGGGTGTCGTCCTGCTTGCTGCCGCAGGCGACCAGGCTGAGCGCCATCACCAGGCAGAGGAGCAGAGCAATGAGCTTTTTCATGCAAATTTTCCTCCAATTCAAAATTTATCCGGGGGCCATCGGGAACGTTCCCGATCCCATCAGATTGCAAAAATATTACAACTTATACGGAACGATGGCAAGAAAATTTGCCGAACTTAGCAGTTTTACACGCAATTTATCAGATTTGTCCGGTACCCTTGTCAGAATCGTCCCACATTGTCAAAAATGTGACAAAATCGCCGGGGGAAGGAGGGGCTGCGGGCGGGGGCGCTAAGACTCTGTGCCGGGGGCGTTCTGATAAAAAATGTCCTCCCGCGTGCGCATCGGGTAGCGGATGAGCGCGGCGGCGTCGAGGTCCTCGCGGCGCAGCTCCACCGCCGAAATGCGGCGGTTGGTGTAGGTCGTGTAGTAATAGATGCCGCGGTCGGCGTTCCAGCAGGAGGTGTAGATGGTCCGCTCGTATTCGCCGGGGCGGACCTCGCAGCAGCCGTTCTGCTGCTCGACCGCGCCGAGGATGTGGAAGAACTGCCCGACGCTGTCGGCTTCGCCCTCGCCGGAGACGGAATGGAGCCGCGTGAACGCCGCGCGCACAAAGCGCGAGGCGGAGGAGAGGTCGCCGGGCAGTCCCAGCGCGCCCATGCCGCGGCTGTAGAGCGTGAGCGGGAGCGCGTCGGAAAAGAGATTTTCCGGCTGCTTCGGCGAGAGGTGCATGAAGTTGTTGAGCGCGAACATCTGCTGCGGAAACGGCGGGTTGTTCGTCAGCACGCCTGCGGGATCGTCGTAGACCTTCAGACCGTCCGCGACGGACTCGATCACGACCGCGCCGCTTTTGTCGGCAAGGAGCCAATGAAGCTGCGAGGCGGGAAGGCGTTCGCTGAACGGCGTGCCGGTGAGATTCAGCGTGCGCAGGGCCTCACGGGCCTCCGCGAGCGTCGCGCAGCGGCCCAGCAGCCGGGGAATGAACTCAAACTGCGCGATATTCTCCCGATCGGGGACGACCTCGGCGTATTGCGCGCTGCCGACAAAGTTGAGCCCCGCCATGCCGAGCCCCTTTTCGTTCACCGCGTCGTAGTAAAGCGGGAAGCCGTCGGCGACGTGCGCCGTGCCGATGATGGCGTAATGCGTGTCCATCACGCCGCCGTGGCGCAGGGCGATGGGGAAGCGGCGCGGAGTGATGACGATCTCCTCGCCGTAGGAAAACTCATAGTCGAGCGTGCGGCCCATGTAAAAGTCTCTGGTCTGGTACGTTGCTGCGGTACACATGGGAAACCTCCTGAAAGTATTTTTGATTAGTATGCCGCGCGGAGGAGAAAATCAACCGCCGCAGCGTGTCTTTCAAAACGGACAGAGGAAAGCTCGCGGAGCGCTCCTCTGTTTCGCGTTATTCCGGCGGACGGCAGCTGGCGTGCCAGCCGCAGCCCTTCAGATGGTCGTCCACCAGCCCCGCCGACTGGAGCAGGGAGTAGACGATGGTGGTGCCGACGAAGGTGAAGCCGCGCTTTTTCAGGTCGCGGCTGATGCGGTCGGAGAGCGGGGTGGAGGCGGGCACGTCGGCATCCGTCTCGGAGCTGTTGACGATGGGCTTGCCGTCAACGTAGGCCCAGAGAAAGCGATCAAAGCTGCCGAACTCCCGCTGCACCTCTAAAAAATGCCTGGCGTTTTCGATGACGGAGACGATCTTGCGGCGGTTGCGGACGATGCCGGCGTTCTGCATCAGCTCCGCGACCTTTGCTTCATCGAAGCGGGCGACCGCAGCAGGCTCGAAGTCCGCGAAGGCCGCACGGAAAGCCTCGCGCTTTTTGAGAATGGTGATCCACGAAAGCCCCGCCTGCATCCCCTCGAGGGACAGCAGCTCAAAGAGCGCGCGATCGTCGTGCGTGGGGCGGCCCCACTCGTGGTCGTGGTAATCGAGGTAGATCGGCTCCGGTCCGGCCCAGCCGCAGCGTGTCGGCTGCGCCATGTTATTTCTTGACGGCGATGGCTTCGATCTCGACCAGCGCGCCCTTGGGCAGCGCGCCGACCTGCACCGCGCTGCGTGCGGGGCAATCGCCCTCAAAATATTTGGCGTACACGGCGTTCACCGCGGCGAACGCGCCCATGTCGGTGAGGAAAACGGTGGTCTTGACCACGTCGCCGAGCGTGCAGCCCGCGCCGGCGAGAACGGCCTTGAGGTTTCGGAGCGACTGCTCGGCCTGCTCCTCCACACCGCCGGGGACGAACGCGCCGGTCGCGGGGTCGAGCGGGAGCTGGCCGGAGACGAATACGAAGCCGCCTGCTTCGATGGCCTGCGAATAGGGACCGATGGCGCCGGGCGCCGCGGTGGTGGCAATAACAGTTTTCATCGGAAAAGCCTCCTGAATTAAGATTCGGTGAGCCTATGATAGCACCGGCGCGGCGTCCGCGTCAAGGCGGCGCGGGATTTTTTGCCGTGCCGCGCGGGGGGACTTGCACCGCGCCGCGCTTTGTGGTATGCTTGTCCCGACAAAAGCCAAATGGCAAAGGAGAGATGATTTATGATCATTCGTGCAGAGGACCGAAAGCAGACCCTGACGCCCAACGCCCGCGGCGGCGACGGTACGCTCGACAAGCGCGACTGTGTGCTGGAGAACATGCCGGAGAACGCGAAGATGTTCGCCGAGATCAAGCTCGAGCCGGGCTGCTCGCTGGGCACGCACACCCACACCGGCGAGTACGAGGTGTTCTTCTTCCATGAGGGCGAGGTCACGCTCAACGACAACGGCACCGAGCGCAAAATGCACCCCGGCGACTTCGCCATCTGCTATGACGGCGAGAGCCACGGCATTGCCAACCGCACGGACAAGCCCGCGTCGCTGTTTGCGGCCATCATCAAGACCAAGTAAGGAGACCCCATGACGACCTATACCTATTATCCCAAGGGCACCTGTTCGAAGCAGATGGAAGTTGATCTGGAGGACGGCGTCATCAAGGATGTGCGCGTGCTCGGCGGCTGCAACGGCAACCTGCAGGGCATTTCGAGCCTTGTGCGCGGCATGAAGGCTACGGACGCCATCGAGCGGATGCGCGGCATCCGCTGCGGCTTCAAGCCGACCTCCTGCCCCGACCAGCTCTCCATCGCGCTGGAAAAGGCGCTGGAGAAAGAAAAAGATGCAAAGTGAATCCCACGGGCCAAAAAGAGCTTGCGTGGATGGAAAAGGAAGAAACATAAAAGGAACGGCTTCGCAGCGCGAAGCCGTTCCTTTTTATCCTTTTGCAGAAGCCGTGCCGCTCACTCCGCAGCCTGGATGCGATGGTACATATCCTGCATCTTGCGGTCAATGTCGGCGATCTCGTCGGCGCAGGCGAACATCTGCTCGTTGATGCCGGCGGGGAGGGCGGCCTTGTCCTTTTTGTAGCGGATATCGTGCTCAAGGCTGGCCCAGAAATCCATCGCCACCGTGCGGAGCTGTACCTCCACGAGCACGGACTCCGTGCGGTCGGAGAGATAGATGGGCACGCGCAGGTCGAGGTGGAGCGAGCGATAGCCGTTGTAGTTCGGCGTTTCGATGTAGTCCTGCCGCTTGACGAGCTCCATGTCGCTCTGGCGCAGGAGCATCTCCTCCACGCGGTAAACGTCGTCGATATAGCAGCACACCACGCGGATGCCGGCAATGTCGTTGATGTTTTTCTTGGCGGACTCCATCGAGATCTCCAGCCCCTTGCGCCGCAGCTTCTCGATGATGCTGCCGGTGGACTTCAGGCGGCTTTCGACGTGGTGGATGGGGTTGTGGTCGTAGCGGACGCTGAACTCCTCGTTCAGCACCTCCAGCCGCGTCTGGATCTCGCGCACGGCGGAGCTGTAGAGATGTTCAAATTGCAGAAAATCCTGATAGCTGCGATAGAGCTGTGCGGTCTCATTCCGCAGCACGACGTCCGTGCGGATGGGGACAAAGGTCTTGTCCATGGCGGCCTCCCTGAGCGGTTGATCTCTTTCTCTCAGTATACCACATCGGCGCGTGCGCGCAAGGTCAAATTTGCGGGAAAAAGAACTGGACAAACAGACGGGAAACGGATATACTATAAGCTGTGACTTTGTTGACGGAGGCGCGAAGGGGGGGCCGGGGAATGGACATTGATATGGACATCAAGGAGCTGGAGGCGTTCGTCTATGTGGTCGAAAACTGCAGCTTTTCCCGCGCGGCCGAGCTGCTGCACCTGACGCAGCCGACCATCTCCTCCCACATCTCCGCGCTCGAGCGTAAGCTCGGCATCAAGCTCGTCGTGCGCACGACGAAGGAGACCTACCCCTCCGACGCGGGCAAGCTCCTCTACCGCTACGCCAAGGAGATCCTGCAGGTGCGCGAGAACGCCGCCGCGGCGCTCAAGAGCTTTTCGCAGGAGATGCGCGGCACCATCACGCTCGCGGCCTCCACGGTGCCGAGCCAGTATTATCTGCCGCACCTTTTGCAGAATTTCCACGAGAAATATCCCGACATTGCCTTCAACATCCAGATGGAGGACAGCCCCAAGGTCATCGAGATGGTCGCGACGCGCGCCGTGGAGATCGGCTTCAGCGGCACGCGGGTGGAGAACCACAAGTGCATCTCGCAGGAGTTTGCCGGCGACTGCATGGCGGTCATCACCCCGAACACGGAAAAATTCCGCGCCTATGCCGGCAGGCATCTCCCGAAGGAGCTTTTGCTGAGCGAGACCTTCATCAGCCGCGAGAAATCCAGCGGCACCTATCAGGCCGGCAGGGAAATTTTAGAGCGCATGGGCGCTGACATCACGCAGCTGCGCACGGCCATCGAGGTCCGCTCGAGCGAGAGCGTGAAGCAGATGGTGGGCGAGGGGCTTGGCATCGGATTGATCTCCCTCTCCGCCGCGCGCGATTATGTGCAGTTTGAAAAAGTGCTCGCCTTCCCTTTCGAGGAAGAGGAGCTCCGGCGCAAGCTCTACATCGTCAAGCACAAAAACAGCATCCTCTCGCCCATCGCGCAGGTCTTTTACGACTACGCGCGGAAATATTACGAAAAGCATCCGGAAAAAGCGCCCGAGTGAGGGCGCTTTTCCTTTTATAGCAGGCATAGAAAAATAGTGATTTACTTTTTGCGCGCGACAGGTTACAATAAAAAAGTTAAAGAGACCGTACAAACGGCACGGCGGGAAGGCGGGGAGAGATACGATGCAGACGGTGCGCTCACAGCTCTTTGAGGGCATCACGAACGAGGAGTGCGCGCGGATGTTCCAATGCTTCGGCGCGCGCGAGGCGGGCTATGAGGCCGGCGCGCTCATCAGCGAGTTCGATGGGGAACAGAACGCCGTGGGCGTGCTGCTCTCCGGCAGCGCGGACCTCGTCCGGCTGGACGCCGACGGCAACCGCACGATCCTCGAAACGCTTGAGGAGGGCGGTGTGTTCGGCGAGGTGCTGGCGTTCTCCGGCGCGGGCGGCGACTCGATCTTTTTGGAGTGCCGGCGGGACTGCCGCGTGCTCTATCTCGACTATGATCAGATCACCAAGCGCTGCGAAAACGCCTGCCTGCACCACAGCATTCTGGTGCAGAACCTGTTCCGCCTGCTCTCGACCAAGACGCTGCGCCTGAGCGAGCGGGTGGAGGTGCTCTCGCGCCGCTCCATCCGCGAAAAGCTGCTGTGCTACTTCGAGCAGCTTGCGCGGCGGGAGAAGTCGGACACCGTCACGCTGCCGTTTTCCCTCAGCGCGCTGGCAGAGTACATCAGCGCCGACCGCAGCGCCATGATGCGCGAG
>ERZ772860.2318-NODE-2318-length-11078-cov-2.812937_pt1 | contig 11078 bp, 10 predicted proteins | sample MGYA00511342_ERZ772860 | MGnify/ENA primary metagenome ERZ772860 (study PRJEB29015, sample SAMEA2737665) | human gut metagenome | biome: human gut; feature: human-associated habitat; material: faeces | place: China | collected 2012 ... | reverse complement strand
CCGACTCTGAAGGCTGTGGGTTCGACCCCCGTCGGGCAGACCACGTATAATAGCCGTTTGCGAACATTCGCAGGCGGCTATTATTTTTTGCAAAGCGGAAATTGTGCGCCATTTGTGCGCCATTCATATTTTTTTAAGAGAAAACAGCTCCCAAATCCGTATGAATTTGAGAGCTGTTTTTATGCTTTTCTGAGTATGGCAGCATTTTAATGAAAGCAATTTTGAAATACTGCCAAACGAAATGAACGCAACACTTATTCATGAACTGAAAAAGCTTGAAGAAAAATAAATATACCCTATGGTAAATTTTATAAATCTATTGCTTTTTTTCAATAAGGCAACAAAACAAAAGTGGCATACGGTTATTGATTTTTCTCAATAGGGAATATAAACTGCGGTTAGTGACTTATTGATTTTTCTCAATAAGTTTTGACTTATCTTATTGATTTTTTGCAATAGCCAAACAAACTGAGGCACTTATGAACGGAAATCTAATAAACCTGCGTGACCGCTCCCCTGAGGACAGAAAAAGGATCGCACAAATGGGCGCAGCTGCTTCTGCCAAAGAGCGGAAAAGAAAAGCAGAACTTAAACGCAAGCTAAAAATGCTTACACAAATTTATGAAGGAGGCTGCAGCAATGGCAGTAAATAAGCAAACACATAAAAAGAACATATCTCTTGAAGAGGCTAAGAGAATTGCACTTGAATACCTTGCATATGTTATTCAAAACCGTGATGAGTCCCCGTCAGCCTTTGGATATACTCCTGACATCAAAACATACAGCACAGCTGAATGCCTTGAAGCTGCAAAAATTATTTTGCAGTATGGCAATAACGCTAAAGAGTTGTAATGATGTAATATTGCATCACTTTTGATCCGAATATAAAAAAGGAGCCGCCTGTACATTTTCCCCAGTACAGACGGCTTTCATTTTTATGGCATAAAAGCAGCTTGTTTAAGACATTTAAATTATATCACATTTTCCCCTTTAAGTCAATATTATCAACAAGGGAATAGCAACGAAACAGCAAAGAAAAGCAACAAGTAATATAACCATGCTTGTAAAAATCGCTTAGAACAAACTATAATGCCCTTCTATAGCTTTTTATCCATTTATAAGCACAGCATTACAGCCAGTTGTAAAAATCTCTCAAAGCAAACCCCAGCAGCCCATATAAGGCATTTGTAGTTCTATGCGAATAATCCCGCACATAATAACGCAAAGCCTCTCAGAAAGCGTTATATTCGCTCTGAGAGGCTTTGCATTTTTGCTTATATTATTTTTCAATATTGGGGCTGTGGTGTTAAGTTTGTTTAATTACAAATCCATTAACACTGATGCTATCCTGTTTGCTATTTCTTCAGCTTCATCGATTTCTTTCTTGGTGGCTGTTTTGTAATTGTAGAAAGTAAGTGTCAAACAGTGTGCAATTTCATGAGCGAGAAGTGGTGCACGTTCTTCCTCTGATACTATGGACGGATCTATTCCTATGTAAAATCTGCCAGATGGCACACGTGTTGCCAAGCCCCTACATTCACCGCATTCCGTATCCAGTATCCTTATCCCAAGATCATCAGCTATTTTATTCAGTCGCTGCAAATTCATGTTAAAACCTCCTTTTTTCTTTTGCTCATCTCTGAGCTTGATTATATTATATCACTAATATTAGAGATATTCAATATACAAAAGTCACAAATTATAGTGATACTTTATGTACATTTTATCACTTGTAATAGTGATAAAATGTATGTATAATAATTATGGAAGGTGATATTATGCCAATTAAGTATGATAAGCTTATAAATTTAATGCACGAAAAAGGAATAACAAGTTACACGATAAAGCGGGACAAAGTAATAGGTCAAGCAACATATAAGAAAATAATTGAGGGCGGTGATATTGACACAAGGACTATTGCAAAGCTCTGCAAGCTTCTCAACTGTCAGCCCGGAGACATTCTTGAATATTCGGAAGATGCTCCCGCTCCCGAGAGCAGCGAAGAGGCAAAGGAGGGATAATATGAGCGTAAAGAACATAAAAAGCGTAATTCATGCCAAAGATACGGATATAGCCGTTATTTCCGCCATAGGGCAGGACGATTATATTTCCCTTACCGATATTGCACGGTATCGCAGTGATGAACCTAAGGACGTTATAAAGAACTGGCTCCGTTCCAAAGCCACTATTGAATTTTTAGGCTTATGGGAAGAATTAAACAATCCGAATTTTAAAGGGGTCGAATTCGACTCCTTTAGAAACGAGGCAGGAGCAAACGCCTTTACTCTTTCCCCGCAAAAATGGATAGATGCCACAAATGCAATAGGAATAATATCCAGATCGGGAAGATACGGCGGTACATATGCACATAAGGACATAGCTTTTGAGTTCGCCTCATGGGTATCTCCCGAATTCAAGCTGTATATCATCAAGGACTATCAGCGGCTTAAATCCGATGAAGCTCACAGGCTCGCTCTGGACTGGAATGTAAAAAGGCTGTTATCCAAAGCCAATTATAAGCTTCATACGGAAGCCATAAAGCAAAATCTTATTCCTCCGGAGATAACGGCAGACAAGCAGGGCTTTATATATGCCAATGAAGCAGACGTGCTGAACGTTGCTCTGTTTGGAATGACCGCCGCCCAGTGGCGCAAGGATAACCCCGAGCTTAGTGGAAATATGAGAGATCATGCGACTATAGAGCAGCTTCTTGTGCTTGCAAACCTTGAAAACGCAAATGCAATGTACATTGAAGAGGGCAAGAGCAGGGGAGAGCGGGCTATACTGCTCAATAAGCTTGCCATATCCCAGCTCAGAACGCTTGCCGATACCGCAAGCATAGCCCATCTCACCTCATTGCAGGATAACAAAGAGCTTACAGATAAAGCCGCTCCCAAAGTCGGAGAGAAAAGAGAGTGAATATATGGATAAGATAACCGAACTGAAAAACAAGCTTTCCTCTCTGCGACCCCTTAATGAAGGGGAGCTGAAACGCCTGCGGGAAGAGTTCATAATAAATAACACCTATAATTCCAATGCAATAGAAGGCTCCACGCTTACCCTGCGTGAAACGGCACTTATACTAGCTGAGGGCGTGACCATCGCCGAGAAGCCCATAAAAGAGCACCTGGAAGCCATAGGACACAAGGACGCATTTGAATATATAACCGAGCTTGCAGGCGCTGAAACGGCGCTCTCAGAGCGTGTGATAAAGGATATACATTCACTTGTGCTTATGAATGACCGTGAAAACAGAGGCGTATATCGCAGTGTACCCGTTATGATAATGGGAGCGGAGCACACACCGCCTCAGCCTTATCTTGTTCCAAAGCTCATGGAGCAGCTTATAATTGATTACAATACTATGCTTACCGAAAAAAGCATTATAGAGGCTGTCTCAGAGCTTCACCTGCGCTTTGAGTGCATACACCCCTTTATTGACGGAAACGGACGTACAGGGCGGCTTATACTTAATCTGGAGCTTATGAAGGTGGGACTGCTGCCTGTGAACATCAAGTTTGCGGACAGGGCAAAATATTACAATGCCTTTGATGAGTATTCCCGCAGCGGAAGCAGTGCGGTTCTTGCTCAGATGATAAGGGATTATGAGTGCTCAGAGCTGGAGAGATATATTAGCATTATTGAAGCCGCTCCCGAACAAAACATCTGATAAATGGGAGCGGAAAATCTGACGGTTTTGGTGCGCTATTTGTGCGCCATTGGTGCGCCATTTCTATGATTATGCGCTAAAAGAGGCAATAAGCCGCAACAAGCAAGAGTGCCACAAAGCACGCATTATAGCCATTTGTGAGTATTTGTAAAAATCTGCAAAAAGCTGAAATCTCATCTCCGACTCTGAAGGCTGTGGGTTCGACCCCCGTCGGGCAGACCACGTATTATAGCCGTTTGCGAGCATTCGCAGGCGGCTATTTTTTATCAGCGTACAACATTTGTACAACAATATGCTGCATTTTACGGTTTGGGTGTTATCATTTCAATAGCTTATCATCTGCAATATACCCGCCCAATGCTGTATCTGATAATTGTAATATCGTCTTTTGCAGCTTATTGATTGAAATCTCAGAACAGGCAAAGTATAATAAATGTAACCATATAAAGGGGGGATAACAATGATGCTTTGTATTTACACAGCTCCATGCAAGGAATGACGAATTGCATGGAGGAATGATCCGCCGTCATGCCTTGCATCTGACTGAAATAAATCAGAAAAAGGAGCAAGGTAATATGAAAACCTTAAAGGAACTTAAAAATTTTATAATTCTCTGGCTCACTCAGTCGTTTTCGGCGCTGGGAAGCTCTATGACAAGCTTTGCGCTTGTGATATGGCTTTACAGCGACAGCGGTTCGGCGCTGACCACCTCACTGCTGACGGTATGCTCATATGCGCCGTATGTTTTGATGAGCATTTTTGCAGGTGCGGTAAGCGACAAATGGAACAAGAAAGCGATCATGCTTATCTGCGACAGCTTTGCTGCGGTCTGCACTGTCATAATTCTTATACTGCTGAAAACGGGCAGCCTTGCCGTATGGCACCTGTACATTCTCAACGCCCTGAACGGCTTGATGAATTCGATCCAATCGCCTGCTTCGGACGTGGCTGTCACGCTGCTCACACCCGAAAAGCATTATCAGAAAACAAGCGGTATGCGCTCATTTTCAAACTCGCTTGTGTCCATTCTTACGCCTGTTCTGGCTGCTGTGATGTCGTTTGCGGGAATTGAGGCAGTCATCGCCTTTGACCTTACCACCTTTGCCGCAGCATTTCTTGTCCTGATGTTTTTTATCAGAATACCGCAGGTCGCCCGGGACTCCGACAGCAAGGAAACGATTTTGCAGTCGGCAAAAAGCGGACTTTCCTATTTGAAAGGAAATCAGGGTATCCTCTGGCTTATCCTGTTTTTATCGGCGATCAACCTGATAGCATCAATGTACAGTGCGGCACTTCCTGCGCTTATTATTTCAAAAGCAGGCGAGACGGCATACGGTATCGTAAACAGCTGTGTCGGCGTGGCAACACTTCTCGGAAGCGTTGCGGCAACCGTATTTCCAAAGCCAAAGAGCAGGATCAATGTTATCTGCAACTGCCTGCTCATCTCCATGAGCACGGAAAATTTCCTGCTTGCTTTCGGAGATAACACCGTCATATGGTGTATCGGTGCATTTCTCGGCTGGGGCATTATCCCGCTGATGAGCGCAAATTATGACGTTATTTTCAGGAGCAATGTGCCTAAGCAAATGCAGGGGCGGGTCTATTCTGTCAGAAATACTCTGCAGTTTTTCACCATTCCCGTCGGTTATTTCCTTGGCGGCTTTCTGGTGGATAATGTCTTTGAGCCGCTTATGGAAAATACGCAAAGCGGCTTGCTCAAAGGCATTTTCGGCAGTGGAAAGGGCTCGGGTGCGGCAATGCTGTTTTTCTTTATGGCTGTATCGGGTGTTATTGTTTGCCTGATTTTCCGCAGGATAAAGGCACTGAGGGAGCTTGAATAAGATTATTTACATATACCCCGCCACAAAAAGCACAAAAAGTCGGGCATAACAATCCCTCACGATGTATAATATCATCAGAGGGTAAGGAGGAGACATCATGAACATATGGGAAGGGATACAGAATGCCATAAGGTACATCGAGTACAGCCTCACCGAGGAGCCTGACATTGCCGATATCGCAGCAAAGGCGAATTTCAGCGGATATTTCCGTGCTGTGCGGCTTTACGGTGGGAGAATATATCCGCAGCCGCAGGTTCAGTATGGAAGGCTCCTACAGTGAGATACCGAAGTTCTGGCAGGAGCATATGTCGGACAGAGGCATTGTCATCGGTGACCCCCGGCAGGAAGTCCCCGAGTGATACGAGACAAGGCAGATACCCGCACCCAAGGCACTCCGGGACGTGAACACAAGGATATGGAACGAATGGCTCCCCAACTGCACCGAGTACAGGCCGGGCGGCAATTACGACATTGAAATGTACACCGCTCCCACGGAAGACCCTGCCAAGACCTACAGCGAAATATGGATACCTGTTGTTAAGGCATAAGAATACCCCCTGTTTCTCTTTTGAAGCAGGGGGTATTTATTTTAGGGATAATTCATTCTGCGCACTGCACTGCCAAACAAATTATTTTCTTACCGCACCGACTATTGCCTTTCTGATAAGGTCAACGGGGATAATGGAAACCGCCATCACAAGCACTACTATCCACTCGGTAAGGTTAAGCCCATAGCAATCCAGCACCGCTCCGCCAAGGTATGTCATAAGCACCTGCACCACGGTGATGATGCCAAGAATTTTAAGAAAGCCCTTGTTTCTGCCGATGTTATCCATAAGGTTCATTTTTTCCGTTCTTGCGTTGAAAGCGTTGAACACCGCCGCAAAGATAAAGAAGCAGAAATAGCCTGTGAGGAGATAATTTGTGCTGTCCTCAGCATTTCCCGCTGTGTATTCACGGAAGAGGTTTGCCATAAATCCGTCTGTTCTGAATGTGTCATTTGAGGGGTCAATGCCGGTTATGAGCATCACAAGGCTCAGGACGAATATCCACAGCGCACCTGTGATTATCTCAGACCACATATACTTGTTTACGATAGGTTCCTTTCGGGACTTGGGCTTTTCAGCCATATAACGGTGAAGTGCAGGCTCGCCTCCGAATGCCAGAGCTGCCAATGTATCCATTACAAGGTTTATCCAGAGTATCTGAGTGATCGAAAGGGGATTTTCCATGCCGAGCAGGGGACAGATAAAGGAAATAACCACCGCTGCAACGTTGATGGTCAGCTGGAAGATGATAAACTTTCTTATTGAGTTGAAGATAGTTCTGCCGTAAAGGATAGCCTTGTCAATGGAGTTGAAATTGTCGTCCAGGATAACAATGTCGGAGGCTTCCTTTGCGACCTCGGTGCCGCCGCCCATTGCAAAGCCAACGTCAGCCTTTTTAAGTGCAGGGGAGTCGTTTACGCCGTCGCCTGTCATACCTGCAACAAGGTCAAGCTCCTGAGCTATGCGCACAAGCCTTGACTTATCGGAGGGCAGTGCTCTTGCAATTACACGGATATTTTTCAGCTTGTCCTTGACCTCATCATCGGTGAGCTTTGCCAGTTCGTCGGAGGTAAGCACAATGTCTGTCTTTTCATTGGTAAGCAGTCCTGCGTCCTTGGCAATAGCCACCGCAGTATCCTTTCTGTCGCCTGTTATCATGACAACCTGAACGCCTGCGCCCTGAACTTCCTTGATAGCTGTAACGGACTCGGGGCGTACCTCGTCTCTTATGCCCAGTATTCCCACCAGAGTCCAGCTGCCCTCGGGAAGCCTGTCGCTGTCAGGCTCGATGCTGTCATCGGATATTGCCAGCGCCAGCACACGTATAGCACGGGAAGCCAGCTCGTTTATAGCCTCCTCCACGGCAGTGCTGCCTGCAAGCTCTATCCTGCTTCCGTCGGGAGCAAGGTAGTATGTGCATTTTGCAAGGAGCTTTTCAGGTGCGCCCTTTATAAGAGTGCCCTTGAAATCGTCGCTCTCAACAGTTGCGGCGGAGTATTTATTGTCGCTGTTAAAGGGGATAGAAGCATACTTTGTCATTCCGCAGGAGGGTGCTCCCGCAGCAAATGCCAGCACAGCTCTTTCGGTGGCGTTTCCGCCGATGACCCTTGCGTCGCTGCCTGTGCCGTTTATCATGGCTGTGGTATTTTCGGTAATGCAGGCTGTAAGCATCTGACCCAGCTTGTCGGGGACTTCCGCGCAGGTCTTGTATCTTCTGCCCTTGCCGTCAACGAACACAACAGCTTCCAGCTGACCTTTTGTAATAGTACCGGTCTTGTCGCTGAAAAGAATGTTAAGGCTTCCTGCTGTTTCAATTCCCGCTATCTTGCGGACAAGCACGTTATCTTTGAGCATCTTGCCCATGTTAAGAGCGGAAACAATGGCTATCATAAGGGGCAGACCCTCGGGAACTGCCATTACGATGATTATTACCGCAAGGATAAGTGCGTCCAGCAGGTCGGTGATGATGCTTGCGGCACCTGTTGCAAAATATGCGCCGAAGCTGCCTGCAAGGACTATTCTGTGGATAAGGAGTGCAACGGCAATGGCAATGCCGCCGATATATCCGAATTTGGAAATGCCGTTTGCCAGGTCGCCCAACTTTACTTTAAGGGGCGACTCTCTGTCGTCCTCCTGCTGAAGCTCGCCTGCGATCTTGCCGTAAACGGTCTTATCGCCGACGGTGGTGGCTTTCATTACGGCGTTGCCAGAACATACAACAGTTCCCCTGAACACCTTGTATTCGTTGAGGAAGTCCAGCGCCTCGCCCTCAGGCTCGGTGTAATCCTCGGGCTGGGTTATTTTCTTAGCTTCCGCAGCCTCGCCGTTGATAACGGACTGATCTACCTTGATATCGCCGTCGGCAAGGATACCGTCAGCAGGTATCTTGTCGCCTGACTGAAGCATGATAAGGTCGCCCGCAACGATATCGTCAATGGGTATCTCTTCCACGCTGCCGTTTCTGTAAACCTTGCAAAGTATCTTTGAAGCCTCTTCCTGAAGCTTCTGGAAAGCGTTCTCGTTTCTGTACTCGGAGAATGTGGATACCAGCGTTGCTATGACTATCGCCGTCGCAATGCCGATAGGCTCGTACCATTCCACCTCAGCATCAACCACGCCCATTTTTCCGAGAATGAAAATAATGACGTTGATGCCAAGTGCCACACAGAGAATTTTTATCATGGGGTCGCCGAAATTTGCCTTGAGCTTGTCCCAGAAGGTCTCAGTCTCCACTTCCGAAAGGCGGTTGCTGCCGTTCAGCTTTCTGGATTCCTCGACTTCCTTGTCGGTAAGTCCGTTGAATTTCATAACATATCTCCTTGTTTTAGATGTTATTATATTATATAAGTAAACAGGAACCTCCGAAATGAAGATCCCTGTAATTTTCTGTGCTGAATGTGGTAATTATACCATTTTATGATTTTTATGTCAATAACTTTTCTTTTTTTCTAACCTTATTTTAACCTTTGAATGGCAAAAAAATACGGACGGCTTTTACACCGTCCGTTTGCTGTTTTTTATCAGAATACAAATGTATCCGCAACGGTCATATCATCAAGATCAACGGAAACCATTCGTCCGCTGCCGATGATATAAAGCACTCCGTCAGTAACAACAGCTCTTTCAAAAGTGTAGCTGTCGTCAATGTCGTTGTACTCGAAAACGCCCTTCTGAGTGAAGCCGTTCTCATCGTATCCGAACACGAAGTACTGGTTCTTCACGCCGAACTCGTTGACGCTGGAAACGGGAATACCGACTATTTTGTTGTCGGTGTCGATAAGCATTGCCTTCTTGTCGCTTAGGGCAGGGGACTGCACCTTGGGGAACCGGGCAAATACTGTTTCGCTTATCTTCTCGCCGCTGTCTGCGCTGTAAAGCTCCAGCCTGAGACCGTTATATCCGCCGTTTTCGTCCTCACAGGCGGTTATGCCTGCCATAAGTCCGTCGGAAAGCTTGCTGACATAGGGTGCGATGAAGCACTTTGTCTCAGCATTTTCCACAGGAGCACTCTGGTCAAGGTCAACCACGAGAGAAGCATCTGTGCGGTTATTTTCAATAAGACTTGCATAATTGCCGTCAAACTTAACGGAGCCGATTATCACACCGGGAAGAAGTCCCTCTGCCTTGGAGATCACTGCAAGTGAGCTGTCAAGCGTGTAGATATCGGTAACTGCCATTCCGTTTTCGTCAAAGCTGCGGCAGGCGATCCTGAAACCGCCCTCGCTCTCTGCCATGCTGTACCTGCTGATAAGCTCGCCCTCAACAGTTCCCGAAGCCTTGTAGGAAAGACCGCTTTCGGAAATTGCAAAGGAGGTAACAGCTGTGTAGGACTTGCCGTCCTTAGTGCCCGAAAATGCCACATAAAGGGTATCATCGGAGCAGAAAGCATTTGCATTGCTGCCCAGAACAGCCTTCACGGAAATGTTCACAGGCTCGCTGCACTTGACGGAGGAAATGATAGTGTAATCGGTATTGTTCGCTCCCTGGGGAACTGTGATATCTTCGGCGGCAACGTAGTGCTTTTCGCCATCGATATAGTAGCCGGGAACGTAATTATCAAGGTCAGCATTCTCGTCAAGGGGCGCTCCTCTGTAGTTGGAGTATCCCGTTACGAGGTACAGAACGCCGTTATCATCTATCCTTGCGGAGTTGTATTCGCCGTTCTGCTTATATGTTTTGATATGAGTAAGCGAGTCGGAGGAAATTGTGTATATATCTATGACCACATTTGTATGGTCTCTGCCGTCCTCAGACTTGTCACCGGAAGCTTTTTCTTCGCTTACAAGCACAAGAGAATTACCTCTTACATACATCTCAAAGGGAGGATTTTCGGTGGTTATCTCCTGTTTTACCGCCATATTGTCCTTTGAAACGACGTAGAGAGTTCCGCCGCAGATATAGTAGATAGAGCTGTCATCGCTCTTCACGATATCGGCATCTGAAAAATCAGAGCACACGGCATCAATATTCTTGCGTGAGGTATCCTCAGCGGGCGCTTCCGTAATAGCGGGAGTTGTTTCGGTGGCAGCGGGCACATCGGTGATTGCAGTGTCATCGGTGATAATTTCCACACCGTCGCCATTCTCGGCAGCGGCAGTTTCGCTGTTGGCTTCCGAATTAAGGTAAATTCCCGTGTAAATGCTGTACAGCTCATCATAAGACTGTACCTGAACAGCCTCGTAGTTGATCTCGCTTTCGATATCAACAGGCTTTGCGGTCTGCTGGCGAACAGCGGCAAATCCGCCTGCCAGAGCTATGCACGCAGCAGCTGCGGCGATAGTACGCATAATAATAGTACGGTTCGTTTTCTTTGCCGTGATCTTTTCGGAACGGTCAATGTCTGCGCTTGTATTTTTCTGTGCGCTGCGGTCTGCGTTCCTGAGCATTGCTTCAATATTCACGGGCAGCAGTTCCTCGGGAATATCAATGCTTTCAACGGCTTTTCTGAGATCCTTTTCAAAGCTCATGCTTCCGGCCTCCTTTCTTCAAAAAATCTAAGTCAGCAGCTGTTTCAGTCTG
>ERZ772860.2316-NODE-2316-length-11086-cov-9.063729_pt1 | contig 11086 bp, 10 predicted proteins | sample MGYA00511342_ERZ772860 | MGnify/ENA primary metagenome ERZ772860 (study PRJEB29015, sample SAMEA2737665) | human gut metagenome | biome: human gut; feature: human-associated habitat; material: faeces | place: China | collected 2012 ... | reverse complement strand
GTGCCAGACCGCTCAGAACGCCGACTGGGCCCGCCGCCCCGTCCGTTCCGACATCGCCCCCAAGGGTCTGTGCTCCCTGGACGACTGCCATGTGGGCAACTACGACTTCAGCTACGCTGCCTCCAACCGTGACGCCATCAAGGAGCAGTTCAACGATCTGGTCGCAGGTTAATTTTCCCTTATCCTTTACTGCGGGAGGCACCCTCCAGGGTGCCTCCTTGCGGTGTATCGCCCACGGCTGAAAACTGTGCCGGATGCTCCGGCATACTTTTGAACCGCGCGCAACATATCTACACATACGGGAGGACACCACATGAGCAATCAAGTCATTATTCAGAACGCCGTAAAGCGCTACGGCGATTTCACCGCGCTGAACGGCGTTTCACTGGACATTCAGGAGGGCGAATTCTTTACCCTTCTCGGCCCCTCCGGCTGCGGCAAAACCACGCTTCTGCGGATGATCGCCGGCTTCAACTCCATCGAGGGCGGCGACTTCTACTTTGGCGAAAAACGGATCAACGACGTTCCCGCCCACAAGCGCGACATCGGCATGGTTTTCCAGAACTACGCCATCTTCCCCCACCTGACCGTCCGGGAGAACGTGGCCTACGGCCTCAAGGCGCGGAAGATGCCCGCCAAGGAGATCAAGCCCAAGGTGGACGAGGCGCTGGAACTGGTGCAGATCTCCCATCTGGCAGACCGGAAGCCCAACGAACTGTCCGGCGGTCAGCAGCAGCGTGTGGCTCTGGCCAGAGCTTTTGTTATCGAGCCAAGTGTTCTGCTGATGGACGAGCCTCTGAGTAATCTGGACGCCAAGCTGAGAGTGCAGATGCGTTCCGTCATCAAGAAATTACAGCGGCGCCTCGGCATCACAACCATCTACGTCACCCACGATCAGGAGGAAGCCCTGGCCATTTCCGACCGGATCGCCGTCATGAAGGACGGCCACATCATGCAGATCGGCACGCCCCGGGAAATCTATGCCAAGCCCCAGAACCCCTTCGTCGCGGGCTTCATCGGCGTGAGCAACTTCCTGGACTGCGAAGTGAACGCCCCTCAGGCGGGCAACGCCGCCGTGAGCATCAAGGGTGAGCTGGACATCACCGTCCCCATCTCCCGCGCCTACACAGGAAGCGGCAAGATTTCCGCCCGTCCCGAGCAGCTTTTCTTCTCCGAAAGCGGTATGCCCGGCACCATCCTGTTCTCCACCTTCCTGGGCGATTTCATCGAGTACGAGGTGCAGCTGAACGACGGTCAGAACCTGATCGTCAACGAATACACCAAGGACACCACCGAAATCCACAGCGACGGCGAGAAGGTTCACCTGAGCTTTGACCCCATGCGCATCAGTCTGTACGACAAGAGCGAGGAGGTGCTGAGCCTGTGAACAAACGGCTGAATTCCCACTGGAAACCGGATTTCTGGTTCTTCACAAAGCTGTTCGTGATTCTGGCAATGTGCCTGTTCATTGTCTACCCCTTCTACACCATCATCACGAAGAGCGTGTTTTCCAGCAAGGTAGAGGGCGTGACGCTGTATAACTTCAAGCGCTTTTTCACAAAGCCCTACTACTATCAGACCCTGCTGCGCTCCATGGTCGTGTGCTTCTCCACGGTACTGACCACGACGCTGGTTGGCGTTCCCATCGCCTATCTGATTACCCGCTACAACATTCCGGGCAAGAAGATTCTGCACATTTTCATCATCATGAGCCTGATGAGTCCTCCCTTCATCGGCGCTTATTCCTGGATCATCCTGCTGGGTCGAAACGGCCTGGTGGCCCGGGCGCTGGCGAATATCGGCATGACCGCACCTACAATTTACGGTCGCGGCGGCATCATCTTCGTATTTACCCTGCACCTGTTCCCCTACATCTATCTGTACACCTCCGGCGCCATGAACAGCATTGACAGCTCCTTGGAGGAAGCCTCCGAGAATCTGGGCATGAATAAGCTTATGCGTATCTGGACGGTGACGCTGCCCGTCATCCTCCCCTCCATTCTGGCAGGCTGCATCATGGTGTTCATGACGTGTCTGGCCGACTTCGGCACCCCCATGCTGCTGGGCGAGGGCTACACCGTTCTGCCGGTTCTCGTGTATAACGAGTACATGTCCGAAAGCGCCACCGACCCCTACATGGCCTCGGCGCTGTCCGTTATCATCGTGTTCTGTTCCCTGGTCATGCTGAGCTTCCAGAAGCTGGTGGTGGACAAGCGGAATTATACCATGAGTTCTCTCCGGCCGCCCCAGGAGACCGAGCTTCACGGCTTCAAGCGGTTCCTCGCTTCCCTGCCCATCTACATTGTGGTGGGTCTGGCATTCCTGCCCCAGATCGTGGTGGTGTGCCAGTCCTTCATTGAGCGCAGCTTCTCCGGCGTCATCAAGGGCGTCAACCTGAACAACTACCGCACCATCATGTCCCGCCTTGGCCGGAACATCCGCAACACCTATGTGTTCTCCATCGCGGCCATTGTGTTCATCATCTTCATCGGCATTCTGGTGTCCTACGTTCTCGTCCGGAAGAAGGGCAAGATTGCCAGCCTGATCGATACGCTGATCATGTTCCCCTATGTTATCCCCGGCTCCGTTCTGGGCATCGGCCTGATCGTGGCGTTCAACCGCAAGCCTGTCGTTCTGGTCGGCACCGCCGCCATTATGATCATCTCCTACGTCATCCGCAAGCTCCCCTATACCGTCCGGTCGGGCAGCGCGTTCCTGTATCAAATGGATCCGTTCATTGAGGAAGCGTCCATCAACCTGGGCGTGTCGCCTATGAAGACCTTCTTCACGGTCACGGCGCGGATGATGCTGCCCGGCATTATGTCCGGCGCGGTTCTCAGCTGGATCACCTGCATCAACGAGCTGAGCAGCTCCATCATGCTCTATTCCGGCAAGACGTCCACCATCGCCGTTGCCATTTATCAGGAGGTCGTCCGCATGAGCGACGGCACCGCCGCAGCCCTGGCCACCATCCTGACCCTGACGACCATCGTTTCCCTGGTCATCGTGTTCCAGGCTACCAAGGGAAAGGTGAAAATCGTCTGATGATCAAAAACATCATTTTCGACATGGGCAACGTTCTGCTCCGCTTTGACAAGGACTACTTCCTCGACGCCGTGGGCGTTCAGGGCGCGGACAGAAAGCTGCTGATGAACAACGTCTATCTCTCGCTGGAGTGGGCGCGGATGGATCGCGGCTCCATGACGGAGGCCGAGGCGGCCGAAAGCATGTGCCGCCGTCTTCCCCAGCGGCTTCACGAAGCAGCGCATCTGCTGGTTGACCGGTGGGATCGTCCCATCCTCCCCATCGTCGGCATGGAACAGCTGGTGAGCGACCTGAAAAAGGCGGGATACGGCGTATATCTTCTCTCCAACGCCAGCTGCCGTCAGCACGAATATTGGCCGCGGGTTCCCGGAAGTCAGTATTTTGACGGGACGCTTATTTCCGCAGACATCAAGCAGATCAAGCCCTGCGCGGAGATCTACGATACTCTGTACAAGACGTTCCGTCTTGTTCCCCGGGAATGTCTGTTTATCGACGATTCCGCCCAGAACATCGAAGGTGCGGAGCGCACCGGTATGCCGGGCATCGTCTTCCACGGCGACGCAGAAGAGTTGCGCCGGGAGATGCAGGCTTTCGGCGTGCAGATTCCGTGAATATGAAAGAACGGCTCCGGGAGATTTCCCGGAGCCGTTTCCGTTCCAACATGCTATGTAACAGGATACGCCCCTTGGCTCTCCCTCTGGGAGAGCTGTCACCGAAGGTGACTGAGAGGGCTTTGCAGCCTAGTGTGCCCTCTCCGTCTTCGCTCAGACACCTCTCCCATAGGGAGAGGCAAGGGGCTGTACCGATACACTCCATGAGCCGTTTTTTGTACTATTTGGCATATAAAATCCGCCCGATGCCATTGACATCGGGCGGATTTCCAATTTTCCAAAGGTTTTTTAGCAGCCAGCAATTAGTCCTTCTTCGCCTTGTCGGCCTTCTTTGCGGCCTTGGCCTTTGCCTTGGCTTCCTGCGCCTTCTTGGCCTCTGCCTTGGCGTTCTCAGCAGCGGTCTCGTTGGAGGAGATCGCCCACTTCTCCAGCTCGATGCGTACCTGGTCGGCGCTGGTCTCGATGACGATGCGGCTCTCCTTCACATCCACAACGACACCCACAATGCCGCCGATGGTGATGATCTTGTCGCCCTTCTTCACGGCGCCGCGCATCTGCTCGGCCTCTTTTTTCTTCTTGTTCTCGGGACGGATCAGCATGAAGTAGAAAATGGCAATCATCAGCACCAGCATGATGACGGTGCTGCCCATGCCGGCAGAGGTTGTTCCAGTCAAAACATTCATTGGGAAAACTCCTTTTGTATTATTTCCAGCTTATTATACCATTATTTGCGCAAATTGCAAGGGGGATTTAGATTCTTCTTCCCAGTTTTTCCGAATACTCCCGGCGGAATTCTTCAAAGCGTCCCTCGTCCAGCGCCTGACGGATTTTTTCCATCAGCTTGTTGTAAAAATACAGGTTGTGCATGACGGACAGGCGCATGGCCAGCATTTCCTCCGCCACGAACAGATGGCGGATATAGGCGCGGGAATAGCGGCGGCAGACCGGGCAGTCGCAATGGGGGTCGATGGGGCTGTCATCGGTGATATATTTTGCGTTTTTCAGGTTGATGGCGCCTTCCCAGGTAAACAGCCGGGCATGACGGGCATTCCGCGCCGGCATGACGCAGTCAAAGAAATCCACGCCCCGGGCGACCGCCTCGATGATGTTGCTGGGCGTTCCCACGCCCATGAGGTAGCGGGTCTTGTCCACCGGCATGTGTTCCTCCACGGCCTCGATGATGTCGTACATCTCCTGAGTGGTCTCCCCCACCGCAAGGCCGCCGATGGCGTAGCCCGGGAGGTCAAGCTCGGCAATGCGCTTCATGTGACCCACCCGGATGTCCGTATACGTGCCGCCCTGATTGATGCCCCAGAGCATCTGCTGGGGGTTCACCGTGTCCGGCAGGGCGTTCAGACGGGCATTTTCCGCCTTGCAGCGCACCAGCCAGCGGTAGGTTCTGTCCACGCTTTTCTGAACATAGTCCCGGGGCGAGGGATTCTCGATGCACTCGTCGAAGGCCATGCACATATCACTGCCCAGATTGGACTGAATCTGCATACTCTCCTCCGGCCCCATGAAAATCTTATGGCCGTCAATGTGGGAGGCGAAATACACGCCCTCCTCCTTGATTTTCCGCAGAGAGGACAGGCTGAACACCTGAAATCCGCCGGAATCCGTCAGAATGGGGCCGTCCCAGGTCATAAATTTGTGCAGTCCCCCCATCTGGCGCACCACCGTGTCCGTGGGGCGCAGATGCAGATGGTAGGTGTTGGACAGCTCCACCTGGCACCCGATGTCCTTCAGATCCTTGGCGCTCAGCGCGCCCTTGATGGCGCCCTGGGTGCCGACATTCATGAACACCGGCGTCTGGACGGTGCCGTGGGCGCAGGTAAATTCTCCCCGGCGGGCTTTGCCCTCGGTTTTTTTCAGTTCAAACATGGCTGCTTCTCCTTGTCGGTATGTTTCATTGGATTGTACAGAACGTACAGCTTCCCCGGCTCGTCGACGCCCCGTGCAGTGGACGTAACCACCTTTTTCAGGAACCGGAAACCGCTCTTTTCCACCACCCGGCGGGAGCGGTCATTGCAGTCAAAATGGCCGCAGGTCAGGTAGTCAAAGGACAGCTCTCGGAAGCAGTAGTCGATCACGGCCTTGACCGCCTCCGGCATCAGTCCCCTGCCCCAATAATCCCTGCTGAGAACGTAGCCGATCTCACGTCCCTGCAATTCTTCCGGCAGTCCCGCGTCCCGGGGTTCCAGGCCCAGCGAGCCGATCACCTTTCCGTTTTCCTTCCATTCCAGGGCAAAGGTCTTTTTTCCGCTGATAAAAGAATCCAGAATCCGCCGGGACTCCTCCACGGACTGGTGGTGACTCCACCCGGCCATCTCGCCAACGCCTTCCACGCCGGCATACTCATAAAAATCCGCCAAATCCGTCTCCCGCCAGGCGCGCAGGATAAGGCGCTCGGTTTCGATTCGGATATCGGTCACATCAACCGGTGCATTCATATTCGTTCCTCACATAATCCATTTCTGAAAGTGTGCTACCATTCTACCCCTTCTTTCCCATGGTGTCAACACATTCAAGCGTGATTTACGTCGGCGCGGCCTGTCCCGTCCGCTTCTGCTCCAATTCGGCTCTGAGAATAATGCCGAGGGTCAGACAGTAGTCCGGGTCTTTCAGGTCGCTTCCCAACATCGCAGTAATGTGCGCCAGCCTGTCAAGCAACGTGGAGCGGTGCAGAAACAGCGCCGACGCGGTTTTCGTGACGGATAGGTTGTTGTCCAGATACACCCGCAGGGTATGCAGATACGACACCTGGGAATTATCGTCATGCTCCTTCAGCCGTTTCAGCCCCTCCGTGTAATACACCCAGGTCGGCCGTCCGGCCAGAGCGCCGCTGAGCAGCTGGGGAAGCAAATAGTCCTGGAAGCGGAATACGGTGCCGCCCTGATGCAGCCCGTTTTGCAGCGCGGCGGAGGCCTGAAACCAGGCATGATTCGCGTCGTAAAGATTGGAAAACGGCGAAGAAACGCCGCAGACGACCCCCAGCTTGTCCAGCACCGGGCGAAGCGCGTCCAGCGATTCCCCTTTCGTCTGGTCGGGGGAAAGAAAGGCGGCGACGGAATCCAGAAACTCAAAGGCAATGGCTCCCGGATGCCGTTCCTCCAGCGCGGCGGAGAGATACGCCCCGGGAAGGTATGTGCTGCCGGACTTTGGGGTCAGCTTCACGCAGACCCAGTCGTGCTTCCCGCTTTCCACGCTGAGGGCGCGGCGATACTCAAAATCAATGCTCTGCCCGGAAATGACACTGCGCAGCGCCCGCCGCGCGGCGGTGCGGGTGCCGGCCAGAACGGGATTCTGCTGAACCGCCTGCCGCAGAAGCTTGGAAAAGAAAAGCGCCAGCGTTTTGTCCGACTCCCGGAACTCCCGGGAACCTTCAAAAACCGTCAGGCAGCCCAGGTATTCCTCCTGGTCGAAAATATTCACGGAAAGGGTGCGCTTCCCCTGCAATTCCAGCAGCAGCGGCTCCCGGACGTGGGTGGACATATCGTGCAGGGACAGGAAGGTCGCCATTTTCTCCACGTCAAAGGACTGGGTATCCAGCTGCAATCCCAGCTTGTTTCGCAGATAATCTTCCTCCGTAACGCCAAGATAGCGGAAATCGGAGCCGATGAGCAGCATGGGGTTTTCAAAAATGCTTCTGCTGGCCTCCAGCATCTGCGGGAGGTTCCCGCCGTGACGCAGGATCGTCCAAAGCTGCTCTTCCCAGCTGTCGTACCGGTTGAAAATCTCCTGTACCAGATTGAACACCCGGAAAATATCCCAGTTTCCCTCCACCAGAATGACGCTGCACCGGTCATAATAGGCGCTGAGGTTCCAGTGCTGCCCCAGACAGATCAGGCACACATTTTCCCCCAGCTTCGGGCTTTGGGGCAGATGATCGGCAGAGCATACGTACACCCGGTTCTTCTCAAAGGATTGGGAACGATCCAGATAGAATTCCGGCCGGTTCAGGGTAAGCGCGCTGCCCCCCTTGCCCCGCTGGGTGACCGTTGTCAGCTTTTCTTTCAGCCGCCAGTAGAGAATATCCGCGCATAGCTTCATGGCTTTCGCCCTCCTGAATGGTACTGAAAATATTATAGATTTTTCCCATACAGCTGTCAAGACATCTCCCATACATTTTGTACGGGAGATAACCGCTTTATAGCAATATTTCACAAATTACGCACCTATAAATTGTATGGTTTGCGGGAATACAAAATGTACGGCCGCACACGCCCAAAATCCAGCCTTTTGTAGAATTTCCGCCGGGGCGCTTTTCCATTATAATAAATCCACAGCAATACAGGATAGGAGGAACACCATGCTGAAAGAAAAACTGGATTCCAGAAAATGCTTCGCCACCGCCTGGGGCAAGCTCATCACGGAGGAGGAAGCCTACCGGCAGCTGAACCGTCAGATCGCCGCCATGACGGCCAACCTTTTCCAGGTCATGCGGATTTTCGAGCCAAGCTGGGAAAAACGCACCACGGCCATCTGCGACATCGCCAATATGATGAATATGGCCGTCGCGGGAACCCCGGAGGAACAGAAGGACTACGTCAACGCTTCGCTCTATGAAGCCTTCAACATCCCGGAGCTGTGTGAAAAGTCCAGCTGGCTGGGCGGCATCACCGGCGACTCCGGCGACGAGTGGGAGAACATGGCGGGGCGCGTCGTGCAGTTCACCCGGAACCGGGTGGAAAAGGAGCTGGACACCTGCCCCTGGGACATCGTGGGCAGCGAGCTTTGCAACATGACCACCAGTATGTTCACCGCCAACTTTGACCTCGCGTCCTCCAACGGCACGGAGAACGAGGTGGCGCTGAACATGTGTCAGGCCCGGGGCTGCGGCAACAAGCATTGCCGGGTGGTGGCGGAGCGCCGGGACGTCTATAACCTTCCCAAGCAGGATTGGCTGGAGCATATGCAGCAGCCGGTAGACCCCATTCACGACACCCCCCGGGAGCGCATGGTCAAGGAAGGCCAGTGCCTGCGCAACGGCCAGTACACCCAGAATTTCGGTGAGGAAACATCGCTGGAAAAGGCATATCACTGGGTCGCGCAGATGGGCTGGGTCTGGTCGATTCAGTTCCCCATGATGGCCATCAAGGACATGGCGCCCGACGAGGATGAGTTTATGCGGGTATTTCGCATTGTCTTCGCCACGGCGGGCAAGAATCAGTTCATCGACCCCTTTGCCAGGGAAGGGCTGCGCAGCTTCCTGGGCGTTCCCCACGAAATGGACGAAAACGACGGGCGCATTCTGGGCGGCTACATCCGCTACATGCTGGACGTGCAGCAGGTTCCCTATGAAATGGTGCGCTGGACGAAGGACGAGACCTGGATCAAGGTCAAGAGTGAAGATTTCACCGCCCGCTACGAAATGGCGCCCCTGGACGAGCTGGTAGACGCCTACGAAGCCCAGTGGAACGGCGCTGCCAAGACGCTGGTCAGCCCCGAGTGGTCCTGCGTGATTGAAGACCGGGACGAGGAAGATATGTACATTAAGGTCATCCGCAAGGAAGACCTGCGGATGCTGTAAGGAGGTGCCGGAATATGCTGTTTAAGGAAGATACCGTTGCCCGTGCCGACGCCATGGCCATCCGGAAGGGCGTAGGCTTCTACCGCTGGACCCACGATCTGGTGGAGATCACCGGCAAGGACGCGCTGGAGGTTCTGCAAAAAATCTACATCAGCGACATTTCCAAGGTCGCCGTCGGGCGCTCAAAGTACACCGCTTCCCTGGATGAAAACGGCGAAATCATCGACGACGTGATCGTCATGCACATGGCGGAGGGCTTGTATTGGGTCTCCGACCTGTATGGCCCCCGGCTGCTCCCCTGGATCGAAAAGCACAAGGGCGACGCGGACATTCAGGCGAAGATCATCACCTACGACTGGGACATGTACGCCGTGCAGGGGCCTGACAGCCTCAAGGCCATGAATGCCATGCTGGATAAGCCGGTGGACGATCTCAAGCGCTTCGGCATCTGTGAGCGCAAGCTGGGAGACATCCCCGTCTGCATCCACCGTTCCGGCTTCACCGGCGAAAATGGTTATGAAATCTACTCCGCCTTCGATAAGAGCGCCGAAATCCACGATCTGGCGCTGAAAGCGGTGGAGTCCGTGGGCGGCCGGGAGCTTCAGACGCTGGAGGTCTATGTCCGTTCCGTCCCCATGGAGAAGGGCTTCCCGCTCAAGCAGGATTTCAAGCACCTGAGTCCCTACGAGTGCGGCCTGGGCTGGGCGGTCGCCGCCGACAAGGACTTTATCGGCAAGGAAGCGGCGCTGGAACGGAAGGCACATCCCAAATACCGGATGGTCGGCCTGGAATTCTCCCGGGAATCCACTGAGGATATTTCCATCTGGGAGCGGGTGTACTGGTACGGCGTGGAGGTCGGCCGCTGCGCTCAGACCATCTACGGTTACACGGTAGAGAAAAACATCGGCTTTGCCACTGTCCGTGCGGACGTACCCGACGGCGCGGAACTGACCGTTGGCTGCAACGATTCCCCGGCTATCGTGGTCGGCAAGGTTTTCTGCTGAGGAGGAAATTATGGGAAGATTGGAAAATAAAGTCTGCATCGTGACCGGCGCGTCCGCCGGTATCGGCCGCGCCACGGCGGAGCTGTTCTGCCGGGAGGGCGCGAAGGTCGTGGCAGTTGCCCGCCGTGAGGGACGTCTGAAAGAATTGGCTGAGGAATGCAAGGACGCCCCCGGTGAGCTTGTCTGGTACGCGGGAGACGTGGGCGACCCGGCGGCAGCCGTGGGCATGGTGAAAAAAGCGGTGGAAGCCTTCGGGCGCCTGGACGTTGCCGTCAACTGCGCGGGTGTGATGGATGACAACACGGCCATCGCGGATATGTCGGACGAAATGCTGGAAAAGACGTTTCGCATCAACACCTTCGGCCTGATGTACGGCCTGCGGGAGGAATGCAGACAGTATCTTTCTCAGGGCGACGGCGGCGTGATCGTCAACGTCTGCTCCGTCGGCGCGACGCACCAGACCGCTGGCGCGGCCTACTGCGCCAGCAAGGGCGCTGTTCTGGCGGCGACAAAGAACACGGCGTTCATGTACATGGAGGAAGGCATCCGCTGCAATGCCCTCTCCCCCGGCGGCGTTGTGACCGACATTCCTCTGGTCATGCCGGCAGCCGACGAGTTTGGCTTTGGCAGAACCAGCAAGCTGCTGGACTTCTCCGGCGAGCTTGCCATGCCGGAAGACCTGGCGGACGCGATCCTGTTCCTGGCCAGCGACCAGTCCCGCTACGTCAACGGCGAAGAGATCAAGTGCGACGGCGGCTGGACGTGCTTCTGATACTATTTCCTGATTAATACTAATTCTTAATTAAATACTTTAATTATCCAATCCCTGCCGGTAATGCTAGAAATGGCATTGTTAGACAAGGAGCAGATGGTATCACACAGGCGGTCAACAACTT
>ERZ772860.2314-NODE-2314-length-11090-cov-3.725057_pt1 | contig 11090 bp, 11 predicted proteins | sample MGYA00511342_ERZ772860 | MGnify/ENA primary metagenome ERZ772860 (study PRJEB29015, sample SAMEA2737665) | human gut metagenome | biome: human gut; feature: human-associated habitat; material: faeces | place: China | collected 2012 ... | reverse complement strand
CAATATAAACGTTAAAAATAATACCATACTTTGAGATAAAATATAAGCTATAAATCCAAACAAAACCGAAAATCCTATTTTTCCATTATTTCTTCTATAACCTAAAAGTAATCCTAAATAACCACATTGCAATGCGTTAAATATTTCTAAAAATAGTATTGATAAAACACTTATTATAAAAAATAAAGTGCTAAAATTTATACTTGTAGTAAAATTATTTATAAAATCTTTTAATAATATCCACCTATCTTTTGTGTAGTATGCAATAAACAAACCAATAACAATTACAGAAAAACTTATAACAAAGAATATTAATGTTTGTAAAAGCTTAGAATTATATATGTCATTTTTAGTTACTGGCAATGTATGAGTTAAATACGCTTCATCTTTATAAATAGAATCTCTGAACCTTACCCAACTTCTCATTAGTGTATTAATTAATATACTAGCCATCATTGAAAACATACACCCAACACTAATTTGTGAAATTATTTTCAAGATAACAGAATCGTCAATTGCAAATAAAATTCTTGTTGATATTGAAAAAAATATAGTTAATATATAAAAAATAATCATATTTTTTAACATATATTTTAAATCATATTTTAATAGCTTTACTAACATTTGAACATCCTCCTAAACACTTCATCTATTGATGATTTTTCTTTATTTCTTAATTTGTCTGCATCTTCATGTAATATAACTCTACCTTTATCAATAAAAATCACTTCATCCAAAATTCTTTCAATATCAGATATTAAATGAGTAGAAATTATTACACTAGCATTCTTATTAAAATTGGAAAGAATTGTATCTAAAATGTAATCTCTTGTTGCTGGATCAACTCCACCCAATGGTTCATCTAATATATAAAGATCTGCACTCCTTGACATTACAAGTACTAATTGTACTTTTTCTTGCATTCCTTTACTCATTTTAGAAAGGTTTTTATTAATATCTAAGTCTAAGTCTTTTAATAACTTCTTTGCTTTATCTGCATCAAAGTTATCATAAAAATCATTAAAAAAATCTATTACTTCTAATACTTTCATTTGTTTGTTTAAGTATGTTCTTTCTGGAAGATATGCAATAATTTTTTTAGATTCTACACCTACTGAATTACCATTTATTTTAATCTCACCATTTGTTGGAGTTAATAAATCATTAATAAGTTTTATTAGAGTTGTTTTTCCTGCTCCATTTTTACCAAGTAATCCAATTATTCTACCACATGATATTTTTAAATTAACTTCTTTTAAAACTTCTTTATCATCATAAGACTTACTCAAGTTTTTAATCTCAACTAATTCCATATTATTCATCTATCCCTTCTAAATATTTTATAGAATCCGCTTTCCCTAAACCAATTCTTTTCATTCCTTGAAAATAACTTTTTGCTAGTGTAATTGCATATTCATCTTTTAAACTTTCAATTAATTTCGCATCATTTGTAACGTATTTTCCATTAGTTCTTTCAGTATAAATTAAATTCATATCCTCAAGCTCTGTTAAAGCTTTTTGCATTGTGTTTGGATTCACTTTAAAAGTAGTTGCAAAATCCCTAACAGATGGTAACTTATCTCCAGCTTTAAAAACTCCTGATATGAGATAAATTTTTAAGTAATCTAATAATTGTATATAAATTGGTATATTATTATCAAATGTAAAATCCATTTCGCACCTCCGTTGTATTATTTGCTTAATACAATAGTATTATATTTTAATTTATATTTTTTGTCAATAAAAAAGCCGGAATTTAATTCGACTTTTAAAATATTATTTTTTAAAGTTTCTACTTTACTTAAAAATTCATTTAAATCATCATTTGATTTAATGTAATCGGTATAATAATTAAAATTATTTATGTGTATTCGCAAAAACTTGTAATTGCTTACTTTCCGCAACTCGCCTTATACTTGCGACCTGAACCACATGGCGTTGCCTCATCTTTATTTGTCTTTTTTCTACCTAAATTTCTTCATTTTCTCTCTTTACATTATCACTTTATCACTAAAAATTTGTAATTTTTCAAAAATAGGTATCTAAACTAATCTATAAATTGTAATTTTCAATTATTTATTTCTTTTAACAAATATTACTCCAAGTATTGCTGTTATAACAATAATCATAAGTGGAGCAACTTTGAAATACACCCATTCAAATGAATGCCATAAAGTTCCAATTACAGACCACTCTGGATCACTATAATCCCATGATTGATATGGACTTCCTAATATTGATAATAAGATAAATAATAATACAAAACATATATCAAAAATTATTAATGTATTAACTAACATTTTTCTTTTTTGTTTTTGTTTCATAGCTAATTGTTCATTAATGACTTCTAACTTTTCTGATATTACTTTTAAATCATTCTTTTCTTTTTCTTCAATACTTTCACCTAAAATTTCACTAACAGGAGTTTCAAATATTTCTGAAATAGTCATTAACATTTCTGCGTCTGGTACGGATAAACCAGATTCCCATTTTGAAACAGTTTGTCTAACAACATGTAATTTGATGCTTAATTCTTCTTGTGAAAGTCCTTTGTTTTTTCTTAATGTTTTTAAATTATCTTTTAACATAATACACTTTCTCCTTTCATCAAATTCAGTTTATTATAAAACACCCGTTGCTACAAGCAATGCATTTTAACATATTAACAAATTACTATTTATCTTTCACTTACAATTATATTATACACCAAAAAAGAGGATTTTCATCCTCAAGTTATTACGCAATATTCCTTAAATAGCGTAATAGAAATTTTTATATATACTCATCAAATATTTCTCTTATATAACTATTATTAATCCAGAAACAATGTTTAGTATATTCAGTCGCTCCTGTTAATTGATCTGGTACTGGTAATTTACAAGTATCATTTGCATCTCTACCATGAGGTCTAACATGACAAACTTCATTCTCACTCATTCCTACAAAATTAGTTTTTCTTATACCATTTTCAATTGATTTAACAATATTACCTGTTTTAATTGTATTATAAGTTTTTTTCCACATTTCCATAACAGATGTTTCTATATCTATCTCAGGCATATTCCATAATTTTATTCCTTTAAATACATATTCTCCATTTATCATTTTAAATACAAAGAACATATATTTAGTAGTTTCTAGTTCTTCTTTTAAATCACAATCTTCCCAATCTTGATTAACTATTTCAGTATATTTAAAATATGGGAATGATATAGATTCTTTAATTCTACCATTTTCTTCTATACGAATTGTTTTAGGTATGATTTTTGCTTTTTGAAATTCTTCTGTTTCGGCTAATTTACTTTTAACATTAAACATTCTACTAATAAGCATATTATTAATATTTTTAGCATTAGATTCTAAGCCAAATTCATTCATTAATTCTTTTTGTGTTTTACCTTTATATTTATTTACTACGCTATTAATAAATTCATTAAATGTATTAGATGTTCCTTTTAATACTTTTTCAACATTAGAATAATCACCAATATATTTTCTAACAAGTTGAGTCATATATGAATTTTTAAAACAGAATGCTCTTTGCATTGCAGGTATATCATTGAATGGTTGTTCTCTCACTGATAATGCATTAGCTCCTTTAGAACAAGCGCCTAAATACATTGTATCTGCTTCTGATATTTCATGAGCTTTTCCATCTTTTATTTTTTGAATTATAAAATTCCAGTCTTCTTCAATTTGTTTTAAGTCTTCATTGTTTTCAAGTTCTAATAGTTTTTCATGAGTAATGATTAAATCTTTTTTATCTTTATTTGCTTCCCATAAGTACCATAATAATTGAATCTTATTATTTTTATACCAGAAATGACTACTCTTAAATTCATTTTTATACTCAGTCATATAATCAATAATATTTAATACTAATCTTTCTTTTGCAGATAATTTTCCATCTTTAATCTTTTTATATGGTGTTACTTTTAATTCAATTCCTGCTGGCATAAAATCCGGTTCAGAATCACTATTATTATCCATACCAAATAAGAATTTTTCAATTAATTGACCAAGTCCACCTTTATTTGCTTCTTTATCTTCTATCGTTATAACTTCTTCATTTAAAATATCATTAACTGATTTACCAATCGCCGATTTTGAAATAAGTTCAATTTCTTCTCTGTTATATAATCTTCCTTTTTTCATAAAATACTCCTTTCGATCTTGTTTTTGATAAAAAAATATTATAAAATATTTATATATAATGTTGATCTTTCATCCGAAATAATGTATAATAAATATACTTTAAAGGTTGATCTTTTGCATCAATTCTATTATAATATAAATATAACTTATAGACAATAACAGGAGGTTTAGATATGAAAAAAACATGTGTTGAATTATTTGCCGGTGTCGGAGGATTTAGATGTGGATTAAATAAAGTATCATTAAATGACGAAAAAGTAACAGAAAATGGTAATTGGGAATTTGTTTGGGCTAATCAATGGGAACCATCTACAAAAACACAAGATGCTTATAACTGCTATGGTACAAGATTTGGATTCGATGATATTAGCAATGTTGATATTTTTGAAGTAGACAAGAAAAACATTCCTAATCACACTTTATTAGTAGGTGGTTTTCCATGTCAAGATTATTCTGTAGCACAAACTTTATCAAATAGTAAAGGTATCGAAGGTAAAAAAGGAGTTTTATGGTGGGCAATTGAAGAAATACTTGCAGTTAAACAACCTCCATTCGTTCTATTAGAAAATGTTGATAGATTATTATTATCTCCTGCTAAACAAAGAGGTAGAGATTTTGGAATGATTTTAAGAAGTTTCTACGAAAATGGTTATGATGTTGAATGGAGAGTTATAAATGCGGGAGAATACGCACTTCCACAAAAAAGAAGAAGAACTTATATATTTGCATATCATAAATCAACAAATTACTATAAAGAAATGAAAAAAATAAAAGATAGAGATGTTATTTTCGAAAAAGGAATGTTTGTTAAACAATTCCCTATTGAAGACCAATATTATGCAATTACAGAATCATGTATTTCAGAATACAAAGATTTAGTCGAAGTAAGTAATAATTTCAAATGTGAATTTTATAATGCAGGAATTATGCATGATGGTGGAATATATACCGTTAAAACTAAATCAAGTTGTAAATTAATTCATCCACTAAGAAATATTCGTGAAGAAGTTGAGATTGATAAAAAATTCTTCTTAACAGATGCTCAAATCGAAAAATTCACTTTCTTAAAAGGAAGCAAAAGAATCCCAAGAGTTAAACCTAATGGTGATCCTTATTATTATAGTGAAGGTGCTATGCCATTTCCTGATAACTTAGATGCTCCAGCTAGAACAATGTTAACTAGTGAAGGTGGAGTTAGCAGAACTACACATGTAATAGAAGATTTTAAAACAAAGAAACCTAGATTATTAACTCCAGTAGAATGTGAAAGAATAAATGGATTCCCCGATAATTGGACAAATACTGGAATGACGCAAAAGAAAAGAAATTTCATGATGGGTAATGCTTTAGTAGTTGGTGTTATTGAAAAAATCGGTGAAGAAATAGAAAAGATTATAGATAAAGAAAACTAAAAGACATAGAAATTCAAATCTATGCCTTTTTTTATGTCACTTATGACACATTAATTTATTACCCTAACCAATATAAGTGACATATGTGTCATAACAATAATTTATTTTAAATATTTATCATCTTTATCTTTTCTTATTCTTGCTACTTCTTTAATTGATTTGTTTACAAATATTAAGCCTATTAAATCAACTAATATTGAAGTACATAATGCTATTGAATTGAATAGTAAAGATGATTTTTGTAAAGCTACTACAATTAAGAAATAAATAATATATACTGCACCAACAATATATAAGAATTTATCTGCTTGTGTAAAAAATAATTCTTTATTGTTTTTATATTTTTCAGGGTGTTCTTTGTAGATTTCAGCTTGTTTATCAATTTTTTTAATACCAGTCATACTTGGTCTAGTCCATTTTTTTACAAATAATAAGTATCCTATCATATTTGCTTCAAAACCAATTATAAAGAATCTAGATACAATATTATTTCCAAAGAAACATGCTACAAAAGTAATTACCATAACAATTAAACTAACAATTTGACTATCTAAGTTTTGTCAACACTAAATTTATATTAATATTATACCACGACTAAAAACACGAAAATATGCGTTTTTTTAATTTTTTTCGTGTAATGTAATTATATATATGTTAAAATTAATTTGTTAATTTATTTTGAATGTTGTATTATTTTTGCACATTGTATATAACATTCTTAATATTTTTGTAGAGCAAGCAGTTAGGTTTTCATAATAATGTTTACCTTCTGCTTTTTTTGTTAAATAATAATCATATACGGGGTGTCCAGGACATTGATGCCCTAACTTAACTACTATTTGACTAATATTAAATAATATCCATCTTGCATATTTATTTCCACGTTTAGAAATAGTTCCATGCACGTTTATACTTTTTCCAGATTGAATTATTGTTGGATCTAAACCACAGAAAGCAATTAATTGTCTATGATTATCAAATCTTGTTATATCACCTAATTCACCTAATAATTCGGTTGTTAATACTTCTCCTATCCCGTAAAAAGAATTAATTATATCGAAGTAAGGTGACTCTTTTGCAGTTTTTATCATCTTTTCTTTTAATTCATTTATTGTCTTAATATTCTCTTGTAAAATAGCAGCCATATCAGATAAGTTCTTTACATCCGAATGATCTTTATCGACACCTGGATATGAATTAACTGCTATATCTTTGATTTTGTTTGCTAACCTCTTATAATAATAATCATGTCTAGAATTAGTTTTATACAAATTATTGTATAATGCATCTATTCTTTTTTCTTTTACTATATAAGCATGAGGAAAGGTTTTAATAAAGTTTAATGCTGTTTCTTCATATATTCTGCTGCCTTTAAATATTTCTTCAAATTCTGGAAAACATATATTTATAAGTCTTTTATATCTATTTTTACAACTCACATTTAATTGAGTTAGATAAAAATATTGTCTTGTCATTGCTTTCAAATTAGCATATAAATCTTTTTTAGACAAATCATGATATTCTACTTCATTTACGAAAAATAATTTAGCTAATCTCATACAATCTTTTGTATCAGTTTTTGTTTTCCTTAATGTATCATAATTATTTTTGGTCGTTAAACTATTAATTACTAATGTATTAAAATTATTTTCTTTAAAATATCTTTCTACTGGCAAATGATATATTCCTGTTGATTCCATGAAAATAGTTAAATCTTCTAAATTAAAACTTTCAATTTTATCTTTTAATTCATTAAAATCACGAAAATTATGTTTTATCTCTTTAGGTTCAATCAATACTTCTCCATATTCAGTAGATAACATTATCATACTTTTTCCTTTAGCTACATCAACACTTAATACTGATTTCATTATTTACTCCTTTCTGAATTTAAGTCTCTTGTTTCCACCATTATTTCATCAAGCTTGTTATATAGATTCTACGACCTCACTATCTTAAACTAAATTAATAATAGAAATAAAAGCTGAACTGTCAATTTGTTAGATTCTATGACCTCTGTAATTTGCCGTTCTCACTTAAACTCTTGGTAAATAATTTAACATAAAAAAATAAGATATAAATATTAAATTATTTACATCTTAAAGTATACTTGTAATTTATTTAAATGTTTAAAAAAGTTATTGCCCATTTCTAAACTCCTCTATAGCTTTACTTTGTAATAAATTCATAATTTCATTGTTAGTATCATTTTGGTATTCTAAATCTTCTATAGTTTCTAATAAAGTAGTTTTCTTTTCTTCATCATCGGATTTTTCTACACTTTCTTTAAGTGATTCAATAATTACAGTATTACTTCTTATTTGTTCTTCAATACTATCCATTGCATTCTTTAACGCAGATCCTTTTAACCCTTGATAATATTCAATTAGATAAGGATTAAGTGGACTAACTTGAGCTCCCATTCCAGCAGCATACATTAAATCATTATAATTTACTCCAATATATCTACTTATCTTTCTTAAGAACTTTGGACTAGGTACTTCTCTTTCTCCAGATTCTACTCTTGAAATATCCGAATGACTTACGCTTGCCATATCAGCTAATTGTCTCATTGATAAACCAGATTTCTCTCTACCTTCTTGGATCATATCTCCAACTTTAGACATAATATCCCTCCTTACATGAACCATTATATACCTTTTTGGTGCTTTTTTGCAATATTTTTTAAAAAATTGTGCAAAAGTGGTTGATTTTATATTTTTTGGTGTTATAATGGTGTTAGTTAGCACCAGAACAAAACTATTTGGTGCGAAACTGGTAGGAGGTTGGAATTGTTCTTTGAAAACTTATTAGTTGCGGAAATCACCGATATGCCGTAACTCAAAAAATGCAAGGTCGAAAGGTAACCCTATTGGCACGGGAGTTATGAAATCACTTATATTTCAATGTTTATACTTCTACTCTTAAAAGAAAGTGAGGTGAAGAAAAATGAATAGATCTAGAATATATAGAGCTTTTGATGAATTTTTAAAAGATAGTAATTTATCATTACGAGCTAAAGGATTTTTAACAATGGCTTTAACAAATAATATTACTCAAGGATTAGATGTTGAAAAATATTGTACTGATTCTAAAGAAGATATTAAAGATACTCTTTTAGAATTAAGAATAAACCATTATATAAAATATAATCCTGAAACTAATGAACTAGAAGCTGATGCTGTTCCTTATGATAAAAGGAATAAAAATATAGATGATTATGAATTATAAGAAAGGACGTGATAAATGAATGACAGCAAGCGAAACACTACAATTAATAGCAAAACAATGGTGTAATTTAGCAGATTTAATGAAACTAGCAGGTGTTGGAAGAAATAATGCTTTATTAATTAAAAACAATATAAAGAAAAGATTAGAAAACGAAAATTATTATGTTCCTAATAATGCAGTTCCAATGCAAGAAGTAGTTAAATATCTAAATATAGATATTCCTTACTTAGAAGCTAGAGTAAATAATTTAAAGGAGGTATAAAAGATAATGAAGGCTTTTGAAGAACTAAATTCAAGCACAAAAAAAGACATCATAATCGACAATCTTATGAGGTCTAAAGGTGTTTATCTTTTAGTATCAAAACCAAAAGTTGGCAAGTCTCTATTCGCATTACAACTTGCTAACTCTTTAGCAAATGGAATTCCATTTTTAAATCATGATATTCTAAAGCCTTCACCTGTCTTATATATTACTACAGAACTTACTGGTAGTCAATTAAAGGACAGGTGTAATCTATTAAATATTAACTTTAAACCTAAGCAGTTTTTTGCTATAGAAAGAAGCGAAAAACAAACAGTTAATATGATGGATATAGAATATCAAATTAAAGAATTCGCAGAAGAATACAATGGAAAATTAATGATACTAGATATGTTAAAAGATATAGATTTTAATATTGCTTATGATATTAATAACTATCAAGATATATCACAAAAGTTAATGCCAAAATTGAGAAGTTATGCTGAAAAATATAACTTAACAATATTATTTGTGCATCATTTAAATAAACTTGGAAAAACATTAGGATCTACTGGATTTGATGCAGTAGTAGATGGAATTATTAGATTAAGTAAAAATTCTTATGATGACAACTCTATTAAATTAGAAATAATTAATAGAGATTTTCCAGATGAAGAATTATGTCTTAAGAAAAGTAAAACACAAGTTTTCTCAATAGCTGAAGATGATTATTTGGATTATGTTAATCCAAATATTATAGGATTTATAAAATATGCTATTAGAGAAAAAGAATTTGATTTCAGCGCAAGCGATGTAATCAATAAAGCAAATCTTATGTGTACTCCTACTCAATTAGGAAAACTATTAAGCACACATAAAGAGTTGCTTGAAAAAGAAGGTCTTCATATTACTAGATATAGAACTAATGATGGAAGATCATATCATATCAAATATGAAGAACCTTCTTTAGAAAATGATTAACGTGGCACGTTTTGTTGCGAAGCAATGAAAGTGGCGATAGTGTTCATTTTCATGATTTAGAGAATTGATAAATTCGATAAATCACTTGTTTATAAAGCTTAGGTCTATAGAATATAGGCCTTTGCTGATAAACAAGCATAAGGGATTTTTAAGGGATTACCCTTAAACTCACGATAAGGGACTATGCCCTAGTGAGATATGGCACACTTTTAAAAAAATATGCCAATTTCAATGAAAGGAGTACAAATATGGATGTAGATTATCAAGTACTCAGATTTGATAACAAAATAAAACCTAAAAAAATGGGAGGTTTAGGTGTTGAATTAGAACAAAGAAAAGGATCAGGAAATTATGATTCGAATAGAACTCAATTTAATAAAGAATATGTCGGATTAGATGGTCACCCTACTTTAGCAAGTAAAGTATATCAAACTCTATACACTAATAATATTCACTTTAATAAAGGTGATAATACAAATATATTAAATGGTTGTATAGTTACAAGTGGTCCTGAATTTTTTAAAAAATTAAACTTACCTATGAAAGATACTGGAAGAACTTACGTTGAAGGATTACATATTGGAGAATCAATATATGCTCCGGATTTAAAATCAAAAGAAGATATTCCAAAAAAAGTTCTAGAATACTTTGATGAAAGTTTTAATTACTTATCTAATCTTGTTGGTAAAGAAAATGTTGTATATGCTGGTATTCATTTTGACGAAGATACACCACATATGCATTTTTATTTTCTACCAGTTGTTAAAGATGTTAAAAGAAAAGTATTTGAAACCGATAAAAGTGGTAAAAGAATTACTAAACAAATTTATACAAAAGATAATAATATTAAAACTGTTCCAATTCAAAAAAAGGACGAAAAAGGTAAACCAATATATGAAATAGAACATGGAAAATTTTTAAATTCAGATGAGTTTTGGAAACAACATGGTGGAAAAGCAAGTTTTGCTAAAATTCAAGATGAATACCATGATTATATTACTTCAAAAGGATTTGATTTGAACCGGTCGATACCGTTCCGTCAGTGACCGCCGTCAGCAGATCTGATCCAC
>ERZ772860.2305-NODE-2305-length-11129-cov-19.723406_pt1 | contig 11129 bp, 9 predicted proteins | sample MGYA00511342_ERZ772860 | MGnify/ENA primary metagenome ERZ772860 (study PRJEB29015, sample SAMEA2737665) | human gut metagenome | biome: human gut; feature: human-associated habitat; material: faeces | place: China | collected 2012 ... | reverse complement strand
CGGCGCATACCAACGTCGGCATGTTCTGCATCGCCGCGCTGCTGGTGGGCGGCGCCTCCGTGGAAAAGGCGTCCATCGGCAACGTGTTCCTGGGTGTGCTCCTGTTCCATACCATGTTCATCGTGGCGCCGGCCGCCGGAACCAAGATCACCGGCGACTCCATGATCGGCGAGTACTTCCGCGTGTTCGTGTCCTACGCCGTTATCACCGTGGCACTGGTCATGTACGAGGCCAAGAAGCGCAAGGAGAACCGCACGCTGGGTCAGCAGCTGGCCATTGAGCAGAAGGCCGAGGAGGAGGGGAGAACCGCATGAAAACGACGAAACGTTCGTGGATCATCCGTATCGCCTTCGTTCTGGTGCTGGTGCTCGTCGCCGTGCTGATGCTGCGCATCGGCCGCGGCCACACCGTCTATTTCGACAACCGCGCAGTGGACAAGGGCGGCCAGTCTGTGGAGGCACCCTATAAGATCACTGTGTATGTGAACGGCGAGCAGATCTCCAAGCTGTACGAAAAGGAGCGCTGCTTGACCACCGTCATCGGCGACAAGCTGGAGCTGACCGTGGAGGTCATGCAGCAGAAGGGCGGCAGCGAGACAACGGAAACGTACCAAATGACACTGCCCCATAACATCGACGGCATCATCATCAACCTGCCGGCGTATATGGCTGGTCTGCCGGAGGAGGCCTATCTGGAGGAATTCATCCCCGCGCCTCCCACCGAGGAGGACGACGAGGAAGCGCCCAACACCGAGGACGATATGGGCTTGGGCGACTTCTGATAATGTGTGCTGCATACACAGCCCATGCGAAAGCATGGGCTGTGGGCGCATAGGGACTCGCTTGCGGGCGGCAGGCGGATATGCTATACTGAATGGGCGGCGCGGAGACCGCGGCCGCATGGGAAAGGAGTATCAAAATGGCTGTTTTGAAAGGCTTGAAGCCAGAAAAGGTGTTCGCATATTTTGAAAAGCTGTGCTCGGTGCCCCACGGCAGCGGCAACACGAAGATTATCAGCGATCTGTGCGTGGACTTTGCCAAGGAACTGGGACTGAAGTACCGGCAGGAGCCGTGCAACAACGTGGTGATCTGGAAGCCGGCGTCCCCCGGCTGCGAGAGTGCCGAGCCGATCATCCTGCAGGGACACATCGACATGGTGTGCGCCAAGACCGACGACTGCACCAAGGACATGACCCGCGAGGGACTTGACCTGATGACCGACGGTGAGTGGGTCTGGGCGGACAAGACGTCGCTGGGCGGCGACAACTGCATCGCCGTGGCCATGATCCTGGCGATCCTGTCGGACGATACGCTGGTGCATCCGCCCATCGAGGCGGTGTTCACCGTGGACGAGGAGGTGGGCATGGACGGCGCCTTTGCGCTGGACTGCTCTGACCTGAAGGGCAAAAAGCTGCTGAATTTGGACTCCGAGCTGGAGGGCGTGTTCACCGTGTCCTGCGCAGGCGGCATGCACTCCGATTGCCTGCTGCCCGCAGCGCTGACCGATGCGGCGGGCATGGAGGGCTTCGGCATCACCGTGGCCGGCTTGCGGGGCGGTCACTCCGGTGCGGACATCCATCTGGGACGCGGCAGCGGCAACCGCCTCATGGGACGGGTACTGGCCACAGCGCTGGAGAAGTTCCCCGGCCTGCGGCTGGCGGCCTTCTCCGGCGGGCAGTTCGACAACGTGATCTGCTCCCGCTGCGATGCGGCGGTGGCGCTGCCCACCGGCAGCGGCGCGGCGTTCACGGCGTTCATCCGGGAGTTTGACGCGGCGTTGAAGAACGAGTACGCCGTCACCGACCCCGATGTGACGCTGACCTGCGCGGCGGCGGAGACGGCAAAAGCCGTGTCCGCAGAGCGCACCGTGACGCTGGTGCAGGCGCTGACGGCCATGCCGCAGGGCGTGGAGGCTATGGACACGGATTTCCCCGGTCTGGTGCAGACATCCCTGAATATGGGCGTGGTGAAGCTGGACGGCGACGGACTGCACATCGCGTTCTCCATCCGGTCGTCCATCGCGTCCCGGAAGCTGATGCTGGCGCAGCGGGTGCGGGCTGTGGCGGCGCTGGCGGGCGGCACTGTGGCAGAGCGGGGCGTGTACCCCGGCTGGCAGTACAAGAGGGAGTCGCAGTTCCGGGATACGCTGCTGGCGGCGTATAAGGATCTTACCGGTAAGGACGGCGTGGTGGAGGCCACCCACGGCGGTCTGGAGTGCGGATTGCTGATGGAGAAGATCCCCGGTCTGGACGCGGTGTCCATGGGGCCGGAGCTGCACGATGTACACTCCGTGCGGGAGCGGCTAAGCGTGCCCTCCACGGAGCGCACCTATGAACTGGTATGCGAGCTGCTGCGGCGCAGCTGTTGAATGTGACAGAAAGCTGAGAGGCGGGGCTTTGCCCCGCCTCTGCTATTTTGCAGGATTGCACGGCAAAAAATGCAGTTTATGCGGGGCGTTCCTGCATAAAACAATTTAGCATTATGAATAGACCACCGCTAAAAAGTACCATGATACAGACAAAACTGCGGATTTGCCGAAAGAAATGCCGACTAAGAAAAGCGGAATGTCCGCACGGACGGGAAAATCGTTCCGCAGAAAAATGAAATTTTCCGCATTTAGATATTGCAAAAAGTTTACGCCTGCGATATAATGGCACCGTTGAACACCGCCGTGCCCGACCGGCCGGCGGAAAAAGCTGTTTTTCAGGAAGAGGAAAACAATTTATCTATCAATAAGGAGAAAGAACATGAAAAAGTTTTTTGCACTGGTTCTGGCGCTGGTCATGGCGCTGAGCCTGGTCGCCTGCGGCGACAAGAAGGACGACGGCGGCGATGTGACCGCTGAGCATACCGACACCACCACCGTGGCCGTGGGCGCGGTGATCCTGGCTCGCGACGACGTGTCCAGCGACGACGTGTATAAGTTCGTGGCGGACATCTTCGACAACGCCGCGTCCCTGACCACCAGCCACGCCAAGTACGGCGAGCTGAGTCTGGAGTACGGCGCTTCCATCACCTCCGTGCCCTATCACCCCGGCGCTGCCAAGTACTTCTCCGAGAAGGGCTTTGAGGTCGCCGCCGTGAAGGACGGCGCCGGCAACACCGACTCCCGCAACCTGCGCTTCGTCACCGGCGGCGAGTCCGGCACCTACTACGCCTTCGGCTCCGTCATCGCCCAGCACGCCACCAACAACGCCGGCGTCAACGTCGTGGGTCTGGTGGGCAACGGCTCTCAGGCCAACGTGCAGGAGTTGGCTGACGGCACCGCTGACTTCGCGTTCTGCCAGTCCGACGTGATGGCCTACGCCTACAACGGCACCAACCTGTTCAAGAGCAAGGTCGAGGGCTTCTCCACTGTGGCCGCCCTGTACATGGAGCAGGTGCAGATCGTCACCACCAACCCCGCCATCAAGTCCGTGGCTGACCTGGCCGGCAAGAGCGTGTCCGTGGGTGCGCCCGGCTCCGGCGTGTACTTCAACGCTGCGGACATCCTGAGCGCTTACGGCATCGGTGATCTGGACGCCGACGGCAAGTTCACCAAGATCAACGCCACCTACCAGTCCTTCAGCGACAGCGCCGACGCCCTGAAGAACGGCCAGATCGACGCCGCCTTCATCGTGGCCGGTGCCCCCACCACCGCTGTGACCGACCTGGCCACCACCAAGGATACCTACCTGGTCAGCCTGGACAGCGAGCACATCGCCAAGCTGCTGGAGACCTCCGACTATTACACCGAGACCGTCATCGCCAAGGACGTGTACTTCGGCGACTAAATCCTTAGCAGAGAATTGACGCTTTTCGAGGCTACGGCGGGGTTTCCCGCCGTAGTCCTCGCGCTATTCTGTAATCTTCAGGGAGAGAAACGACTATGAGCATCGACAAGAAAAAACCGGATACCAGCCCGGCCGACGGCGTCAATACCGCCGCGGACGAGGCCCCGGATCTGGACGCGGTCATGCGTAAATATGACCGTGAATCCGCCACCCGCCTGTGGGAGGGTACGCCCCAGCTGATCATCCGCATCCTCATGGCCGCGTTCGGTCTGTTCTGCATCGGCATGACCCTGTTTTCCAAGGCCATGCCCGAGATCCGGCTCACCATGTTCGTGGGCTGCATCATTATCATCGGCTTCCTGACCTACCCCGCCAGCAAGCACCACGTCAGGGTCAACTACCTACCCTGGTACGATATCGTGCTGATGGTGGTGGGCGCGGCCTGCTTCTTCTACTTCGCGCTGAACGCCATGACGCTGGTGCGCCTGTCCACCCGTATCGAGACGGTCCACGTCATCATCGGCGTGGTGGGTATCCTGATCCTGATGGAGCTGTGCCGCCGCTGCGTGGGTCTGCCTATTCTGTGCGTGGCCGGCGTGCTGATCGTGTACGCGTTCATCAACCAGCTGAGCTACGCCGGCGCGGTGAACGGTGCCACCCTGTATGACGCGCTGAAAACCATCATCTACAAGCTGTTCTATACCACCTCCGGCGTCATCGGCACGCCCATCAACGTGTGCTATACCTACATCGTTCTGTTCATCATCTTCGGCGCGTTCCTGGAGCGCACCGGCATCGCCAACTTCTTCATCAGCTTTGCCAACCGTCTGGCTGGCTGGTCCAGCGGTGGCCCGGCGAAGGTGGCTGTTATCAGCTCCGCCCTGTGCGGCATGGTGTCCGGCTCCTCCGTGGGCAACACCGTCACCACCGGTTCCTTCACCATCCCCATGATGAAGAAGACCGGCTACAAGCCCGAGTTCGCCGGCGCCGTCGAGGCCGCGGCCTCCACCGGCGGCCAGATCATGCCCCCCATCATGGGTGCGGCGGCCTTCCTCATGGCCGAGTACATGAAGCTGCCCTACGCCCAGGTGGCCGTCAAGGCCATCCTGCCCGCGCTGCTGTACTTCACCGGGATCTTCATCGCCGTCCATCTGGAGGCCAAGAAGCTGGGCCTGAAGGGCGTTCCCCGCGAGGAGCTGCCTGCGTGGCGTCTGCTGGTCCGTGACTGCTACCTGATCATTCCCCTGATCCTGCTGGTGTGGCTGGTGTCCTCCGGCAGCAAGACCATGTCCCACTCCGCGGCCTATTCCATTCTGGCCGCCATTGCCGTGGGCTTCGTCAATTTCTTCCTGCAGGGCAAGCGCGGTGAGGGTGACACCCAGCCCATGACGACCGGCAAGGCGCTGGGTAATGCCGGCAAGCGCTCCGTCTTCTCCGCGGTGGAGTCTCTGGAAGCCGGTTCCCGCGGCGCTATCACCGTGGCCGTGGCCTGCAGCATGGCGGGCATCATCGCCGGCTGTATCACCGTCACCGGCCTGGCCTCCATCCTCATCAACGCCATCGTCCAGCTGGCGGGCAACGCCACCATCGTCGGCCTGGTGCTGACCATGCTGTGCTGTATCGTCCTGGGCATGGGCGTGCCCACCACGGCCAACTACTGCATCATGGCCTCCACCTGCGCGCCCATCCTCATTCAGCTGGGCTTCCCGCTGGTGGCCGCCCACTTCTTCGTGTTCTACTTCGGCATCGTGGCGGATATCACGCCCCCTGTGGCTCTGGCGGCCTACGCCGGCTCGGCCATCGCCAAGTCCGACCCCATGAAGACCGGCATCAACGCCACCAAGCTGGCCATCGCCGCCTTTATCGTGCCGTACATCTTCGCCTACAGTCCGGCACTGCTGTTTGAAAACATCTCCGGCTGGTGGGAGGTGGCGCAGATCTGCGTCAGCGCCCTGTTGGGCATCTTTGCCATCGCGGCGGCCCTGAACGGCTATCTGTATAAGAAGGTCCACTGGGTGCTGCGTATCGTCCTGGCCGTCGGCGGCCTGGGCATGATGATCCCCGGCACCCTCACCGACGTGGCCGGCCTGGTGCTGGTGGCGGCGGTCATCGCCTACCAGAAGATCAGCGCCAAGAAGCACGGCGGCCCCGTGATGACGGCCTGATCCCATTTGAAGCAAAAGCATCCCCGCACACCGTGCGGGGATGCTTTTTTTACACTATGTTCATACATTTCCACGCATTTTGCCTAAAGTGCATGGTACGGGCATCTTGCAAAAACTGTCTGAATTCGGTATGATACAGGCGGTAAGGCAGTTTTTGCACAAAGAGAGGAGCATGGACATGGCACAGACCACAAAAAACGCCATTCGCAAGGGCTTTCTGGACCTGCTGGAGCAGCGGCCGCTGGATAAGATCTCCGTGGTGGACATCGCAGATCACTGCGGCGTGAACCGGAATACGTTTTATTACTACTACTGCGACATCTACGCCCTGGTGCGCGAGGTGCTGGAGACGGAGCTGGACCGCGTCCTCAACGCACCACCCCTCTGCACCAGCTGGTACCAGCTGATGATGCGGGTGACGGCGTTCATGCGCGCCAACCGCCGCGCGGTCTACCACCTGTACCAGTCCAGCCAGCGCGACCTGCTGGAGCACGAGTATTACCAGGTGGTCTACGGTGCCGTGGAGGATCTGGTGCGCCGCACGGCGGAGGACCTGCCGGTGGCGGAGACGGACGTGCAGTCCATCGCGACGCTGTATACGGCCACGCTGGTGGGCCTGCTGCAAAGCTGGCTGCACTACGGCATGAAGCACGATGAGGAGCAGTTCGTGGAGCGCGTCACCCGCCTGACGGAGGGCACGCTGCGCCACGCGCTGGAGCGCAGCTGCGGGGGGGAGAAGGCGTGAGCGGTTTCTGGAAATGTGTCCTGTACGCGGCGGCGCTGGCCCTGCTGGCGCACCCGCTGGGTCAGGCGATCCCCGGTCCCTTTGATCCGGAGAAGCGGCCCTTCCGCAGCCGGAAATGGGAGCAGAACGGCCGCATCTACACCAAATTGGCCATCGATAAGTGGAAGAAGCTGGTGCCGGACATGAGCCGCATCCTGCCGGACATGGTGAAGAAGGAACTGCCCGGCAGCGGCGCCGTGACGGCGGATCAGGCCGCGGCGCTGGTGCAGGAGACGTGCCGCGCGGAGCTGGTCCACGGGGCCTCCTGTTTGCTGGGCCTGGCGTTTCTGTGGCTGTGGCCCGGCTGGGGCGGCGCGATCGTGCTGGCGGTGTGGGTGCTGCTGGCCAATCTGCCCTTTATTCTGATACAACGCTACAACCGCCCCCGGCTCATGCGCCTGGCGGCGCTGCTGCGAAAGCGAGCGCAGCGGAAAGGAGAGCAAAATGCGCGTACTGATCCTGACCTGTAACACCGGCGGCGGGCACAACGCCGTAGCCGCCGCCCTGCGTGACAGCTTCCAACGCTGCGGCGCGTCCTGCGACGTGATGGACGGCTTGGGCTTCATCTCCAAAAAGGCATCCAAATTCGTTTCCAAGTGGCACACCCGGTTCTACCGCCGGTATCCCAGGCTCTACAAGGCGGGCTATATGTCCGCCGAGGGCGACAAGGAGATGGACCGGCGCGACGGCCCGGTGTACCGCTACATTGCCCGCGGTGCCCGCCGTCTGGGCCGCACGCTGCAAAGCGGCGGCTACGATGCCGTTGTCTGTGTCCACGTGATCCCCGCCATGATGATGACGGCGCTGAAGCAGGCTTGGAGCGCCTGCCCGGTGTTCTGCTTCGTGGCCACGGACTATACCTGTAGCCCCACGGTGGGGGCCTGTACCCCGGATATCTGCGTTATCCCGCATGAGGAGCTGGCCGACGAGTTCGTCAGCTGCGGCATCGCCCGCGATACCCTCCTGCCCGCCGGCATTCCCGTGCGTTCCGCCTTCCGCGAGCATGGCGATAGAGCCGCGGCGCGGAAGGCTCTGGGCCTGCCGGAGACCGGCCGCCACATCGTCCTCATGTCCGGCAGCATCGGCTGCGGCCCCATGGGCGACGTGGCGGAGGACCTGGATATGCGTATGGCCGACGGCGACTTCGCCACGGTGCTGTGCGGCAGCAACAAGCAGATGCGCTATGCCCTGGAACTGCGCCGCCTGTACCGCGTGGAGGCTGTGGGCTTTACCACCCAGGTGCAGCTGTACATGGACAGCGCGGACGTGCTGGTCAGCAAGCCCGGCGGCATCAGCATCACCGAGGCCGGCACCCGCGGCGTGCCGCTGCTGCTGGCAGATATGGTGGGCGGCTGCGAAACGCGGAACGAGGCGTTCTTCACCGCCCACGGCTGGGCGGCCTCCTGCCCGCCGGACAACATGGCCGCGTCGGCCCTGGCCTTTCTGGAGGACGAACAGCAGCGTCAGGCCATCACCGCTGCCCAGAGCCGCGATTTCGACGGCCTGGCCGCCGACCGTGTGGCCGCCGCCGTCCTCGCCCGCTGCAAGAAATGACCACAGCGCCCACGGCGGCAGCCGTGGGCGCCTTCTTTGCGCTTTTTGTACGGCGTCCCTCTTGCATTTCGCGCAAACTGTCGGTATACTTGTTAAAGAAATATCGATTTGTTCACAGGCAGGTCATATTCGTATAGTAGGATGAAACTGCGGCCCCGGACGTGGGCTGCGGCCGAAAGGAGGGCGTCTGCCCATGATGATCGAAAAAAGCGGTACCATCCGCCTGCGGGACATTCCTACCGCCGCGGGCCTTTCCCCGAAGGAGCAGGAGCTGGCGGCGGGCATGGTGCGGGTGACGCACCTGTACCGCAGTGCGCTGAAGGTAGCCGTAACGCAGATGGAGATCCTGGACGAGGAGTTCGCCCGTCTGTATGACCACTCGCCCATCCACCACATCGAATACCGTATCAAGACTCTGGACAGCATCATCGACAAGCTGCGCCGCCGGGGCCTGGAGGTCAGCATCGACAACATCTATGCCCACATCCAGGACGTGGCCGGCATCCGCGTCATCTGCAACTATCTGGATGATATCTACTACCTGCGCTCCCTGCTCACCCGCAGCGAGTCCTACACCGTCCTCCGCGAGGTGGACTATATCAAGGAGCCCAAGGACACCGGTTACCGCAGCCTGCACCTGATCGTCAACGTGCCCATCGTCATCAGTGAGGGCACCATGGTCCTGCCGGTGGAGATCCAGCTCCGCACCATCGCCATGGATATGTGGGCCAGTCTGGAGCACGAGCTGCGGTATAAATCCGACCGCAAATTCACCCAGCAGGATGCCGCCCGCCTGCGCCTGTGCTCCGACGCCATCAGCGAGATCGACCGGGAGATGCAGGATATCTACCAGGGCAACGAACCCCAATACCACGCCTGAACACAAAAGACCGGCCCCGCCGGTCTTTTTTCGTCCCCAGCCAAGGCCCATAACTTCCCCTTATACCTCCCACGCGAATTTGTTATACCAACATCTGGATATTCACGTTGCCTTTCGCGACACTTTCTGGTAAGATGGTCGTACAACAGAGCCTGCGCGCCAAAAAACTTTCCCAACAAGAAATTTTGCGGCACACAGGCCCGGGAGAGAAATATGTGAGCCATAGAAGGAGGAACCGCCATGAAGAGACGACTGCTCCCCATCCTGATGACCCTGGTATTGGTATGCGCGCTGCCCATATGGGCAGCTTTTGTTACATCGGGGGATGTAACAAATCCCCTGCTCACCACCGCCGACGCGACGGAGCCGCTTAAATTGGAAGAAGTGAGTACCGCCGACGATTTGCGGGCTAAAATAACCGCCGGAAATTCCGTTAAGCTGACAAAGAATATTGACATCAACACGGCCCTGAATGTCACGAGTACGCTGACCCTCGACCTGAACGGCTGTACATTGAGGATGACCGGTAACACCAGTGTGTTTTACGTGTATAATAACGCGACTCTGACCATACAGGACAGCAGCGCGGCGAAGTCCGGCACCATCACCGGCGGTAATGCCGGCGATGGCGGCGGCGTATACATAGGAGACAATTCATCAGAAGGACACCTTGTGATGACCGGCGGCACCATCACCGGCTGTGTGATCGACCCCTCCCGGGGTGGCCGCCGGGGCGGCGGTGTGTTTGTATTTAAGGGGAGCTTTACCATGTCCGGTACGGCCAAGATCACCAACTGCACCGCTGTTTGGGGTGGCGGCGTTGTGGTACATACCGGATCGAGTACATTCACTATGAACGGCGGTGAGATCAGCGATTGCAAAGCTTCCAATACCGGCGGTGGTGTTTGCCTGATCGGCGGTGCAGGGTTTGAAATGACCGGCGGTACCATCCGGAACTGCACAGCTGGCTCTGTGGAGAGCAGTGCGATCTATATGGACCCGGGGACGATGAAAGCCCACGGCGGCACGGTAGAAGGAAATGTCTGGGTGGTGAGCAGTAGCATTACACGTGACTCTGAAAAGAACTATACCATTTTCAACGGGACGATCTACGTAGAGCAAGGTACTTCCCTTGACGCCCAATACCCCATCACCTATGACCTTGACGGCGGCACCGGCCCGAAAAATACTCCCGTGACGCTGAACAGCCCACTGCCGCAGCCCCAGCCCCCCGTCCGGCCGGGGTATGAGTTCACAGGCTGGACTGTGACAGTGACCGGGACTGAGCCGCAAACGGTCGTAAGCGGTTTTGAGTTCGGTTCCACACCTGTGACCAAGCCGCTGACCCTCACGGCCAAGTGGGAGAAGGTTTCTTCCTCCGGCGGCTATTACTACTACCCTACCACCGATACTAAGGCCGACGATGCCAAGGATTCTCCCAAGACCGCCGACCCCGGCGTAGCCCTCTACGCCGCCCTGTCGCTCCTGTCCCTGACGGGCCTGACCTGCACTGCCAAAAAGAGATAAACAAAGCCAAAAGAAGCGCCCCCGGGCGCTTCTTTTTATCCCCCAAGCCTTCCCCCTTGATGGTTCGCGGTATTGAATGACACGCCGGTGGCGTGTCAGATCCGCGGACCGACCGACCCGCAGGGAGACAGGTTCCCCCGGAGGACGCACCCCTGTTAGCCTTCCCCTTGAGGGGAAGGTGTCCCCGAAGGGGGCGGATGAGGTGTAGCCGCGCAGCGGCGTAAAACTCCCCCGTCCCGCCCGCAGGCGGCGTCCCCCATACCCCGGCGGCGTCAGCCGCCACCAACCAAAGCCGCCCTCCGGGCGGCTTTGGCGCGATTTGATAATCGCCAAAAACGATCAGCGCACCAACCCCTACCCTCACTGCTGTTAGCGGCAGCGGCGCAGGGATAATTTCGCGCCCCGGCGCGAGCTACTTTTGTCTGCGGTGACAAAAGTAGCCAAAAG
>ERZ772860.2304-NODE-2304-length-11143-cov-9.005411_pt1 | contig 11143 bp, 5 predicted proteins | sample MGYA00511342_ERZ772860 | MGnify/ENA primary metagenome ERZ772860 (study PRJEB29015, sample SAMEA2737665) | human gut metagenome | biome: human gut; feature: human-associated habitat; material: faeces | place: China | collected 2012 ... | reverse complement strand
CTGCGCGAGCAGCACAAGGCGTTCGCCGAACCAGCCGGCGCGCTCGTCAAGATCCCTTGCGCGCTTTCCGGCAAGCACGATGTAGTTGCACACGCCGCGGAATTTCCCGTAGTGCGCAAAAAAGCCGCGGAACGCCATCGGCTCATTCATCACGAGCTGGATGTGCAGTCCGCCCTCGGCGTTGCACGCGCGGATCTCCGCGCGCAGCGCGTTCACGATCGCCGGCTCGACCGGCTTTGTCAAATAGGTACGCACGCTGTGGCGTGCGGAGATCGCCTCCTGCACGGTCATGGAATTTCCCTCCTGTTCCCATATTCCGATCAATTGAACATTTATTGTATCACAGGAATTTTAGAAAGAACAGCCATATTTTGAACTTTTTTCAATTTTTTGCCTCTCGGGGACGAAAAAAGGAGGCCGCCGCGTCCGCGGCAGCCTTCTGCGTCAGTCTTGGGTTTTCGCCGCCGCCTTGACAGGCAGCATGAGCTGCATGGAAAAGATGCCGCCCCGTGCACGGAACTCGCACAGTCCGCCGCGCCGCTCGGCGATCGTCTGGATGCTGCGGCAGCCGTAGCCATGCCCCGCGCGCTCGGAGACCGGCAGGCCGTCGCGCATGACAAGCCCCTCGGCACAGGGGTTTTGGATCTCCACGAGCAGCTTGCCCAGCCGCACGCCGCAGTAAAGCGTCACCCAGCGGTCCGCCTCCGGCTGATCGGACACGGCGCGCAGCGCGTTCTCCAGCGCATTGGAGAGGACGGCGCACAGCTCGGTGTCGGAGACCGACAGCTCGCGCGGGAGCTTCGCGTCCACCTCCAGCCGAACGCCCATGCGCTGCGCCTTTCCGGCGAAGGAGGAGCAGAGCAGATTCACCAGCTCGTTGTCGCAGTAGCGCTTTGGCGTGATGCGCTCAATATCCGAGCGCACCTTGCGGATATATTCCTCCGCCTGCTGCGGCTTTCCCGCCGCCAGAAAGCCGTCGATGGCGTTGAGGTGGTGGCGCATATCGTGCTGATAGACGGCGGTCTGCACCTCTGCCCGGCGCAGCGCGTCCACCTCGATCTGCGACTGCTTCAATCCGGCCTCGAGCATGGTGCTCTGCATCTCCGCCTGCGCGCGGCGGCTGCTTTGGGCGTGATAGGCTGTGAGAAACATAACGTAAAAAGTGATGAGCGCCGTGGGCAGGAACTCGTTGATCGCCCCGTAGCCGCGATAGAGCGCGTCGGAATAGACGACCGTGGCGTAATCAAAGAAATAATACGCCACCGGCAGGCTGCCGAATAAAAGCAGCGACTGCGGCGAGGCCATCATGGCCGCGTAGGCCGGGCGGACGAAGAAGCGGTAGAGCAGATAAAACAGTGGCCCGATCACCAGCGTGTAGCAGATCTCGCCGATCAGCTCGGAGCGGGTAAGCGCCGTGACCACCAGGTCCACCCAGCGCGGGAGCTGGCAGCAAAGGTAGGCCGTGCAGATGCTCACCAGCGCCACGTCGACTCTCTTCTTCAGAATGAAGATCAGGATGAGCGCCAGCGGCAGGTGAGTGATGAGCGGGTAGAGCTGCCGCGCCATGTCCGCACCCAGCGCCAGCCAGCACACGCTCTGGATCATCAGAAACAGCGGGCAAGCGGCAAAAACAAGCGTTCTCTGCTTCGTATTCTCCCAGCCGCCGGAGATGAAGGTGCTGAGGAACAGGCCGTAGAGCAGCACCAGCCCGTAGTTAAAAACGCCGAGCGTGGTCAATACGGACATCGTCTCACTCCTCCCTCTGCGCGAACAGCAGCTTCATATAGTCCTTTTGAAGCTGGGGGTATAACAGGCGTGAGACCGGCAGCTCGCGCCCCGAAAAGGTGCGGAGCCCGGCGGGCGAAAGCTCCTCGATCTGCAGCATATTGACGATGTAGGAGCGGTGGATGCGCATGAATTCCGGCCGCGTGAGCAGGGCGTCCTCGTATTCCTTCATCGAGCCGACGACCTCGCGCACCTGCCCATCGGCAAGGTTGAAGTAAAGGTGCTTGCCGTTGACCTCCACATAGGTGAGCTGCGAAAACGGCACGCGCACGATGATGCCGCCGGTGCGAAGCGTAAGCGCCTCCTGCGGGCGGCGCTCACGCAGCTCCAGCCGGTCAAGGATGGGATAGAGCGTCTTGGTTCGAATGGGCTTGAGCAGATATTCCAGCGCCTGGACGCTGTAGCTGTCATAGGCGAAGCCGGGGGACGAGGTGAGGAAGATGATGTCCGCCGCCTTGTCAAAGCCGCGGATCTCGCGCGCGGCATCCATGCCGTTCAGCCCTGGCATCATGATGTCAAGCAGGTACAGCGTGAAGCGCTCATGGCGCGCCGCGTCCAGCAGCGCCGCCGCGCTGCGGAAGCTCTTCACGCGCACGGGCGTGCCGCGATCCGTCTCCCACGCACCGAGCAGCTCCGTCAGGTCTTTGAGCTCCTCCGTCTGGTCGTCGCAGACTGCGATGTACATTCCGCCGCCCCCTTTCCTCGCTTCCTTTTGCCTTATTGTAGCATACCATTCTTTTTCTTTCCAGCATTATCTCACATTTCAAGCCGCAAATCCATACATTTCAAGTCGATATGGGTCCCTCCCGCCGGAGATTCCTGCTATACTGCAGAAAGCAAGCGATCCTCGTTTATCATTTCAATTACAGGAGGGAACCATGAAAAAGAAACTGCTCAGCGCGCTGCTCTGTCTCGTTCTGGCACTCACCCTGCTGCCGACCGCGGCCCTCGCCGCGCCGACAAGGCTCAAGAGCGTCGACCTCGTCATCGACCTGCCGAAGGCGGGCGACCCCAACGAGATGGAGACCGAGGTCACCATCAAATCCATGAAAAGCGGCAACATCGACCTGCTCGCCAACGGCGCGGGCATCCTGTACACCGAGTGGCAGGGCGACGACGTCGAGACCGACGACGGCTATGCCTTCCGCGCCGGCACGACCTATCTCGTCAACATCAAGCTGGCCTTTGACACCACCAAGGGCTACTGCGCCAACTACAAAACCGTCAACGGCGAAAACATCGTCGGCCCCGACACCTTCTCCGCCACCGTCAACGGCGTGCCCGCCACCATCCGCACCAGCGCTCAGTATTTTCCCACCCTGCAGGTCAGCCTGACCCTTGAGGGCGAGCGCTATACCGAGCAGGAGAAAGAGGAGCTCAACGCCGATCTGACGCGGAAAACAGACCTCCTCCGGCAGGCCAAGCGGGCGATGGCGACGCCCCGCACGCAGGCCGTGGCAGAGTCCAAGCAGCTTGAAAACTTTGTAAACGGTGTGACCGTCATGACTGACGCCAACCACGTTCTGGAGAACACCGACAGCATCCGCACCCTCATTCTGGACACCAATGGGAAAATAACGGATGGAACGTGCTTTTTCATCTGCTACGCGAAATATTTGAAGGAGCTCTGGCTCAGCGATAAGGTGGATGTCTATCAGTTTATTCAGGCGATGGATTCCTACCTTTGGCTGCCCATCGCCGGGTTATACCGGTGGGAGAGGCAGAGCGACCTGCCCTTCTACACCGCCGAGACCGTGGTGTATATCCCCGAATCCGCTGTGCCCGCGCTCAAGGCAGCCCAGGCCCAGCGCGGCTATAAGATCCCCTACACCATCAAGACCTACTCCGGCAATGACGTCTACGCCGCCCAAAAGGCGGGCGACGCCGCCGCGAAGGACAACTGGTGCACCGCCCACCAGTACACCCTGCAGATTCGGACGGCCGACCGTGTTTACACCTACGCGCAGGCCTGCCAATCTGCCCGGCGGTATTACTATTCCTGCATCGTCTGCGGCAAGTGCGAGTACAATGCGAACCATGTCGCTCCCCATAACTCGGATAAGGAGATCGAGCTCAAGACAGAAAAGCTCGCCCACTCGGATAACGGCGAGTATCCCACGGCGGAGGCCTACATCGGCGTGAATGCCGCCGGAGAGCACGTCTACTGGCTCAGCTGCGAATACTGCGGCCACTCCTACCGTTATCTCCAGCAGCATCTGACCTCACGGGATGTTTACGCCTCCGGCACGGGAATGACCCTCGCGCAGTATCAGGCGGAAGCCAACGCCTCCCTGCAGTGGGAGGAAACGCAGGCGCTGAACACCACCGAGCTGTATCCCGGCACCTTTACGCTCTCGAAGAAGTCCGCCGCCAAGACCAGCTCCTGGGCTGAAAGCGATGTGAACCTCGCGCTCAACGACGATCTGCTCGATACTGCCCTGCTCGGCAGCGACTACACCAAGCCCATCAGCCGTCTGCAGTTCTGCTCCGTTGCGGTGCGTCTGGCGGAAACGCTGACCGGCAAGAGCATCACGCCCGCCGCCGCGAACACCTTCACCGACACGAACAACGCCTACGTCCTCAAGGCCTATGCCGCGGGCATCACCACCGGCACCTCGGCGACCACCTTCTCCCCCAACGCCACCCTGAACCGTCAGCAGATGGCGACCTTCCTCCGCCGCACGCTGCAATATGTGGAGAAGAACTCCGGCTATTCCTACACCAGCTACACCTCCAAGCTCGCCTCCTACACGGATAACGCGCTGGTGCAGAGCTGGGCGAAGGAAGCGATGGCGTTTATGAACGCGCTTGATCTTGTCAAGGGCACCACCGCCACCACGCTCAATCCCAACGGCACCTGCACCATCGAGCAGGCGGTCATCGTAGCGGAGCGCAGCGTCTACGCCCACCAGATCGGCTGGTATCAGGCCGCGCCGGTGAGCAACGTCTATAGCTATAATGACAGCACAGGGGAGATCGAGCGCGAGGACGGGGAGTACACCTCCTTCGACAGCACCAACGCCAGCCTCCACCCGGGCGATCTCGTCTGGATCACGGGCAAGCTGACCGGTGTGAGCAATCTGCTGGCCACCGCCCCCGGCACCACCGTGGACCAATGCGTGTACTCCGCCTATCTCCCCGGCATCAACCCGTACACCGGACAGATCATGTATCTCCACTATCGCGACCTCATCCCCGTCCGCGGGTAAGCAGGCAAAAAGGCGCGGAGGCCACGGCCTCCGCGCCTTTTTTCTCTTCGGCTTCCGGTCATTTCGGCGCAAATGTCGGGGAGGGCTTGCGGGATGCGCCGCGGGATGGTATGATTGAGATGGGCGCATCGCGCCCGCCCCTCCGCCGTCACACCGCGGAGGGAGAACCGACAAAGCCGAGGAAACAACACATGGCATTGAAAAACAGCACCGACCGCAGTGCTCTGGAGCGCCTGCTGCTCTCGCGCCTGCCGCGCAAGGAGATCAGCACGCTCGTGCAGAGCTACACGCAGCCCTACCGCGAGCTGATGAGCTACTACCGCTGCGCGATGATGGAGGTCGAGACCAAGTTCAACGTTCTCAACGAGGAGCTTTCGCTCCAGTATGACCGCAACCCCATCGAGAGCATCAAAACGCGCCTCAAGTCCCCCGAGAGCATTGCCGAAAAGCTCCAGCGCCGCGGCTTCCCGCTGACGGTGGAGAGCATCGAGGAAAATCTCAACGACATCGCCGGTGTGCGCGTCATCTGCTCTTTCCCGTCAGACATCTACCAGCTCGCCGACGCCTTTCTGAAGCAGGACGATATCACGCTCCTCCAGCGCAAGGACTACATCGCCGAGCCCAAGCCCAACGGCTACCGCAGCCTGCACCTCATCGTGGAAACGCCCATCTTCCTGCACGATCAAAAGCGCATGATGCGCGTCGAGGTGCAGTTCCGCACCATCTCCATGGACTGGTGGGCAAGCCTTGAGCACAAGATCCGCTACAAGAAGGATCTGCCGGAGCTCGATCACGTCAACCGCGAGCTGTTCGAGTGCGCGCAGATGAGCGCGCAGCTCGACGCGCGCATGGAAAAGCTGCAGCGCCTCGCCGAGACTGCCGCCGCGGAGCAGCACACCGACAGCCGGTGGGGCGAGCGCCGGTCCGGCCCGCTCACGCGCTGAGCGCCGGACTCCGGCGCACCAGCGTCTCCATACCCGTTTCCCGTTCCATAAACCAGTAAGGCTCCCCTGCCGAAGCAGGGGAGCCTTGCTGTTCGTTATAGCGTATATCGCGGGTCGACGCTTACACCGTCGCCTGCAGGAAGCGCATCAGCATGGCTGCGACCTGCCCGCGCCGGGCGAGGTCCTGCGGCGCCATACGGTTGCCGCCCACGCCGTTGAGGATGCCGTTGTCCACGCACCACCTCACGGCGTCGTAGGCCCAGATGCTGATAACAGTCGTGTCGTCAAAGCTCAGCTCGCCGCTGACGGCGGGGGAGCCGGCATAGCGGTAGAGCATCGCCGCCAGCTGCTCGCGGGTGACCGGCTGCTCGGGAGCGGTTCCGTCGGAAATGCCGTTCTCGACCGCCCAGACCGTGCCCTTGGCGTACCACGTCTCCCCGCCGGCCGTATCCGCTCCGGCAAGGCGCGCGAGCACGGTGCTGACCATGCCGCGGGTCATGGAGCGGTCGGGGCCGAAGGCGTCATTGCCCACGCCGTTGAACAGCTCGCGGGACGAGGCGAATTCCACGGCGTCCTTTGCCCAATGGTCCGCCATGTCGTTAAAGCGCTTGGCGTTGTCGATGATCTTGAGCCGCACGTCGCCCTCCGCGCGGAGCGCAATGCCGGTCTCGGTCACGACCGAGCCCTTGACGATCTCCTCCGTGCCGTCGGGATGGACGATCACGGCGACCATGCTGCCGGTCGGCTTGCTCACGGGAATGTCCACGCGGGTGCTGCCGACGCTCTTGGGCACGCTGACGGAGGCGGTGATCTCACCGCTCACGGGCTGCGCGGTCTTGATCTCCGTGCCGTCGGCGCGCTTTTCGACGGTGCTCACGCTGCCGTCAGGCTTCGTCTCTGCGACGGTCGTACTGCCGTCGGGCTTCGTGGTGGTCGCAACGGTCGTACCGTCGGGCTTCGTCTCGGTCTTGGTGGTCGAGCCGTCCGCATTCGTGACCGTCTCCGTCTTGCCGACCGCGCCGCCCGAGGCCGGCGCGGAAATATCGAGACCGCTCTCCTTGGTGTAATCGGCGGTGTAATATACGGTGACCGTCTCGCCGCCGTTTAGCCGGTAATCGGCGATACCCACATTGGGTGCCTTGCCGTTGACCTTATACAGCCAGCCGCTGTTTGGTCCCTCGTTATACTGGCCGAGCGTTACGCCGCTGCGGATCACGGCACGCAGATAGCCGTCCTTGATATTCAGTATCAGACCGGCCTGCGCCGCCGCTGTCTCGAGCGCTTGCTCAACGGTCGCACCCTCGGCGACCCTGACGCTGCCGGAATACCACGCGCTTCCGCTGCCCGGCTCGATGCTGACCGCGACCGAGATCCATTCCGCTGTCGTCGTACTGCCGGCCGAGCCGCCGGTGCCGCTATCCGTTGAGGTGGACGGCACCGTACCGGCGCCATCGGATGTGAAGCCCTTGTTCGGCTTATTCGGCGTAATCACTGTGGTGTTGCCGGACTGAGAGGTTTTGGTTGTCTGAGTGTAAATATTGAAACTCTTGAAACTCTTGGGATCACTGCTGAGAGATTCAAATTTCTCCAATGCAACCAGTGCGCGGAATCCCTGCTCTGTGGCCAGTGCTTGGGCATTTTCGCCCTGGGTACCACTGATGTAGCTTGTAGTAAAGCCCTTTTGATCATCGTTGACATACAGCAGCAGGGCATCCGCCAAAGAGCAGCCACCCTTGACGAAGCGTTCATCCGAAGCTGGGTCGATACCGATGGCAGTCAGGCCGATGATGACCATGGCATCGGAGTTAACATTGCCGTAGGAGCCGTTGTCGCGCTGAGCCGCGCTCAGGCCCGCGACCGCCTTGGTGATGAACGCCTGTACGGCGGGATAATCCGCTGTGTTGTATTTTGCGAGCGCCGCCAGTGCCGTGCCGGTGGTGTCCGGGTCAGCAAAGGTTTCGCCTGCCCATTTGGTGAAGAACAGTCCGTCTTTGCCCAGATTTGCGCTGTCCGTCAGCAGAGAGATCATATTGGCTCTCTGCGCATCGGTCAGCTTGACCTGACCCGCCTGCTCCGCCAGCAGCACCCATGGCGCGGTGTAGTGGCTGGTGCCGAGGTTCATCGCCGCGAGCTTGGCGGCATTGCTGTATTCTGCGCCGTCCAGCGGGGTCAGCCTGGTGCTGTCGATGCCGAGCGCGGCGAGGATGATCTCCGCCTTGGCGCGGTCGGTCACGAGCGGCGTATTGCCCGCCAGCTCGTTGATGGTCAGATTCAGATAATTTTCCCTTGCAGTATCGCTGGTTTTCACCGCGGCGCCGTCCAGCTTGGCATAGGCTGCCATATCGAACACGACCCAGTCGCTGGAGCTGTTGGTGTAAGTTGCTGCGATCTTGTCCATCAAGGTTTTGCGGGCACTGATACCGTCAACAGCGGCGGGGTAAATGTTCACCGTGACCGGCTTGCTCAGGGTCTGGTCACCCTTGCTCCAAGTGATGGTAGCGGTCGCCTCGATGACCTTGCCGGTGTCGTTCTTCTTCGCAAGCTGCAGCTTGCCGTCCACCACTTTGAGATAATCCTTGTTGGTGTCGCGCTCGCCCACGGAGCAGGTGACGGTGATGCCTTTATCTGCGGCTTCGCCGCTCTTGAGCAATGTGATCTCGTAATCCTTCTCGGCAGTAGCGGGCACCGCCAGCACATCGTTGTACTTTCGGGATTCCTTCAGCAGCTCGTCCTCGGATTCGCTGCCGCCAGTGTAGGTGTTGCTGCCGCTGTTGATGAGATAGCCGCTGCGGATGGTGCCCTTGCCGTAGAGATTATTGGTCTTGCCCTCTGCGCCGATCAGGATGCCGGTGTTGGAGCTGTCCTGAATGGCGGGCTTGAAATCGCCGGTCTGATAGCCCGCCTCGCCCAGCAGGCCGCCGACCGTGCAGCCGGGAGCATTGATGGTGCCGGTATTATTGCTCTTGCTGACCTGCACGCAGTTTTTGTTGGCACCCACCAGACCGCCGACCTTGGCGTCCGTATCGGTGCCGGTGACGATGATGGTACCGTTGTTGGTGCAGCCGTCCACGGTCATGCGGATATTTTTATAAACATATTCCACGCCGTCATCATAGCCGCCCACCAGACCGCCGACACCGGCGCTGCCCCGTGCCAGAGAAGAAACGGTGGCGTTGTTGACGCAGTTCTTGATCTCGACCTTGCCCCGGGCACACCCCGCGATGCCGCCCACATGAGCATAGGGCTCGGAGCAGTAGACCGTGCCGTTCACGGTCAGATTCTCCACCACCACGGTGGGCTGGTCATCAATGGACGTGGTGCTGTCTCGGTCAATTTTACTGTCCAGACAGCCGAAGAAGCCGAAATAGCGCAGGCTGGGGTCGTCCACCGTGATCGTCACGCTGTGGCCGTCGCCGTCAAAGTGGCCGCTAAAGGTCAGCGGCGTCCAGGAACCGGGAACGGTAATGTCCTTTTCCAGTTTGACGTAAGCGTCGGAAAGCTTGCCGTTGTTGACCTGTTCTGCAAAATAACGCAGTTCTGCTGCCGTACCGATGAGGATAGGAGACTCCTCCTTGCCATTGCCCTCCGGCTTGGCGGTCTTGTAGGTCAGCTTGACCGCAATGGCCTTCTCGGTATCGTTTTCGCCCACGGTAAAGGGGGTCTCCGCCACATTGTTATAGGGGGAGTCTTCGCCGAAGGTGACGGAATAGCTGTAATTGCCCGCCTCGGTGAGGGTGTAGGAGTAGTCACTGCCCACGTTCGCGGTCAGCGTATCCTCGCCGTGCTTCACGGTCAGGGTGCCGTCCTCCGTGCCGGTAAAGGTCAGGGCGCAGGAGAATACGCGTTTCGGATTGACGGTAATAGTTTTGGTGGTGCCATTATCGCTGTCGTAGATAGAAAACGCGGGTATGTACACATTTTCATATTCAGCGCCTTCACCAAAGGTGACTGTATAGGAATAATCATCACCAGTCTTATCGATCATGTATTGACCATCACTGTTCGGTGTAAGGATCTGGTCGCCGTGCTTGACTACTAAAGTACCGCCTTGGGTATTTTCAAAAACGAGCGTGCAGGAGAACTGCGGAGCAGGGGGCGCAGCCGGAGTCCATTTAGGAACCGGATAGCCGCTCTCATTGGGGGAAAAGTCGTCAAATTTTAACTCTTTTAACTCACCTGTGGTTTTGCCATCAGCCTGACCATTAAAGGTAGACTTGGTATTGCCGTAATTTGAACGGCTGTCCGCTTTAAATTTATTAAGGGAAACGTCATAATAGCAGTTTGTATAGTTGATCGTACCGGCGCGGTCTCCGCTCTTTGTCATAAAGGCAAAAGCACGTACAGTAGAACTGTCGCCGTAAATCGAACCAGCATAATAGCAATTTGTAAAAGAAAACTCTGATGAGGTACCTGTTAGACCGAGCAGACCGCCTGCATAACCTTCGCTTGTGTTGGTTGTTATATTACCCAACACGGCGCAGTTTTTTACACTTGCCTTTACAGCACCTGCCGTTGCAACCAAACCAGCAACATAGTCCTTTTTAGCACCAGTAAGTGTAACGTCAACGGTGCAGTTTTTAATTGTTAATGTAGGAGCATGGTCATACATGCCAAATACTTCACCCACAAGACCGGAAACATAATTGGAAGATGGATATTTCTCTGTATCCGGTGCAGTATATGTTACACTGCCGGTGACTACGCAATCTTCAATCGTGCAATCTCCAGCTTTTACATAAGCAATCAATGTGCTTAAATGATTATAGTCAGCCGTGCGGGTATCCGCAGAAACTGTAATATTATCCAGTTTCAAGTTCTTGACTGTGCCGCGGTTCAAAGTACTGATTAGTGCAGTGTATTTCTTGTCCCACGAACTACCACCGGCTTGGCCGGTAAGTGTCAGGTTAGAAATCACATGGCCTTGACCGTTGAACGTACCCGTCAGACTCTTAATGGGTATCATTTCCGTGTTGGACATATCAATATCTGCCGTCAGCGTGATATTACCCACAATGTCCTTACCGCCGAGCGCCGCCAGTTCGGCCGCCGTACCGACCGAAATATCGCCGCTCAATGTGCCATCCGCCGCCCGAACCGTGGCAGGCAGCAGGCTGACGACCATTACAAAGGCCATCAGCAACGATAGTGCGCGTTTTTTCATCTTTTCTTCCTCCTTTTGCATGAAAAAAACGTCTGTACCCGCCC
>ERZ772860.2301-NODE-2301-length-11146-cov-3.815075_pt1 | contig 11146 bp, 8 predicted proteins | sample MGYA00511342_ERZ772860 | MGnify/ENA primary metagenome ERZ772860 (study PRJEB29015, sample SAMEA2737665) | human gut metagenome | biome: human gut; feature: human-associated habitat; material: faeces | place: China | collected 2012 ... | reverse complement strand
GGCCACCTCTGCCGATGGGCCGTCGGTGCCTTTCTTGCGCACTTCCTCCTTGCCCATGGTGCAGGCGCCGTTGCCGCAGGCCTGATAGTCGAGGTAAGCCTCGATGTTGTAATTCTTATCTGTCAGTTCCACGCGCTGCGTGAACTGGCATGAGCCGGCAAAAGAGCCCACGTTCATGTCAAACATTTCGTCGTGTTTAACCTTTTTGCCCGGTCCTTCCACCAGTGCGCCTTTGAGTTTGGCACCTTGGAGTTTGTCGACCTGGAAAGTGGTCGGCGTGGGGCCGCCTTCGTCCACGTGAGTGGAATAGACGTGCCAACCTGCGGGGATTTTACCCGTGAAGACAATGTCCAGTTCAGTAGGGCTAACCCTCTTATAGGACACGCTGAAGGTCACCTGTGCCACCATCGCCGTGATGCCCAGCACAAGGAGTGTGAGAGTGGAAAATAACTTTTTCATGGGGTATAAAACCTGTTTCTTTATTTTAGTTGACGCAAAGTTAACGGAAAAGCATGGAATATAGCCCGCCAATAGTTTTTTTTAAATGTAAAAGCCAACGACGTGCTTGGTTTATCATGATAATGTCCCAATTAATTTTTATATTTGTGGGCAGAATGTGCCCTTCGGTGCAGAAAGGCCAGCGTGGTGCCGCCGAAAACGCCTGGCGTTCGGGTTGCCCGCTGGCGATGCCTTGCTAATGCATGCTAATCTATCAATCACAAAAACAATATGAGAATCTTATCTATCTTTGTGGCCTTCCTGGCCAGCACACTTATTGCCAGTGCACAGACCTGCCTGTTTCACACGGGCGACAGCACGGGCTATCCTTATCGCATTCCGGCCATCGCGAAGGCCAAAAACGGACAACTTATCGCGCTCAGCGATTTGCGCCCCTGCGGTGGCGACATCGGTTATGGTCGCGTTGACATCCTCAGCCGTGTCAGTGCCGACAACGGTGCCTCATGGAGCGAGGCTGTTCCTGTGTTGCAGGGCAGCGGAAAGGGCGCTGACGCTGGATATGGCGACGCTTGCCTCGTGGCCGACCGCGACCGCAACGAACTTCTTCTGGTCTGTGTGAGCGGCGACGTGCCCTATTGGCAATCATCGCCTGAGCACCGCCAGCGCATTGTGGCCACTCATGCTCGTTACAACAAGAAAAACGGCAAATGGGAGTGGGCGCCGCTACCTCCATACGACCTTACCAAACAGGTCTATGACGACATTTTCGGCGGCCGCATCCGCGGACTTTTCATGGGGTCGGGCCGCATCTGCCAGAGCCGCATGGTGAAGGTGGGAAAATATTACCGTCTCTATGGTGCGCTCTGCACCCATCGTGGTAATTTCGTGATCTATTCCGATGATTTCGGCCGCACGTGGAACGCCCTTGGTAGCGCTGAAGTGTCGTGCGCCCCGTCGGGCGACGAACCGAAGTGTGAAGAACTTCCCGATGGCAGTGTCCTCCTCAGTTCGCGTCGCAGCGGAGGCCGTTTCTTCAACGTGTTCCGTTACACCGACACCGCCAAGGCCAAAGGCGTATGGGGACAGCCTGCCGACACCCGTTTCGCTCCTGGCGGCATCAAAAACGAGTCGGGGGCCTGCAACGGCGAAATCCTCATCGTTCCTTGCCATCGTGCCGACGGCAAAGCCACCACATTGGCCCTCCAAAGTCTGCCGGCAGGCCCCGGACGCAGCAACGTGACCATCTATTGGAAGGAACTCGTTGCCGCCGCCGACTACAATACACCGTTGCGCTTCGCCTCTAATTGGCAGGGAGCCTTCCGTGTTACTTCCTTAGGCTCTGCCTATTCAACGATGGTGCAGCAGGCCGACGGTCGTATCGCGTTTTTCTACGAGGAGGAACCGCAATATTACCAGATGATTTACAAAGCCATTGACCTTTCTGAGATAACAGGCGGAAAGTTTGTGAAATAAAAACGCTTGGGAAAAGACGCTTTTTCCTCGCCTGTCAATGGTGGTGAATATGGCTGGCTTAAAAGAGAGTGTCTTGAAATGGTTTTACATGACGGGGCGCGAAATATAGCCCCTCTTAACTCTTTAATCAAATAAGTATATTATGGCAAATTACATCAGATTTGACTGGGCCATGAAGCGTTTGCTCCGCAACAAGGCAAATCATGCCGTGTTGGAGGGCTTGATGTGTTCTCTCTTGAATGAGAAATTCACCATCAAACGTTTCTTGGAGAGCGAAGCCAACCAGTATACAGAGAACGACAAGTTTAATCGTGTGGATATTCTCGCTGAGAGCGAGAAAGGCGAATTGACAATTTTCGAAATCCAAAACACGCACGAACTGAGTTACTTCCACCGCATCCTCTACGGCGTCTCAAAGGTGATAACCGACTATATAGACCTTGGCGACGACTACGACAAGGTGAGGAAGGTCTATTCCATCAACATTGTCTATTTCTCCCTCGGTCAGGCCAAGGATTATGTGTATCATGGCAAGACCGTGTTTAGCGGTTTGCATGAACCACACGACATTTTGAAGTTGTCAAGCCGTCAGTGTCAGGTCTTTTTCGGTGATGAAGTCGAAAAGGCAGAGCGCGTGAAACGTGAGGCCGGCGACATATTCCCAGAATATTATCTCCTGTGTGTGGACAACTTCGATAAGTTGGCGGTAAACAATCTCGACGAATGGATTGCTTTCTTGAAAACGGGAGAAATCAACGACGGCGACAAGGCTCCCGGCCTCGCCATAGCCCGCAAATGCCTGGACGTTGACAAACTCTCGGTTGAAGAGCACAAGGACTATCTCAAACACATGGAAAACTTGCGCTATCAGCGTAGCGTGATTATGACGGGATATGACGATGGTCTGCAAGATGGTCGCGCGGAAGGTCGTGCGGAAGGTCGCGCGGAAGGTCGCGCGGAAGGCGAAAATATGCAGAAAATCAAGATGGCTGAAATGATGCTTGAGGATGGTGAATCTGTTGAAAAGGTGATGCGCTATACCGGCTTCACAAGAGAACAGGTGGAAAGCCTGAAGAAATGACAGTTCATATAGTAATTGTTCAAGCTATTTTTCACCATTACTTAATGGCGAAAGAATAAGATGAGCCGTTTCGGCCATCAGCTATAACAATGCCCAGCAAGCCGTCGGGACGGTTTTGCTGGGCATTGCGTTTTCTTATGTAGCTTTGTATTCTTCGGTTTTGTCGGAATTTTGCGGGGCGCAAGTAGGGGTGCGGGAATTGGATGATTAAGAAATAAGAAACAGGAGGTAGACGCTTTTTGATGGGCGTTTACCTCCTGTTATTTGTATAAAATACTGACGGCTAAAGGGCTTATTTCTTGTCGGCGCCAGTTTTAACCTTCAATACTTCAACCTTGAAAATCAAAGTGGCGTAGGGTGGGATGGCCTGGTTGCCGCGTTCGCCGTATGCCAGGTTGTAAGGGATGGTGAGTTCGTAGATAGAACCTTCTGGCATCATCTTCAAAGCCTCTGTCCAGCCTTTGATGACTTGGTTGGGGCGGAAAGTGGCAGGCTGGTTGCGTGTGTATGAAGAATCGAAGACAGTGCCGTCGATGAGTTTGCCTTCATAGTGAACCTCAACTTCTGTGGTGTCGGTGGCAACGGCGCCAGTGCCCTGCTTAAGCACCTTATACTGCAAGCCGCTGGCTGTGACCTTCACGTCCTTGTTTTTGGCGTTCTTGACGAGATAGGCCGCGTTTTCAGTGCGCATCACCTGCTCTCTGTATTTGAACTGCTTTTCGGCCACCTTCATGGCAGAGTCAGCGCTCATGGCGGCTTTACCCGTCAAACCATCGGAAAGGCCCTTCGTGTAGAGGGCCAAGTCGGTGTAGACAGTGTCCTTAGAGCCTGTTGCGCTTTGGTTGAGGGAAGAAATCACCTGGAGCTTGTTCATCTTGGCGATGCGCAAACCGGCAGCGTAGGCTTCCTTCTGCTTGATTTCTTCATCGCTCAGCGTGCTGGCTTCCATCATGGCTTTGGCAGCAAATGCGATGTAGGCACTGTCAACGCCTTCGCGCTGAAGGAGGAAAGACTTGAGCGATTCGCTCTGTCCGACGCCCATGGCATAGCTGAAAGTGGCGGCATCCACCGGCGTGAGTTTCTGTTCAACGGCTGCTTTGGCGGCTTTTTTCTTTGGTTTCTTTGCCGTGGCGGTCAGTGTGGTAGCAGCCAGGGCAATCAAGAGGATTGATTTCAGTTTCATGTTTGGAGTGATAAGTTGTGAACCCTTTTCCAGCCTGTGTGTCGGGCTGGGTGGTTCGGATTTTCAACGAAAGTCATGTCGGAGAATCAGTTCCGACATGACTTTCTGTGTTATGTGGCGCAGTGCCAGTTGTTACTGCTGCGGTGTGTTTTCGATGCTGACAACGGTGAGGGTGAACACCAAGGCAGAGAAAGGTTTGATAGCACCCGTGCTCTGTTCGTTGTAGCCCTGGTTGTAAGGGATATAGAGTTCCCAAGTAGAACCGACCGGCATGGCCTTCAAGGCAGCGTCGAAGCCAGGGATGGTCTGTCCAACCATCATCTGGATGGTCTGTCCGTCGGGACCCGGATGCTTGGAAGAAGCGTCGAAGACGGTACCATCGGCCAAGCGGCCTTCGTAAGTCACGTTAACGATCTGGCCTTCCTTGGCAACTTCGCCAGTGCCAGCCTTTTTAACCACGTAGAGCGTACCTCCAGGAAGTTTCTGTACGCCTGCTTCCTTGGCTTTAGCGGCGATGAAGTCGTCGGAAGCCTTTTTGTCGGCAGCATATCTCTCAGAGAGGGCGGCAGCGCTCATGGTGCGGATGCGAGCCTCAAGGTCGCGTGAAGCAGCCTGCTTGTCGATGAGTTCGCCGTTGATTTTGAGTGCTGTTTTCTTACCGTAGATACCATCGTTGAAGCCAGCGACGAAATCCTTTGTGCTGAGGTGCTTTGTTGAGTCGCCAGCGAACACCATGCCTTCGACTTGCTTGATGTTGGCGCTCATCTGAGCACCTACCTGCAAACCGGCCAAATAAGCAGCCTTTTTCTTGTCGGTGGCAGCTTCGAGACCTTCGTTGAAGCCCTTCATAAATTCCTTGATATAGGTGGAATCGCTACCAGTGCGTGGGTCGGCGAGATACATTTTCAACTGTTCTTCATCAACCGAGTTGGCCATACCGAGTTCGTAGCTCAAAGTGTCGGCGCTGGTTTTCAACCCTGGTTTCGGAGCACCATTGTTGCAGGCGCTCATCATTGTCATGGCGGCAACGACTGTTGCCATGAAAATCTTTTTCATATTCTATGTTTTTTATATTCTTGTGATTGGGCGAGGAGAACAAACAGCAGGGTGTGTTTCTCCCGCGGTTAAAGCCCTTTTGATGGAAAGCGTCCTTTTAAAGGTAAAGGAAAGGACCTCTTGGTTAAAGCACTTTGATGAGTTCCACATCAAATACGAGTGCGGCATAGGGCGGAATGCTCTGTCCGGCACCGCGTTCGCCGTAGGCCAGGTTGTAAGGGATGAAGAAACGATATTTTGCACCTTCACCCATGAGCTGAACGCCTTCTGTCCATCCGGCAATCACGCCGTTGAGCGGGAAAGTGGCAGGTTCGCCGCGGCGGTAAGAAGAGTCGAAGACCGTGCCGTCGATGAGCGTGCCTTCGTAGTGACACTGCACGTTGTCGGTTGCTCCTGGTTTGCGTCCTTCACCTTCGCGAAGAACGGTGTATTGCAGTCCGCTTGGCAAAACAACGACGTTGTCCTTCTTGGCATTCTCTTCCAGGAACTTCTCGCCGGCAGCACGCAAGGCCTTGCCTTGTTCTTCCTGCTGTTGTTGGATGAAGGTGCTGACGATTTGTTGAGCCTCAGCATCTTTGATGTTGGTGTTCTTGCCTTCGAGAACGTCTGACACGGCGGCTGCAAAGTCTGCTGCGTTGAGGCTGGTCACGTTCATGCTTTTCAAGTTATGGCCGATGACCATACCGAGCGCGTAGCTTAGTTTCTCCATGATTTGTATGTATGATTATTAGTATATTATTTTTCTGTGCCACAAAATTACAACAAATATTTAAGGCGTGTTCTATAGATATGATAAAAAATGCTGAAAGCAGGCTGCCCTTGGGTGGCGGTAAGTGGGGAAACTGCCCTTTTTAAGTAGGGGAAACTGTCCTTTAAGTGTGGACGGACAGTTAAACGGACAGTCAAAAAGGGCCTGCCCGACAATGCGGACAGGCCCTTTGGTGGGGTGCAGAGGCGTTATGCCTTCTTTTCTTTTTCCTTTATCAACTATTCCTTCATCGAGGCGGGGAGCATGGTCACCGTGATGCAGTTCTTCTTTCCGAGGATGACTTCCTTGGCGAACTTCTGGATTTCGGCAGAAGTGAGGGTCTTGTAGGCTTCTTCGTAGCCCTCAACATCGTTGTTGTTCCAGCGGATATAGTTGGTGATATTGCCTTCCCAGTAGGCGTTTTCCTTCTGGTTGTCGGCAAACGTCTTGAGTTCGTATTTCACGACCTTCTCGATTTCCTCAGCCGTCACGCCCTTCTCAGCGATGTCGTTGATGCCCTGGTCCATAAGCAAGAGGGCGGAATCCATCTGTGCTGGTTTCACGGGGCAGAACACCTGGACGGCGTATTCGTCGCGCAAATCATGTGAGACGCTGGCAGCTGCGCCAACGCTGTAGGCGAGGCCGCCCTCTTCGCGGATGCTCTTGAGATAGCGCTGCGTCAGAATCTGTCCCAAGGCGTTGGCAACGGCAGCCGTTTTCAGAGAATAAGGCGTTTCGCCCATGTAGAAGCGTGCGATGGTGGCTTTTGGCGTTTCCATGGCGCGTACAAAGCGGTTGTTGATGATGCCTTTTGCCGGACGGATGTTGAGGTCAGTGATGCTCTCGCGCTTCTTGACAGCCTTCAAAGGAGCGATGTACTGTTCTACGTAAGAGCGAAGCGTGTCGACATTGAAATTGCCGGTAAAGACAAAGTCGAAGTCGCCAGCAGCGTTGAAGCGCTCGCTATAGATGTGGCGGAGTTCATCGTAGTTCACGTTGTCGAGGTCGGCCACGTGGAGGTTTGTTTGACGTGTATTGTGGTCGTAGAGCGTGGCGAAGATAGAGTCGCGGAACGCCGTTTCGGGCACTTTCTCTTGGTTGGCCAACGTGGTGCGGAGCGCAGTCATGAGGCTGTTGTAAGCATCAGGGTCGTTGGCTGGCGTCTGGAAGCGGAGGTAAATCAGTTCAAAGAGCGTGCGGAGGTCCTTCGGCGTAGAAGAACCGCTGAGACCTTCAGAGTAGGCGCTGAGCGAAGCGTTGACAGAAGCCTGCTTTCCGGCGAGTTTCTTCTGCAATTCGGTGGCGTTGAAGTTGCCGAGACCTGTGCTCTGGAACACCATATTGAAGAGCTTTGAGTTGGCAATGTCCTTGTCAGCAAGTTTGTTGCTGCCGCCCCAACTGAAAGCCTTAACGTTGACTTCCGACTCGTTGAAATCCGTCTGGCGATAGAATACGCGTGCGCCGTTTTTCAGCGTCCAGCACTTATAGCCAAAGAGACTTTCTTCTTCCTTCTTGATTTTTCCCTTCTTTGGGAGAACCGGTACGAGCGGCTCCTGCTTAACGTTGTCAACATAAGCCTCCAGTTTGGCTTCCTTGGCCGCTTTCACGGCAGCCTTGAAGTCGTCGGTTGTTGGCACACTGATGCCCTCTTTGTCGGGATACATGGCGAGGAACACAAAGTTGGAATCCGTTGAGGCCACAAATTCCTTGAGCGTGGCAGAGAACGATTCGGCCGGGAGTTGCTGTTGGAGCATCTTATAGAGGTTGAACTCCGTTTCGATGTCGCAGGCTGGCATATTTTCGAGGAAGTTGCGCACGTATTTAGGAACGTAGTAGCTGTTCTGCTGCTTGTTGCGGTTGTTGTAGGCCGCTTCAACGGCAGAGTAGATTTCCTCTTTGGCGCGTTGGATTTCCGTGCCAGTCAGTCCGAACTGCGCGGCGCGTTCCAGTTCCTCCATTGCCGTTTGCACAGCCTTCACGTCCTGTCCTGGTTTCGGCAGTACGATGAGCGAAAATGCCCCCATCGTTTTGCTCACGATGTAGTTGCCGTTTTCAACCATTGCTGTTGCAAACGGACAGTCGGCCTTTTGCGTGAGTTCAGCCAGACGTGCGTTGACAACGCTGGCAATGACGCTTGAGATATAGTCGTAGCCGAGGCGGGCCATAGTGTTGTTGAGCTCCGTCGGGATGGCGTCGTGCTTAAACATGATATTGACAACAGCCGTGCTCTGCTCCTTGTCTTTGTCAACGACATAGATGGCCTGCGGCGTGTTGGGCACAGGATAGTGCTCATATTTCGCTGCATTCTCCGGCATCTTGATGGGCGAGAAGAGCTTTTTGATTTTCTCCACGACTTCATCGGCGTCGATGTCGCCCACGATGATGATGCCCTGGAGGTCTGGGCGATACCACTTCTCATAGTAGTCGCGCAGTTCCTGCGGTTTGAAGTTGTCAACCACTTCCATCGTTCCGATAGGGAAGCGGTAGGCATAGCGAGAGCCCGGATAGAGCGTCGGCAGGTTGCGTTCGAAGATGCGCATTGTGGCCGAAGAGCGTAGGCGCCATTCTTCGTGGATTACGCCGCGTTCCTTGTCGATTTCAGTTGGGGCGAGCGTCAAGCCATCGGCCCAGTCGCGCAAGATGAGCAGGCAGGAGTCGACGTTGCTTGGCGTGACAGGCACATTGTCGATATTGTAGACCGTTTCGTCGGTCGACGTATAGGCGTTGAGGTCCTGTCCGAACATCACGCCGATGTTCTCGCAATATTTCGTCAGCGTGTTGTCGGGGAAATGGTCCGTTCCGTTGAAGCACATGTGCTCCAAAAAGTGTGCCAGACCGCGCTGGTTGTCTTCTTCCTGCACCGAGCCCACTTTCTGGGCGATGTAGAAATTGGCACGGTTGGCTGGTAAGGCATTGTGGCGTACATAATACGTCAGGCCGTTAGGCAGTTTGCCGATGCGCACAGCGGTGTCGGCAGGCAACTGCGGCACGCTCATCTGCGCGGCTGCTGGCATCGTGACGAGCGCCACGAGGCACAGCAGGAGAAATTTGAACTTTTTCATTATAGTTGGTTGTTAATGCGAGGGAAATGCGTAGCTCCCCTCATGTTGTCTTTTCATTGGGAGGCGGGCCAGGAAGCAGGCATGGCCTGTTTGGGAGTTTTAGTCTTTCTTGTTGAAGAAGTCCTGCGGGTTTATCTTCGAGATATTGTCGCGCATGGCCGTGTCGCCCTTGAGGTTTTCAAGGCGGTAATAGTCCATGAAGCCCATGTGTCCCTCTTTCAGCGCCTGTGCCAATGCCTTTGGCACTTCCGCTTCAGCCTGAATCACTTCAGCGCGTGCTTCCTGGGCGCGTGCTTTCATTTCCTGCTCCAAGGCCACCGCCATAGCGCGGCGTTCTTCAGCCTTGGCCTGTGCGATATTTTTGTCGGCGTTGGCCTGGTCCATCTGGAGCGTTGCGCCGATGTTCTTGCCCACGTCGATGTCGGCAATGTCGATGGAGAGAATTTCGTAGGCCGTGCCGGCGTCAAGTCCCTTGCGCAGCACGAGTTTGCTGATGCTGTCGGGGTTTTCGAGCACTTCCTCGTGTGACTCGGCCGAACCGATGCTCGACACGATGCCTTCGCCAACGCGTGCCAGAATGGTGTCTTCTCCAGCGCCGCCCACCAATTGGTGGATGTTGGCGCGTACCGTCACACGGGCCTTGGCGATGAGCTGGATGCCGTTTTTGGCCACGGCGGCCACGGGCGGTGTGTCAATCACTTTGGGGTTGACCGACGTTTGGACGGCTTCAAACACGTCGCGTCCCGCCAGGTCAATGGCAGTGGCCTTTTCAAAAGAGAGGTCAATATTGGCTTTCGAGGCCGAGACAAGGGCGTGTACCACGCGTTGCACGTGTCCGCCAGTCATGTAATGCGCTTCGAGATTGTCGCGTGTGATGGAGCTGAGTCCGGCTTTGTGGGCCTCGATGAGGCTCGGCACGATGACGCTGGGCGGCACATTACGGATGCGCATCAGAAACAGTTGTATCAGTGAAATCCTGACGCCAGAAACTTTGGCCGACAGCCAGAGGAAAAACGGCACGTAGTGGAAAAACACGGTGAGCACCACGATGACGCCGATGGCGATGATTACGGGAAAATAAGCTGGATCCATGGTTTTGAAAGTTAAAGGGTTGATATTTTGTTTGTTAATAATACATGAAAGCCCATCATTCAACGTTCTCTCCGCTTTGACAGCAATCAACGATGGCTTGCGCCTTGAGCGCGATGTGGTGTCGGAGCGAATCGGGCGAAACAATGCGTATGTCGGCGCCGAGGGTAAGCAACGTGCCGATGAAATCGGGAGTGATGGCGATGTCGTAATGGAAGAACGATTCGCCGTTGCTCATCAGTTCCTCGCGTTGCGAAGAGTGGAGCGGGCGGTTTCTGAAATAAGCCAGCAGACGTGGCGTGAGCGGTTGCAGCGTGACGCGTTCCGCCTGCAAATGCGTTCCGGCAAACGCCCCGAAGCTCGTTGCAAACCAATGGCTCGCGTTGAGGTCCGACGGTCGGCGGAAGGTGGTGTGGAGCGGCGTCAGTTGCGTGATGCGGTCGATGGCGAAGTTGCGTATTTCGCGGTGTCGACTGCTTTTAGCCACCACATAGCAGTGTCCGCGGATGCGGCGTAGGAAATAAGGCGAGAGCGTGGTGGTGTATGGTGCCTTGTCGAGCGGGGCGTAGCCCACCTCAACGTGTTTGTTGTTGGCCACGGCATCCGCCAGCGGTGTGAGCCATTCCTTGCCCGGTTCTCTTTCCCCCTTGTCGTTCGTCTCGCCGCTGTCGTCCAGCAACTGTCGCAGGAGCGCCTCGCTGTCGGGAGCCTCCGTCATCAGTCGGTAGCGTCCGCTGTGGCATTCGATGTGCATGCCGAAGCGCGATTCAAGATACCCCCGGTTATCGTAGAAAGTGCTGGTGGCCATGGGGCGTCCGTAGTCGTCCTCATCAGCCCAGGCATTGAGAATCTCCTGTTTCGTGAGCCCCTCCTTGTGGTGGTATAGAAGCCTTGCCAGCCAGATACTTTTGTTCATAAGATTTCAGACACTCTCTTAGATCAATAGTTCGTTAAAATTTGAGATAATGGCTAAGCAGCTTTACGTTGCCAGCCAA
>ERZ772860.2298-NODE-2298-length-11170-cov-2.734593_pt1 | contig 11170 bp, 9 predicted proteins | sample MGYA00511342_ERZ772860 | MGnify/ENA primary metagenome ERZ772860 (study PRJEB29015, sample SAMEA2737665) | human gut metagenome | biome: human gut; feature: human-associated habitat; material: faeces | place: China | collected 2012 ... | reverse complement strand
CTGGATGCGGTTGGCCAGCCGGTACAGGGCCTCCACCCTGTCCGGCAGCTCACAGGCCAGCAGGACGGAGGCTTCCCGGTGGCTCAAGCCCTTGCAGAGCGCGGCTTTGGCAAGGATGCCGTCGATGAGCTCGGCATCGCGGGCATGCTCCGCCGCCCAGGCAAGAGTTTCCTGCACCTCATCGTGATCTATAAATTCTTCGGCATGCAGGGAATGGGGATCATACATGGCAAACCTCTCTGGCGCAGGGGGATGCGGCCAGCAGGAGCAGGGCTGGATGCCTGGAGGGACGCGTCTGCACCGTAATGAACGGGATGACGGCGGTCAGGAAGGGCACCATACGATGCAGGGGATGCCGGACGGGCCGGCATCCCCTGAAAGGTCTTTCCCGACTGCCAGGAAGAGAAAAAACCTGAGGCTTGCAATCGTGTTATGTTTTATTCAAACGTAACACATTTACTAGCCACGGCTCACGGGGATGTCAAGCGGCGGACAGCACGAAGGCCGCCTGCCGCCCTCCCCTACACCTTGCCCTTGGTGGCAAAGTTCTCCACGGCCTTGGCGCCCTTGGCGGCGGGCATCACCACACCGGCGCCGCCCACGCAGCCGCCCACGCAGGTCATGACTTCCACCAGGTTGCCGGGGCAGCCGCCCTTGACGAAGGACTGCAACTTCTTGAGGCCCTGGGGCGAAAGGCCGTTGATGGCCACGGGCCGTACTTCGAAGCGGTCGCCCACCAGCTTTTCCACAGCGGCGGACACGCCGCCCGCGATGGCATAGCCGCGCGCCTCGTTGCTGGGGCGCTCCAGCTCGTGCTCTTCACACTCTTCCACCACGATGCCGCGGGCATTGAACAGGGCGCCCACTTCTTCGAAGGTGAGCACATAGTCCACCATCTCGTCGTGCAGGCCTTCCTGGCGCTTTGCCACACAGGGACCGATGAAGACCGTCACGGTCTCGGGATGGCGCTCACGGGCGATCTCGGCCGTATAATGCATGGGCGTGGCCGTTTCGGACACATGGGGCAGGAGCTCGGGCGCGTGGCGGCGCACGGCTTCCACATAGGCCGGGCAGCAGGAGGTGGTCATGAAGGTATCGCCACGTTCCATGCGTTCCACGAATTCCGCGGCTTCACGCTGCGAGGTCACGTCGGCGCCCAGGGCCACTTCCATGACGTCGCTGAAGCCCAGACGGCGCAAGGCCGTGACGATGTGGGCCGGGCCGCCGGAGAACTGGCCCACGATGGCCGGGGCCATGAGGGCCGTCACATGGCGGCCGCTGGCCAGGGCACGGAGCACGGGCAGCACTTCGCTGCGCTCCATGACCGCACCGAAGGGGCAGGCGCGCATGCAGCGGCCGCAGCTGGTGCACTTTTCAAAGTCGATCTCGGCGCGGCCCTTGTTGCCCTTGTGGATGGCGCGCACAGGGCAGGCCGCCTCACAGGGGACATTGAGACGCACGATGGCATGGTAGGGACAGGCGTCCATGCACATGCCGCAGTTGCGGCACTTTTCGGGGTCGATGGTGGAACGGCCGCGCGAGAAGGAGATGGCCCCGAAGCGGCAGCTGCCGATACAGGAACGCGCCACGCAGCCCTGGCAGGCGTCGGTCACATAGTAGCGGGCACGCATGCAGCCCTGGCAGGCGATGTCACAGACCGTCAGGATGGGCCAGTTGGGTTCCTTGCGCTCCAGGGCCTCTTCGGCATAGGTGCGCAGCGGGATGGAGTCATCCGTTTCGTCCTCGAGGCGGAAACCCATGGCGGCACGCAGGCGTTCGCGCAGGATGGCGCGGTCCTTGTAGATGCAGCAGCGGCTCATGATCTCGCTGCCGCGCGGGCGCATCAGCAGGGGGATGCGGTCCACGTCTTCCGGCAGGGTCCCGGCCCAGAACGAAAGGGCCAGACGTTCGATGACGCCGAGGCGCAGCGAACTCAACATATTGTCAGTCTTGGTAGCGGGCATGGTCTCTCCTTGGGGTGGAACGTCCGGGATGGATGTTCGTCCGAAGACAGGCGTATGGCGATGGCCGGGACATCCGGCACCAGGAACAGGCGCCCCGAGCAGGCGCGACAGATCAGGAACGGCTCCCCGGGCGCATCGGAGCCGGGAGGCAGCCGCTACGTACGGAGAGGGGGATGCACGGCAGGGCGCCGTGCCGGGATGACTGTTTAATTAAACAAACAAGATTTGTAATAATAGCGAATATTTTCACATATTGCAAGACGGACGCCGGGGGCCCTGCGGACCGGGAAAAATGCCCGCCCCCTAACGGCGGCCGGGAACAGGCTTGCGGCTGCGCATGAGCGGCTTGCCCAGATGCATGTCCTGAGCGATGGCTTCCACTTCGCGGGCACGGTCGTCCGTACCGCGCATGACCACCATCACCAGATAGAGCTTGCCGCTGCGCTCCATGCGGGTACGCAGGCCGCGCCCCTCCAGACGCTGGCGCAGGTCGTCCACGATGCCGGGATCGCGGAAGGCCCCCAGCTGGAAGACGAAATCATACATGTCGGTGGGCGTTGGCGGCGGCGCCTTCTCCCCGGCGGGCACGGCGGGCTGCATGCCCGGAGGCATGGGCGGATAGGCGGGGCCCCCCTCCGCCGCCGGTTTGGGCGCCTGGGCGGCGGGCAGCGGCGGCGAGACAGGCTCCAGACGCGCCCCGGGCTCGGCCCGCAAGGCACGGGAAAAACGCAGCTCCGAGGCCGCCAGTACCGAGGCCTCGGCCAGCGCGTCCTCTGCGCTCTCCGCATCTGCGGCGGCCTGGGCCTCACCGGCGGCGGTCTCTTCCTTTTCCCCATCCGTGGCAGCGGCAGCGGCCAGGGCCGCACGGGATTCCTCCAGGCTGCTGGCCCACTGGGCACGGCCCGTCATCACACCGCCAAGATAGGCCAGCACGAGGGCCGCCACAAAAAGCACGCTGGCCGTCACCAGGACCGGCAGGGTCAGTTTCAGCCCTGCGGGGGGCGTCTGCTGGGAAGTATCCTGCGCACGGCGGGACGAAGACATGGCGGCTCCTTGAAGAATGCGTGGGAAAAAAGGCGGACAGTCCCGCCCGACTGATTCCTATACCAGCCGGGACGGGCAGCGTAAAGGCCCCGTCTTCCTGCCCCGCTCCTTCCTCTTCCGCGTGCAATGCCTTGCGGCCCCGGCGGGCCTTTGCTACACCTACAGCATGCCGCACGCTGCTGTGCGGCCCGATCCTGCCAACTACGGCCGCCGTGCCGTCCCAGCCCTTCGGGACTGCAACCTGACGAGGTCCGACATGTTCCATCCCTGCCGTCTTCTTGTTTTTCTGACCCTTGTGTTCGCCTCCCTGCTCGCGTCCTCTCCGGCCTTCGCGGCCCGGGACACCCCGGAAGACGAAAAAAGCCTGACCATCCGCAACGAAAGCGCCGAAGAGCTACTGAGCATCCGCTTCACCGTGGGCAACCAGGCCAATTATGCCCGCCTCGACCTCCTGCCCGGCGGCGAGGACCAGCTGCTCAATCCCGGCGGCACCGCCGACCTGCGCATGGACATGGGCCTGTACCTGTGGGACTTCAGCAAGGTCCGCCTGGCCGGCATCCAGAGCCTGACCCTGTGCGGCGAGCACCATCCCTGCCTGCTGGTCCGCGGCCTTGACGGCAAGACCAGCCACATCAACGGCACGGAAAAATCCCTGCTGCCCGCGGAAGATGCCCGGCCCGTCTGTGCCCTGAGCAAGTTCCGCCCCGGCATGCTGATGAAGGACGCCTGCGCCCTGCTGGAAAAGGATCCCCTGCGCGATGACGGCGGCGCCGTGCTGACCAGCCTGGGCTTTGCCGACATGGTCTGGGCCGCCCGCCTGACGCCTTACACGCCCGGCGATGACGATGTGGAAGCCTTCCCGGTCAAGGCCGGCGGCGAGGTGCTGGAACATGTGGAACTGCGCCAGAAGCTCAGCGACCAGCGCCTGGACGCCCTGCTGGCCAGCCTTTACAGCATGGGCTATCGCCCCTGGCAGGCCGAACTGCCGGGCCTGGACATGAACTTCACCGAGATGCCCGTGGCTGACCAGAAGCGCCAGATGGAGATCCTGCACATGGCCCTGGGCATGCTCATGAACGCCCCGCGCGGCGACGCCTGCATCATGATGGCCCCCGGCGACATGCTGCCCGACCTCATCAGCGACACCCCCCGCAAGGACGTGCAGCTCTTCACCATCACCGTGCGCCGTCCCACCGCCACCCTCATCGTGGATATGACTGCGTACAGCGCCTCGTTCTAGCAGGTACGGATGACCTGTCATGCAAGGCCCCGCTCCCGACAGGGAGGGGGGCTTTTTTTGCGCCATCGCGCCGGAGCCGGGATCCGGCGAGCCATCGGCACGGCCGCTTCCCGCATCGTGTCGCCGAGACAGTACCGGGCCTCCCGCCTGTCCTTGCCCTCACTCCCGGCCTGCCGGACAAGAAGTCATCGGTCGGCTCGCGCGACACGGGCCAGCCACTGGAACAGGACACAGGCCAGCCACTGGAGCCCCGTGGAGCACAGGGCCATGACGCGCAGGTCAACTTCATAGAGCCAGCCCAGGCACCAGCTCCCCAGGAACCAGCTCACTCCGAAACAGGCCTCGAAAATGCCGAAATGGCGTGCGCGTCGTTCCCGGGACGAAAGGGAGACCACCACGGCCTTCATGACGGATTCCTGCGCTCCCATGCCCATGCCCCACAAGCAAGCCCCTACCGCCACGCCCCAAAGACTGTCCGTCCAGAAGATGAAGACAGGGAACAGGGCCCCGGCCAGGGCCACCGGCCCCAGCACCCGATATCCCCGACGGTCGTACAGCCAGCCGAAGATCAGGGCCGCGCAGGCATCGGCCAGCATGGCCAGCGCATACAGTAGAGGGAGCCCCGCACCGTCCAGAAGGCCCGCCCGGGACACATGGAGCGTGACCAGGGGGAAATCCACAAACGCGAAGGCCAGCAGGGACGAGGCGGCAAGATAGGGCAAAAAAGGCCGGGAACAACCGCGCGCCGCAGACGCCCGCACGGAGGAGGGCTCAAAAGCGGAAGGATCGGGGAACCTGCGCCGTGCAGCCAACAGTACGATCAACGCCATGAGAGCCGGGATCCCCAGACAGGCAAAGCACAGGGCATAGGCATCGAGCCCGGACATCCCGCCGCGTCCTGTCATGATGACGAACAGCAGCACAGGCCCCAGAAAGGCCCCCACCTGATCCAGGAACTCCTGGATGGCGAACGACCTGCCCACGCCTTCCCGGCTGGCGGCAAAGGACAACAGCGTGTTCTTGGCCGGCTGGCGGACGGCCTTGCCGATGCGTTCCGCGATGATGAGCCCCGCTGCCGCCGGCCAGCCGCCCTCGGGTACCAGGGCCAGGAGGGGGATCGCCAGCATGTTGACGCAATAGCCGCCGATGGTCATGGGCCAGTATAAGTGCGTTCTGTCGGCCAGCATGCCCGTGAACATGCGCAGGGCATAGCCCAGGCACTCGCCCAGACCGGCCACGAGGCCCACGGTGGCCGCGGAAGCCCCGAGCAGTCCCAGATAATCCCCCAGCACGCTGCGCGCCCCTTCGTGGGCCATGTCCGCGAACAGGCTGACGATGCCCATGAGCAGGATAAAAATGAACGCCGGTGAAATGCCACGTCCCATAGTCGTCCCCTCCTTCAAGGAAGCTGCCGGAAGACCTGTACGCGGCACAAAAAAATGACTCCTGCCGACACACAGGTCCGGCAGGAGTCATCAGCAAAACATGCGGTTCATGGGGGACTCCATCCCCTTGACCTTCCTTAGCAGTCCCCGCGCCGGAGCGCAAGTTCCGGGCAGCATCCAGCCCCGGCAGGAGGAACAGCACACCGCCCTCCCCCGTCTAAGCTGCCATTTCCCGTCCGCCGAAAAAACAAAAAGCCCCCTTGTACAGGGGGCTTTGGCATTCCTAACGATGGGGGCCAGGCTTACAGCTTGCTGGCGCGCATGTCGCGCAGCCACTGGTACCAGCCTTCCAGGCCGGAACCGTCACGGCAGGAGACTTCGAACACGGCCAGTTCCTTGTTGAGGCGGGTGGCGAAATCCCGCGCCCGTTCGCGGTCGAAGTCCACATAGGGCAGCAGGTCCACCTTGTTCAGCACCATGGCCTTGGCCAGGTTGAACAGCAGGGGGTACTTCTCGGGCTTGTCGTCGCCTTCGGTCACGCTCAGCAGGGCCACCTTGGCGTCTTCGCCGCAGTCGAATTCCACGGGGCAGACCAGATTGCCCACGTTCTCGATGAACAGGATATCCACACCGTCCAGATCCAGGCTCTCCATGGCCGTCATGATCATGTTGCTGTCCAGATGGCAGCCGCCGTCGGTGTTGATCTGCACGGCCTGGGCGCCCGTGGCCGCCACGCGGCGGGCATCGTTGTCGGTCTGCAGGTCGCCTTCGATGACGGCCATGCGGAACTCGCCGGCCAGGTCATGCAGGGTGCGTTCCAGCAGGGTCGTCTTGCCGGCGCCCGGCGACGAGATCAGGTTCAGGGCCAGGATCTTGCGCTCGCGCAGCTTCTCGCGCACGCTGGCCGCGATCTTCTCATTGGCTTCCAGAACGTTGCGCACCACAGGAATTTGCATCGTTTCCTCCCGGAACTCCGGCCCTTTCCTCAGGGCCCGCCTGGCGGCAGCATGGCCGCAGGCCGTGGGTTTATGAATCCTGGCCCCCGCTGACGGAGGCTTCCAGATGACTGATCTGCAGCTCCTTGCCCTGCTCCACCGTGTGGCCAGACAGGGCGCCGCACGCCGGGCACGGCTGCCAGAGGGCTTCCTGCCCCTCGCCGCCAAAGGTCTGCCCGCAGGCGGAACAGCGCAACAACAGGGGGATGGTCACCAGTTCGAGCCGGGCAGCCGCATGCGGCCCGCCCTGTACCAGGGCCTCGAAACAGAATTGCAGCGAGTCCGGCACCACGCCGGCCAGCGCGCCGCATTCCACACGGATGAGGTCGAGCCGGTCACAGCCCTGTTTGGCGATCTCTTCCAGAGCTATGTCCAGGATGCTTTGTGCGATGGACATTTCGTGCATAGTGCGCCGATGCTAGCGCAAAGCCCCCGGCGCGTAAAGGGATTTGGCAAATCTTGCCATTCGGCATAAATCATGTAGAGTTTAGCCGTGCCTGCATACGGGGCCTCATGGCACGCCCCGGCCGGGGGCATCTTTCCCCGCGCCGGACATGCATCGAATCACCACGCGTGATCTTCCGCCGGGCACTTTCCGGCGGACATACGGCCCAAAGGCACAGGAGCCTACTGGCATGAACAAGATCTTTCTCTGGATAGTCCTCGCGGTCATCATCCTTGGCCTGCTGCTCATCCTGCTCAACACGCGCATGGGACAGTCCGGCGACGCCCCGGCCCCTGCCGACAACAGCGTCTCCGCCCCTGTGACGCCCGCACAGCCCGTTGCCCAGCCCCCCCTGCCCGTGACGCCCGGCACGCCTGCCGATGGTGAAAAGCTGGCCGCTGCCGGGGTCAAGCCTTCTCCCGCTGCCGTGGAACGCGGCTTCGCCTTCGACACCGGGGAAGAAACGACGGCCACCGCGGCCGGGGGCGCTGCTCCCGCAGCTCCGGGCACGGCCCCGCTCACCGCTGCCGCCCATGACGAAAAGGCCCAGCCGGCCACGGCGCCCGCTCCTGCGGCTCCTGCGGCTCCGGCAGAGGTGAAGAAGGCGGAAAAACCCGCTCCCAAGCCCCAGCCCGCGCCCCGCAAAGCGGCCCCCGCCCCCAAGAACCAGACCATCACCAACTTCGTGGTCTTCGTGCGTGACGGCGGCGCCACCATCCGACTGGACGCCTCGTCGCCCATCCGCTTCAAGCATCTGGAGCTGACCAGCCCCGCCCGCGTGGTGGTGGACCTGCACGGCACCTGGAAGCTCAGCGAGCCCGGCGTGCCCAAGGGCGAGATGGTCAAGGACGTGCGCCTGGGCAAGAAGGGCAGCGATACCCGCATCGTCATCGACCTGCATGCCAAGGCCAAGACCCGCTACATCCTGACCAAGGGCAAGAAGCGCCTGGACATCCGTCTGGACAAGACCAAGTAATTTCCCGCAGCATAACGATAAAAAACGGCAGGATCTCCCGCGAGACCCTGCCGTTTTTCGTAATTACAGCCAATTATCTTAATTCGCAGTAGCTGTGGCATCTCCACGAATAAATTTAATTAACTCTTTATCGTTTTCCTTAATTTCAAATGCAACACTTTGTTTTGAATCTTTTCCAATATACTCTTTTACTCCAAAAATCATTATAGGAAAAACATCTCTCAAGATACCACTACTTCCAGAACTTACAACATTAAGCTTCCACATTTGTGGGCCAAGATTTACAGTTTTTTCTCCTTTATTAAGAATAAAGGCATCCAAAGCTATGCCTCTCATATATGTTGTTACTGTCCTTACTTCAGGCACATATCCTGTAATACCATACTGAGGCATATATGTTGTATTTGCTGAATAGCTACCAGTGTAAGGATTAACTGTACCATAAGTAGATGATGATTGTATCCCTGTCTGGCCCCAGACTGGCGTATAATCTGTATAAATATGTGTTTGAGGATCACTTACTTTATAGAACAAAAATACGACGGCATCAGCTTCATTTATATTTTTACTTATATGGAATCCTTGCGTATTCATTGCCTTTGCAACATAGTTTGAATACTCTTTAAATTCAAGAGATTCATATGAAATATTCTTATCAGCAGGAATAATAATATATTTTTTATCCTTATTCTGCATATACATATCATCGACTTGTGACATAAGTACACCATTATATGATGCAGAGCATGCCGATAGCATAAACATAATAATACAAAAGGAACACATACGACAAAATTTCATTCCAGTCTCCTTTTATACCAAAAATATCATATATTAAAGTTAAAATCAATATACAAGCCCTTGCTGACACCTATTATATATTATTCTCCTTATATATTTTCTACTTACTGTTTTATATAAAAATTAATAGATATCTCAAGCCATCTCAAAGACTTTGCATTCATCAACTAGGGTGCCGTTTAACGGCATGCATCGAGGGAGCAATGCCGCCGTCCGGTGCACCTACAGCACTTGGAGCCAATGCGTGACACGAAAGCAGACAGGGGCCTGGAAGCACAAAAGCTCTGCCCAACGCTGATTCTTCTTCTCCAGCACCAAAAAAGGGAGGCTTTCGCCTCCCCTTCTTTTATTCCTTTTCCATGTCCCTGCCGCGTTGGTCAGCGGCCAGCACCGCATCCACCAGCAGGCCGGAAAGCCCCGCCCTGTCGAGCACATTGACCCCGGCGATGGTCAGGCCGCCGGGCGAGCACACCTGGTCGCGCAATTCCATGAGCGGTGTGTCGCTGCGGGCCGCCATGACGGCCGAACCCTCGAACAGGGCCGCCACCATGTCGCGGCATTCCTTGCGGCCCAGGCCCAGGGTGACGCCGGCCTGCACCAGCCCCTGCATCATGCCGAACACATAGGCAGGCCCGGCACCGATGAGGGCCGAGAAGGCCGTGAAACGGGATTCCGGCAGCTCCAGGCAAACGCCCAGCTGGCTGAAGAAGCTCAGGATGTCCTCCTTGCTCTGCGCCGGGACCTTGTCGTCGAAACACAGGGCGAACACGCCCTTGCCCACCAGCGCAGGCGTATTGGGCATGCAGCGCACCACGGGGCAGCGACCGGCCACGGCCGCCTGCAAACGGGCGATGCTGATGCCGGCCGCCACGGAGATCACCACCGTATCGGGCCCGAACTCGGGCGCCATCTCGGCCAGCAGGGCCTCGATCTGATAGGGTTTGACGGCCATGACCACATAGCGGGCCTTGCGGGCCAGCTCACGGGCGGAATCCAGACGGGTGACGCCCGCCGCTTCCAGAGGCGCCATGCGTGCTGCCGTGCGCGTATGGCCATACAGGGTGCAGTCCAGGGAAGAAGCGGCAAGACCGGCCAAGATGGCCCCGCCCATGTTGCCGCAACCCACACAACCGATGCTCATGCTCATGTTCGTTCTCCATCACCGCCACAGGCGGCTGTCAGCCGGGAAGCGCTCCAGACGCTCCCGGAAAGATCACTCCGGCTTGCCGAACTGTCCGGCCCGCAGCTGGGCCAGATGCCAGACATAGCGCCGCAGGGGCACCACGGCCACGCCCTCGCGGTTCTCCCAGCGTTCCAGGGCCCGCAGGGTCGAAGCGTGCGGGTGGCCGATGGCGATGGCGATGCCCTGCTTGCGGGCCAGACGGGCGGCCTTGTCCAGCGCGGCCAGCACCTTGTCCGTGCCCTGGGGATCGTCCAGAAAGACATGGCGGCTGGCCGTGACGATGCCCTGACGGACCATGCTGTTCTCCAGCTGGCTGTTGCCGCGGGTGACGCTGTCCAGCACGAACAGGCCGCGCCCGTAGGCCAGACCGGCCAGCATGCGGCAGGCATCGCGCTGTCCGGTGAACCCGGAACCCATATGGTTGTTGAAGCCCAGGGCCGTGGGCACCTGCGCCAGCGCCTTGTCCAGGGCGTGTTCCATGGCATAGGCGTCCATGTCCGTCTCCAGCGCTCCGGGGCCCGGGTTGGGCGCGGTGCCGTTCTTGCGGGGCATGGCCTCCATGGGCATGTGCAGCAGGACGTCCAGCCCCATGTCCCGGGCCACCTGCTGCACCGAACGGCGGGCAGCGGCATGGGGCCACAGGGCCAGGGCCACGGGGAACGGCAGGCTGGCCAGCTGCTCCGCGGGCTCCAGCTTCTGGCCCATATCGTCGATCACCAGCACGAGGGCGGGCTCGGGCATGGGCCGGGAAAGCGTGGCCAGCATGGTCTCCCAGCCGGGAAAATGCAGGACGAGACAGGTGCGGCCGTCCACGTCGGCTTCCAGTACACCGTCGTCCGTCCAGCGCAACTGCGGCATGGGCACGTCATCGGCCAGCAGGCGCTCACCGTCAGGGCCGGTACGCAGGGCCTCCTGGCACAGGCGCTCCTGCAGGGCCAGGGCCAGACGCAGGGGGGCGCCGTCCCCTTCCACACGATAATGACGGGCCTCCTGTTCCGAGAAGCCGGGCATGGTCAGCAGACGGCAGCCGGGCATGACCCGGGACAGGGTCTGGCGCATCAGGTCGTCCAGACGGTCCCGGTGCCGCAGCCAGTCACCGCTGGCCAGCACGGGCTGCCCGTCCTCCGCATCCACGCG
>ERZ772860.2297-NODE-2297-length-11170-cov-4.268376_pt1 | contig 11170 bp, 9 predicted proteins | sample MGYA00511342_ERZ772860 | MGnify/ENA primary metagenome ERZ772860 (study PRJEB29015, sample SAMEA2737665) | human gut metagenome | biome: human gut; feature: human-associated habitat; material: faeces | place: China | collected 2012 ... | reverse complement strand
TCTGATTTTATTGTTATCTGCCGCCGCCAACGAGACGACGCCCGCAGAACCGCTCAGGCATTCAGGATTGCTAACGCCGACCGGTATTTTTCAGCGCGTTTCAAGTCTTTTTCGGTGATGCGGTCCAGCCTTGTCAGATCCAAATTGTGCGTCAGATCGGCAATCTTCACTCTTCTGGCAAGGTCGTTTTCCCTGATTTTCCGGACGTAATCAAGGTACGGAACGCTTTTGTCATGCGTCATCAGCGCAACTGCGGCCACGACCTCATCCGGAAAGCCCATCGCCCTTAAAGCCTGAAAGGTGACGTCCGTATCTTCAACGATGTCATGGAGCAGCGCGACGCAGGCGGAAGCTTCATCCGTCATGGACTCCGCGACATGGAAGGGATGAAAGGGATACGGTATACCGCACTGATCCGATTGACCCTTATGCTTCTCAAAGCACAGCTTCATCGCCTTCTTCGTCAATTCCGTATAAATCATCGTTCCGATTCCCCCAGTCGTCTGCCGCTCCCTTTACAGATTGATTATATCGGTCTGTTTCAGCGATGTCAACAGCCTTCATCCGGTTTCTGTGAAAAAATTCGTTTCCGGCAGAATACCTCGCAGAGTTTCCCGGAGAGATATAAGCGGCGCGCGGCTCTTAGCCGCGCGCCAAAAAAATTCGCATAAGCCTTACGGGCAGAAATCCGCCTCTTTCCGCGCTCAATGAAAAAAGAACAGATAACCAAAGCCCGCGATGACCAGAAGGATCAACAGCGCCACGGGGACAATGACCATCAGCGCCGACAGGATCATCGCCAGAAGATCGCCCTTTTCCATGCTGTCTTTCAGCGGCGGCTGCTCCGTTTCGCCATTTTTCCGCTTTTTGTCGCGCAGCGCGTTGAGCTGACCTTCAAATTTTCTGCGGAAAAGCATTGCATCCGTCCCTTCCTCTCCCGCCGCTCACGCTTCGCCGCGCTTGATTTCCTCGACGCGGTGGCAGGCGACGAAATGCTCCGGTTTCAGCTCGCGCCATTCGGGCGCGACGTGTCGGCAGATCTCGGCGCAGTAGGCGCAGCGCGTGTGGAATTTACAGCCCTGCGGCGGATTGACGGGGCTGGGGATGTCGCCTTCCAGAATGACGAGATCCTTGCCGCCGTCCGCGTCCGTGGTCGGGATCGCCGCCAGCAGCGCCTGTGTATACGGGTGAAGCGGGTCGGCGAAGATCTCCTCCGAGGCCGCCAGCTCGACCATATTCCCCAGATACATCACGCCGATACGGTCGCTGATGTATTTGACGACCGAGAGGTCATGAGTGATAAAGAGATAGGTCAGGTTTTGCTGCTCGCGCAGATCCTGCAAAAGGTTGATAATCTGCGACTGAATCGAAACGTCGAGCGCGGAGACCGCCTCGTCGCAGACAATAAATTTCGGCCGCACCGCGAGGCTGCGCGCGATGCCGATGCGCTGACGCTGTCCGCCTGAGAACTGGTGCGGATACCGATGCAGAAAGTACGGCTGCAAGCCGCACTCGTCCATGACCCGCAGAACCTCCTCCTGCATCCGTTCGTCGTTTTTTTTGAAATAGCCGTGCGCGAGCATTCCCTCGCCAACGATCTGTCCGACCGTCATGCGCGGGTTCAGCGACGAATACGGATCCTGGAAAATCAGCTGCAAGTCGCAGCGCAGCGCGCGCATCTCCCCGGTCGTGAGCCGCGCCAGATCGATGCCGTCGTCGAGATAGGCTTCGTACCTTGCAAACTCGGCGTTGCCCGCATAGGCGGCGCGCATGGAATCAATCTTCGCCTCGGCCGCGCCCAGCTCCGCGTCGATTGCGCCGAGCGCTTTGTCGGCCGCCCCGAGCGCGGCGTCAAGGCGTTTCAGCTTCTCTCCGCCCTTACCGCTCTTCTGGCACCGGTAGGCGCAGTCGTCATGATCGAGTTGGAGTTTCTTTTTCCGGTTCAGCGCGTCGCGCCGTTTGAGGCTGAGGCGGTAAACGGCCATGAACGCCTCCTCCACCGGCCGGTAGTCCTCGGCGATGATGAAGCCGCCGATGAGGTTGGCGATATCGAGCAGAGCGTCGTGCGCCTCCTTGACGGCGCGGTCATATGCGCCGTGCAGCTTGAAGCGGCCCTGTTCGTCGGTCTCGTCATAGAGCTTTTTCATCGCATCGCGCCTGGATTCGCAGATTTGCAGCTGCTTGCGCTTCTTCACCAGGTTTTTCAGCGTCCTGTTCACATACTTCGGCGCGATGTCTTTCAGGGAGCGGCCGTAATACATCGTGCGCCCGTCGGTCTGGCGGTAGAGCTGCAAAAGCGTCCGGCCGAGCGTCGATTTTCCGCAGCCCGACTCGCCGACCAGCCCGAAAACCTCGCCCTCGTAGATATCGATGGATATCCCGTCGTTGGCCTTGACATAGAGGCCGCGTTTTTTCAGCGGAAAATACTGTTTCAGCCCGCTGATGCGCAGCAGAACCTTTTTATCGTTCGCCATGCCTGTCCTCCTCCCTCGGATAGAAGCAGCGGATCTGCTGAACGTCGGAAACCTTCATCAGGCCGGGTTCCTCCTCGCGGCACCGCTCGGTCGCAAACTTGCAGCGCGGCGCGAATTTACAGCCTTTCGGCAGGTCAAGCGGATGCGGAACGGCGCCTGGAATCGCTTCCAGCCGGACGTTCATGGGCGTATCGAGCCGCGGAACCGACATCATCAGATCGTGCGTATAGGGGTGCGAGTATTCCGGCTTGGAAAACAGCACGCGCGCGGGCGACATCTCGACGACCTGTCCGCAGTACATGACCGCCACATCGTCGGCCATCTGGTTGATAACGCCCAGATCGTGGGTGATAAACAGAATCGACGTGCCGTGCTCCTTTTTGAGGTCGTTCATCAGTTTTAAAATCTGCGCCTGAATTGTGACGTCGAGGGCGGTCGTCGGCTCGTCCGCGATCAGCAGCTTGGGGCGACACGCGAGCGCCATGGCGATCATCACGCGCTGCCGCATCCCGCCGGAGAGCTGATGCGGATACTGCTTGGCGACGATTTCGGGGTTGGGGATTTTGACGTCGGCAAGCATCTCGACGACGCGCTTTTCCGCTTCCTTTTTGGAAAGCCCCTGATGGATCAGAAACGGCTCCTGCATCTGGCGCATGATCGTAAAGACCGGATTCAAGCTCGTCATCGGCTCCTGAAAGATCACGGAGATCTCGTTGCCGCGGATCTTGTACATCTGCTCGATGCTCAGCTTTGTGAGGTCGGTGCCGTTGAAGAGGATTTCGCCGCTGTCGATATAGCCGTTGCCGTCGAGCAGGCGCAGAATGCTCATCGCCGAGACGCTCTTGCCCGAGCCGGACTCGCCGACGACGCCGAGCGTTTTGCCCGCCTCGACGCTGTACGAGACGTCGTTGACCGCCTTGACGATGCCGCGCCGCGTTTTGAAGAAGGTTTTCAGATGTTTTAATTCCAAAAGCGCCATATCCAAACTCCTCCCTACCGTTCACGCGACTTGGGATCGATGGCGTCCCTCAGGCCGTCGCCGATGGTATTGATACAGATCGTACAAATGCCGAAGATCAGCGCCGTAAACACCCACTGCCACCAGTACTGCTGAATGACAATGGAGTTGTTCGCGCCTTTAAGCATGTTGCCCCAAGTCGGCTGCGGCGGCGAAACGCCGAAGCCGAGGTAGGAGAGCGAGGATTCCGTCAGCATGCTCGTGGCAAAGTCGAGCGTCGCGCTGACGACGACGATTGAAATCACGTTGGGCAGAATATGCCGGAAGAGAATCTTGCGCTCGCGCACGCCCATGGCCTTTGCGGCGGTCACATATTCGCTCTCTCGCGCCGAGAAAATCTGCGCGCGCACCAGACGGCAGATGCTCGTCCATGACAGCACGCCGAGAATCACCATAATCAGATAAATCCGCTGCGATTCGCTCATCAGCGAGCCGACAACTGCCGACATAATCATCGCAAACGGCAGGAACGGCAGACCGCCGACAATCTCGGCGATGCGCATGATCACCATGTCGACCTTTCCCCCGAAGTAACCGGCCAGAGATCCGAGCAGAACGCCGATAATCGTCGAGATAATCACCGCGACGGCTCCGACCGTCATCGTCATGCGGCCGCCGTTAATCAGGCGCGTCAAAACGTCGCGGCCGAGCCCGTCGGTGCCGAGAATGTAGCCCTTCAAGCCCCATTTATACAGCTCGCCGCTCTCGGTTACAGCGTAATTCTGGTAATAGTCGGTATAAAAAGCGGTGGTCGTTTCCTTTGCAAGGCCGGACGGCACGCTCGCCTGACCAAAGCTGTCGTCGCCCCAGCAGTAGACCTTTCCGGTATCGGTGAGCGCCGTATAGTGATATTTCCCGCCCTGAATTTTCACAAATTTTCCGTCGGTCTGCTGGGGAATCTGCTGTTCTCCGCGCATGGTGTTGCCCCAGACCACGATTGACCCGTCTTTCAGGAGCGCGGCGCAGCTCGAATCGCCGGCCGCAATGTCGGCGACGTTGCCGCCGCTGGCAAGCGCTTCGGGAATCGTCGAAATCGAGCTGGTCTTCATGCCCGTAAAGGCGACGTTGCCGTCGTTGAGCAGTGCGATATAGCCGAACGAGGTCAGCGCCACCTTATCGATGCGGCCCTGAAATTCCTCCTTGACCTTGGCGTCGACGTTCAGCATGTTGCCCCACATATACAGATAGCCGTCGTTGGTGACGACCGCCGAGATCTGGTTTCCGGCTTCGAGCTGCTTGACGTCCTCCGCTTTCAGCTTGCTAAGGGAGTTGGGCATGACGTCCTGTCCGTTCATCGTTGAGCCCCAGACATAGAAATCGCCTCTGTCGTCCATGGCGACGACGTGGTCGACGCCCGCCGCGACGCGGATAATTTTGGCGTTCTTCACCGCCGTGGGAATTTTGGCGACGTTGCGCGTGCGGCTCATCTTCGTCTTGCCCCATGTATAGACCGTGCCCTCGCTGTCTATGCCCACGCCGAAGCGCGCGGACGCAGACAACTGTGCGATGTCCTCTTCCAGCGCCGACGGCACGCTCATCATGTTCTTTCCGGGCGCGATGTTGCTCTGCGAGTTGTCGCTGTATCCCAGATCGAGCGGAAAAAAGAGCGGGCCAATCATGACGAACAGAAAAATCAGCAGAAAGACCACGAGCGCTGTCATCGCAAGCTTGTTGTGCAGGAAGTGCTTAATAATGGTTCGAATCGGGCTTTGGACCTGTTCTTCCTCGAAGATGTTCATCTCATTCTGAGCGCCGAAAAACAGACGTCTGAACCACCCAAAACGCTTCGGATTCTTTTTTCTCTCGGATTTTTCCATGGCTTTTCCCCTCACTTGTCAACCCGGACGCGCGGGTCGACGAGTCCGTAGCTGAGATCCGTCAGCAGGATTCCGACAAGGCTGACGACCGTGTAAAACATCTGCATGGCAAGCACGAGCTCATAGTCCTGATTGGTCAGCCCGTTATAATACAAAACGCCCATGCCGTTGAGGGCAAACGTCGTCTCGATGATGATGGAACCGCTGAAAATGCTCAGGAACCATCCGATCACCAGCGTGATAACCGGCAGCAGCGCGTTCCGCCACGCATGGGAATAAATCACGACCTTTTCGCGCAGGCCTTTGGCCCGCGCCGTGCGCACATAGTCCATGCCGAGCGCCTCAATCATGGAAGCGCGGACGTAGCGCGTCATGCCGCCCAATGAAGACATGGTCATAACGATCAGCGGCAGCGCGATGTAGTAGAGCTTATCGACGAAGGCGCGCAGCCCCGTATAGGAGGAGCCGGGCGTTTTGATGCCGCTGACCGGGAAAATCTGGATCAGTACGCAGAAAAGATAGATCATAATCAGCGCGATAATATAAATCGGGATGCTGTACCCGACGATTGAGCTGACCTGCACGGCGTTGTCGAACTTTGAGCCTCGTTTCACCGCGCAGCGGATCCCGAGCGGAATCGTAATCGCCAGCGCCAGAATCGTTGAGAAAATGTTGATGAAAATCGTCGTCTTCATCGGCTCCTTAATGACGTTGACGACCTCCGTCTTATAAAAGCTGGAGGTGCCGAAATCTCCGGTAATCAGGTTTCCAAACCATTTCCCGAAGCGGGCGATCATCGGATCGTTGAGGCCGAGCCGTTCCCTTACGGCCTGATATTCCTGCTCATAGGTGCCCGATTTAATCAGCTCCTGCCGGCGGCTTTCCAGTTCCGCGCGCGCCGGGTCGCCGGGGATCAGGTTATACAGATAAAACATCAGGAAGCCGATCACCGTAAAAACTATGGCGATGTACAACAGCCGTTTCAGAATGTATTTCGTCATCCGATCACCAAATTTCTAAAAATAATCCTGTTATATGGGGCAGACAGCGCTTTTCAGGCAGCAGGGCCAGTCTTTGCCGGCGCCGTTCCTTTTGCTTTCGGAGCCGCGGTCTGCCGGCTCCGAAAGCAAAAGGAACGGGGAAGGACGGCCCGTTTGATCGTCCCTCCCCGTCGAATTGCGTCGGCTTGTTATGCGGATTTGATCAGATTCCCGTTTATTCTTCGACCCAAGCGTAGAGCAGGCCGTAGGAGAAATCCCAGAATCCGTCGACGTCCCAGTTCTGGAGCTTCTCGTTGTAGACGTCGTGATAGATATTGGAGTACAGCGGAACCTCCGGGAGCAGCTCGTTCCAACGGACGATGAAGTCGAACCAATACTGGAGGTAGGACGCCTTGTCGCCCGGCTCGACCTTGTAAACCATATCCATGGAGAGCTGGTCGAGCTTTTCGTCGAAGATGTAGTTGGTGTTGTAGCCGGCCGCGACAAAGTCAGGATCCAGCGTAAAATTGTAAGACTGGTCATAGGCCGGGTAGAAGCCGCTTGCCAGATTGTACATGCCGTAGGTCGGGACGCCGTACTCCTCGCCCTGAGAGGCGTCGCGGTACATCCAATTCAGCAGTTCGGTAAACGTCATGGTCTGCTGTTTGATCTGCATACCGGCGTTCTTGACGTTGTCGCTGTTGGCGAGCATGACGCTGAGCAGGTCGGAGACAGAGTTCCCCTCTGTGGCAGCCCACTCGATGATCAGCGGCATCAAAATCGTACCGTCGGCCAGCGTGACATTGTGCTTGTAGTTGCCGGCTTCCTCGGCCGTGACCTTCTTGTAGCGGATGCCGGATTCATAGGCGCCGCCCTCGGCGTTCAGCGTCCAGCCGTCCTCTTCGAGGAGCTTGGTCGCCTCGTCAAAGCTGAAAGCGTATGTATCGAGCGTCGTGTTGAGCTCGTCTTCCTTTTCCTTATACATCCACATGGCAAAGCCATAGGGCCCGTGGACAACGGTGCCGAAGCCGCCGCAGAAGGTGTCGGCAAAGGCGTTGCGGTCAAAGAGATGCGCAATGGCCTTGCGGACGTTGACAAACTGCGTCGGGCCAAAGTCGCACTGGAACTGGATCTTGCCGTAGCCGTTGCGCTCGTATTTCGTAAAGTCGAAGCCGCCGTTGTCGACGAGCGCGAGCGCATCCTTGATTTCATCGCCTTCGGCGAGCTGAACCAGGAAGTCGACCTGACCCGTTTTCAGCTCGTCGATCATCGTTTCGGAGGTGACCTTTTTATAGACCAGCTTCTCAATGTTCGGCTTCTGGCCGGTGTAGTCGCCCTTGTAGTTGTCGTTGATCACAAGCACGGCTTCCAGCGCGGTCTTGTCAAAGCTTTGCAGCGTATAGGGGCCGCAGGAGAGGCGGTTTACGTTCGCATAGCGGGCGTTTTCAATCGTCTCAGAGCAGTGCTCAAACGTGAATTTGTCGTTGAAGTGCGCGCCTTCGCCCTCGTCGGAGAGATCGACGTCGGCCGGCAGCCACAGAGCGCGCGGGATCGGCGTGATGTCGACGTAGGTAATTTCAAAGAAGTACGGCAGGTAATCCGTGGAAACGGTCACGGAAAATTCATACTCATTATCGAACAGATGGACGCCGGAGAAGACCCGCGTCGGCTCTTCTTCGCCGATATACTTGCCGTCTGCATCCTTCTCTCTGGACGCGGAGTACTCCTTCCAGCCGACAAACGCCTGACCATAGCTGCCGCGGGCGCCCATCTCCTTAACGATCGGCGAGGAGAACAGCAGGATTTTAGCGACATAGTCCTTGGCGGTGATCTGCGTTCCGTCGTTCCATTTCAGGTCTTCCTTGAGCTTGACGGTAAACGTCTTGGTGCCGTCTTCGTTGCTCTGCTGGGTAACGGTGGCGACCTTGTCGTTGTAGACATACTCGGCCCCGCGCGTCAGAGCCACCGGCGAATAGCCGTTGATCAGCTCCCGGATATCCGCGTCGGCCGCGTTGTTCTGCCACTGAGCCTCGCCGAAGTCGCCGGCAAGCTCGGTCGTGTTGCCGATGATCAGCTGGCCGCCGCGGTGATTGGTGCAGCCGGTCAGACCCATCGGGATGATCATGGCAATTACGAGCAGGATCAAAATTGCCTTTTTCATGGTTTTTCCTCCCTTGAACCGTTCGCGCTTTTCGCCGTTCCGTTCCTCCCGTCAAAAAAAACGCGCCGGTTTCTGTTTTCAGTTATTATATCACACCTCCAATTAAATTACAATCAAAAATCGTGCATTTTGTCGATATCTATCACAAAAAATTTTTTTAGTTACACACTGTTCATCCGCATTTTGCGGCTTTGTGCAACAAATAACGATATGGGGTATTTTGAATCCGGCACAAAGCATCATTCGGGGGATATTTTTTATCTCTCTACTGCTGTAAAGCGATCCATTTTGCTGTTTCGGCGGCGGGAGCGGATTTTTCTCCGAAATGAATTTCCCGGCGGCTTTCGGCGGCGCCGAACCGCCGGGCCTGCCGCAGAGCGCCTGATTTTCCGCAAAAGATTTGCCGGAGCGGGTGGGCAAAGCCCCCGCTCCGGCACGGCGCGCAAGCCGGTCAGAGCCGGCTTTCCTATTAACTTTCTTTTCTCAAAGCCGGCGCATGTTACAGCCAGGCGACGGCGTCGTCCTTTCGCTGTGCGGCGGCGTTTTTCTGCGCCGCATAGCCGAGCGCGGCGCAGCCCCAGACGCTGTGATCGTCGGGCAGGCCGAGCGCGCGCAGCGCCGCGCGGACGGCAGGCCGGCCGCACAGCCCCTTGAACTGGTTGATCCAGACCGAGCCGATCCCCAGCGCGTTGGCCGCTAAAAAGAGATTTTCCAGCGCGCAGGCGCAGTCCTCGACGGCCAGCGGGTTGGCGTCGGTGTCGGAGACGAGAATCAGCGCGTCGGGGCTGTAAAAATCATACGACGCGCCCGCGCCCGTCTCCTCGCCGAGCACGGCGGCGAGACTGCGAAGCCGCGTTTTGTCCTGCACGACCGTAAAACGCCGCGTATGCCGGTTGCGGCCGCTCGGCGCGCGCATTCCGGCGAGGACGATCTCTTCCAGTTCGGCGCGCGCGATCGGCTTTTGCTGAAACGCGCGGTCGCTTTTCCTACTGACGATGCTTGCGATGATCTCGTTCATTTTATCCTCCTTTTGATATGGGTGGGGGAGATGGGCAGGCGCCCCGGCACAGCGGGCGCGCACACAGGTGCGCCCCTACGGCCGCCGGCGCGCTCCCGCTACGACATCAAACGGTTTTCCCTCCCGTCGGGGGCGAGTCTATGCGGCCGCCCGATCATCCCGCGCCCGACTCCTTGGCGTACCGATTTACGCGCTTGCCGGAACATACGCGCCCCATTCGGCAGGCGCGCACGCCGGCGCGTCCCCTACGGTTTCAGAAACAGCTCGACGACGGGGACGATCACGTCCGGCTTGACGACCGGCAGGTTCAGTACCGTCACGTCCGGATCGCCCGCGGCCGCGTCGCGCAGCCGCTTATCTTCGAAGAGGATCTCGCTGGCGTCGTGCAAAAACTGCGCGTACCGGATTCTCCCCGTCATGCCTCTGAGGATCAGCGCCTTGAACGGGTACGCATAGATATGGACGTAGAGGCGGCTGCCGTCCTCGCTCTGGGTCAGGCGGCAGTCGGCGGGCGCGGTAAATTCCGGCTCGGCCATCGTGCAGCCGTAAATCGAGCGGCTGTTATACTTCATCCAGCCGGCGTAGACGTTCAGCGCCGCCTCGGCGCGGTGGTCGAAATAGCCGCGCGCAGTCGGGCCGACGTTCATCAGCAGGTTTCCGCCGCAGGAGACGGTGTTGATCAGCATTTGAATCAGCATCTCCGGCGACTTCCACGTCGTCTCGTCGCGGTAATAGCCCCACGAGCCGGAAAAGGTCTGGCACGCCTCCCATGTGACGAGCTCGTTTGTCCGCTCATGGCGGATCCACTGGGTCGGCTGATACTGCTCGGGCGTCCAGAGATCCTGCTCGATCTCGGTGCGGTTGTCGATGATGATGCCGGGTTGCAGCTCGCGCGCCAGCGCGATCAGCTTTTCAGCCTCCCAGTCGTCCTTGCCCTTGCCCTTCATCCAGGCTTTGTCGCCCTCTCCCTTGGCGCCGCTGTAAGAAAAATCAAACCAGAGGATGTCGATTTTGCCGTAGTTTGTCAGCAGCTCGCGCACCTGATTGCGCATGTACTCGGCGTATTTTTTGATGTCGCGGCCCTTGCTCTGCTCAAAGGCGTCCGGGTCGTCGCGGCGCGGGTGGAGCATGTCGATGGGAAATTCCGGATGATGCCAGTCAATGAGCGAATAGTAAAAGCCGACGCGCAGCCCCTCGGCCCGGAACGCCTCGACGTATTCGCGCACGAGGTCGCGCCCGGCCGGCGTGTTCGTGGCCTTATAGTCGGTATATTGGCTGTCGAACAGGCAAAAGCCCTCGTGGTGCTTGGTGGTCAGCACCGCGTATTTCATACCCGCGGCCTTGGCCTGCCGCGCCCACTCCTTTGCGTCGTAAAGGTCGGGGTTAAAATGCTCAAAATAGAGCTCATAGTGCTCCTCCGGCGTCTTTTCATGGTTCTTGACCCATTCGTGCCGCGCCGCCTGCGCGTACAGCCCCCAGTGGATAAACATCCCGAAGCGGTCGTGGGTAAACCACGCGGTGTTTCCCGGCGTCTTTTTCGCCACATAGCTCGACATTTTTCCGCATCCTCCTTATAAAATAAAAAGATTCGTCGATTGTAAAACTGCGTTTTACAATCGAGAGACTCGCGCTGATCGCCCTCGCTATGCTCGTTTGGCCGGCGCGAGGGCTCGAATTTGAATGGGAAAGCGAGAGTTTTCCA
>ERZ772860.2295-NODE-2295-length-11180-cov-3.744719_pt1 | contig 11180 bp, 11 predicted proteins | sample MGYA00511342_ERZ772860 | MGnify/ENA primary metagenome ERZ772860 (study PRJEB29015, sample SAMEA2737665) | human gut metagenome | biome: human gut; feature: human-associated habitat; material: faeces | place: China | collected 2012 ... | reverse complement strand
TCGCCTTGGACGCGAGCGCCGACGAGCGCGAGACGCGCGGGTTGACCTCGATGACATAGTATTGAAACGAATACGGGTCGAGCGCAAACTGGACGTTGCAGCCGCCCTCGATTTTCAGCGCGCGGATGATTTTCAGCGCGCTGTCGCGCAGCATCGCACATTCCCGGCTCGACAGCGTCTGGCACGGCGCGACGACGATGGAGTCGCCGGTGTGAATGCCGACGGGGTCGACGTTTTCCATGTTGCAGACGGTGAGCGCCGTGTCGGCCGCGTCGCGGATGACCTCGTATTCGATCTCCTTGTAACCCTTGATGCTCTTCTCGACGAGCACCTGCCCCACCGGCGACAGGGCCAGCGCGTTTTTCATGATCTCGCGCAGCTCCTCCTCGTCGTCGGCGAAGCCGCCGCCCGTGCCGCCGAGGGTAAAGGCGGGGCGCAGAACGACCGGATAACCGATCTGTTCGGCCGCAGCCGCGCCCTCCTCGATGGAGTGCGTGATCACCGACGGCAGAACCGGCTCGCCGATGCGTTCGCAGAGCTCCTTGAACTGCTCGCGGTCCTCGGCCAGCTCGATCGATTCGTAACCCGTCCCCAGCAGCTCGACGCCGCACTCGCGCAGAATGCCCTTTTTGGCGAGCTGCATGGCGAGGTTCAGGCCGGTCTGTCCGCCGATCCCGGGGACAATCGCGTCCGGCCGCTCATAGCGCAGGATCTTGGCGACGTATTCGAGCGTCAGCGGCTCCATATACACCTTGTCGGCGATGGTCGTATCGGTCATAATCGTGGCCGGGTTTGAGTTGACGAGGACGACCTCATAGCCCTCCTCTTTCAGCGACAGACACGCCTGCGTGCCCGCGTAGTCGAATTCAGCGGCCTGCCCGATGACGATCGGGCCGGAGCCGATGACAAGAATTTTATGCAAATCGGTGCGTTTCGGCATATGTTCCGTTTCTCCTTTTCAGCGTGTATCCGTTCACAGAATCGGCGCCGGCGCGGCCTCCGCAAAGAAAATCGCCGCGCGCCGCGCGTTTTCGGTTTCTTGCGGCGGCGTCTATCTCGCCTTGAAATCGCGCATGGCCTCGACAAAGGCCTCCAACAGGCCGGACGCTCCCTCGGGGTGGAACTGGGCGCAGAACACCCGCTCGGCCGCGCACTCCGCGCCCTCGACGGTGTTGTCCAGCAGGTTTCTGTGCGTGAGCGTCAGCGGCGTGGCGCGCAGCGAAGCCTCGTCCACGGCATAGCCGTGATTCTGTGCCGTAATCTCGATTCGGTCTGTTTTCAGGTTTCTGACCGGGTGGTTAGAGCCACGGTGCCCGAATTTGAGCTTGTAGGTGTCGGCGCCGTAAGCGCGGCAGATCACCTGATGGCCGAGGCAGACCCCCATCAGCGGCAGCCGCCCGCGCAGGGCGCGGACGGTTTCGACAACCTCCGGCACCTCCCCGGGGTCGCCCGGCCCGTCGGAAAAGAGCACGCCGTCCGGCCGCATGGCCAGAATCGCCCCGGCGTCCGTATTCCACGGCACGACCGTGACGTTGCAGCCGCGCTGGTTGAGGCTGCGGATGATGCTGCGCTTTATGCCGCAGTCGACGGCGGCGACATTGAACACGGGGTTCGATGTCCGCGAGTACCAGCGCTTTTTACAGCTCGCCGAGGCCACCGCGCCGCGCTGTACCGGCGTGCCCGCGATCAGCGCCAGCGCCTCGGCCTTCGGCATGGCCGCGTCAACAATCAGCGCCCGCTGCGTCCCCATGTCGCGCAGAGTGCGGGTCAGCCTGCGCGTGTCGATGCCGGAAATGCCGGGGACGCGGTACTCCTCCAAAACCTCCGCAAGCGTTCTGGTATACCGGAAGTTGCTCGGCAGGTCGTTGTATTCCCGAACCGCCAGCCCCGCAAGCGAGGGGACGCAGCTCTCAAAATCGTCCTCGGCGATCCCGTAGCTGCCGATCAGCGGATACGTCATCACCACCGTCTGATTCGTATACGACGGGTCGGAGACGATCTCCTGATAGCCCGCCATCGAGGTGTTGAACACCAGCTCGCTGACCGCGCCGCCGGCCGGCCCGCCGAAGGCGCGGCCCAAATATTCGTCGCCGTTTTCCAGAACTAATTTTCTGTCGTATTCTGCCATACTATCTTTCCCTCCGTCATCGTCAGGCGGCATTCGCCGCTGACCTGCATGCCGTGGAACGGCGTGCACTTTCCCTTTGAAACGAGAAGCGTCTCGTCGATTTCATAGCTTTTGTTCAGATCAAACGCCGTCAGATCGGCGGGCGCGCCGACGCGAAGCTCCGCCCCGATCCCAAAGCGCTTCGCCGGGCGGTCGTGCAGCAGCGCGAGCAGCGCTTCCAGCGTAAGCATCCCCGTTTTGACCAGACCGGTGTAGAGCGCCGGAAAGGCCGTTTCCAGGCCGGTGACGCCGTTTAAGGCCCGCGCCGCGCCGCCCGCCTTTTCCTCTGTCGAATGCGGCGCGTGGTCGGTGGCGATCATGTCGATCGTGCCGTCCGCCAGCGCCTCCAAAAGCGCCTGCCGGTCGGCCTCGGCGCGCAGCGGCGGATTCATTTTAAACCGCCCCTCGTCGCGCCGGTCCTTTTCGCTCAGCAGCAGATAGTGCGGCGCGGTCTCCGCGGTCACGTCGATGCCGGCGCGCTTGGCCTCGCGAATCAGCGCGACGCTCTCCTTTGTCGAGACGTGGCAGACGTGATAGGCGCACCCCGTCTCCGCGGCGAGCCGCAGGTCGCGCTCAACCTGCCTCCACTCGCTCTCCGGCGCGCCGCCCCACGCGTCCCCGCCGAGATAGCGTTCGTCCTCGCAGTGGGCGGCGATCACCTTGCCGAGCCGTTTGGCCTCGCGCATGGCGCGGCGCATCGTCTCCTCATCCTGCACGCCCCTGCCGTCGTCGGAAAACGCGGCGACGCGCGGCGCCAGAGCCGCCATGTCGGACAGCTCGCGGCCGGCCTGCCCGCGCGTAATCGCGCCGTAGGGACAGACGCGCACCAGCGCGCTCTCCCGAATCAGCCGCTCCTGCTCGGCCAGCGCCGCGTCTCCGTCCGGCACGGGGCGAAGGTTCGGCATCGCGCAGACCGTTGTGAAGCCGCCGGCCGCGGCCGCGGCCGTCCCGCTCCGAATCGTCTCCTTATATGAAAAACCCGGCTCTCGAAGATGTACATGAACATCGACAAGACCCGGAAAAAGGAAACACTGATTCAAATCAACGACGGCGAGACCGCCGACAGGGGGATGAGAGGGATGAATACCGGCAATCCGCCCGTCTGAAACGACGATATCCGCGCTGATAAACGCGCGGTCTTTGTAAATCTTGGCGTTCGCAAGCAGGGTTTTCAAGCGCTTCCGCCTCCTTTGCGTCACAAAAATCCTCGGCTGTCCCAAACCCTTTCCGATAATTATACCATGCCGGATTTCCGCTGTCAAGCCTTGTCCTCATTTTTTTGTTCGTTTGTTTGCGGGCAGGCCCCGGAGCGCCGCTCAGCGTCCGGGCCGCCCTTCGGTCTCACAGCGTTCGCCCCAAAAACCGCGCCGGCGCTCTGCCGAAGTTAACGGTTTCGACGGCCTTGACGATCTCGTCCCGGCGCTCCTCCGCGTCGGGCAGGTCGCAGACCACGTCGTTTAAGTCATAGGGCCCGTTGCGGAAGCGGCCGACCACCGCGCCGTGAAACTCCCCGTCGATCAAAAGATATTGCAGCGGCTCGTGGTCATAGGGGAGATTTTCACAAAGCGGTCTGAACCGCTCTTTGAGAAGATGCTCGTTTGATTTGTACAGAAAATCGTTTCTGTGAACGGCATAGACGCAGCGCGGCAATTCGTCCGCGCGGTGGCTGAGTATTTCCGCGTCGGTTTTGAGGATATATCCGCCGTCCGTCTCTTTCAAAACTCCCTCGGCCGCAAGCGCATGCGCCGCCGCCCCGATTTCTTTCTCCGGCAGCTTATAGAAGGATTTGGCCATGGCCGTATCAAACAGAACCTGGCGGAAAGCGAAGCGCTGCAACAGGATTTTCAGCGCCTCATGGCGGGCGTATTTCTGCAAATCAACCGCCGGAAAAGCCTCCGAAAACCTGTGCCAGCCGCGGTCCCACCCGCCGTCATACTGATCCTCGTAGATCAGAAACGCCTCCTGCAAACGGTGGAGCGCGGGCGTAATCTCCTTGACAAGCATTCCGGTTTCTTCTTTGATCTGCTGAATATTCAGCGGACCTTCACGGCAAATCAGCTCGAAAATTCCGATGTGTTTTTCCGTTGGATTTTTTAAAGGCTTGCAGTAAAGCGCCGCAAACAGTTCCATGTCTTCCGGCATCACCCAGCCCAGATTTCCGCCTGCAAAGCGCCCTTTGACCAGCCCGCGCTCTGCCTGACGGCGGCGGTTGAATTCAAGATCGTTGAAAGCCGCGCGAAAGCTCAGCGACGGCGGATCTCCGAACCCGTTCCAGTAGACGTTCTGCCCCGGCTGCATGTCGCGGTAAAGCTGTATATACTCGGATTCGTCTGCCTTTCGGGAAAGATGCTGCCGCTCCATGCGGAGGGAGAGAATGTTTTGTTTCATACGCTTCACTGTCTCTTTCTGTTCGTGATTTCCGCCGCCTTTTGAACCCCGGTTTTTATCAAAAGCCGGCGCGGAATCGTTTTTTTCGCCTGTAAAAAGCCGGAAACCTCTCTTGTCTGTATGCTCAAAATGCTTTTCCATAAAACGCATCCGCCGCGCTCCGACACCTCTGCCCCGATCCGCTTCGTCCATGTGCCTATCCCCGGATAAAGCGATCGATTTTTCTCTGTTCCGCTTCGGGATTCAAGCGGAGAATCTGCGCCCGGATGCGTTCATCGCTTTCGTTCGGATCCGGACCGGACAGGGTCAATCCCCGTTTTGACCAAAAGTCCTCAACCGTTGTAAACACCGTGCTGTTCCAGCCGTAGCGTTCCCCGTATCGATTGGTCTTCTGCGCCCTGCCGCACATGGTGATGAACATCTGCATTTGCAGCTCGACGACGGCGCGTTCAAATTTCGCGCTGTCCTCGCGGCAAAACCCGCCGAGCCGCTTGATCTCGTGAAGAGCAGTCTCGCCGTTTTCCGCGATCACCTCATAGATTCGCTTTGCCGGAGCGCCGATCCCGCCGCGCCCGTACGTTTCCTGAAAGGTTTGGCCCCGCCTTCGGACAGCGTAAAAATACGGATACCAATCCCCTGTGACAAATCCGCTGGTCCGGAAAAACAGCTTGGCATACGCGATGTCGTCCCGCTCCTCCAAAACGCGCATTCGCCACTCCCACGGGTCGGTCTCCGGATCGCCGGTGTGCCATTTGACCGGCGAATCGACCAGCGTCTGTTCCTCCCAGCCGTACGGAATCACCGCATAGACGCCCTTGGCATTGCCGCCGCCCATCGAAAAGCCCGCTTTTGACAGAGCATCGCAAAATTCAGAAAAATTGCAAACCATATCCGTTCTTCCTCTTCTCCGTGGATTCGCGCGTTCCGGCAGGCGTATCCCCCATCGGCGGACCGCCTTACGCCCGGCCGCTCCGCGCCAGCCCGTTTCGCACGGCTTCGTCCAGCCGCTCTCTCAAATCCGAAAGCCCTGCAAAACGCTCCGGCGTTCCGAGACGGCCGCATACGATATCTCCCCCGAAATCATGGATCGCCAAGCCTTCAAAACAGATCTCGGCGATCTCCGCAGCGCTGAGGTCCGCGAAATAGCCGCGCAGAAAGTCCCCGTCAAACGCAAACAGTTCCGCCGCCACCAGCGCCTGTTCATACGAACGCGGCGCTAAGACCGCGTCGGCAAAATCAAGGATACAGAGGCCGTCGCCGGTCACAAGCAGGTTGTCTTCGCCGAGGTCGCCGTGAACAAAGACCCGCTCGCCGAAATCGTGAGCGGCCGCCCATGCATCCCGCTCGCGCTGAAAGCGTTTGGGGAACGGCGCCCAGCATTTTCGCCGCGTTTGATCCCTGATCACGTCGATACCGTTGAAGTCCGCGCACGGCGTGTTCAGCCGGTCGGTGAGGGCGCGCAGGCGGCGCGCGGCGGCTGTCTTCTCCTGCGGCGTCATTGCGGCTGCGCAGACCTCAAACGGCGCGCCGTCGACAAACTCCGTCACCAGATACGGAAACCGATACTTGTCGTCGAGCACGCCCTCGGCGACCGGCGTCGGCACGGGGACGCCCAGCGCCTTTGCCCGTGCGACAGAAAAATACTCCGTCCGCGCTTCCGCCTCGCTTTCCATGCCCGATTCCCGCGGAGCAAAGATTTTGACCACATATCCGCCCACTCGGAACACCGCATTCGTTCCGGGCGTACAGTGCCGTACAGGCGCAGCAGGCAGCGCATGGCGGCACAGAATTTCTTCAATCAAAGGGGAAAACGCCGCAATGGACTGAAACACGGCGCCCCATGAGGCCCATCCGTCGATCTCCGCTGTAAAAAGCGCCGGCATACTCATCTCTCCCGTTCTATCAAATTATAATCGGTTTGTCGCCGTCTTCGTCTCCTGTTTCCGGGCCCTGTTCAGAGCGCCGCCGCCGGCCCGCCTCACAGCCCGGGCAGGCCGCTCTGCCGCACGGCCTCGGAGACAAAACGCCGCTCCGTGATTTTTTCGCCCGGCAGCGCCTCTCCGAACAGCAGCTCGCCGTCCGGCCGGTGCGCCGCGAGGTTTTTGCGCGCCGACGCGGCGCTGTGATTGGCGTAGCAGTAAACGCAGCCGTTGCCGCAGGTGTTGTACGCGCCGATATCGACGCTGCGGCAGCAGCCGCAGCCGGCGCGCTGGTTTTTGTCCGGCGGCGTATCGAGCCGGCAGCCAAGCAGCGCCTCGATCCGGGCGCGGTCGATACAGCTTGCGCGCTCGAGCCCATACGGGCGCAGGTCGCCGGCCTCGCAGCAGGCCGCGGCGCGGAGACCGTGCTCCCGCGCCGTCTCGGCAAAAAAGCCGGCCAGCTCGGCGCGTTCAGCCGGGAGAACGGCGCGGATCCGGTCGGTTTTCAGCTTCGGATACAGGTCGACAAAGCTGACGGTCACCGTATCGGTATACCCGGCCAGCTGTCCGCACAGGCGCTCAAACTGCGCCTTGTGCCACTGGACGCCGAGCGAATCGTTGAGAATCACCGGATCGTAGCGCCAGACGACGCGCCGGCTGCCGATGCGCTTGGAGAGCGCGCGGAACGTCGCCGCGATCTCCGCCTTGCCGCGCAGGTTCGGTTCGAGGGCGCGGTCATAGGGCGTCAGCGTAAACTGAAAGTAATAGGCGTAGCCGTGCTCATCAAGCTCGCCGAGGCACGGCAGAAGATTGGCCGCGTCCTTTGTCCAGAAGACGACGCAGTCGACGACGTCGGGCGTCAGCGGCACGCGCGCGAGCTGCGCGTGATTCATGGGGTTTCGCGCCAGCGCGTAGCCGGCGCGGAACCGGTTCATCATCCATTCGGCATAGAAGCACGGGATATCCGTGCGGCGGGACGCGGAGACGATCATCGCCAGACCTCCTCTGCTCTCAGCTCCGCCGTTATCATACCATATTCCCCTCCCGATTGCAAGCCGCAGGCGGTTCGCTTCCCCGTGCGGCCAGATGTCCGCTCCTGCTAAGCCGCGCCGGACGGCGGACGCCTCCCAAAAAAGAGGGCGGCTCCGGCCTTCACAGCCGCAGCCGCCCCGTTTTGAGCGCTTTGAAATCGATACCGCGCCTTTCCTGCGTCCCTACCGTCTCCGGCGCGCATACTGCCGGACGGCGACCGCAGCCGATACGGCGTTCGCCAATACGGTGAAGAGCGCGATGCACAGCGCCGCCGCCGTCCGGTGCAGGCCGGCTGTCTCGATCAGCGGAGCCAGCCAGTCGCGCAGCGTCATAGAAGCCACCGCCGTCAAAACGGTCAGAATCAGAAAAATAAACCGCCCCTTCTCCACACCCATACGGAACACAAACGGCAGATCGACCGCCAGCAGCAGCGCGCCCACGCAGACGGCCGCCAGCAGTACAGCCATACTTTCGGGCGCAAACGGCTGCCCCTTCACCGCTCCCACGGCCGCCTGCGCGGCAGCGGACAGCAGCGCCGCCCCGCCGACGGCGGCATAGCCGAGCAGATATTTGCTCAGCACGAGGCTGCGCAGCGAATACGGCATCATCGCCGCCAGCCGGTCCCATTTCGAGCGCTCGTCATAGGCGAGCGCGGTGACGGGAAGCAGCGCCGCATAGACAATCGCAAAGCTCGTGACCGAGAGGTTGGGGATCAACGAAAAACAGACGAGCATCAGCAAAAACAGCTTCATCTGCTTGACGAGCGTATAAAAATCTTTCAGCAGCAGGCCCTTCATCTGCAATCCTCCCCCTTCGCCAGAAACAGGATGATCTCTTCAAGGCTCGTTCGCTCCGTGGCAAAGGCGCGCGGAACGGCCGATTTCCGCACAAGCGCCTCCACGCCGTACGCGCCCGTCTTTTTTCCATGAACCGCCTCGGGCGGCAGCGCGGCAAAGCTCGCCTTCGGCAGCCGGACGACGGCATACTCTTCGAGCAGCCGGTCCTTTTCCTCACAGAGCAGGAGCCGGCCCTTGTGGAGAAAAGCGATATAGTCGCAGATTTTTTCCAGATCGCTGACGATATGCGACGAAAAAAGAATCGAATGCGTCTCGTCGCGCGTAAAATCGTTGAACAGATCGAGCATTTCGTCGCGGATCATCGGGTCAAGCCCGCTTGTGGCTTCGTCGAGAATGAGCAGCTCCGGCGCGTGCGACAGCGCTACGGCGAGGGCGAGCTTCATTTTCATGCCGCGCGAAAAGTCGCGGAACATTTTGTTTTCCGGCAGATCAAAGCGTTTCAGCGCGCCGGCATAATGCGCTTCGTTCCAGTTCCGATAGGTGCGCTTCATCACGGCGTTGACGTTTTTGGGCGTGAGCACCTCGGGAAAATCCGCCTCGTCGAGCACCACGCCGATCCGTTCCTTCACTTCTATAAAGGCGTCGCTGCGATTGTCTGCGCCCAACACGGAGACGCTGCCCGCATCGCGGGACACAGCGTTCATAATCAGGCTGATCGTCGTGCTTTTTCCGGCGCCGTTCTCCCCGACCAATCCGAGAATGCTGCCGGACGGCAGCGCAAAGCTCACGTTTTCCAGCGCAAAGCCGGAATATCTTTTGCAGAGATTTTTGACTTCGATCGCGTTCACCGTTGCGATTCCTCCTTCCGGACGAGACGATACATGTCGATCAGGTCGCCGTCCGACAGGCCGCAGGTCTGCGCCAGCCCGGCAATCTCCCGCATATGCTCCTCGATCTGCCGCAGGCTCGCCTCCCTGACCAGCTCGACATTTTTCTCGGCTACATAACAGCCTTTGCCGGCGACGGTATGGATGTATCCGCCCTTTTCCAGCTCGTCATAGGCGCGCTTGGTGGTAATGACGCTGATGCGCAGGTCTTTTGCCAGCGCGCGGATCGACGGCAGCATTTCCCCCGCGTCAAGCGCGCCGGAGACGATGCTGTTTCGGATCTGCGTATAGATCTGCTCGTAAATCGGCTCGCCGGCTGCATTGCTGATGATGATATCCAAAGACATCGCCTCCGGTTATACTGTCTATAAACGATATATACAGTATATACAATATAAGGTCATTTGTCAAGCGGAACGATAAAAAAAATCGAGCAGACATTTGAATCCTCGCGCCCCTCGGGGGGCGCGTCGTCAGACGTTCTGACAATTGGCCGCGCGTTTTTTTATTTCAATCCTCGCGCCCCTCGCGGGGCGCGTCAGCAAAAACCGATAAAATCCTCCCCTTTTCATGTTGACTTCCAAGGCAAAGCCGCCAATCAAACCACAGCCACACGTTTTTTTCCGCGAATTTCCGGTGCGAAACGCCCAGAAAAATCATGTGCGCTTTGATTTCGCACCGCCGCGCAGTTACACGATCAGGGGCTGTGCAACGTCGATTGCCGGTTTAGCGCCGATATGCTCGGCTTTTTGCCGATCCTTGTTCCCATACGGTAAAACCGCAGGCTATCGCGCTCCGGATCGATCAGCCCGGTTAGCTGATGCCGCAGCATTCGTTCCGTCGCCGCATCCAGTACGCACTCAAACACGGAATTCTGCGCGCGCACGCCGAGCGTCCGCGAAAAGACGGGCAGGGCGCGGGAGACGAGCAGACCGCCGTCATGCGCGTTTTCGTGCAGGAGACGGCCCTCGGCCGCGCGCAGGGTTTCCCGCCATTGCTGTTCGATGTGAATCAGCGCGAACTGCCTCCGGCAGAAAATGAAATGCTGCAAGCCTGGCAACGGCAGGAAATCGGCTTCGTCATATTCCTTCATACACTTCCGGCGTCAGTCCGTCGAGGTCATGGCGCTCTATGGTGTAGAACGGCGCTTCGTCCGACGGTTTGACCGTGATCGAGCCATGTACCTTCGCCGAAGAATACTGTCCGGATTTGCAGTTATGTCGCCACCAGAACACCTCGCGCACCGCCATGCTTCCGTCGGGGCGGGCGGAGGAAGCGTCGTTTTCAAACAGTGTGCAGAGCGCTTTGCGGATTTCCTCGGCGTCCGCCTCGGTGAAGCCGGTCTTTTCGGCGAGCTGGCAGTTGACGCTGCCGTATGCGACGTAGACGCCGCGCTCGACGCGGTGCTTCATCCCCATGGTGTCCGAGCTTTTTTTCGGCCCCGGCACGCTGTTGACGCTCTTGGTGATCTGTGTGCTGACGACCGTGACCGGTTCGACGCTGAACGCCGGATGCACGGACACCGGCCCGCGCACGCCGACGGACATCTCGTCGCCCTTGAACGCGAACACCTGCCCGAAAGCCCGCACGTCCAGCCATTTTTCACAGGCGATTTGGGCAAATTTGTCGCGGTCCTTTTCCTTTTTCAGTTCCGGCACGCTCTCGGCGCGCTCTTTGAGACTTTTGAAGCCGTCCGCGGCGCGGTCGTCCGACTGGACGAAGATGGGACAGCCCGCATCCATCAGGCGGTTGCGCAGCTTGCGCTTGATGCAGACGTCGGAGATCTCCCCGACGCCCGCATAGGTGACGCGCGGCTGGTTACCCGTCAGCGGGTCTCCGTTTGGATTGGCGTTGACGACGCTGAGAATGGCGGCGAAATCGATTTTTGTGTTGAGAATACCCATGTGAAGAACTCCCTCTCTCTTTCTTTATTGGCCGTCGGCGGTGCCGGCCGCCGCTGTATTTTCAGGCGCTTCCGCGCTTTTCGCGG
>ERZ772860.2294-NODE-2294-length-11184-cov-2.968820_pt1 | contig 11184 bp, 13 predicted proteins | sample MGYA00511342_ERZ772860 | MGnify/ENA primary metagenome ERZ772860 (study PRJEB29015, sample SAMEA2737665) | human gut metagenome | biome: human gut; feature: human-associated habitat; material: faeces | place: China | collected 2012 ... | reverse complement strand
TATCCCGGCCAGATCAAGGTCAACGTCATCCGCGAGACCAAAGCGGTCGAGTACGCAAAATAAGCTGCAAAAACTCCCGTGCCATCCGGCACGGGAGTTTTTTCTTTTATCGCGCGGCCTTTTCCATCAGCTTGCGGTAGACCGGCAGCATCGCGGGCTCGGAGACGGCGGCCAGCACCTCCGCCGTGTCCAGCCAGCGCACGGCGCTGTTTTCATCGGGCTTGCAGCGGATGGGGGCCTGGTCATCGGCCTCGAGCAGATACGTCGCGTTCAGGTGCAGGTGCGCGCAGACGAATTTCCCGCGCTTCACATGCGGCGCCACGTGCAAAATTTCCAGCGAAAAGATGTCCCGGGAAACGGGCACGGCCCGGATCCCGGATTCTTCGCTTGCCTCACGCAGCGCGACGGCGAGCAGATCCTCCTCCCCGTCGGCGTGCCCGCCGAGCCAGGCCCAGGACTGGTAGAGATTGTGATAGGCCATCAGGACCTTCGTCCGGTCCGGATTCACGATCCAGCATGAGGCTGTGAAGTGCGCCGTGGCGTTGTCCCGCGTCAGCAGCACCGGGAAGGTGTCGATGTCCTGCAGCATTTGCAGCCGGTCGGCGGTCTCCTGCTCGTTATAGGGGCAGAACGCTTCGATCTGCGCGCGCAGGCGCGGGCAGTCAGTCATGCTCGTAGGCCATGACCTTGTCGATGCGCCGCTGATGGCGCTCGGCATGGGAAAATTCCGTATCCAGCCACACGTCAACGATCTCCAGCGCCAGCATCTCGCCCGTCACGGCTGCGCCGAGGGCCATCATGTTGGTATCGTTGTGCTCGCGGGTCAGTCTGGCGGACATGGGGTTGTCGAGCAGCGCACAGCGGATGCCCTTGACCTTGTTGGCCGTGATGGACACGCCGATGCCCGTCGTGCAGCAGACGATGCCGCGGTCGCATTCGCCGCTGGCGACAGCCTGCGCGGCTGGGCCCGCGAAGTCGGGGTAGTCGCAGCTGTCCTTGGTGTAGCAGCCGAAATCCTTGTAGGCAAGCCCACGCTTGTCCAGATGCGCCATGATGGCCTGTTTGAGGTCCAGTGCGCCGTGGTCACATGCAAGTGCGATCATAATTGTTTCCTCCTGCGGTTTTGATTTTATTGTCATTATACCGCAGCGGCCGTGAATTGCAAGAAAAACTACTGCACCCGGTATCCGCGCTCGAGCAGCGACAGGATGTACACCCAGAACACGCCGTCCGGCGCGCGGAAATATTCGCTCTGCGGGATCTCATGGAAGGAGATGACGGCGTTCTGCTCGTCGAGCCACGCCTGATGCTCCTGCTCATAAAATTCGTCCATAGCTGCCTCTCTCTCTCTTTAGTAATTGGAAACGTAGATGCCGGACACGGACCCGTCATGATCGAACTTGATGTTGGCAGAATCCGCACCGGACTTGATGATCAGGGTGTAATAGCTGGGGTGGTAGATCGAGCTGTTCCAGTCCAGCACCGCCCGGTCGCCGCTGACCAGATCCTCGCCGTAGAGAAGCTGGGCATACAGCTCCTCCGGCTTCCAGTCTGCCGTGGGGATCGTATCCAGTACGCTCTGCAGCCCGTCGCCGAGCTTGATGCCGCGCAGGAAACTCTGCGTTGCCAGCTCTGTGGTGATGACGGAATAGGAATCCAGCCGCAGGACGCCCGAGCTGTCCGCGGAGAAATAATAGCTCACGCCGTCGACGGTGAAGTTATCCCCCGGCGTCTGCCCGCGATACACGCGGCTGCCGCGGTATGCCTGCGCCAGCTGCAGTGTCGTTTCGTAATCAAGACCGAGATACACGCCGTTCGGCAGCGTCAGCTCGCAGGGCTGGATGGGCATGGTGCTGTCGGTCGCGACCGTTTCGGGTGCAGCGGGATTCTCACCGGAGAGGGTCACGTTTGAGTAAGAGTTGGAGTGCCCGATGCGCAGCTCCGGCACAAAGATATCCAGAGACCACGTCGAAAACCGCCGTCCGTGCGCCGGGTCCTGCGACAGACAGCCGACGCGCAGGAAGCCGCCACCCACGTCATAGTGCATGAACCAGTAGGTTCTGTCGGCTCCCAGATCCAGCAGATGCTCCGTTCCGTCCGCCATCTCGCAGGACAGGGACGTCTTCGTGTGCAGGTGGCAGCTCTCGTCGCCGTACGGGCAGTCAGTCGCCTCCGTGCGCACATAGAGCGTGTAGCCGCCCGCCTGCGCCAGCATCGTGCGCTTCTGCGCTGTGCCGTCGGCGTTCAGCGGGTAGAAGCTCATCGCCATCTTCCGCAGCAGCGGCTCTTCGAAGCAGGACTGCAGGTAGGAATTATAGCCGGAAGCGTCCGTCTGGTTTTCGCCCTGATCCCAGCGGATGCGCACCTCAAAGCAGCCGCCCTCCGCGCCGTAGAGATAGACCGCCGACTCGGGGCCCAGCCCATAGACCGTGCAGCGCGTCATCGCCAGCCCGTCATAGCCGCCCGCGTCATAGCTCGCGATCTGCGAGGATACGGGCACGGACGGGTAATAGACGACCTCGAACGACGCGCCGGTCTTTTCGCTGTACCACAGCCGGCTGCCCAGATTCCGCAGCCAGCCCTCCGCGGGGATATACGCGCCCCAGTCGCCGCCGCCGGATTCCGTGGCGGCCGTGAAGACCGCCGGTACTGTGACGGACTCGCCATAGCCGTCCGTGCCGGTGAAGAAATCTTCGTTGAGTGCTTTTTGACTGCTCTGGTGGGCAAAGTCGAGGAAGAAATCGTGCAGATAGGCCGGAAGCTCGTCCAGCGTCTCGTAGCTGCCGAGCGCCGTGCCGTCGGTGTCGTGCTGGACAGAGAGAATCTGATACCGGTCCTTGCCGTACAGGCAGACGGCCAGATACCGGCTGCCGTCCAGCAGATACGCCCGCCCGTCGATCATCGACATCCCACGCTCGGTGGACAGCAGGACCGTATCCGGGTCGATGCCCTCCGGCGAGACGGCGATCTGGAAGCTCCACAGCTGCAGCGTCCCGCCCGGCGCAAGATCGGGCAGCTCCGCGAGCTGCTCGAGGCTCACCGCCTGCGCGTCATGAATGGTATCCGTCACCGTCTCGGAGCCGCTTTCGGTCTGGACTTCATATTCGACCTGCTGCGAGGAGGTCGCCTGTGCGAGCCACGCGTCGGCAAAGGTCTGCATGGACGGGTAATCCGCGTCCAGAAGATCGGATGTAGCTACCGGCGTGACGTCCACGGTCTCCGCCGGAGCGGCTTCCGTCTGCTCCTCGCGCTTCGGGTCGGTCAGGAAGCAGACTGCCACGGCGACCGACGCGAGCACCGCCGCCAGCACGAGCCAGAACGCGGGCTTTTTGTAGTTCAGGACAGATTTAATGCGAGATTTGACCCCCGTCTCGCCGAAGGCGAGCGGGCAGGCCGTGATGAGCTTCCGCGGTACGCTGCACGCCAGCAGCGCGCGGGAATAGGCCGCCTTGCACCCTTCACCCAGCTCCCGCACGACCTTCTCGTCGCACGCGGCCTCAATGTCGCGGCAGAACAGAATGTACGCCAGCCAGCAGACCGGATTGAACCAGTAAGCGGCCAGAATCAGATAGCCCAGCGGCTTCCACAGCTGGTCGCCGCGCCGCAGATGCGCGCGCTCGTGCGCGAGCACCATCGCCTGCGCCCCGGCCTCCAGCCCGAAAGGCAGATAAATGCGCGGCCGGATCACGCCGAGGATGAACGGCGAGGAGACGAACTCCGACTGGTACACCTTCCCCTCCAGCCGCACCGCCGTGCGCACGCGCAGCCGCAGCCGCAGGGCGGAGACGGCCGCGTAGAGCAGCAGCGCCGCGATCCCTGCCAGCCAGACGCACGCGGCGAGGAACGTCCAGATCTGCAGCGGGTTCGCGCTCTGCGCGGGGCTGGGCGTGAACGCCGCGGCCAGCGGGGGATTGACGATCGCGTCGACCGCCGGGATGCCGCTCGTGATGGCGGGCTGCGCGGAGACGATGATCTCCGGCTGCACCGGCTCGGCGCTCGGGATGAGACTCAGCACGCTCTCAATCGACACCGGGCACACCAGCCGCACCGCCGCCAGCGCCCACAGCGCGCACAGCAGCCACCGCGGCGCCTTTTTGAACACCAGCCGCACGAGCACGACCGCCAGGATCAGAACGCCCGCGGCCAGACTGCGGTTCAGAAACCCGAGAAAGATGTCGGTCATTTCTGTGCCTCCTCAAATCCGTCGATCATAGCGCGCAGCTGATCGACTTCGGACTGCGACAGCTTCGTCTTGCGCGCGAAGGCCGCGACGAACGCGGGCAAAGACCCCTCGAACGTCTTTTCGACCAGCGCGTCGAGCTCCGCCGCCTGCGCCTCGTCCTTGGATACGAGGGACGAGACCAGCCCGCCCTCGTTCTTCACCACGCCGCGCTCCGACAAACGGTGAATGACCGTGTACGTCGTCGTCCGGCTCCAGCCGAGCTTTTCCTTGCATATCTTCGCCAGCTCCGCGCTGGATACCGGCTCGCGCTCCCATAAAATCAGGCAGAAACGGTATTCGCTCTCAAAGATCTTCGGTGTGGCCATGTGCAGTCCTCCTGTCTAATGCGTTAGACCTTACTTGATGCTTTGAGTCTAACGCATTAGACGAAAATTGTCAAGAGGAAAAAGGAAAGATCTTCCGCCGCGGCGCTTATCCCAGCGCGCCGACCCAGATGAAGTCCCGGTCGCGTTCCGGTGTGGGAATGTCGGTCTGAACGATCGTGAGTTCCGCGGCCACTGTCTCGCAGACTTCCCATTTTCCGCCCAGGACCACCACGCACAGCTTGTCCGGGTCATAGAGGAACAGATACTGCTGCTTTTCATCGGTCTGCCCGTTTTCATCCGGCTTGGGCCGCTCGATCGTGTTCTCCATCCATGCGGCGTACAGACCGTTGATCGTGCCCTCCTTGACGAGCGTGGTATCGCGCCCCCACAGCAGCAGATCGACGCCCGCAACGTCGTTGGCCGACAGACACTCCACGCTGCAGTCGTCGTTGCTCACCTTGTCATGATAGTTGATGCATGTGACAAGCTCCTTTGCCTGCTGCTTTTCCTCGTCGGAAAGCGAAGACAGGAAGTGCTGGCCTTCATACTGGTCGGCATAGGAAAGCGACTCGTACAGCGTGCTGGTCAGCCCGGCATCAACACCGTTCACCTGCTGCGGGATCTGCGAGATGCCGCAGAGGAACCCGTCCGTTTTTCCGTCCGTGTCAAAGGTGACGGCGCCGTCCTGCGTGAAATCGATATCCTGCCGGATGGTGGTGCCGTCTACATCGCGGAAGACGCTTTTCAGCGTATAGGGCTGCTCCGCCGGTTCGACGGAGGCATAATGTACGATCGCTGCCGCGCCGCACAGTACCGCCACGGCTGCTGCCGCGATCAGCACGAGGCGGAGCGGGCGCTTTTTGCGCGCATTCGGCAGCTTCGCCATGGTTTTTTCGAGAATGCGGGCTGTGTCGGCGTCGCGGCGCAGCTCGACGGTATCGTCTTCATAGTCCTCAAACAGACTCTGCACAGAGATCTTCAATCTGGATCGCTCCTTTCTGTAATTCGGCCTTCAGCGCCTGCCGCCCGCGGGCGAGCCGGCTGCGGACCGTATTGGCGTTCATATGTTTTTCCTGCGCGATCTGCTCGGCAGTCTGGTTATAGTAGTACCGGCGCAGAAACAGCTCCCGGTCCTCTTCGGAAAGTCCGGCCAGCGCCCGGCGCAGCAGGTCGCTGCGCTCCTGCGCCTCCAGGAGCTTCTGCGCGTCGCGCTCGTCGACGAGAAGATAGTCCTCGTCCGGCACGAGCTGCAGCCGCTGCTTGCGGAGGAAGCTGATCGCCTGGTTGCGCGCGACACGGCCGAGCCAGCCGCGCAGATGCTCCGTCTGCAGCGTCCTGCCCGCCTGCCAGAGCGCGACGAACACGTCGGAGGCCAGCTCCTCGATATCCTCCCCGGCGGCAAAGCTGCCGAGCTGGTTGCCGATCACGGCGGCAACGTAGCCGCTGTAGCGGCGGATGGCGGCCTCCAGCGCGGCGCTGTCCTGCCGTTTGAGTCCCCGCAGGATCTTCTGATCGTCCGTATGAAACCCTCCTTACATCTTGCGTGTTTTGAGACGTCTCACCTATATAGTCGCAGAAAACAGGAAAGTGTTGCAAGAAAAATTTTTGCGCGCGAAAAAGGCCGGGAGTGGATCTTCACTCCCGGCCTCTGCCGGAAAAAACAGCCTGCCCGGTGAAATGGTGCCGCCGGGGCGTCGGCTGCAAAGAAACCGGGCGGTGATTCAGACTCCGCCCGGATCAGCGGGACGCGGAACCTGGGTCCTGCCTGCCTTCTGCCGCTCCGGCGAAGCGCGGCGGCTGATCTGCGCGCACCTGCGTATGGATCATCCGGCGGCAGATCCTGCAAAAGCACTGCCAACGATCTCTCTGGGCCTAGTATGTGCAGCGCGCGGGAAAATACACAAGGCGGGATTTGACTTTGCAGGCGCAAAACGGTAAGATAAGAAAAACGAAAAAGGAAGCGAAACACCCATGGAAGACTTCAAAAATTTACAGGAAACGCAGCTTTCGTCCCAGCCGATCTTTGACGGCGACGTGCTGCACATCTTCAAGGATACCATCCGCCTGCCGAACGGCAAGCAGGCCACGCGCGAATATACCGTCCACCACGGCGCGGTGTGCATCCTCCCGCTGCTGGAAAACGGCGACGTGCTGCTCGAGCGGCAGTTCCGCTACGCCATGAGCGAAGTCCTGACGGAGATCCCCGCCGGGAAGCTTGACTACATCGGAGAAGACCCGCACGAGGCCGCGCTGCGCGAACTGCGGGAGGAAACGGGCGCGGTTGCAAGCGAACTCATCCCGCTCGGGCCGTTTTATCCCACCTGCGCATATTCGACCGAGGTCATCCATATGTATCTGGCCCGGCAGCTCACCTTCGGCGAGCGGGAGCTGGACGAGGATGAATTCCTCAATGTCTTCCGCCTGCCGCTGCGCGAGCTGGTGGACCGCGTCCTGCGCGGCGAGATCCCCGACGCCAAGACGCAGGCCGCCGCGCTCCGCGTCTGGTGCATGCTGCAGGAAGGGAAGCTCTCGTGAAGCGGGCGCAGCTCTACGTCTCGTCCATCGGCGAGGACTGCTGCGAAAGTGCGCGGGACTTCGGCGTCGGGATCGAGCTTGCCCAGTTCTGCACCGCCGCGCGGCTCGATGGCGCGCCGCCGGAGCCGTGGGAGTGCCCGCTGGACCGGTGTCTGGCCGCGGCGGACCGCTTCGTGCTCCACGGCCCGTTCAACGAGCTGACGCCCGCCGCCATCGACCCCATGGTCCTGCGCGTGACCGAGACGCGCTACCGGCAGGCCATCGGAAAGGCGCAGGAGCTGCGGACGCCCAAGCTGGTGCTGCACGCGGGCTTTCTGCCGCTGGTATATGATTCAGAATGGTTTGTGGAGCGGTCGGTCGTCTTCTGGCGGCGGCTCATCCGGGAGGTCCCGGAGGGGCTGACCGTGTGCCTCGAAAACGTGCTCGAGCCGAAGGCGGCGCTGCTGACGCAGATCGTCCGGGATGTGGACGATCCGCGGCTTCGCATCTGCCTCGATCTTGGCCACGCGAACACGTTCGCGTCCAAGGGGCCGCCGGAGGCGTGGCTGCGCGCGTGCGCGCCGTTCCTTTCCCACGTACACCTGCATAACAACGAGGGCGGCCGCGACCTGCACGCGGCGCTCATGGACGGTAAGATGGACTGCGCCGCGCTGCTGCGCCTGCTTGCGCAGCTCGCGCCGGAGGCGACCTGTACGCTCGAACTCATGCAGGACCGCCCGAGCCTTCGCTGGCTCGAAGAACAGGAACTATTGGAGTGATCGTATGACAGAGAATGAACAGCGGCTGCAGCGCCTGCTTTCCGGGATCAGCCCCCTGTACGAAGCGCCCATGCGCGAGGCAAAAGCCCGGCAGGACGCGCTGGCCAAGCCGCCCGGCAGCCTTGGGCTGCTTGAGGAGATCTCCATCCGCCTCGCGGGCATCACCGGGACCGTCAAAAACGAAGCCTCCCCCACCCGCATCTATGTGCTGGCCGCCGACAACGGCGTGGTCAGCGAGGGCGTCTCGTCCGCGCCGCAGTCGGTCACGCGCGCGCAGGCCATCAACTTAACGCGCGGCCTGACCGGCGCGTCGTGTCTGGCGAAGCACTTTCACGACGGATTGACGGTCGTCGACATGGGCATCGCCCTGCCCTATACCTGCCCGGAGATCCTGGACCGGAGTCTCGGCAAGGGCACCGCCAACATTGCGGCCGTCCCCGCCATGCCGCGGCCGGCCGCGGTGCAGGGCATCCTGACCGGCATGGAGCTGGCCGCGCAGGCCAGACAGGACGGCATCCGCCTGCTCGGCGTCGGCGAGATGGGCATCGGCAACACGACGACCTCGTCCGCCGTCCTCTGCGCGCTCAGCGGAGAATCCGTCGAGGCCGTGACCGGCCGCGGCGGCGGACTGACCGACGCGGCATTCTGCAGAAAAAAACAGGTGATCGAACAGGCGCTGGCCGTCAACCGGCCGGACGCGGACGATCCGATCGACGTTCTGTGCAAGGTCGGCGGCTTCGACCTGTGCGCGATGACGGGCGTCTTCCTCGGCGCGGCGCATGCGCGGCTGCCCGTCGTGGTCGACGGGTTCATCTCGATCGTCGCGGCCCTGTGCGCCGCGCGGCTGTGCGAAAACGCCCGGGGCTTCTTCTTCGGCTCGCACGTGTCCTATGAGCGCGGCTACAAGGTCGCGGAGCAGCTGCTCGGCCTGCAGCCCTGCCTGCAGCTTGGCATGCGCCTCGGCGAGGGCAGCGGCTGCCCGCTGGCCTTCCGCGTGATCGAGGCGGCCTGCGCCGTCATTAGCACCATGGCTACCTTCCCGGAGGCCGCCATCGACGATACCTACCTGACCGAGATCCGAGAAAAGGACAGTTTTACCGTATGAATTACTTTCTTTCCGGCGGCGCGAAGAACGGAAAATCCTCGCTGGCGCAGCGGATCGTCTGCGCCCACCCCGGTCCGCGCTATTATCTTGCCACCATGATCCCGCATGACGACGAGGATCTGCTTCGCATCCGGCGGCACATCGACGACCGCGCGGGGCTCGGCTTTACCACCGTCGAGTGCGGCACGGACATCCTCTCCGCGCTGCGCCGGATGGACCCCGGCGGCGCGGTGCTGCTCGACAGCGTGACGGCGCTGCTCTCGAACGAAATGTTCCGCGCGGACGGGACGCTGGACGCGGACGCGCCCGAACGGCTGGAGCGCGAGCTGCTCGCGTTCTCCCGCCAAATGCGCTGCTGCGTGTTTGTCAGCGACTATATCTACGCCGACGGCGGGCAGTATGACGCATGGACAGAAGCCTACCGCCGCGGCCTTGCCCGGCTCGACCGGGCGCTCGCCGCGGCGTGCGAAAACGCCGCGGAGCTGTGCTGCGCGCAGACGTACTGGTACAAAGGAGGGTTTGACCGGTGAAAGAAAAACTCCGCAAGCCGCTGACGGCTCTGATGATGGCCTGGGGCACCTATCTTGCCATCCCCTGCCCCTATAAGGTGTGGGACGACGCGCTGCGCCCGTGGCAGATCGTGTGTCTGCCGCCCGTGGGGCTGGTGGTCGGCGGGATCTGGGCGCTGTGCGCGGGGATCTTTGCAAAGCTCGGCTTTACCGGCTTTCTCGCGGCCGCGATCCTCGCGGCGGTCCCCTTCCTCGTGACGGGCTTTTTCCATCTGGACGGATTCCTGGACTGCTGCGACGCGATCTTGTCGCGGCGTGATCTAGCCACCCGGCAGAAGATCCTGAAGGATTCCCGCGTGGGCGCGTTCGCGGTCGTGAGTGCGGTCTTGCTGTTTTTGCTGTCGTTCGCGGCGCTGGCGGACTGCTCGTTTTCGCTGATCTGGCGGGCGCTGCTGCTCATCCCGGTCGTGACGCGCTGCATGGCGGGCGTCGCGGTGGAGACCTTCGCGCCCATGCAGACCAGCCAGTACGCCGGCTCGTTTGCGGCCGGGAAGACGAAGACGCAGCGCCGGATCCTGCTCGGGATGTATATCGCCGTGATGTTCGTCGTGTTTTTATGGCTGTTTTCAAAGCCCAGCTGCGCGCTGGCGGTCGCCTGGGCGGGACTGACGACGATCCTCGCCTGCCGTCTGGCCAGACGGAACCTCGGCGGCATGTCCGGCGATATCGCGGGCTTTTCCATCACGCTGGGCGAGCTTTCCGGGCTTCTGATCCTGGCGATCTTCTGAGAGGTAACGATATGATCCTGATCATCGGCGGCGCGTATCAGGGAAAGACTGCATACGCAAAACAGACCTACGGCCTGCAGGACGCGGATATTTTCACCTGCGAGGGCCTTGCGCTGGACCCCGCGGCGCGGTGCGTCCGGCATCTCGAGCGCTTTGCCCTCGCCTGCGTGCAGGCGGGGAAGGAACCGGCGGACGAGCTGCGGACGCTCGACCTTTCGGATAAGATCCTCCTCTGCGAGGATATCTCCTGCGGCGTCGTGCCCATCGACCCGGAGCAGCGCGCGTGGCGCGAGGCCGTCGGCCGCATGAACGCCATGCTCGCCGCGCGGGCGGAGCGGGTCACGCGGATCTTCTGCGGCCTGCCCATGGAGCTGAAGGGATGAGGCGCCTCACGCTCATCCGCCACGGGCTGACCGAGGGAAACGTGCGGCGGTGGTACTACGGCGCGCTGGACCTGCCTCTGTGCGAGGCCGGGGCCGACGCGCTCCGCGAAGCTGCGGCGGCCGGGCTCTATCCGCCCATCGGGCAGGCGAAGATCCTCACGAGTGGCCTTCTGCGGACGGAGCAGACGCTGCGGCTCCTCTACGGCGACGTGCCGCACGAGGTATGGCCGGAGCTGCGCGAGATCAGCTTCGGCATTTTCGAGGGCAAGTCCTATGACGAGCTGAACGGCCGGGCGGATTACGCGGCCTGGCTGGCGGGCGACTGGTTCGGCAACGTGCCGCCGGGCGGCGAGTCCTTTGCGCAGGCGCAGGCGCGGATCCTCGCGGGGCTGGCGCGGATGCAGGCGCAGGGGGAGGATATTCTTGCCGTTGTGCACGGCGGGACGGTTTTGACGATCATGCAGGCGCTGTTTCCGGAGGAAGAGAAAAACGGCTACGAATGGCAGCCCCGCCCCGGCGGCGGCTACCGCCTCGACCTCGAAGCCCACACCTGGACCC
>ERZ772860.2277-NODE-2277-length-11292-cov-4.380885_pt1 | contig 11292 bp, 10 predicted proteins | sample MGYA00511342_ERZ772860 | MGnify/ENA primary metagenome ERZ772860 (study PRJEB29015, sample SAMEA2737665) | human gut metagenome | biome: human gut; feature: human-associated habitat; material: faeces | place: China | collected 2012 ... | reverse complement strand
GGTGAGGGGATCAAGGCGCACGATAAAACGGCTTATCCCCCAAAATCGTCGCCCGCTGCATAATCCGGCGCTGCGGCAGATAGTCCGCATTGGCATAGTGCTGCGTTACGCGGTTATCCCAGATCGCCAGGTCGTTCTCCTGCCAGCGCCAGCGGACCTGAAACTCCGGCCTGGTGATATGCGCGAACAGGAATCCCAGCAGCGCCTCGCTCTCTTTCTCGGACACGTCCACGATGCGCGTCGTGAACCCTTCATTCACGAACAGCGCCTGCTTGCCCGTGACAGGATGGGTCCGCACCACCGGGTGCAGCAGCGGAGGATGCTTCGCAACCGCCTCCTGCCAGCGCTGATGTTCCTCTTCCGTTTTACGGTACTTGTACTCTTGGAACGACTTTTTGAAGTCGTGCTCCGCCCGCAGCCCGCTCAGCAGCGTCCGGAACGGCGCGGAGAGCGCCTCATACGCCGCAATCCCGCTGGTCCACAGCGTATCGCCGCCGGTTTCCGGCAGCAGCTTCGCCGCCAGAATCGCCCCGGCGGGCGGCGTCTCGATAAAGGTCACGTCGGTGTGCCAGTTGTCGTTGTCCGGCGGGTTATCGTTGTGGGTGTCCAGAACGATAATCTCCTCCACGCCTTCCGCATGCGGATAGACGGGGTGGATATGCAGATCGCCAAAGCGCAGGGCCAGCGCGCGCTGCTGCTGCGGGGTGATCGCCTGTTCGCGCAGGAAAACGACCTGATGACGCAGCACCGCGTGGTACAGCTGCTCGAACTGGTTATCGCTCAGCGGACGGGTCACATCCAGGCCCGACACCTGCGCGCCAATGTACGGCCCCAGCGGGGTAATGCTCAGACGTTCACTCATTGTACTTCTCCATGCCAGGGCGTCAGGCGGCGCTGTAACGCGCGTAGCCCCAGTTCTAATCCGAAGGCGATCGCGGCGATCACCGCGATCCCTGCCAGCACCACGTCAGTCGCCAGGAACTCTCCCGCCGACTGCACCATAAACCCAAGGCCGCGCGTGGCCGCAATCAGCTCTGCCGCCACCAGCGTGGACCAGCCCACGCCGAGGCCGATGCGCAGCCCGGTTAAAATTTCCGGCAGCGCGCCCGGTAAAATCACGAACAGCAGCACCTGCGTGCGGTTGGCTCCCAGCGACTGCGCCGCGCGGATCCGCACCTGCTGGGCGCTCTTCACGCCTTCCAGCGTTGACATTGCAACCGGCGCAAAGATCGCCAGATAGATGAGTAAAACTTTGGGCGTTTCACCTATGCCGAACCAGATAACCACCAGCGGCAGCCAGGCCAGCGGCGGCACCGGACGGTAAAGCTCAATCAGCGGGTCGAGTATGCCGCGCACCGTCGAGTTGAGCCCCATGGCGATCCCCACCGGTACGCCAATAAGCACTGCCGCCAACAGGGCGATAACGATCCGCGTCAGGCTCGCCGCCAGGTGCTGCCAGAGCGTCGCATCCATAAAGCCCTGCGGCCCGGCGATGGTAATGAGTTTGGCCAGCACCTGGCCCGGCGGCGGCAGAAACAGCGGGCTGACCCACTGCTGGGCAGCAACCGCCCACCACACCGCCAGCAGCAACAGCAGCGTACCGACGCTCAACGTGATTTGGCGCGAGAAAGGCCAGCGCAGCGCCAGACGCGTGCGGCGCGTTTTTTCACTGAAGACGATGCTCATGAGAAAGCCTCCCGTTGTTCAAACACGCGGCTTAAGACGTATTCACGCTGTTCGATAAACAGCGGATCGGATTTGATGCTGCGCACGGGTTCTCCCGCGATGAAGCGGCGGGCGAAATCCAGCGGCAAGCGCTCCAGCACGCGGCCCGGCCCCGGCGAGAGCAGCACCAGCTCCGTCGCCATAAACACCGCCTCTTCGATATCGTGGGTAATCAACAGCACCTGCTTGCCCGTCTCGTGCCACAGGCGCAGCAGCAGGGTTTGCATCTGGTCGCGGGTGAAGGCATCCAGCGCCCCGAACGGCTCGTCCAGCAGCAACAGCTGCGGATTCGCGGCCAGCGCGCGGGCAATACCCACGCGCTGCCGCTGGCCGCCGGAAAGCTGCCAGATAAAGCGTTTTTCCGCCCCTTCCAGCCCCACTTTTTTCAGCATCGTCCGTGCCGTTTCCAGCCGCTGTTCGCGATTGACGCCCGCAAGCTGTAGCCCAAACGCCACGTTTTCCTGCACGTTGCGCCAGGGAAGCAATCCTTCGTTCTGGAAGACCACGCCGCGCTCGGCGCCCGGGCCTTCCACCTTTTTGCCTTCCAGTTGGATGGTGCCATGCTGATAAGGGACAAACCCGGCGATCAGATTCAGCAGCGTGGTTTTTCCGCACCCGGACGGGCCCAGCACCACCAGCAGCTCACCGCTGTCCAGCGTCAGGTTGATGTCCTCCAGCGCGGGCTTACCGCCGTAATCGGCGTACAGGTTCGTAATATTCAGCATGGCGGACTCCTTATTTCACAAAACGATCGGTCACGTACTGGCTGTAATCCGTCGCCACCGCTGGCACTTTGCCCTGCTCTTTCAGGAAGGTGGCGGTATCAACAATCGCTTTGTTTACCGGCCCGGTAAGCTGCTGCACCTGCTGCGCGGGGGTCAGATAGGTATTGCCTTTCACCAGCCCCGGCACGTCCGCTTCCGGCACGCCGCTCAGGCGGGAGAGTTTTTCCAGGTTGGCGGGCTGCTTCAGCCATTCATCCGGGTTAGAGATGTACGGCTGCTGGGCATCAATCGCGCTTTTGGCGAAGGCTTTCACCACCTCAGGATGTTTCTCGGCGAAGTCTTTGCGCACGACCCACACGTCGAGGGTTGGCGCGCCCCACTGGCCCACTTTTTCTGAGTCGGTCAGCACGGTGCCGTCTTTTTCCAGTTCGTTCACTGCCGGTGCCCAGACGTAAGCCCCGTCAATATCCCCGCGCTGCCAGGCTGCGATAATCGCCGGCGGCTGCAGGTTGATGATTTGTACCTGACCCGGCTTGATGCCCCAGTGTTTGAGCGCCGCCAGCAGGCTGTAGTGGGTTGTGGAGATAAACGGCACGGCGATGCGTTTGCCGATCAGATCTTCCGGTTTAGTGATGTTTTTCTTCACTACCAGCGCTTCTGAGTTACCGAGCTGCGAGGCGAGCAGGAAAACCTCGATCGGCACCTGCTGGCTGGCCGCCACCGCCAGCGGGCTGGATCCGATATTGCCGATCTGCACGTCGCCGGAGGCTAACGCACGCACCACGGATGCGCCGCTGTCGAACTTGCGCCAGTCGACTTTCGCGCCGCTCTCTTTCGCAAAGGTGTTGTCCGCCTGCGCGACTTTCGCCGGTTCCGCAGAGGTTTGATACGCGACGGTGACGTCCACCGCCTGCGCCTGAAATGCCCACAGCGCCAGTGCGCCGAGAAGTGTGATTCGCGATGAAATTGCCATAGTGCCTGCTCCCCTTGTTGTTATGAGGGCAGTATTTCCGGCGCGGGAATTTTGATAAAGGAATAAAAATGAATCGCTCATAACGATTCGTTTTTAGATAAAAAGCGGGAAAGGATAGCGAATTTTGTGCGGTTCGTTTTTTCCCTCTCCCCGTGGGCGGAGGGTTACCCAGTAATTTTTTCACCTGAAGTGATGCATGTGGTTTCAGGAAAGTGAATGGCTTACAGCGATGCCCTGGTCCGGCTGTAAATCGCCGAAGCGTTTCCGTAAGGCCGGGGCGAGGCGCAGGGATGCGCCGAGAGGGCGTGGCCTGCATGGATGCAGGCTCATGCCCGACCCGATAGCCTGAAGGAATAAGCTGAGGGCACCGCGAAGCGGCGATTTACCGCCGGGAGCCCGGGTCGCCAGGGTGGTGGCGACTGAGCCACCCTGGCACGTTCACAGGCAATGTCGTTACAAAGTAGCAAGGAACATGAAGTGAACGGAATGACCACCACAGCCGTATGTTCCCCCTCACCCCAGCCCTCTCCCTTGAGGGAGAGGGAGCCGTCCGTGGAGGTATTATTATGTGGGGGTCCCTCAGCCCCGTTGGAGAGGGTCAGGGTGAGGGCATCAGGCGCACGAAACCTTAGATATAGGCCGGGTAAGGCGTAGCCGCCACCCGGCAAAGCACTCAGCGCTGCGCGTTCAGCTCAGCAATATCTTTCGGCGTGGTGCGACAGCATCCACCGATTAATTTGGCCCCAGCCTCCAGCCACTGCGGTAGATACCCCGCCAGCGTCTCGCACGCTCCGCCGTGGTGGTGCCAGGTTTTGGTGACCGCATCATAATGCTCGCCCGAGTTCGGATAGACCACCAGCGGCAGCGACGTCAGGCTTTGCAGATGCTTCAGCGCCGCCGTAGTGTTTTCCAGTGCGATGCAGTTAATGCCCAGCGCGACAATCTGCGGAGAGTTTGCCAGCGCGCTGACCACCTCACGCAGAGGCGTACCGTCGCTCAGGTGTTCGCTGTCCCGCAGGGTAAAGGAGAACCACGCCCGGGCGCGGGGGTACTCGGCCAGAAGCGCCGCCAGCGCCTTAATCTCGGTAAACGAGGGCAGCGTTTCGCAGGCCAGCAGGTCAGCGCCCGCATCCAGCAGCGCTTCCACGCGCGGGCGATGGAAGGCCGTAAACTCCCCGGCGCTACGCACGTAGTCGCCGCGATACTCTGAGCCATCCGCCAGATAGGCGCCGTACGGCCCAACGGATCCCGCCACCAGCAGCGTGCCGGCATGCGGATTTTCAGCCAGATACGCTTCGCGCGCCTTGCGCGCCAGCTCCACGCTTTTACCGATTAGCGCGCGGGACTGCGCTTCGTCCAGACCGCGCGCCGCAAATCCCGCAGGCGTGGCCTGATAGCTGGCGGTGATCGCCACCTGCGCGCCCGCGCGGTAGTAATCGAGATGCACTTCGCGGATGAGTTCCGGGTTTTCCACCAGCACTTTGGCTGACCAGAGGCTGTCTGCCAGGTTACAGCCGCGCGCTTCCAGCTCCGTCGCCATCGCGCCATCCAGCACCACAAACGGCTGTTTTTCAAGGATGGCGGTAAGCGGGTTATTCTGCGACATGTTCAGGCTCCTGCGATGTCATATTTCGGGTCAGGTAGTACGCACCATAACACAGGGCGACAAACGGAAGCCCGCAATAAAGGGCAATGCGCTGGCTCGGGTCAAACCACAGGCCGACACAGGCCACCACGCAGAGGATAAAACCAAGCACCGGCACCAGCGGATACCACGGCGCGCGGTACTGCAGCGCAGAGAGCGGCTGCCCGGACTGCAGATGACGGCGGCGGAAAACGAAGTGCGACGCGCAGATGCTGATCCACACCGCCACCACCGCAAAGCCAGAAATCGCCGAGAGCGCGACAAACACCGTGTCCGGGGCCACGACGCTTGAGAACAGCGCCAGCACGCCGCCGAGCATAGAGACCGAGAGCGCCGTCAGCGGCACGCCGTTTTTGTTCACGCGGGCAAAGCAGCGCGGCAGCGTTTTCTCATTCGATAGCGACCACAGCATGCGCCCGGAAGCGTACAGGCCCGAGTTCGCCGCCGAGAGGATCGCCGTCAGGATCACAAAGTTAAAAATATCCGCCGCGTAAGGAATACCGACCTTTTCAAACACCAGCACGAACGGGCTCTTTTCCACGCCCGCCTGCTGCATCGGGATCAGCGCCGCCAGCACAAACACGGTGCCGATAAAGAAGATAATCAGGCGCGCAATGGTGGTGCGGATCGCAACCGGAATCACCTTGTGCGGATTTTCCGTTTCCCCCGCCGCGATGCCGATGAGCTCCGTCCCGGAGAAGGCAAAGTTCACCGCCACCATGGTCATCAGGATCGGCAGGCCGCCGTGCGGGAACCAGCCCTCGGCGGTGATGTTGCTTAAGCCCGGCGCGGGTGAACCGTCCTGCATAGGGATAAAGCCAAAGACCGCCGCGCCGCCAAGAATAATAAAGGCGATAATGGTGATGACTTTGACCAGAGAGAACCAGAATTCGCCTTCCGCAAAGAAGCGCGTAGAGATGACGTTCAGGCCAAAAATCACCACGCAGAAGACCACGCACCAGGCCCAGACCGGCACCTGGGGGAACCAGTACTGCATGCAGAACCCGGCGGCGGTAAAGCTGGAGCCGAGCGCCACCGTCCAGGTGAGCCAGTAGAGCCACGCCACGGTGTAGCCCGTCGCCGGGCCAAGATAGCGGGCGGCATAGACGTGGAACGCGCCGGTTTCCGGCATCGCCACGGAAAGCTCGCCCAGACACTGCATCACCAGCCAGACCACCAGCGCGCCTATCAGGTACGCCAGCAGCGTGCCCGCCGCCCCGGTGGTTGAAATGATGTATCCGGTATTGAAGAATAACCCTGTCCCAATCACGCCACCCAGCGAGAGCATAATCAGGTGGCGTGTTTTCATGGTGCGCTTAAGCTGCCCATTTTCTTGTTGTGTTTGCATATTACCTTCTATACGTATGGACATCTAAACATCCAAAGAAGGTGTGTTATACCGCGATTGTTAATAAAAAGCTAGATGACCAGACGCAAACGGGCACGCCTCGCGCTGAGTCTGGGGTGGGTCGTGAGGATCACATAGAGAATCGGACGCCAGGCCATAAGCACCTCCGCAAGCAGATACTTACAGCATGGTGCGGGAAAAGGCGATCTTCGGTCAGTCGAAAGTGGTATCCGCGAAGAGCGGATTCATACCGCAACACTGCCCGCAGGACGGTTAAGGCGCAGCCGCTACCCGGCGCAAGGTTGGTAATTCTCACAATCAGTTCTATAGTCGACACAGTTTCTTAGTAACCAGGACTGACTGATGCGCTTTAACGGACTGACCAAAGGTTTCTTTATCTTTATTCTTGCCCTTGTGACCTGGGCCTTCTTCGACGTGCTGTCGCCCTACTTCTCCGCAATACTGTGGGCCGCCATTCTGACCGTCATCTTCAACCCGGTAAAAAACAGGCTGCGCACCGCGCTGGGGGATCGCAACGGGCTTGCCTCGCTGTTGACCATCGGTATTATCTGCCTGATCGTCTTTATCCCGCTGATGGTGATCCTCTCCTCGCTCGCCATTGAGCTGAACGTGGTTTATACGAAGCTTCAGGAGAACAACACCCAGTTCCCGGAAGTGGTGGCAAGCATCTTCAACCATCTGCCTGACTGGGCCAGCGGCTTCCTGGCGGATCACAACCTGACCAACGCCGCGCAGATCCAGAAAAAACTCTCTGATGTCGCCCTGCAGGGCGGGCAGTATCTCGCCGGCAGCGCGTTTCTGATTGGCAAGGGCACGTTTGGCTTTGCGATAAGCTTCGGCATCATGCTTTATCTGCTGTTCTTCCTGCTGAAAGACGGCCCGTATCTGGTGCGCCAGATCCTCGACTCCCTGCCGCTGTCTGATTTCGCCAAGCAACACCTGTTCGCCAAATTCGTCGGCGTGTCGCGCGCCACGGTAAAAGGTACGGCGGCGGTGGCGGTGGGTCAGGGCATCCTCGGCGGGATTGCGTTTGCGATTGCCGGTATTGACGGCAGCGTGCTCTGGGGCGCGCTGATGGCCTTCCTCTCGCTGGTGCCCGCCATCGGCTCGGCGATTGTCTGGGTGCCCGCCGCCATCTTCCTGTTCGCCACCCATCAGCTTTGGCAAGGGCTGTTTATTGTCGGCTTCTTCGTGATTATCGTCGGGCTGGTGGACAATATCCTGCGCCCGCTGCTGGTCGGGAAAGACACCAAAATGCCGGACTACCTGATACTGATCTCCACCCTCGGCGGCATGGAGCTGTACGGCATTAACGGCTTTGTGATTGGGCCGCTCATTGCCGCGCTGTTTATCGCCTGCTGGAACCTCTTCTCAGGGCGCGATCACGAAGGTAACGCCGAAGAGCTGGACCCCGACTTCATCGAAGAAGGAAAAAATCCTCCAGAATTGTGAGGATGTGACGATATAGACCACACCAGGCGGCGATGTGCCGCCTTTTTTTTCGCCTTAAATCAGACGTTTTCTATAATTTGAAGAACGCCATCCTACTCATGTCGTAAAAGGATCATCAGGTGCGAATCGCAACGATAACAAACTGGGCCTATGGGGCCACGGTCTGCCTGACCATCGCCTCCGGCATCATAATGCTGATGGCGTCCAGTGCTGATACCCTCGAGCGTCAGGCCGTTGAACAACGGCAGAAATTTGATCAGCTCACGGAAGATATCGAAACCGATATCTGGGCCCAGTCTGATTTAGCACGACTGTACGTCATTAAAAAAGATCCTCAGGTTCTCAAGGAATATAACCAGGCGGAAAACAGCCTGAAGAGCATCGAGCTTCGGCTGGAAAAGTTGCAGGATAACGGCGCATCGGATGAAGAACTGGCCCTGCTGCATGAAGGGATAAAGATCGTCGATGAGCTACAGGACGAGCAGCAAACGGCACTAACGAGCGCGACGCAGGGAGAAGACGCGCAGGCCGTTGCGCTGCTCTACGGTGCGCCCTATGAGCAGGAGCTGGAGCGCGCGCAGAGCCAGCTCGATCACTTCCGCCAGATACTCGACAAACGCGTCATCGCCTCCGTTCAGGATGCGACAAAAAAATCGAAAGCGCTGCGTACGGCCTCTGAGCTGATGGTCGGCCTGACCGCCCTGCTGTTCCTGTTTGTTCTCGGCTTTATATTAAAGCGCCGCGTGCTGCGTCCCGTGGTGCGCCTGAGCGACGTGGTGCACCGTCTGGCGTCCCAGGATTACGCGGTTGAAACGCCCAATTTCAACCAGATTGATGAGATTGGCGATATGGCCCAGGCCATCCGCATCTTCCGCGAAAACGGCCTGGCGCGACAGCGTCTGGAAAGAGAACGCGATGCCGACTGGGCCATCCGCGAACTGCTGGCGCGCATGACCCAGCGGCTGCAGGGGTGTGAGAACTTTAACGATGTGATTAACGTGGCGGAGCTGTTTGCGCCTAATATCGCACCGGGGATCGCGGGCCGACTTTACGTCCTTGACCGGGAGCCGTGGCAGATGCGCTGCGTCGCGCAATGGCTTTCACCGGTTGGGGAAGAGACGAGCTTCCACCCTGACGAGTGCTGGGCCGTGCGTCGCGGGCAGAGCCACCCGCCGGTAAACGGTGAGCCGGATATCGCCTGCTATCATCTTCCGGCCCCCCAGGCGGATAGTTCGCTGTGCGTGCCGCTTATCGCCCAGGGCGAGGCCATTGGCCTGCTCTCCTTCCAGAATATTACGGCGGACAACGCCCCATCCCGCGCCTATCTGGAACTGATGGCCGAAGCGCTCGGTCTGGCGCTGGCCAACCAGCGTCTGCGCGACGCGTTGCTGGAAAAAGCCTTGTTCGACCCGCTCACCGGCCTGCGTAATCGTCATCATCTGGAAGATACCCTGCAAACCCAAACGGCACAGGCGTTGCGCACCGGCGAGCCGTTAAGCTGCATGATGATCGACATCGATCACTTCAAGAGCATCAACGACCGATTCGGCCATGAAGCGGGCGATCAGGTGATTAAAAGCGTGGCGTCAATTGTCCAGCGGGCTGCCCATGACAACGGACTCGCATTCCGCTACGGGGGCGAGGAGTTTCTGGTGCTGCTTCCCGGTGCCGATGAACCAGAGGCGCACGCCTGCGTGCAGACGATTTACACCGGCGTACATGAGCTGTCGATTCGCTACGGGCTGACCGAGATTGGGCCGGTGGACGTGTCGATTGGCATTGCCAGCTACCCGCAACATGCCCAGACTGACAACCTGCTGCGCGCCGCGGATGTGGCCTTGTACCGGGCGAAAGAGCTGGGCCGCGCGCGGATTGTGAGCTTTGGGATGCTGGAGGCGGGTTAGCGGATTATCGCTTTATTCGCGCGTTACCTCAGTAATCAACATCGACAATCCATTCATGTAGTGACTTTTTTTAGCCAGCTCGCGGTATTTGGTTGGGGAGAGCCCATATTGATTCGAGAACGCTCTGCTGAACGTTGACGGCTCCTCGTACCCTAACATCGTGAATATATCTGAAACAGAGAGCTGCGTATGTCTGAGCATATGCGCGGCTTTTTCGAGTTTCCGGCTTCGGATATAGAGACCTATACTTATGCCACACTCCTGGCGAAAGTTACGCTGAATGTAAGCCAATGAATAACCGGATTTCCGCGCCACATCTAAAACGGTAATGGGCCGGTATAAATTCGAGTCAATCCAGTGAGTAAGAGACTTAATTACAGCTTCACGATCTTTTAAGAGAGTAAACTTTATACACATAAGTATCCACGAAATTTTATTTACAAGAAGGCCGTTGGCAAAGTCATCCAATGACAATTGAAAATAAATATTCCTAAAAGAAAAATCACCCTAATAATAGGGTGAAAGAACGCTTACTGTATTTTAGAAAGATGTCTTTGCTACATCCTCAATTTTTTCAGGACCATACAGTTTCATAAACGCATTAACGGAGGCCTGCGCTTTCATGACGATTTCACTTTCGTCAGGCTGATCCTTTCTTGCTTTTAAAAGCAAGGGTTCCAGTATGTCGGCCTGGAGAAGAGAACGAAAATACTCAGCCGCCAACACAGGATCATCTTTTCTTAAAATATTTTGATTCATTAAATCGGTAAAAAGCGCCGAAACATTTGAACGCAGTTTTTGCATTCGCGCATAATATAATTCTCCGATACCCGATCTTCCGGCCTCGGAAATCATTAATCTTTGCAAATCCACAATATCCGGAGAGCAAATATAGCGTAAAAAGGCAACGGCAAATTGCTCGATGACCAGCTGTGGTGATTTTCTGAAAAGGCGCACCTGCCCCGCAGTTTCAATAGTCATGCTTTTTATATACTGTTCAGTTTCTGAAGACATGCATTCTACAAATAGCTCTTCTTTCGAAGAAAAGTGACTGTAAATTGTCGATTTTGAGCCACCAACAATCGCGTTAATTTCTGAGATAGACGTGGCATCAAATCCCTTTTGTCGAAACAGTCCGGATGCGACCTCCAGGATCTGTTGCCGTTTAAGCGCTCTTTTATCCATATGTTTCCTCGTTAGTTTAGGTGTCTGGCCGGGGCCAACACTTTTTGTTCTCAGATTTCGGAATCACGTCAGATAGTAGGGTTCGTAATCGTACTGACGAGTACATTTTCATTTGACGGCGCTCAGAAGTCAAGATATAAAACGTACCGTACTGTACGGTACTGTATTTGGACTACTCTATGAACAGCATGATGAGCGTACTGATGAAAGGTTTTCAGGAGACACTTCCGAGGTGTCGCATTTCCGGTTTAACCCGGTCGGTAATGACTCCAACTTATTGATAGTGTTTTATGTTCAGATAATGCCCGATGACT
>ERZ772860.2273-NODE-2273-length-11301-cov-8.478392_pt1 | contig 11301 bp, 10 predicted proteins | sample MGYA00511342_ERZ772860 | MGnify/ENA primary metagenome ERZ772860 (study PRJEB29015, sample SAMEA2737665) | human gut metagenome | biome: human gut; feature: human-associated habitat; material: faeces | place: China | collected 2012 ... | reverse complement strand
CTTTAGGGCGGAGCCCTGAATGACTTTTGCCTACTTTTCTTCATAGAAAAGTAGGCCCCCGCCGGCGAGCCGTACAGGCTGTTACCCTGTGGTGACAATGCGACGCCGAAGGCGACTACAAGCTGGATCTAAATATCTTTTGTTGCTTTTCCTGGGAGAAAAGCAGGCCCGCGGCAGTGTTTACAATTTGCGCCTTGCATGACGGGGGAATCTTTGCTACAATAAGCGGCATACACGGCATAACCGAGAAGGAAAATTCCCATATTATCCCGTGAGAGCGTATTTTTTCCAAAGGAGAACCCAAATGTTTTTACGATATATCTTGTGCGCGGCGGCGGCCTACCTGCTGGGGAGCATCAGCACCGGTGTGTTGCTGAGCCGCCGGCTGTTCCATGACGATGTGCGGAAGCACGGCAGCGGCGGCACCGGCGCAACCAATATGCTGCGCACCTACCGCCTAAAGGCGGCGCTTTTGACCTTTGCCGGGGACGCGGCAAAGGCGGCGCTGGCGGTTCTGCTGGGGCGGTACCTGGCGGGCCTTGAGGGCGGATGCGTGGCCGCGGTTTTTGCGATAGTGGGGCATATGTGGCCGCTGTATTTTGGCTTTCGGGGCGGCAAGGGCATTGCCTGCACGGTGGGGGCCATCGCGGTGCTGTATCCCATCCTGCTGGTGCCGCTGGTAATCCTGTGGGGGGTGCCGGTGCTGTGCAGCCGATGCATTTCGCTTGGTTCCATAATAGCTGCGCTGGGGCTGACCCCGGCGGTAGCGCTGTGGTGCCATGGGCAGGCGGTGGAACCGGTATTTCCCATAGGGGGCGCCGCGGTGATGACGCTGCTGATCCTGTGGGCGCACCGGGAGAACATGGTGCGGCTGGCCCGCGGGGAAGAGAACAAAATTTAAGGGGCTTGGGAAATTCGCGGGGGGCTAAGGCAGGGGGCGCAGCCCCGGCGGCGAAGCCGCCGAACCGGCGCGGCGCGCCGGTAAGCCCCAGCTGCAGGCTGGGGCGGGCTGCGCCCTGCCCCCTGCACCGACATAAAACAGCAAACAGACCCGCCGGGGAGCCGGCAAGGAGGCAAAATGAAGATCGCTGTACTGGGCAGCGGCGCGTGGGGCACCGCGCTGGCCATGCTGCTGCAAAAGAACGGACACGAGGTAAGCCTGTGGTCCTACTGCGAGGAGGAAAGCCACACCCTGCGGGAGCGGGGTGAAAACAGAATGCTGCCGGGGGTCCCTCTGCCGAAGGAACTGACGCTGACCCACCGGGAGGATGTCGTGGCGGGGTGTGAGCTGGCGGTCTTTGCGCCGCCCAGCTACGCCATGCGGCAGACAGCCCAAAGGGTGAAGCCCTATTTAACGCCGGGAACAGTGCTGGTGACGGTGGCCAAGGGTGTGGAGCCGCGAAGCGGCCTGCGGATGTCTGAGATCCTGGCGGAGGAGCTGCCGGGGTATGCGGTAGCGGCGCTTTCGGGACCTTCCCATGCGGAGGAGGTAGCGCGGGAGATGCCCACCGGCTGCGTGGCGGCCTGCCCGGAGAGGAAAACCGCCGAATGGGTTCAGGGCATTTTTATGAACCCGAGCTTTCGTGTTTACAGCAGCACCGATATTACCGGGGTGGAGCTGTGCGGCGCGGCCAAAAATATCATAGCGCTGGCGGCCGGCATGGCCGAGGGCATGGGCTGCGGCGATAACGCCAAGGCCCTGATGATGAGCCGGGCGCTGGTGGAGCTTTCCGCGCTGATAAAGGCGGCGGGCGGGCAGGAGAACACCTGCTTTGGGCTGGCCGGCATGGGGGATATGATCGTGACCTGTACCTCGCCCCATTCCCGCAACCACATGGCCGGCGTTGCCATCGGGCGGGGCGAACATGTGGCCGGCGACCTGGGCGAACGCCACGCGGTGGTGGAGGGCTACTACGCCGCCCAAAGCGTAACGGCGCTGGCCCAAAAGCTGGGGGTCCATATGCCCATCTGCCGGTGCGTCCATGCCATTCTGTTTGAGGGGAAAAACCCCTCCGCCGCACTGACCGAGCTGATGCTGCGGGATAAGCGGAGCGAATTTTAAGAAAAAAGGCCCGAAAGAAAAACAGTGGTTTTTCTTTCGGGCCTTTTTGGTATCGGCGGAAGAGAGATCCGGGAAAAGTTACAGCAGAATGAGGATGAGCGCGCAGCCGATCCAAGTGACCAGGCCGAACAAAAACAGCAGCCAAAAGATCCAGCGGTTATCGGGGCAGCGCAGCACATAGCTCCGCTGCGGCTTTTGCGGGTCGAACCAGACGGGAAGCGGGCTGCCAAGGGGATATTGCTCCGCCAGAGGATTGGCGCTGACGCCGATGATGCTGTTGCGGCTGCGCTCGATATACAGAACCTCATTTTTCTCATAGCAGCGGAACGCGTTTTGGGCAAAAGGGGTGCTGACCGTACGGCTTACATACCCCCGGTAGCGGGGCCCGGTCACCCGGTATTCCCGCCCCTCTGCCGTATAGCGCACCACCGGCAGATGCACCGCACTATTCTCCCCGCCGTAGCAGACGGCGCTGTATCCCGTTACCGTCCCGTTGGTACGGCAGGTGCAGCGCTGCTCCATCACTAAATACCGATAACCGACGGTAAAGGCCAGCAGGAGCAGAACGCCCCCGCCCACGCCCAAAAATAGCCCGAACACCAGCTTGATGATCTCCGTCTCCGTCATTCTCTCGTCCCCTTTCTCCGCAGTGCCTTCTCCACAAAGATAGCGAACCTCTGTGAAAAAGTCAAGCCCGGAAAAAATCCCCGCCGTACAGCGGGGATTTTGGTTTATTCTTGCGGCAGGTCGACCTTGATGGCCAGCTCGGCCAGGGATTTGTCCTCGACCTCGGCAGGGCAGCCGCTCATCAGCTCGCTGGCATTCTGCACCTTGGGGAAGGCGATGACATCCTTGATGGATTCCTTGCCCAGCAGCAGCATGATGAGACGATCCAGGCCGAATGCCATGCCGCCATGGGGCGGGGCGCCGTACCGGAACGCCTCCAGCAGGAAGCCGAAGCGCTCCTCGGCGCTTTCCGGGGTGAAGCCCAGAGCCACCAGCATACGCTCCTGCAGCTCCATAGTATTGATACGGATGGAGCCGCCGCCGACCTCGCAGCCATTCATGACCATATCGTAGGCGCGGGCGCGGCAGTGACCGGGGTCGCTCTCGATCCTATCGAGATCCTCCAGCATGGGGCAGGTGAAGGGGTGGTGCTTGGCCATGTAGCGGCCCTCCTCCTCGCTGTACTCAAACAGCGGGAATTCGGTGACCCACAAAAGGTCGAAGGTGCCGGGCTCGATAAGACCGAGCTTCTGGGCGAGGTGATTACGCAGCTGGCCCAGCGCATCATAGACGACCTCATTCTTGGCGTCGGCCACGATGAGCAGCAGGTCGCCCTCTTCGGCATCCAGTGCCTGGTGAATTCCCGCGATCTCCTCCTCGGTGAGGAATTTCTCAAAGCTGGAGGTGCGGCCCTCGTGGGTCCAGCGGGTGTAGGCCAGGCCCTTGGCACGGTAGGTCTTTACAAAATCGGTCAGCTTATCGATCTCCTTGCGGGAGAGCTTTTCGGCAGCGCCCTTGGCATTGATGCCGCGGACCGAGCCGCCGCCGGCAATGGCGCCGGCGAAAACGGAAAATTCGGTGTTCTTCAGGATCTCGGAAAGATCGTGCAGCTTGAGGTCGAAGCGGGTATCGGGCTTATCGATGCCGTAGTTATCCATGGCGTCCTGGTACTTGATGCGGCGGAAGGGTGTTTCGAGGTCCTTCCCCAGTACTTCCTTGAAGATGCGCTTCATGAAGCCCTCGTTCATGGCCATGATGTCCTCCTCATCAATGAAGGACATCTCCACATCAATCTGGGTAAATTCCGGCTGACGGTCGGCGCGCAGGTCCTCATCGCGGAAGCAGCGGGCGATCTGCATATAGCGGTCGAAGCCGGAGCACATCAAAATCTGCTTATACAGCTGGGGGGACTGGGGCAGCGCATAGAATTTACCCTGCTGCACACGGCTGGGCACCAGGTAGTCGCGGGCGCCCTCCGGGGTGGACTTGATGAGGATGGGGGTCTCGATCTCGTAGAAGCCGTTGGTATCGTAGTAATCGCGGGCGATCTTAACGATGCGGTGGCGCATGGCAATGGCGTTCTGCATTTCGGGGCGGCGCAGATCGAGGTAGCGGTACTTGAGGCGCAGGTCTTCCTTGACGCCGCGGCTGTCATCGCTGATGGCGAAAGGCGGGGTATTGCTTTCGGCCAGCACGCGCAGCTCGGTGACATAGACCTCCACCTCGCCGGTGGGGATCTCGTGATTGACGGATTCCCGCTGACGGAGGACACCGCGGGCCATCAGCACATATTCGGCGCGGACCTTCTGGGCCTTGGCCAGCAGGGCGGGATCGGTTTTATCATCGAAGGCCAGCTGGACGATGCCGGTGCGGTCGCGCAGATCGATAAAGACGAGGGTGCCCATATCGCGGGTTTTCTGTGCCCAGCCGCATACCACCACTTCCCGGCCGATCATCTCCGGGGTGACGGTGCCGCAGTAGTGGGTGCGTTTGAGACCTTTCATGGTATCTGCCATAAATTTTGCACTCCTTTTGTTTTGGGGAATAGCGCTTTTTCGGGGGGATTCCTCATTTTGCCGAGAAAGCGGAATTTGATTTATTAACAATTTATTATAGCACGAATAGGGACGGTGTCAAAGGGTTTTGCCGCAGGTTTTGTAAAAAGAAAAGGCTCCCTTGTGTAAAGGGAGCTGTCAGCCGCTAGGCTGACTGAGGGATTGTTGGACGACAAGATCAATGTAGGCGCAAACACCCTCAAAATTCTGCGCAACCTCATTATTGGGGATACGAATGACTGTCAGCCCATAGCCTTCCAAAAAAGCCGTACGCGCCGCATCTTGTTTGGCGTTCTGTTCTTCATAGTGCTGTGATCCGTCAAGTTCTATGACCAACTGCGCTTTTGCACTGTAAAAATCGGCGATATAGCGCCCAAGAACCTTTTGGCGGGAAAACCGAGCCGGATGCTGACGCAGAAAATCGTACCAAAGATGACGCTCTTCTTTGGTCATGTTCCTACGCAATAATTTTGCCTTGGGGATAAGCGCTTTACTGTGCTTTGGCTGCATGCAATCCCTCCGTCACGGCTACGCCGTGCCACCTCCCTTTACACAAGGGAGGCTTTTTTCGGCACAGGCTTTTGTTTAGCGGGTGATGCCTTCGGCGGCTTCGGCCGCGGCGGCAAACCAGCCGTTCTGCATCTCGGTTTCAAATTCCGGGAGGAAGTGCAGGAGAGAGATGGGTTTAGCGGTACCGGTGGCCATCTGCTTCAGCTGGGCGGAGCCTGCTTCCAGCTCGCTGTCGCCCAGCACCATGCTGTACAGAGCGCCGATTTTATTGGCATACTTCATCTGAGCCTTGACGCTGCGCCCCATCAGGTCGCACTGGACGGCATAGCCCTCCCGCCGCAGCTGGGTGGTCAGCCGGAACGCCTCCTCCGCGGCGGCTTCGCCCATCGAGGCGATGTAAAGATCGCACTGCTGGGACTCAGGGAAATCGCAGCCCTGCTGCTCCATCACCATGAGGAGCCGTTCCAGACCCATGGCAAAGCCGATGCCCTCCACATCCGGGCCGCCCAGCTGACGACTCAAGCCGCCGTAGCGGCCGCCGCCACACAGCGCGGGGAAGCCGGGAATGGAGATCTCAAAGACGGTACGGGTGTAGTAATCCAGCCCGCGAACGATGCCGGCATCGACGGTGAAGGGGATATCGGCATCCTTCAGAAGGGTCTGTACTTTCTCAAAGTGGCTGCGGCAGTCATCGCACAGATAATCCAGCACACGGGGGGCGCCCTTGGCAATCTCGCCGCAGACGGGGGATTTGCAATCCAAAATGCGCATGGGGTTTTTCTCCAGGCGCTCCTTGCAGGTCTCGCACAGATCCTCCCGGCGGCTCTCGAAATAGGCGCGCAGGGCCTTGTGGTACTCGGCGCGGCAGGTGGGGCAGCCGATGGAATTGATGGCGAGGGTGAGGTCCTTGAGGCCAAGGGTCTGCATGCCCTCCCACGCCAGGGAGATCACTTCGGCATCGGTAACGGGCTGGGTGGCGCCGTAGCACTCCACACCGAACTGGTGGAACTGGCGGTAGCGCCCCCGCTGTGCCTTTTCATAGCGGAAGCAGTTGATTACATAGCTGACCTTGAGGGGCAGGGCATCGCCCAGCAGCCCGTTTTCAATGGCCGCCCGGCAGATGCCGGCGGTGCCCTCCGGACGCAGGGTGATGGAGCGGTCGCCCTTATCGGTAAAGGTATACATCTCCTTATTGACAACATCGGTGGTATCGCCTACCCCACGCTGGAACAGCTCGGTGTGCTCGAAGGTGGGGGTACGGATCTCGCCGTAGCCGTACAGTGCGGCGGTGGAGAGCAGGGTACGCTCGACATACTGCCAGCGGGGGGTTTCGGCGGGGAGAAAATCATTGGTGCCGCGGGGGCGGGTGGTGAGGATGGCCATAGGGTGGATCTTCCTTCCTTAGGTAAAGTGGCGGCAATGGCGCCGGTCTGTGGTTTATTTTAGCACAGCTTGCGGCAAAAGGGAAGTCCCAGTTCGGCACGGGCCTTGGGGCGCAGCCCAAACCGCCCTGCGGGCGGTTCCTGCGGACTGCGTCCGCAGCGGCGGCTCCGCCGCCGGGAGCTGCGCCCCGCGGCCCCGCGAAAAGCAAAAGCCCCCATTCCATAGCGGAACGGGGGAGCGAAATGCCGGTTTTTACTTTTTGGGGTTGACGATATCGCGCCAATCCAGGTCGCCGTTTTCCAGCGCGTGGATCATGGCCTCGGCCGAAGCGATATTGGTGGCGTAGGGGATATTGTAGACATCGCACAGGCGCAGCAGGCTGGCCTCATCCGGCTCGGTGGCCTTGGCCCCGATGGGATTGCGGAAATAGAGCAGCAGGTCGATCTCATTGCAGGAGATGCGGGAGGAGATCTGCTGATCGCCGCCCTGGCTGCCGGCCATAAAGCAGGTAATCTTGAGGCCGGTGGCTTCCGAGACCAGCTTGCCGGTGGTGCCGGTTGCACACAGATTGTGGCGGCTAAGGATGCCGCAATAGGCGATGCAGAACTGGACCATCAGTTCCTTTTTGGCGTCATGGGCGATGAGAGCGATATTCATACTTCAAGTGCCTCCTTTGGCAATGTTGAGATCAAGATGTATTTTACGGCCGGTAAACGGCCAGCAGCGGGCGGCTTTCTCCGCACAGGCGGGCGGCAATATTACCGGTGGCGGCGCTGTACGGCAGGTCGGCCCCTTCGGGGATCATCCCCAGCAGCCGCGCGCCGATGGCATCCAGTACAGCATCCAGGTGGGGATAGCCCAGGTCCCTCGGCAGGCGGCGGCCCACCCGGTTAAAGACCGTGCGCAGATTCCGGGCACCCTGCCCGGCCCACCAATCGGCGGTCTTAGCGGCGGCTTCTATGCTCTGCGGGGTCACCTCGGTAAGGAGCACCAGCGTTTCGGCGGCGGGCAGCAGGCCCTTTTGCAGCGCGCCGGCGCCGGGCGGGCAGTACCACAGCAGCGCATCGTACTGCTCGGTGCCGCTCAGCTCCTCCCGCAGCAGCTGCACATCGGCGGCCTGCGGTACCCAATCGATGGCGGACGGCCCCTGTAAAAGGGTCAGCCCGGCAATACGGGTGGGCAGCAGTGCGTTCTCCAGCGCGCACCGCCCCTCCAGCAGGTCAGAAAAATCGAACAGGCCTTCCTCCCGGATCTCCAGCAGGCGGTTCATCCGCCGCAGGCCCGCGGTGGCTTCCACCAGCAGCACTTTTTTGCCCTGCAGGGCCAGTTGCCGGGCCACCGCTGCGGTGACGGCGGCCGTACCGCAGCCGCTGCAGCCGGCTGTCATAACAATACTACGCACAACGGCCGGCCTCCTTTTGGTTTTCCCATGGCGTGCAGAACAAAATAAGCTGCATAACAGCTTTACCACAAATATCTTATCATATCATCCGCTAAAATGCAAAGGGTAGCTGGCCCAGCCGCTAAATTTTGTGCAGGTTCCAGTACAAAGGGCCTTTCCCTTGCATCAGCCTGTCAAATTGCGCCACCTGGCAGCGAGACAGAGACACGCTGCCGCGGGTGCAAAGGAATAAAATTGCGCAAGGGGCGGGGGCCGCAGGCCCGGCGGCAAAGCCGCCGACACGGGCTGCGCCCGTGTGCCCGCCTTCGGCGGGCGGCCTGCGGCCCCCAGCCTGCCCCCGCGCAAACCCCAAAAAGAAGCTCCCCGGCGCGCCTGCTGGGGCCGGGGAACAAAGCCTCACTTATTCAGCCTCACTCTGGCTGGCGCTTTGCCGGGCCAGGTAGTCCGCTTTGTTTTGATGATAAATGCCGTCCTCGCCGAAGAAATACTCCTCCAGCACCGCCTTGGCAACGGGTGCGGCACGGTCGCCCTCGTAGCCCTTTTCGATGATGACCGCCACGGCAATCTGGGGATCATCGGCAGGGGCGTAGCAGATAAAGCAGGAATTAACCAGGCCATCGCCGCGCTGCGGGGAGCCGGTCTTGCCTGCCACCACGATATCCACGCCGTACATGCTCCAGGTTTTGCCCCGGGTGCTGCCCCATGTGCCGTAGCTGGTGCCGCGTCCGTAGCGATCATTGTAGCAGCTGCGGGTCATGCCCTCCTGGATGGCCGCCCAGGTGCTGTCATCAGCCTCTATGGTCTCCACCACGGTGGGCTGCGCCTCGTACAGCACATTTTTCATATTGTAGTCCCATATTTTATCCACCAGGTGTACCTGCATCCGCTGGCCACGGCTGGCCAGGGTGGCGGTGTAGCTGGCCATCTGCAATATGGTGAACTGGTTATCCAGCTGGCCGATGGCGGATTGCAGATCGTAGCTGTCGTACCAGTCCTCGCCGATGGCCGCGCGGGTCTCCGGGGAGGAAAGCTGGCCCGCCAGCTCGGGGATCTCGATGCCGGTGGCATGGCCCAGCCCCAATGAATAGCTGTACTCATTGATGGTCTCGATGCCCATGCGGCGGCCCATATCGTAGAAAAAGATATTGCAGGAAACGCGCAGCGCGTCAATGACATTGATGGGGCCGTGCACACCCTCGCAGACGGGCTGATAATCCCGGTAGTAGGTGTAGCGGCCGGTACACCTAATGCGGTCGGTGGCCGTTACGGTGCCGGTGTCCAGCGCTGCCAGTGATACCGCGGGCTTATAGGTACTGCCCACAGTATACAGGCCCTGTGTCGCCCGGTTCAGCAGTGGGGAAGGGCTCTGCCGGACCATCTCGGAGTAGGTTTGGTAGTATTCATCCAGGCTATAATCCGGATAGCTGGCCATGGCAATGACACCGCCGGTTTTTACATCAATGGCCACCACGGCGCCCGCTTCGGCTTCCTTACCGCGGGTGGCGGGGGCATTGTTATTCAAGTAGCTGATGCGGTCGGCCAGCCCCTTTTGGGCGGCGGCCTGTACCGTCTGGTTCAGGGTCAGCTGTACGGTGTGTCCGGGCACGGCTTCCACCGTTTCTTCCACCCGGATGACATTGCCCTCCTGATCCTGCACCACGGTGCGCAGACCGTTCTGCCCGCGCAGCTCATCCTCCATCACCCGTTCAATGCCGCTTTTGCCCAGCGTATCGCTGATGCGGTAGCCGGAGGGATTGGAGAGGGAATAGGTCTTTTCCGCTTCTTTCAGCTTGTTGTATTCCTCGCTGCTAATGGACCCGGTGACCCCCAGCACATGGGAAGCCAGACTGCCGGTCAGGTAGGTGCGCACCGGGACGGTAACACCATCTACGCCCGGTAGACGGCTGCTGCTTTCTTTAATGGCAGCCAGCAGCGCATCGCTGATATCGGTGGCAAAGGTATAGGGATTGTAGCTGGAAAATTCCGATTGCGTCATGGTATAGCGGATCCCCGCCAGCAGCCGCTGCTCCTCCTGGGTGTAGCGGTACATACGGTACTGCGTCCGCAGGGAGGAAAGGAGCTCCTCATCGGTGGCGTCGGGGGTCTTGCGGAAGTTCCGCAGCCAGTCCAGCGCCTCGGCATCGCTTAGGCCCTCTATCTTGTTGCGGCTGCGCAGCCGGTCCAGCACATCGGTATCGGTGTAGTCATTCAGGTTATAGAGCTCCCGCAGCCAGTACAGGGCATCCTCCGGGGTGGCGGCCTCGCTTAATTGCAGCTTGCTGCGCAGGGCCCGCAGGGCGGCTTCCTCCCCGGTAAAGGTGTAGGGCGTCTCCGTGCTGATGGGCAGCTCATCCCGCCACTCACAGCCGTAATCCCGGCACAAAGCGGTGAGGGTAAGCAGCAGGGGATTGAGCTCCTGCTCGGTAAAGTAGTTACTATCAATGGTGATATTGCAGATAGTGGTATTGCCGGTAAAGGCCTTTCCTGTGGCATCCACGATCTCCCCGCGGGCCGCAGAGGTCTGCTGGGTGATGGAAATGCCCTGGGCCGCCTGGCGGGCGTAGTCCTCGCCATCCCGCAGCTGGGTCAGCATCATCACCACCACAAAAAACAGAAAAACGGCGCCGATGGCAGCGCCCAGGATGATATAGCGTTTTCTCTCGGTGGGGTACATGGTCAGCTCCTTTCTTCCTTGGCTTTGCGAGAGGGTCTGTGCAGCGGGCGGGCCTGTGCACAGGCTCCTCATCTCATCGTTACAATCGGGTATCTGTGCGCTCCTCCGCCATGCGGTGCAGCGCCCGCACCGGGTAATACAGCGGCACCGCCAGCACCGCCGAATAGACGGCATGGGGCAGATCGTACCGCAGCAGCACCGGGGCCGCGCCCGTTACCCCCGCCAGCGGGTACCGGAACAAAAACAGCACCAGTCGACAGAAAAACGCCGCGATCAGCACCGCCGCCATAATAATGGGCAGGCTGGACTGCAAATAATTGCGGATGATCAGCCCGGCGGCCAACCCCAAAATGGTGAGAAACAGCATATAAAAGCCCATGGGCGCCACACTGTACAGGTCACACAGATACCCGCAGAAGATGCAGAACAATACGCCGGGCAGCTCCCGCTCCATGGTGGCCACCAAAATGGCCAAGGCCGCCACCGGCAGCGGCCGCACCCCCGCCGATCTCCAAAAGGCCGGGGATGGACTGCAGCCGGAACAAAGCCACCGCCAGCAGGGCATAGGCGCCGTATTTCAGGATATACCAGCGGTAAAGCTCCATGCGGCGCCTCCTTTGCTAAATCATAAATTTTCCCGTGACCTGGCTTTCGGGGCGCAGCCCACCCCAGCCTGCGGCTGGGGTCCCCGGCGCTCCGCGCCGGGTCG
>ERZ772860.2262-NODE-2262-length-11350-cov-10.629925_pt1 | contig 11350 bp, 10 predicted proteins | sample MGYA00511342_ERZ772860 | MGnify/ENA primary metagenome ERZ772860 (study PRJEB29015, sample SAMEA2737665) | human gut metagenome | biome: human gut; feature: human-associated habitat; material: faeces | place: China | collected 2012 ... | reverse complement strand
ACCTGTTTGTTTTCGCTGTTTTTCATTGATAAAGAATTTCATATCATCACCTATAAATCCCGATTTGTATATCTTGTCGGCCCCATATTATCATATAACAGGATAAGATACAAGAGCAGCCACAGCAGTGCAAACTACTGTGGCTGTTAGTTGTTTTACGGACACCGCCCAATTGGCAGGCTATCTCTTTTTGATAAAAAATCAATAATTCTCCTCGCGCACCTCGAAGTAGCTCCTGGGATGGTTGCATACGGGGCATATCTCGGGAGCGGCCTTGCCCACTACTATGTGGCCGCAGTTACGGCACTCCCACATGCGCTCTCCCGCTTTTTCAAATACAGCGTTCGTTTCGACGTTGTTAAGCAGGGTGCGATAGCGCTCCTCATGGGTCTTCTCTATTCTTCCAACCGCACGGAACTTTTCTGCAAGCTCTTTAAAGCCTTCTTCCTCCGCTTCCTTTGCAAAGGTATCGTACATGTCGGTCCATTCGTAATTTTCGCCCTCTGCAGCCGCCTTAAGATTCTGGGCGGTATTGCCTATACCATCCAGATACTTAAACCACAATTTTGCGTGTTCTTTCTCGTTTTCGGCAGTCTTAAGGAAAATCGCGGCTATCTGTTCATAGCCTTCCTTCTTTGCGACGCTTGCAAAATAGGTGTACTTATTCCTTGCCTGGGATTCGCCCGCAAAGGCGGCCATCAGATTTTTCTCGGTCTTTGTACCCTTAAGCTCCATTTATGTTATCTCCTTTATGCTAATTATTATATTAAGAATGATTCTTAATCTTATTATACTCTTTTTGCCACACCTGTCAATATCTTTTGCATATTTTATTTTTGCCCCTCGTATGTTATTTTATCCCGCGTGGGATCCGTTTATCATTTACCCAAAAGGCAGCATAAAAGCAGACGACAAAAAGAACGCCGACAACGCATAAAAGCATAATGCTGAGACTGGTTTTAGGCGTTTTTCTAATTCCACAATCCACCTCAAATCATTTTGTATGAGAGAGAATTTTTCTACTGTTCTTCTGTTTCCGCCGTCTCCTCAATATAGCCGTCCGGTTGGGGTATCTCGGCAGGTATTTTTGAAGCATCGTCCACAAAGGTTATCCTGCCCTTGCCATTCTCAACGCGAGCTTCCGGCTTGCAGCTGCCGACAGCGTACATATTGGAATGCTGCTCGGTTATGAAAAGTCCAGTTGCTTCGCTGCCGCCGGCGGCATTTATACTCACAGCACCTTCAATTGCGAATTCATAAATTTCAGCGCCGTGATACCTGCCGCGATTTTCTACGGTAAGCGCAGAGCCGTCCGCCATTGAAAGCTGTCCATCGCATTTCAGTGCATTGTAGTTTTCATCGGTATACGCCGCAAGGGACGCGCCCTTTTCCAGAGTTATATCCGACCTGGAGTTGACTCCGCCCAGTACTCCCTCCCCGGATACGCTGGCTCCGGCCTTTATTGTTATATCCTCGGCGTCTATTCCCCGGCCGTTGCTGCCCTTACATACAAGGCTGCTTCCCTCGGATACGATAAGCTCATCGGCGCAGAGTATTCCGTCCGACACGCCTATTATGTTGGCGTTTTCGCCGCCTATCTCAGCTGAACCAAGGCAGCCGATAGCCGTTGATCCGCTGTGTACCGTAATATCGTTGAGCGTGAGCTTGCAGCCCTCGTCAAGGCGTATTATGCAGTCTCCAGTGCCGCTTAGGGTATAACCATTGCCATCTATCGTAATGGAACCCCGCTGTGCAGTAAGCTTGAGCATGGTATCCTCCATGCTGAATGAAGCCGCAAGCACGGCCGTGTCGTTCTCGCCGTATTTGAAGAAGGCCTCAAGATCCGCCGCGGACAATATTGAACTGCCGCTAAGCGGGTCAGTCAGGTCTATCCTTTCATTGTTGGCGGAACAGCCTATGAGCAAAAGTGTCATAGCCGCCAATATGGCTGTTATAATCGTTTTCTTCATCTATCCCGCTCCTTTACATCGGCCGGAAAATGGCCATTATGCGTTCCGCGGCACGCATGCCGTCCACCGCGGCACTTACTATTCCTCCGGCGTAGCCCGCTCCCTCGCCTACGGGGTATAACCCCTTCATGCGGGTAGCACAGCCCTCCTCGTCGCGCTGTATGCGAACCGGGGAGCTGGTGCGGCTCTCTACCGCAGTAATAACCGCATCGTCCATATCAAAGCCCTTTAGTCTTCTTCCGAACGCCGTTATTCCGGCGCGTATTCCTTCCGACACAAAGTCCGGCAGACACTGGTACAGGTTGCTTCTGCACACGCCTGGCCGGTAAGTAGGCTTTACGCTGCCGAAGGCCTTAGGGGTAGCCTTCCTCAAAAAGTCGCCGACGCGCTCCGCAGGGGCGGTAAAATCCCCGCCGCCAGCGTAATACGCAGCCCGCTCTATTTGCTCCTGAAAGTCCAGCCCACCAAGGGGGCCGACTGTATAATCCCTGCTGTCTACCTGAACAACTATGGCCGCATTGGAATTCTGCTCATCGCGTGCATGGCGGCTCATGCCGTTTGTCACCACCTGCTCAGGCCCGGACGAGGACGCCACCACCACGCCGCCGGGGCACATGCAGAAGCTGTAAACTCCCCTGTTTCCAGCCTTATCCGCAAGATGGTACTCCGCCGCGCCCAGCCTCGGGTGCGATGCAAACTCGCCGTACTGTGATCTGTCTATAAGCTCCCTTGGGTGTTCTATGCGTACACCCACAGCGAAAGCTTTGGGTAAAAGCTCAAGCCCTATATCGTACAGCATATGGTAGGTATCCCGTGCGCCCTGGCCTGTAGCCAATACGCATGCGGCGCAGGGTATCCTTTCCCTCTCGCCGTTCTTTTCCACGGTTACAGAGGTTATATTATCTCCGCTGTCCTTCTCCAGGCCCACGAGCTTAGCAGAAAACCTCACATCGCCGCCCATGCGCACTATATCCTCGCGTATGCTTCTCACCACTTTGACCAGTATATCCGTGCCTATGTGCGGCTTTGCAAGCAGGCGTATCTCTTTCGGCGCTCCATGATCCGCAAGTATGTCTATCACGTCGTGAGCACGGCTGTCCTTTATGCGTGTGGTAAGTTTGCCGTCCGAAAACGCTCCTGCCCCTCCTTCTCCGTACATGAGGTTGCTGTCCTCCCTGAGCCTCCCGCCGTTCCAGAAGACATCGACATCGAGGGTACGCCTTTCTATTGGCTCGCCGCGCTCTATCACTATTGGCTTGTAGCCGTGCTTCGCCAGCGTATACGCCGCAAAAAGCCCGCCCGGACCCATGCCCACTACTATGATAGGCTTATCCAATGGTATGCTGCCGGTGGCCACCTCGCGTATTTCCCGTGCCTCCGCCTCGCATACCGTGGGCAGGCCGCGCTTTAATATCCGCCTTTCGTCCCTGGGCTCAAGGCTTATCTCTACGGTGTATATGAAGCAAATATCGTTTTTTTTGCGTGCATCGAGGGAAATGCGCTTTATCGCAAGCCCCTTTACGGCGTTTTCCGGTATGCCAAGAGTCTTTGCCGTCACCTTTGACAGCAAAGACTCCTTTTCATTCAGCGGAAGCTTTATATCCTTTACCAACAGCGCCATTATATGTGCTTATTCCTTTATGGTTACTGTGACCTCAGGCAGGGACACCGTCCATCGGAGATCCGTCTGCATCTCCTTGGAGGCAAGAGATACCATGGGCGTAATTTTGTATGTTCCGGCGGCAAGGCCTGTCAGATCCACGTATACCGATACATCCTTGCGCTGGAGCAGCTTCATAAGGCTGGTGCGGCCGGTTATGTTCACATCGCACTCCGCAGCGGAAAGCTCCGCCGTGAGCTTCTTTGCCAGGCCCTTAGTCTCTACCGGCACGCCCTTGAACTGCACGCTGTCCTGCTTTTCCCTTATGCCCACATATACCGTTATATTCGGGTCGTCCAGCAGCGTAGTCCCCTCCGGCGCAGTTATCTCTATGTTCTGCTGCACGCTTGAGCTGCTGCCGGAGACGTCGATATTTTCGATCTGTATGCCCGTGAGGCCGGATAACGCGCTCTCGGAGCCCACTACCCTTACGGTTGGCGGCGTCGCCACCACATCGTATACCTCATAGTTCGCCGGCAGCGCGTCCGCGCCGAGCACGGCCTCCGCAGCGTTTATAGGCAGTTCCACTATGCGCAGCACATCCATCTTTACAACCACGGACGGCAGCGTATCGAGGAACAGCGCGGTATCTATCTCATCGCCGTTCTTATCCACATATTTCAACAGTATCGCCTCGTTATAGGAGGTGGTCCTGTCCTCAAGGTTTATGGTGCATATGGCTTTGGATATGGTGGATACGTCATCTCTTGGGCCGCTGACCTTTATGGACTGAGAAGCAAGCGTAGGCTCGCTTTTCCAGTAACCTTCCGGCAGCTCGCCGGAGTACTCAACGTCTATGGGCACGAGCATGGTAGCCAGTTCATCTACCTCTATGGTTATCTCACTGGGGCTCACGTTCTCCACCGTGCCGAGACTTGATGTAGCGTCTATTTTGAGCTTATACGTATCCGCCTTGTTGACCGGACGCAGGCTTACAGATGCGGATATATCCGATGCGTCGAGGCCAGTATAATCCGTAAGCTGCACCTTTACCCTTACCGTTACGTTTCTGAGTATATCGTCCCTGTCGCCGCGCACGGCAAGACCGCGATCATGCAGCGAGCTTTCGCCGGAAAAGCTTATAGGAACGTCCGTTATGGTCTTTACCCTCTTTGGATTGACCTCTACCATAACATAGCCCCATATCAGCATGGCAAACAGCAGCGATACTATCTTCAATGCGAGATTTTTCGTAAAGAAACCCTTCAGCCAGTTAAGTATGATGGTGCCTATGTCGTTCTTTGTCATTTCTGATTGCCCTTCCTTCTTCTGAAGCTGCTGAGGGAAGGCATCTGGAATTCCCTTTCCTTATGGATAAATATGGATTCAAGGAGGTTCCTTAGCGCCTTGCTGTCAATGTAGCGCACCAGCTTGCCGTCCCTGGCCATGGATATGACGCCCGTCTCCTCGGAAACGATTATGGTGATGCTGTCGGACACCGAGGATATGCCCAGTCCCGCCCTGTGCCTTGTGCCCAGCTCACGGGCCACTGCTATATCCTCCACCAGGGGCAGAATGCAGGCCGCCGCGACGATTTCGTTGTTGCGTATTATCATAGCGCCGTCATGCAGCGGAGTGTTGGGCTCGAATATGTTCTCTATAAGAGGGGCGGAAATGCGTCCCTCTATAAGCGTGCCGGTATTTATTATATCGCCCAGGCCAGTACGCTGCTCTATAACTATCAGCGCGCCTACCCTGCGCTTGGCAAGGTCGGTTATAGCCTGATGCATTTCACGCACGGTATCCTCGGAGCCGTTGTCTATTATGCTGCCGAAAAACTCGCGCGAGAACAGATTGCCGCGGCCAATATGTTCCAATGCACGGCGAAGCTCCGGCTGGAACAGTACCACAGCCAGTATAATGCCCACAGAAAGCAATGAATTGAGCAGCCAGCTTATAGTTACCAGCTGCAATACATCGCTCACCAGCGCGGCTATGAATACAATGCCTATGCCCTTTAGTACCTGAAACGCCCGGGTCTCCTTAGTCAGCAGTATCAAATGATATATGAGCACGGTTATTATTGCTATGTCCACAGCGTCGCTCGCCCGAAACTGCTGGATACCGCCGGAAATGGTTTTTACCAGTACATTATATGCCAATGGCCTGCACCTGCCTTTCGCTGCCGTTTTTATGCGGCAAAAAGCTTGCCGCATTCTTTTAGCATATTGATTATACTACAAGCCCGGCATGCTTTCACCGCATGCGGGCTTCTGTTAAACAAATATTTACAAAGGAAATGAATACTATTTCCCGCCCTCGGCCTTTGCCTTTTCCATAAGGGACATTACCGCTTGGACAGACAGGACATAATCGTCCATGCCGCGGTTTATGTCACACACCCGGGCGCTGGTCAGCGTGCCGCTGCTGCGGTACTCATCGGTTATCTCCTGCTCCGCCGTGTCCATTATCAACTGATACTTTGCAGCCATATCCATGGCACTTTCCATTACCTTCTTCGAAATGCCGTTCTGGGCATCCTTACGTAGGGCTTTGGCCTCCGCTGTTGCCTGATCGAGTATTTTCAGTATATCTTTATCGCTATCGTAACCCTTCGTCACGCAATATCACCCCTACTATATGATATGCTGTTATTTTAACACACCATACCATCAGTTGACAAGAGCACACAAGCCCTAAAGGCCTGTTTTGGGGTGCTCCTGCGTTCTCGTCGCTTGTATTACATCCAGTAGTACTGCGCTCCTCGGCCTTGGATCGCCCTCAAAACAAGCTCTTTAGGGTCTTTGAGTTTTAGAAGCCAAAGAGTATGGCAGAACAAGGAGGACGAGTGCAGAAATACTGGTTGTATTTCAAATGAGGACGACGCAGTTATGCCGTGCTGTTTGGCTCCTAAAACCTTGTGTGTCCTTGTCAACTGATGGTACCGTCAGTTCTTTGTTCTCTATGGCCTGCTTTTTGGCATTTGGGGCGAAGCGCGGCAGCGTTCCGTCAAAGGACAGCGCAAGGAGCTTATACCCGTCCTTGGTGCTGTCCACCTCTTCAAAGCCGTACTTCATGGCAAAAGCCTGATCCGACAGCCAGGCCTTCTGTTTCTCCGCCCCCAGCATACATACGCCGGACTTGCCCCTTTCCTTCGCGTCATTCAGGCAGTATTCCATAAGCTGCCGGCCGTAGCCGTGCCCCTTGTGCTCGTCCATAATGTTTTCAGGCGTAAGGTTTATGAATCCATGCTCCATTTTTCTTTTTCCTTTCGTTTATTTGCCCATCGCGCCCTGCGCCGCCTTCCGGTAGCTGCTTGGCGTCATCACCATGAAGCGCAGGAAGTTTCTCGTAAAGGACTTTACGGTGTTGTAGCCCACCTCTATGGCGATAGAGGTGATGGTGGCGGCGGTGGTGGTGAGCAGGCGGCAGGCCTGCTGCACTCGCACATAGTTCAGAAAGCTGTCGAAATTCTTTTCCACAAGGCAGAGCAGCATGCGCTGCAATTCGTCGCGGCTGATGCCAAACTCCTTCGCTACGGATTCCGCCGTCAGTTTTTCGGCATAATTGCGGTATATGCTGCACACTATATCGTAAGCCCTGCGGGTCTCCCGTATGCCGCACTGCTCGGATATCAGCTGGTAGGTTTTGCGGTATTCCCCCGCCTTGGTCCCCATTCTGGCGGCAAACACCTTGGACATGTGGGAGGCGTCCACATAGCCCAGTATGCCGGCTATCTCCTCAAGGGTGAAGTCCGTATAGAGCAGGAAGTTCATGGTGCGGGTGACCCGCATCTCGGCCAGCAGGTCAAAGAAGGACAGGCCGCTCACCTCCCTTATGTACTTGCGTATTGAGCCCTCGCTCATGTAAAACATGGCGGAAAGCTCCGTTATGGTCAGCTTTTCGTTCAAATGGGTATAAATATAGCGCAGCAGCGCCGCCTCGCTCCTGCCCCCCGCCGCTGCGGAAGCCCTGCCCTCCTTCCCCTGTCCCTGACGGCAGAAGAGTATCATAAGCTCTATTATAAGGCTTATGGCATAGGCAGACGAGTGGCCGCCGTCGCTGTCCTCCGGCTCCGCCTGCAAAAGCCCCACAATACTGTCTATGCGCTCGGCTCCCCTGCCGCCGTATATAACTACCGGCGCAGCCTCTATTCGGGAAAGAAGCTCTTCGTCGTCCTGAGCTATGCTGCAAAGGGACTTGAGGGCGAGATTCACCGCATCCAGCTGATAACGTATCAGGTAGTAGGTCAGCGGCGCGGATACCTCCGTAACCTCGCTTATCTGCCACGGCATTATGGCCACGAGCGTACCCTCCCTTAGGCGGTATCCCCTTCCCTGAAGCAGCAGCGTACCTTCCCCCTTGCTCACGTATAAAAAGCGGGCTCCCTGATGTATCAGGGGCTGGGTGGGTGCGGCTATCACCTCCCGCGCCACAGAAAAAAGCCTGCGTGGGTCTATCTCCGAGCAGTGGCCCGGCTGTATCTGTACGGTATCTTTCACGGCAAAAGCTCCCTTCAAAGCAGTATAGGACAAATTTACGATCTTATATTGTATTTTACCGCAGCGGCATTTCCATGGCAAGGCTCAGTTGCCGTGGGGTTTTTGCCTTATATGGCTGTATTTTAGGGCGTAAAATACCTTTGCCCCTAATTCATTTGTCCTGCGGCAGGGGCGAAAAAATGATAAAATTTAACTGACAGTCAAGCAAAAGGAGAAAAGCTAATGCCTATACATGTTACCAGCGAAACGGGCCCATTGAAAAAGGTCCTGCTGCACAGGCCGGGGCTGGAGCTTGAGCACCTGACCCCCACCAGCCTCGAGCAGCTTTTGTTCGACGACATACCCTATCTCGCTGCAGCCCAGCGGGAGCACGACGCCTTCGCCCAAGCCCTTACGGACAACGGCGTGGAGGTGGTCTACCTCGAAAAGCTCATGGCTGAGACCATATCCAATCGGCCGGAACTGCGCAAGGCCTTTATAGGCGAGTTCATATCCCTTGGAGGCCCCCTGGCCGAAAGCTGCCACGAGCCGCTTTTCAGATACCTTTCAAATATACAGGACGATCTTGAGCTGATAGAAAAGACAATGGCCGGCGTGCTCATGTCAGAGCTTTCCCTAAAGGGCAAAAGCCCCCTTACCGACCTTGTGCGCCGGGAGGGACGCTTCGCGCTGGAGCCCATACCCAACCTTTACTTCACCCGGGATCCCTTCGCCTCCATAGGCACAGGCGTAAGCCTTAATAAGATGTACTCCGAGACCCGCCGGCGGGAGACCATATACGCCCGCTACATATTGGGCTATCATCCGGATTTCGCCGGGCAGGTCCCCCTCTACTACACACCGGATATGCCCTTCTGCATAGAGGGAGGCGACGTGCTGAACCTTTCGGAATCCGTCCTTGCTGTGGGCCTTTCCCAGCGCACCAGCCCGGAGGCGGTGGAGCTCCTCTCCGCAAATATGTTCAGCGACCCCGGCTGCAAGATACGCACGGTGCTTGCACTGGATATACCCGACATACGCGCCTTCATGCACCTTGATACGGTGCTCACTCAGGTGGATACCGGCAAATTTGTGATGCACCCCGGCATACGGGAAACGCTGCGCATATACGAAATAACCCCGGGCAACGGCCCCAAGGCCATAAGGGCCCGGGAGCTGACCCAGCCTCTGGAGGATATATTCAGGGAGAAGCTGGAGCTGGACAGCGTGTCCCTCATACGCTGCGGCGGCAAGGATCCCATCGCCTCTGAGAGGGAGCAGTGGAACGACGCTTCCAACACTCTCTGCATTTCCCCCGGCGTCGTAGCGGCCTACGACCGCAACATCATAACCAACAAAATACTGAGAGACAACGGCGTTACCGTGCTGGAAATGCCCAGCTCGGAGCTTTCCCGGGGGCGGGGCGGCCCCAGGTGCATGAGCATGCCCCTATGGCGCGATTAAAAAGAAATCATCATATAAATAAACTTAAAAGGAGGCCACAATCATGGCAGTAAACCTTCGCGGCAAAAACTACCTCAAGCTATTGGACTTTACCCCTGCTGAAATACGCTATCTTCTGGACCTTTCAAAGGACTTCAAGAGCATGAAGCGATCCGGGGTGCCTCATAAGTACCTTGACGGCAAAAACATAGTGCTGCTCTTTGAAAAGACCTCCACCCGCACCCGCTGCTCCTTTGAGGTTGCAGGGCGCGATCTCGGCATGGGCGTGACCTATCTTGACCCCGGCTCCTCCCAGATGGGCAAAAAGGAGAGCATACCCGACACGGCGCGGGTGCTGGGCAGGATGTACGACGGCATAGAGTACCGGGGTTACAGCCAGCAGCTTGTGGAGGAGCTTGCCAAATACTCCGGAGTTCCTGTATGGAACGGCCTGACGGATCAGTTCCACCCCACCCAGATGCTTGCGGACCTGCTCACCATCGAGGAAAAGCTGGGCCGCCTAAAGGGCGTAAACTTCACCTACATGGGGGACGCCCGCAACAACATGGGCAATTCCCTCATGGTAGCCTGCGCCAAGATGGGCCTTAACTTCACCGCCTGCGCGCCAAAGGCGCTGTTCCCCGCCCAGGAGCTGGTGGATACCTGCCGTGCCATCGCGGCGGAAAACGGCTGCACCGTCACCCTCACCGAGGACGTAAAGGAGGGCACCGCCAACGCCGACGTTATCTACACCGACATATGGGTATCCATGGGCGAGCCGGAGGGAGTATGGGCAGAGCGAATAAGCCTGCTCACCCCCTATCAGGTGAACGCCGCCGCCATGAGGAACGCCAAGGATACCGCCATATTCATGCACTGTCTCCCCTCCTTCCACGATACCCGCACCACCATAGGCGCGGAGATAGCCCAAAAGTTCGGCATATCCGAGATGGAGGTCACGGACGAGGTGTTCGAGAGCAGGCAGAGCGTGGTGTTTGACGAGGCGGAAAACCGCATGCACACCATAAAGGCTGTAATGTATGCCACTCTCTGCTGATGAGGAGGAAACCACATGTCCTTTGAAATGCCCCGGTACAAGGCCCCGGATTTCGGCCTTGATATATTCAGAAACGCCCCCGACGCTGCCATGGCCCCTGCGGAGCGGGACGGCATAGTGCCGGAGGGCTACCACAGCACCTCCATGTTCCCGGAATACTTCAAGATAAAGGGACGCTGGCTGCTGGCCGAGGAGAGCCGCATGGACTCCTGCGTGGTATACCGGCCTGAGTCAAACCGCCTGGACGTGGTGGAGGCCCGCAACATCAAGGCAGGCGACCTCGTGCTGCTGGGTCGCACGGAAAGCGGCAGGGACGGCATATTCGTACACGCCAACGGCTTCGCGGGCGGTGAGGACGCCTTGGAGGACGCCTTTGTGTTCCGTCAGGGCCGCAGCCGCGAAACCTCATATTCGAGGGATTACGACCAGCTCACCGAGCTTTTGAAATACGAAAAGCAGCACGGCAAGGTGGTATGGGTGATGGGCCCCGCCTTCGCTTTCGACCGTGACGCCCGGCGGGCCATGCAGGCCATAGTGGAAAACGGCTACGTTCACGGCCTCATGGCGGGCAACGCCCTGGCTACCCACGACCTTGAGGGGGCTTACCTGCACACCGCCCTCGGTCAGGACATATACACCCAGAAATCCATGCCAAACGGCCACTACAACCATCTGGACGTGCTTAACCTGGTGCGCCGCTCAGGCTCCATACCCGCATTTGTGGAGGAGTATAAGCTGGATAACGGCATAATGGTGAGCTGCGTAAGGAATAACGTCCCCTTCGTGCTGGCAGGCTCCA
>ERZ772860.2253-NODE-2253-length-11411-cov-4.217418_pt1 | contig 11411 bp, 9 predicted proteins | sample MGYA00511342_ERZ772860 | MGnify/ENA primary metagenome ERZ772860 (study PRJEB29015, sample SAMEA2737665) | human gut metagenome | biome: human gut; feature: human-associated habitat; material: faeces | place: China | collected 2012 ... | reverse complement strand
TCTCAGATATCGTCAGCGGTCTTGTTCAGCGCGGCACAGCGCGTGTACGCCCAGTCCACCGTCCAGGTTCCGTCCTGCTCTACCAGCTGATTTTCAATGACGTGCCGGCCAGCCAGCTCGGTCATGTCATAGAACTCGCCGTACACGGGGGGCTGGATCAGAACATTGCCGTTCTGGGGGGTATAGAGCCGGATCATGACGCTGAGGGTCTGGACCACGCCGGGACTGAAGCTCATGAGGGCCGTGTCGGTGTCCCAGCCGTTGCGGCGCTTCTGCCAGTTCTTCACGGCCTCGAAATAGCTGGCGGGCCGGGCGGTGTAGCCCCAGATGCCCTCCTCGGCCCGGGCCTTCAGGGCGTCGATGACGGGCTGGGCGGTCCGGAAGTCCATATCCGCGATCCACAGGGGGATCACATCGTCGGTGCCGAACTTCTTGACCCGTTCGTCATACTTGGCGGAGAGGTTTTTGGAGCGGTCTACCACTTGGTCGAAATCATATTGCATGACTCCCACATCCTTTCTTTGCGTGTTCAGTGGCACGTCTGTATGCTTTGACTGATTACTAAGCAAGAACTGTGCCAAACCGCCGGGGCGGCGTGACCGCGAGAGGAAACCCATTGGAAACCGGAAAAGCGTATGAAATATCCGGGAGGGATTTTGGCAAATCGCCAAAATCCCTCCCGGACACTGCGGCTGCCCCGGAAAACAGGGCTACGCACAATCGGTTTTTATTGGCTGAATTGGTATAAATGGTTATAGCTTTTTATCTTTGACCGATTTCCCACAGCTCCCGGCCCTTGGGCGTCAGCTGGCTGCCGCCCCGGCCCCGGCTGACGCGGGCCAGCCCCTGCTCCGCCATTTCGGTGAGGATGGTCCGAACCTCCTGCTGAGAGAGGGGGACATGGGACTCCCGGGCCTTTTGCAGCAGCTTATCCCGGCCCATGGGCGTCCCTGCCTCGGAGGCAGCATACAGCTGGGCGAGCACGAACCGGAAGGAATCCGACATGGAGGGGGCCGGCGCGTCCTGCCGCGCTGCCGGGGCGGACGCCGGACGGGAGAGGGTGTCCCCGGAGAGCAGCAGGGTGGGGGGGAGGTCCTCCAGATCCTTGGGGGGCTCGATGACATGGATGTCCAGCAGATTGTCCGTGAAAGTAAGATTGGCTACGGTGCCCGGCTTGACCAGAGCCAGCACTTCCGTCTGGGCGGTCTTGGCCCGGCGGGCAAAGTCGATGGCCACTTCGGGCCGGTCCTGCCAGTGCATGGGAATAAAGACCCGCGGCTTTTCGGTCAGGATGAAGTGGTTCGCGCCCGCGTCGTACATCAGCCCCTGCCGGGGGTCCACCGGGAACATGGCTACATCGATGTGCTCGCCCTTCAGGGGCTCCAGCGCGTCGTAGAAATCCTTTTCGGCGGCTTCGATCTCCCGCAGAGTGCTTTCCTGCCGCCAGTGCCAGAGATTCAGGTCGCCCGCGTGGAAAATGCGCAGCCCGTAGGCCTCCACCAGAAAGGCCACGCCCAGATCGGTGGACTGATAGGCCTTGACCCAGATGTCCTGCGTCAGCTGCTTCTCCTGCAGGGGAGCCAGCCGTTTGCCGATGGTGCCGATGGGCATATCGCTGGAAACGATGTAGGTAATGGGCAGCCCTTCCTTGGCCCACGTGTATACCACGGGATCCAGATGGTCAGGGTGAGCGTGGCTGATGAAGACGTAGATGCGTTCGTAGACCTTCAACAACTCCGGCCGGATGCGGACTGACGCGGAAAGGCTCCGATTTTCGCCTTCCCAGTAGTCGAAGATGAACAGCGTGCTGCCCACCTGCACCGAAAACCCGCTGTTGTAGTAGTATACGATTTTAAGCTGCTTCTCCAATACCGACGCCTCCATATTGCCTGTTCATCGTGTAATATACCCCTTCCCTGCACGGAATATGAAATTGATATATTACAAAATGTTAAGGAACATTGAAACGCCGTATGCCCTTGCAGGACTTGAAATGCCGGTAAAATGCCGCCTCATTTCGCCTGAAAACTGTTGCAAGTATAACATGCGCGTCATGACTTGTCAACGAATACGCTATTTCATGGTAGGTTTCGATTGATGCAGCGAAATAAATTTGACATTTTTTGACAAACTTTTTGCCGGTTTTGACCCGAAACAAAAGAAACCGGGCAAATCAAAACCCCGCTTTTCCGCAAGCTGGACGGAAAAACGGGGTTGAAAAACCGAAACGTTACGGCTCGCCCTTCTGATACTCGCTGCGGGCGGCCCAGTGAGCCTGCTCCAGCGCAATGTCCCGGTGGTTGACGTTGACTCCATAGCCCAATTTCTGAAGCTCGGCGGCCACATACTCCGCGATGGCCACGCTGCGGTGCGCGCCGCCGGTACAGCCGATGGCGATCACCAGCCGATGCTTGCCCTCGTTGATGTAGTTGGGCAGCAGGAAGCGGAGCATGTCCATGCATTTTTCCAGAAATTCTTTCGTGACGGGGTGCCCCAGCACAAAGTCCTTCACATCCTGATCCAGTCCGGTGTGGTGGCCCAGCTCGGGAATGTAGAAGGGATTGGGCAGGAAGCGCACGTCGAAGACCAGATCGCCTTCCCGGGGAATGCCCCGCTTGAAGCCGAAGCTGAGCACCTCCACCCGCAGGGGAGATTCCTCCCCGGCGTGCAGCACGATCTGATTGAGCATCTTCTGCAGGGCACGGGGCCGCAGATTGCTGGTGTCAAACAGATGGTTCGCCGCTTCCTTCAGGGGCTGCAGGCGGCTGCGCTCCTCCCGGATGGCTTCTTCCAGCGAAAGGCCCTCGCCGCTCAGGGGATGCTCCCGGCGGGTCTCCTTGTAACGGTTGATGAGTACCTCGTCGCTGGCCTCGAAAAACAGCGTGTCGATGTGGAAACCCACCAGCCGGGCCTCGTCGATCATGCGGGTCACGGCCTTGGCGTCGAAAAACTCGCCGGAGCGCACGTCCGCCGCGATGGCGATCATGGGCTTGTGCAGATTGGTGTTCTGACAGGCCTCCATAAAGGGCACCAGCATCATGGGCGGCAGGTTATCCACACACAGCGCGCCCAGGTCTTCCAGATAACGGATGGCGACGGTCTTGCCCGCGCCGCTCATCCCGGTCAGGATCAGGTACTGCATACTTTTGCACCTCGTTTGTATTGACTGGGCTTTACAGAAGGGAAACCGGCGCGTCCTCTCCCAGAATGCGGACCTCCGGCTCCAGCCATACGCCGCTGTCCTCCTGCACCGCCTTCTGTACGGCGGCGATCAGGGCCAGATAATCGGCGGCAGTGCCGTTTTCGTCATTGACCAGAAAGCCCGCGTGCAGGGTGGAGACGCTGGCCCCGCCGATCCGCAGACCCTTGAGACCGGCGTTGTCGATCAGCGTCCCGGCAAACTGGCCTTCGGGCCGCTTGAAGGTGCTGCCGCAGCCGGGGACGGACAGGGGCTGCTTTTCCCGGCGACGGGCGGCGAACTCCCGAATGGTGGCGCGGATGGTCTCCAGATCGCCGGGGTGCAGGGCAACCGTTACCGACAGAATGGCGCTGGGCACGGCTTCGTCCGAAAAACGGGAATGGCGGTAGCTCATTTGCAGCTCGGCCGGGGTATAGGCCACGGTCTTGCCGCTCTGCTCCATGGCTGTCACCAGCGTGACCACGTCTTTCAGCTCACCGCCGTAAGCGCCCGCGTTCATATAGGCCGCGCCGCCCACGGTGCCGGGAATGCCCGCGGCAAATTCCAACCCGGTCAGGCTGTGATCCGCCGCCGCCTTGCTGAGCTTCTGCAGGGACGCGCCCGCCTGCGCTGTGATGGCGAAGCGGCCGTCCGGCAGGGGCGCGGGGTCGCTGACCTCGGAAAAACGCTCTCCCAGATGAACGACCAGCCCACGGATGCCGCCGTCCTTCACCAGCAGGTTGGAGCCGTTGCCGATCAGCGTGACCGGCACGTCCAGCTCCCGAGCCGCCTGAAACGCGGCGCTGAGCTGCTCCGGTCCGTCCGGTTCGCACAGAAGCTGAGCCGGGCCGCCCAGATGCAGCGTGGTATAACGGCTCATGGGGACGTTTTCCATCAGCTGTTTTTTGGAAAAAAGGGGCAACAGCCGTTCATACAGAGCTTGCATGGCTCCCGCTTCCATGGCGCGTCTCCTTTCGTTCCCCAAACCCGGGGGTCAAATTCTGATTCTGATTGTATCGCAGTTTGGGCAGGATGTCAAAACGAAACCGGAAAAAGTGTACGCCAAAACGCGGGAGGTCATGCGCTGCGGGGGAAAACGGGCTTCGTTTCCCGCTGATTGGGAGGTTTGTCAAACGGAAAAAATCATGATATACTGTGTGGGTCGTCCGGCCTTCGGTTTCTCGAAGCGCCTTGTGCAATGAAGAAAACACGAGATGGGCACGAGCGCCAACGGCGGCGTATATCGAATGTTCCACGCCGGCAGTGAACGAAGTTTCCAGAAGTGAATGAACGGCTTTTCCATGACGGTAAAATTCGAATGCATAGCAAACAAAGGAAAGGAAGAATCCCCATGAAACAGCTTACGTCTCGGCAAACCAACGCCGCCGCTTTGGCGATCGCCGCCGTGGCGGCCTGGCGGATGCCCAATGGGTACGGGCTGACGGAGAACGACAGCCTGTTTGCGGGCAGCGCGATCACGCTTATCCTGCTGGCGGGGCTGTACCTGCTGCTGAAAAACGCCTTTCAGATCACGGACCGGCGGCTGAATCGGACGGCCTATTTTCTGGGCGGGATGTTCGCCATAGTCACGGTGGTCTGCGCCGACGTGCGGGCCAATAACGGCTTTTCGGCGTTCCGCTGGCTGCCGTTCCTGTACGGGGTACTGGCGGCGGCGAGCTTTACGGCGGTGTACGGCGCGGCGCTGGCGCTGCTGTTTCAGGGCATGGACCGACTTTCCGCGTCCCCGGCGAAAGCGGAGTCTGTTTTCAGTAAGGTATTGGGCAACTGGGCTTTTGCCTTCGCCCTGCTGCTGGTGTGCTGGCTGCCGGTATGGCTGGCCTTCTGGCCGGGTATTTTCGTGTCTGACTGTGTAACCCAATTTCATCAATATTATAACTACGATTTCTCCGCACACCATCCACTGCTGCATACACTGCTGCTGGGCTGGTGCGTCATGACCGGCGTGGATCTGGACCCGGAGGGCTACAGCACGCTGGGTGTGGCGATCTATTCCGTGGTGCAGATGGTGCTGCTGGCCGCCATGCTGGCCTGGGCCCTGCGCTGGCTGCGCAAGCACCGCGCCCCCCTTTGGAGCCGTGTGTGCGTTACGCTGCTGTTCGCCCTGTTCCCGCTTTACTCCATTTTCTCGTTCAGCTGCCAGAAGGATATCCTGTTCAGCGGATTGTCCCTGCTGTTTCTGTTGGAACTGGTGGACGTGTGGCAGGAAGGCTTCAAGGCGCTGCGCTCCCCATGGCGTATCGTTCGTCTGACGGTCATTACCGTGCTGATGCTGCTGATGCGCAATAACGGCGTGTATGCGCTGGCGCTGCTGCTGCCCTTTGCCGTGGCGTGGGCCAAGGGTGCGCGGGTGCGGCTGGGCGCGCTGCTGCTGGCCTGCATGGCGCTGTACTTCGGCGTGAATACCGGCTTGAAGGCTGCACTGGAGGCAAAGGACATCGACCGGGTGGAGATGCTGTCCATCCCGTTGCAGCAGATGGCGCGCACCCTGCAGCAGAATCCCGATGCGCTGCCCGACGACGAGGCGCGGGAATTGATAGATGCCATATATCCATATGGTTTTGAAGAATATTACTTGCCTTCGTTGGCCGACCCGGTCAAGTGGGCCAGCGACTACGACGTGGTGGACGAGCGGATGGGCGACATCCTGTCCCTTTGGGCGCGGATGCTGCCGGCGAATCTCAAGCCCTATATGGAAGCGTTCCTGATCCAGAACCTGCCCTATCTGCTGCCCGGCTCCGAGATGATCTACTATCTGGACAGCGAATCCCGGGTCAGTGAAATGGAGGAGACCTTCCCGCTGGTGGAGCAAAGCCGCATTCCCGCGCTGAAGGAGCTGTACCGCCAGTACGACAAGACCCTTACCCTGCTGGGACTGCCGGGCGTGCGGCTGTTGAGCGACGCAGCCTTCCAGATCTGGCTGGCCATGGCGGGGCTGGCGCTGGCCATTTACCGCCGCCAGAAGGGCTACATGGCCGCGTTTACCTTTATCCTGACCGTGTGGTTCACCTGCCTGATCGGGCCGGTAGCCATCCTGCGCTATCTGCTGGCGGCCTTTTACGGGGTACCGGTGCTGCTGGCCGGTATGCTGGCTGCCCCGGAATGCTCCACTTCCCTCTCCCCCAAAAAGTCGGATTGAAAATGACAACCGTATCCGTAACCCTCTTTGGATAGGGTCGCTCTGCTGCTGCCGGGCGGCCCTGCTTTTTCCAGTCGGGCAGTAGGCTGCCCGGCAGATTGCCAAAATGAATGAGCCGGTTTCAGGAACGCTCGTCCTCCATTTGTCAAACCATAAAATTCATGCTATACTGTACGCACGAATCAGCCTTCGGGATTCCCGTATTCCCGAAGCGCTCCATGCAACGAGGTGAAAACATGGCGGGTGTAACCTATAAATGCCCCAATTGCGGCGCTTACCTGACCTTCGACCCGGACAGTCAGCAATGGAAATGCCCCTTCTGTTCCTCCGCTTTCCCCGAGACGGAGCTGAAGGGCAAGGCGGAGGCCTTCCAGAAGGAAGCGGATAAAGAGGCGGAGCAGTCCTCCGGCGCGCAGGTGGTTTATCACTGCCCCAGCTGCGGCAGCGAGATCATGACCGATGAAACCACCGTGGCTACCCACTGCTACTACTGCCACAGCCCCGTGGTGCTGCAGGGCAAGCTGACGGCCGACATGAAGCCGGACGAGGTGCTGCCCTTTACCATCGGCAGGGAGAAGGCCATCGAGGAAATTTCCGAATGGATCCGCACCCGGAAATTCGTTCCCAAAAAGTTCTTTTCCAAGGCGCAGATTCAGGAAATGAGCGGCGTCTACTACCCCCATTTCGTCAGCGAATGCCAGACGGAGGGGACGCTGGACGGCGAAGCCACCACTTCCGACGTGTTTGACGAGGGCAAATATGTGGTCACCAACACCCGGCACTACCATGTGCGCCGGGAGGGACGATTTGTGTTCAAGGATATTCTGCGCCCGGCGCTTTCCAAGGCCAACCGCAAGCTGACCGAGGGCGTTCACCCCTTCCCGCTGGAGGACGCAAAGCCCTTCTCCGGCGCGTTCCTTTCCGGCTTTCTGGCTGAGCGCCGGGATCTGGAAGCGGACAGCTACCGGCAGGAGATCGAGCAGGAATTGCAGGGATACATGAACTCCATGCTGCGGGACACGGCCAGTCAGTATGAGACCTGCTCCGCCAGCACCTCTTCCACGATGAAGAACATCAAAACGAAGTATGTGCTTCTGCCTACGTGGGTGCTGACCTATCCCAACAAGAAGAACAAAGACGAGCCCTATTACTACGTCATGAACGGCTGTACCGGGCAGGTGTGCGGCAAGCTGCCGGTGGACATGGGCCGTCTGTGGCGGCACGGGCTGCTGGCGGGTCTGATCGTGGCCGCTCTCTACTGCGTGCTGGCTTATTTTCTTTTCTAAGGGGGCAGAGAACGATGAGAAGAATTTATCAACGGATTTTTGCCCTGCTGTCGGTTCTGTCCTGCCTGTGGGCAGGCGCGGCGCTGGCTTCCGAAGACCGGGTCTTCGACCGGGCGGAACTGTTTACCGCCTCGGAGGTTCAGGAACTGGAGCAGGAGATTCAGTCCTTTCAGGAAGCTACGGGCATGGATTTTGTCATTCTGACCTCCAGCGAAAGCCATGACGGCAGCGCCCAGCAGGTCGCGGATGAATACTACGATCAGGGCGGCTTCGGGCTGGATGAGGAAAAAAGCGGCATTCTGTACTACATCGACATGGACGATCGCTATCATTACCTGTCTACCACCGGCGCGATGATCGACTATATGACCGACGCACGGATCGAAAATGCCATCGACGAAGTGACCCGCTATCTGTCGGCGGGCGCTTACGCGCAGGGCGCGTCCCAGATGATCTCCATCGTGCGGCAGTACGTCCGGGCGGGCATCCCCGAGGGACAGTACCGCTACGATGTGGTCACCGGCCAGCGGCTCACGGCCCGGCATAAGGCCCTCACCAAGAATGAGATCATTCTGGCGCTGGTCATTGGCTTCGCAGTGTGCCTGATCTACGTGGCCTGCGTTCGGTCGCGCTACAGCCTGAAGGGCAGCACCTATCATTATTCCTATCAGGATAACGGTGCCATGAAGCTGACCGATCAGGAGGACACCTATCTGCGCACCACCACCACCCGGGTGCGCAAGCCCGACCCGCCGGAAAATACCGGCAGCCATGGGGGAGGCGGCGGAAGCGGCGTGCATACCTCTTCCAGCGGCACCAGCCACGGCGGAGGCGGCGGACATTTCTAAAAAAGCATAGCTTCGGCCCCGGCGGGAAAAATGATTCCCGCCGGGGCTTTTTTGCCTCAAAAACCATCGGGAGGGCAAGACATTGGAGGGACTGCGAAACTGGAACCGCCGTTGGAACGGTCTGCCCCGCCGGGCGGCGCTGCTGGGCGGCACCCTGCTGGCCGTCGCGGCGCTGGGGGCCGCGCTGCCGTATGTGTGGCCCTTCGCCGCAGCACTTTTGTGCGCCATGCTGCTGGAACCGCTGCTCCTTTGGCTGGAAAGGGGCGTGGGCAAATTCCATATCCGCCGGAAGCTCGGCGCGCCCATCGCCATTCTGCTGCTGTTCGGCGTGGTGGGAGCGGCGCTGGCGGGCCTGCTGCGGCAGCTCGCTATCCAGTTCACCGGGCTTGTAAAAAATGTGCCCCAGTTCATTCAATGGGTGGACAGCGTAGCCCTGCCCTATTTGCAGCGATGGTACGAAGACCTGAACCGCCTATTGCCATCCAGCGTTTCGCAGGGCATCGCCACCGCGTTGGACGCGCTGAAGCAGAGCCTTCTCCGCTGGGCGGGAAGCCTTTCGGCGGCGGTCACTGGCGGAGCGTTTTCCACGGCAATGTCCCTGCCTAACGCCCTGCTGGGCGTGGTGCTGACGGTGATGGGCACCTATTATTTTTCCGCCGACCGGGAGCGCATCCGGGGATTTTTTCGTCGGACGCTGCCCGTGAGCTGGCGGCAGCGGTACGGATTCGTACGGAAAAACCTGCTGACGGCCTTATTTGGGCAAGTAAAAAGCCAACTGACCGTGTCACTGATCGTGACGGCGGCGCTGACGCTGGCTTTTGTGATTTACGGCATTCCCTACGGGCTGGCGGCAGGGGTGTTGATCGGCGTGGCCGACGCGCTGCCGGTGATCGGCGCGGGGCTGTTTCTGATCCCGTGGAGTTTGCTGTCGTTTATCGGCGGCAGCACGGGCATGGGGGTGTTCATGGCCTGCGCCTATGTGGGCGTGATCGTGATCCGGCAGATCGCCGAGCCGCGGATCGTAGGCCGTCAGTTGGGGCTTTATCCGCTGCTGACCATGATGGCCATGTATGCGGGCTATCGGCTGACGGGCTTTCTGGGGCTGCTGCTGGGGCCGGTGCTCCTGCAGGTGATGAAGGCGGTGCTGGAAGCGGACGCGGCGGCTCAATCGGTCAGTCCGTCAGAGAACCGCTGAATTCGCCCAGCACGCTGTCCAGCGCTTCGATATGCACATAGTAGCGAATCACGCCGTCCACCATCAGCGCGTCGGAGAAGGTATCCAGCGGGTAGGCGGCGATGGTGCGCACCGTGCCGCCCTCGGTGGTCAGCACGATCTGCCAGCGGGGGGATTTTCCCTCGGCGGAGTAGTCCGCGGGGATCTTTCCCGACACGGTCAGCGCGGCCAGACGGTCGACGAGCGTGTCCCACTGCTCCGCAGCGGCGGCTTCTCCGTTCAGGGCGACGGCCTCGTCATAGATCACGTTGCCGTCGGTGTCGGTCTCCAGCTGATTGTTCGCCAGCACACGCTCGGTTTTGGTCTTTTGCCATTCCAGCACGCCGCTGCCCCGGATGATCTGAATGGAGCGCAGCTCGGCGGTCCCCAGATCGGCGGGCCGGGTGGCACACCAGGACTCCCAGCTGCCCTGCACCAGCGCCTCCGTCAAAAGGCGGCTGACCTGATACACACGCCCTTCATAGGCGCAGGAGTAGAAATAATCGCTGCCAAAGTCGCCGAAGGTGAAAACAAAGTCCCGTTCTGAAATTTCCTCCGAGACCAGCTGGCCTTCGTCGTTGGTGCGGCTGGCGTACCCGGCCTGCTGGTGAAGGGTCAGCACGGCCATGGGGGTCTCCAGACCATATTGGGCACGGGTCTCGTCGGTCAGCATCCCTTCCGGCGTTCCCAAACGGAAATTGTTCAGGGCCGATTGCAGACTTTGGGCTTTTTCTGCGTCCATGGGGTAATTTTCCGGGGCGGTCAGGGCGGCGGAGGCATATCCGGCGCTATCCACGGTAAAGCGGACGCTGACCGTTCCGGCGGCGTTTTCCAGTTGGACGGTATCCACCAGCGCCGTGGAAATTTCCGGCTGTTCGACGGCAATCAGCCGGTTCCGGGTCATGGAAAAGACCTCGCCGATGCCGATATCGCCCATATACACGCCGGGGTCGCCGGACCAGCGCAGGTAGCGGTAGGTGGTCTCCGGCACCTCGCCGCCGATCTCCAGCGTTTCGGTCCTGCCGTCGGAGTAGGTCGCCGTCACGGTGATCTGCGGTGGCTCCAGCCCCATGTCCGTCAGGTGTTCGCGGACTTCCTCCACATCGGCGGCCACCTGATCGGTGGTGGAGATCAGCGTGACGGCTTCCAGCATTTCAGCGCTGACGCTTTCGCTGATGGGGGTGTTTTCCTCCAGCCAAAGGGAGCCGTCCTTATATTGGAGGGTATAGTCCTCGCCGTTCAGCTGCTGCACGCGGAGGGAGAGCAGCGTGGCCGCGTCCGTTTGCGAAAGATTTTTCTGCCGGTCGGCGGGCGAGTCCGGCATGGCGCTGGAAACGGCCTGCTGCTTCCACTTTGGCAGCAGCAGGAGGACAGCTGCGGCTGCCGCCAGTAAAGCGGCCAGCAGGGTGGGCAGGAGCCAGGGGTGTTTTTTACGGGAGGATTTTTTGGGAGGATGCTGCATAGAGGGGGATTCCTTTCTTTTTGGAAAAAGGGGTGGGGATTGACGCGCCGACTGCGGTGCGGGAGCAGGGCTTGCAGCCCTATGGGGCTCACCCAACTTCAGAGGGCGAACCGAAGGCGTTCAGGCAAACAACAAGCGGAGCGCGCGGCAGTGCGGGCCGCACTGACTGAGGGCCTGACGCGCCGACTCGGCACAGATTGAGTCTTGCCGTCATGGGTTTCTCGCCAGCTTCGGTGCCCGAAGGTTTCCAAAGGGCGAGCGGAAAGC
>ERZ772860.2244-NODE-2244-length-11455-cov-3.301579_pt1 | contig 11455 bp, 7 predicted proteins | sample MGYA00511342_ERZ772860 | MGnify/ENA primary metagenome ERZ772860 (study PRJEB29015, sample SAMEA2737665) | human gut metagenome | biome: human gut; feature: human-associated habitat; material: faeces | place: China | collected 2012 ... | reverse complement strand
CAACCGCAAGTTCAAGGATCTTTTCCACGAAAAGGCCCGCTTCATCCCCGTGGAGGACGTGGAGCGCCTCACCGGCCATCCCCAGGGCGGGGTCTGCCCCTTTGCTCTGCCGGAAGGGGTACGCGTGTTCCTGGACGAGAGCCTCAAGCGCTATGACGTGGTCTATCCTGCCGCCGGTGCGCCCAACAACGCCGTGCAGCTGACCCCGGAAGAGCTGGCCGCCGTCACCGGCGGACAGTGGGTCGACCTTTGCAAGCTCCCGGAAGAGCTGGCCTGACGGGCTATCCTGCGGGCAGGGCCGGGCGGCAGAAGTCCGGCCGCCGCTTCCCGCAAATGAAAAAGGGCGTCCATCCGCGAAGGATGGACGCCCTTTTCGTCTTCATATCGGGGCCGCCACGGCCCGGCCCTCAGGCCCGGTCATGCGGCGGGAGCTGCCCGGTCCTAGTAATCTTCGTCTTCCAGCGGAGGCGGCACGGCCACGGCGCTGGTGATGACGCGGCGGCGACTCTTCACCGGCTCGGCGGGCACTTCCTTGTTCTCACGCGTCATGTGCGGTTCGGGCAGGTTGTTGTACAGCACCCAGAAAGGCGGATAGAGCTCGGTCAGCACGCCGGGATTGCCCAGCTTGAAGCCTTCCTGCTTGCCGCGGGCACAGGCCGCCAGGGCCAGGGCCACGGCCCAGGGGGCGTCGGGAGCGTTCCAACCGCGGGCCTGCAGGGCGGGACGAGGCTTGCGCACGGGGCGGCCTTCTTCGTCCTGTTCCTCGGCGTATTCCATGTCGTCACCGGGCTTCCAGGCCACCAGGCAGCCTTCGGCATCCAGGGCCAGGCCGGCAGCGTGCAGGTAGCTTTCCACCACGTTCTCTTCGGCTTCCAGACCGGCAGGCAGCACGGCGCGACCACCGCGCAGGGCCGTCATGGCGCTCAGGGCCACGGCCAGCGGACGCCAGGAGGCGGGCAGGCCTTCGGGCAGGGCAAAGGCGGCGGGCAGTTCGGCCAGCGGCTTCAGGCTGCGGGCCAGGATCTCGGTGGCCGAGCATTCCACCTTGGCACCGGTCTGGCGCAGCAGGTCCAGGCCGGCTTCGGTGCCGGGCCAGGTGGGCCACTGGCCTTCCAGGCGCACTTCACCGCCCAGAGCGGGGGCGAGACCCATCAGGAACACGGCCAGTTCCGGTTCCACGGGCAGGGTGGGTTCGGAGGGGATGCTCAGGGTGCAGGGCTGGAAGTGGAGCACGTCCCCTTCGCGGCGCACGTCGGCGCCGGCAGCCGTCAGCACGGGCAGGATGCGGGCAAAGGCCAGCGCACGCTCGGGCATGGCGGAAAGATCCAGGGTGATGGGGCGCTCGTAGGAAGGAGCGGCCAGCATGATGCCTTCGGCCAGTTCCACCGGGGCATCGGCGGGGAAGACCACCTTGCCGGGCAGCACGCCGGAGCATTCGATGCGCACCGGGAAGCCGTCGGACTTGGGCACCACATGCACCAGACGCGCGCCCATGAGGGGCAGGAAGCGGCGGGTGGCGCTGAGGTCGGCCAGCTTGAGGGCCGCGCCGCCGGTGAACTTGGTGCGCGAAGGACGGCCCAGGTAGTGGCCCAGGGCCAGGTAGAAGTTCCAGGAGCTGTCGCCCACATGCAGCACCTTGTCCGGGGTGCCCAGGGGCGCGCCGGCGGCCACATGCACGGCACCGTCGTCACGGTTGGCATGGGCGCCCAGCTGGTTGAGCAGCTTGACGCAATCCACCACGGGATCGTTCATCAGGGCGGGGGCGATGCGCACGGCCTGGCCGGTGCAGGCGGCCAGCGTGGCCCAGGCCCGGGTCAGGCGGCAGGAGCGCGGGGCGGGCATGGACAGGCGCACGGGCATGTCGGCGGGGGCAAGATTGAAAGCGGGGCGCGGGGCTTCGCCGTCTTCACCGGGACGGGGCAGGAATTCCACTTCCTGCATCAGGGTGAAGAAACGGCCGCTCAGGCGCGGGTCGCGGCTGACGCGGGAAACGGCGGCTTCCCAAGACTCGCGGATGCTCTTTTCTTCCGCGGGCTCCAGGAAACCCTTGGCATTGTACATGCGCTTGATGAGATTGTGGCGGCGCATGAGCATGCGCAGGATATCGCGGTCGATGTCACAGACGGTCTCGCGCAGGCTGCGGCGCGGACGCTCGGGCTTGCCGTCGGTTCTGGCCTCGAAACGTCCTTCGGGGCGGTCGCTGCGTTTGTCCGGCCTCTGGGCAGGTCGGAATTCGTGGTGCTCGTTCATGCTGGATGCTCCTCTCGACCGCCGGACGGCGCGTCGCTCTATGAATTTGTGGGGGATGCTGTATCCCGAAACGGCGTCACTGGCAAGCCCCCGGACGGGGCTTTTCCGGCATCATGTGAAAGAGAGTGCAAGCTCATATGGGCTTTGACGGCCCGCCAGGACAGCCTGACGGATGCCTTCTTCGTCTTTTTTAATAAAATGCAATATTTTCAATTAGTTATAATCAAGCATTTGATTTTATTGGATAATTGTTTCAACTTTTGCGCCTTTTTACGGCCGGGATCAAGGCGACACGGGATCGACATAAAAAAGCCACCCCGCCGAAACCGAAAGACATGCTAAGCTAACCATTTGGAATATAATATTTTTATCAAACCAACTCCCGGCCCCGCAAAGGGAAACATTCAGGGTAACCCACTGATAAAAATGCCTTTTCCCGACCCAAAGCAGGTTTTGGACATGAAGGTCCTCCAAAACGCGACGCATCTTTACACAGCATAAAAATTATGCTAGGGAGAATGCGCAAGGATTATAGTGGTTTGTGCCGTTTTCCACCGAGAGTTCCCACGAATTTTTCAAAAGGGGGCTTGACGTGAAGAGGGGTAGCTTGTTACTAAAAACACAAGCGCACGACCTGAGCGCTGTTGCCCAGGGTCGTGATCCAATCAAGACGGCACTCGGGCGGCCCGAGTGGCTGCCCATATGGTCAAGATTGACCTGAAACACTTTAAGAGTTGGAGGATACGTTATGCCTACGTTTGTCGATCCGTCCAAATGCGACGGCTGCAAGGGTGGCGAAAAGACGGCCTGCATGTACATCTGCCCGAACGACCTGATGATCCTCGATCCTCAGGAAATGAAGGCGTACAACCAGGAACCCGACGCCTGCTGGGAATGCTATTCCTGCGTGAAGATCTGCCCCCAGGGCGCCATCACCGCTCGTCCCTACGCCGACTTTGCTCCCATGGGCGGCACCTGTATCCCCATGCGCTCTGCCGACTCCATCATGTGGACCGTGCAGTTCCGCAACGGCAGCGTGAAACGTTTCAAGTTCCCCATCCGTACCACTCCTGAAGGCTCCATCAAGCCCTTCGAAGGCAAACCGGAAGGCGCCAACCTCGACGACGAACTGCTGTTCACCGAAGAAAAGCTGGCCACCCCCATCGAAGTCCTGGGCAAGAAGTTCGAAGTGACTGAAGCCGACAAGGTCTTCACCGCTATGGAACAGGGCCGCTAGAGAGCAGTAACCGCGTAGAGCTTAAGGAGAAATCACTATGCCTATGATTCCCGTCAAGGAAGCGATGAAAGGCGTTGCCATTGCTGAACCTGAAGTGAAGGAACATGACGTCGACCTGCTGATCGTGGGCGGCGGTATGGGTGCCTGCGGTGCCGCTTTCGAAGCCGTGCGCTGGGGCGACAAACACGGTCTGAAAATGATGCTGTGCGATAAGGCCGCCCTCGAGCGCTCCGGCGCCGTGGCCCAGGGCCTGTCCGCCATCAACACCTACCTCGGCAAAAACACCGCCGACGATTACGTCCGCATGGTCCGCACCGACCTTATGGGTCTGGTCCGCGAAGACCTGATCTTCGACGTGGGCCGTCACGTTGACGACTCCGTGCATCTGTTCGAAGAGTGGGGCCTGCCCTGCTGGATCAAGGACGAAAACGGCCACAACATGAACGGCGCCGCCGCCAAGGCCGCCGGCAAGAGCCTGCGCAACGGCGACGAGCCCGTCCGCTCCGGTCGTTGGCAGATCATGATCAACGGTGAATCCTACAAGTGCATCGTGGCCGAAGCTGCCAAGAATGCCCTGGGTGAAGACCGTATCATGGAGCGTATCTTCATCGTGAAGCTGCTGCTCGACAAGAACACCCCCAACCGCGTCGCTGGTGCCGTGGGCTTCAACCTGCGTGCCAACGAAGTGCACATCTTCAAAGCCAACGCCATCATGGTGGCCGCCGGCGGTGCCGTTAACGTGTACCGTCCCCGTTCCACCGGTGAAGGCATGGGCCGCGCTTGGTACCCCGTGTGGAACGCCGGTTCCACCTACACCATGTGCGCTCAGGTCGGCGCCGAAATGACCATGATGGAAAACCGCTTCGTGCCCGCCCGCTTCAAGGACGGTTACGGCCCTGTGGGCGCCTGGTTCCTGCTGTTCAAGGCTAAAGCCACCAACAGCAAGGGCGAAGACTACTGCGCCACCAACCGCGCCATGCTGAAGCCTTACGAAGATCGCGGCTACGCCAAGGGTCACGTGATCCCCACCTGCCTGCGTAACCACATGATGCTTCGTGAAATGCGCGAAGGCCGCGGCCCCATCTACATGGACACCAAGACCGCTCTGCTGACCACCTTCGCCACCCTGACCGAAGAACAGCAGAAAGACCTCGAGTCCGAAGCTTGGGAAGACTTCCTGGATATGTGCGTGGGCCAGGCCAACCTGTGGGCCGCCACCAACACCGCTCCTGAAGAACGCGGTTCCGAAATCATGCCCACCGAACCTTACCTGCTCGGCTCTCACTCCGGCTGCTGCGGTATCTGGGTTTCCGGTCCCGACGAAGCTTGGGTGCCCGAAGACTACAAGGTTCGCGCTGCCAACGGTAAGGTCTACAACCGCATGACCACCGTGGAAGGCCTGTTCACCTGCGCCGACGGCGTGGGCGCTTCCGGCCACAAGTTCTCCTCCGGTTCCCATGCTGAAGGCCGTATCGCCGGTAAGCAGATGGTCCGTTGGTGCCTGGACCACAAGGACTTCAAGCCTGAGTTCAAGGAAACCGCCGAAGAACTGAAGCAGCTGATCTACCGTCCTTACTACAACTACCTGGCCGGCAAGGACGCCTCCACCGACCCCGTGGTGAACCCCAACTACATCACGCCCAAGAACTTCATGATGCGCCTCGTGAAGTGCACCGACGAATACGGTGGCGGCGTGGGTACCTACTACACCACCTCCAAGGCTCTGCTGGACACCGGCTTCTATCTGCTGGGCATGATGGAAGAAGACTCCGCCAAGCTGGCCGCCCGCGACCTGCACGAACTGCTGCGTTGCTGGGAAAACTACCATCGCCTGTGGACCGTGCGCCTGCACATGCAGCACATCGCCTTCCGTGAAGAGTCCCGTTACCCCGGCTTCTACTACCGCGCTGACTTCCTGGGTATCGACGACAGCAAGTGGAAGTGCTTCGTGAACTCCAAGTACGATCCCGCCACCGGCGAAACCAAGATCTTCAAGAAGCCCTACTACCAGATCATCCCTGACTAGTAGGCGGAAGAACATCCCTGGGGTGGCCGCCTAGGCCACCCCATTTTTTTCGGCGCGGCGGGTGTGCGACATGCAAGCTCCCCGCCGCGCCTTGGAATATGCGCCGCGCGGCAGGGCCCCTTGGCTCTCAATTGCGCCGCCCGGCAATCCCATACAACCGGGCAGGCGTGCGCGCCGCCCCGCAGAGGGGCCACGGCGCTGCAACGCAGGAGGATATCCAGGATGTCCAACTCCATTCTCGTCGTGGGCGGCGGCTTTGCAGGCCTTACTGCCGCCATCGAAGCGGCGGAACTGGGCCACGATGTGTATATCGTGGAAAAGTCGCCCTACCTGGGCGGCCGTGTGGCCCAGCTCAACAAATATTTCCCCAAACTTTGTCCCCCCTCCTGCGGTCTGGAAATCCAGTTCCAGCGCATCAGGAAGAACCCCCGCATCAAATTTTTCACCATGGCCGAAGTGACCAAGCTGGTCGGTTGCAAGGGTGACTACACCGCCACCGTGAGCATCAAGCCCCGCAAGGTGGCCGCCCACAACGTGGACTTCACCCTCCTCGCCTCCAGCCTGGAAGGCACCGTGCCCAACGAGTTCGACTTCGGGCTGTCCCAGCGCAAGGCTCTGTACAAATCCATGCCTTTCGCTTTCCCCAACCGCTTCGTGCTGGACACCGACGCCCTGAGCAAGGCTGACGCCGCCCGCGTCGCCGGCCAGAAGTTCCTGGACCAGAACGAACCCGCCCGCGAGATCGAGCTCAATGTGGGCGCCATCGTGGTGGCCACCGGCTGGAAGCCCTACGACGTCACCAACCTGGCCAACCTGGGCGCCGGCAAGGTCAAGAACTGCGTGACCAACATGCAGCTCGAACGCCTGGCCTCCCCCTTCGGCCCCACCGGCGGCAAGATCGTCCGTCCTACCGACGGCCGTCGTCCCAAACGCATCGCCTTCGTGCAGTGCGCCGGCTCCCGTGACCAGAACCACCTGAACTACTGCTCCTACATCTGCTGTATGGCCACCCTCAAGCAGTGCCAGTACATCTGCGAGCAGTACCCTGAGACCCAGATTTCGGTGTTCTACATCGACCTGCGCGCTCCGGGCCGCTACGTGAAGGTTCTGGACAAGGTGAAGGCCGCCCCCAATGTGCGCTTCATCAAGGGCAAGGTGGCCGACGTGGCCCAGGCCGCTGACGACAACGTCACCGTGACCGTTGAAGACGCCATCCGCGGCGAAAAGCTGCATCTGGATTATGACATGGTGGTGCTGGCCACGGGCATGCAGCCCAGCCTGGCCACCGACAGCCTGCCCCTGCCCCTGCCCCTGGACGAAGACGGTTTCGTCATGGGCGGTGAAGAGGCTGGCATTTTTGCCGCCGGTTGCGCCCGCATGCCGCTGGACGTGATGCGTACCGCGCAGTCCGGCACGGCCGCCGCTCTCAAGGCGGTGCAAACGGTGAAAGGGAGGTAGGCGGCATGGCCAGCAAGATCGGCGTCTATTTTGACGTACAGAACATCGGCGGCGGCCTGGATGTGGAAGCCCTGGCCGAACAGGTCCGCAGCAAATGGAGCGACCTCACCCCTGTGGTGAAAGTGCTGCCCATGCTGAGCGTGGCCGAAGACGAAGTGCGTGCCGACATCGAAGCCAACGGCCTTGACGGCGTGCTCTTCTGCGGCGCCAGCCCCCGCGACGAAGCTACCCCCTGGCAGCTGCCCGTGCAGGTGGAACACGTGAACCTGCGCGAACAGTGCGTGCTCGCCTACAAGAACCCCGACGGTTCCGCCGTCAGCGGCGCGGCTCCCGCCCTGCTGACCCAGATGGCCACCGACTACGTGAACATGGGCGTGGTCAAACTGCAGAAGAGCAACATGCCCGAATCTGCGGCCATCGAAGGCATCAAGCGCATCCTGGTCATCGGTGGTGGCTGGACCGGCCTCACCGCCGCCCAGGAAGCCGCCAAGACCGGCTATGAAGTCATCCTGGTGGAAAAAGCCGACAAGCTCGGCGGCGCGGTCAACAACATGCCCATGGGTTCGCCCCTGCAGGCTCCCTGGGAAGACCGCCAGCCCACCAACCTGGCCGACAAGATCGCCGCTGTGACCGGCAACAGCAGCATCACCGTGCTGCTGAACGCCCACATGGCCAAACTGGAAGGCCAGCCCGGCGAGTTCAAGGCCACCGTGGCCACCGCCAACGGCGAACAGACCTTCGACATCGGCTCCGTGGTCCTGGCCACCGGCTGGGTGCCGCTGGCTGAAAAATATCTGGAAAGCATGGGCCTGGGCGTGAACCCCAAGGTCGTCCATGCCGCCCAGTTCGCCAAGATGCTGGGCGAAGGCAAGGTCGACGCCCGCCGCATCGCCTTCGTGCTCGACACCACCATCGCTGAAGAAGCCCTGCAGAAGGCCGCTGACGAAGCCGCCGCTGCCGAGGCCGAAGCCCCCGCTGCCGAAGCTCCCGCCGAGGAAGAAGAAAAGGGCTTCGTCAAGGAGAACCTGGAAAGTATCAAGCACCTGCGTTACTCCAACGCCGTCAACAGCGTGGGCATGCTGCGCATGGCCAACATCATCTGCGACAAGACCAATGATGCCGTGCAGGCCTTCGTGCTGTACAAGGACATGACCATCCCCGGCATCCTGGAACGCTTCTACAAGAAGATGCAGGACCGTCTGGGCCTGATGATGACCAAGGCCGACGTGACCGACATCCGTGATGCCGGCAACCACATGGTGGTCAGCTGCAAGAACACCCTGCTGGGTATGGACTTCGATCTGGACGTGGATCTGGTGGTGCTGCCCACGGGCGTCGTGCCCACGACCGCCAAGGACGTGGTGGTGGAATTCGACTACCGCCAGGGCCCCGACTTCCCGGATCTGCAGCTCTTCGACGGTTTCGCGGACTCCAACTACATCTGCTTCCCCTACGAAACCCGCCGTACCGGTGTCTACGCCGCCGGCTGCGTGCGTCAGCCCCAGACCCTGGACGCCTGTGAAGAAGACGCCCGCGGTGCCGTGCTCAAAGCCATCCAGTGTGTGGAAGCCGCTTCCCACGGTGTGGCCGTGCACCCCCGCTCCGGCGACAATTCCTACCCGGTGTTCAACTTCGTGCGCTGCACCCAGTGCAAGCGCTGCACCGAAGAATGCCCCTTCGGCGCCCTGGACGACGACGAAAAGGGTACGCCCAAACCCAACCCGGCCCGCTGCCGTCGTTGCGGTACCTGCTTCGGCGCCTGCCCCGAGCGCGTGATCTCCTTTGCCAACTACAACATCGACCAGATCGGTTCCATGATCCGCGAAGTTGTGGTGCCCAAGGACTTCAAGAAGGAAGGCCCCCGCATCCTCATCCTGGCCTGTGAAAACGACGCCTACCCCGCCCTGGATATGGCCGGTATGCGCCGCAAGGCCTGGAGCCCGTACTGCCGCATCATCCCCGTGCGCTGCCTCGGCTCCGTCAACGCCATCTGGGTGTCTGACGCCATGAGCAAGGGCTTCGACGGCGTGCTGCTGCTGGGCTGCAAATATGGCGAAGACTACCAGTGCCACTTCATCAAGGGTTCCGAGATCTGCAACCGCCGCAAGGAAAACATCGCCGAGACCCTGAACCGTCTGGGCGTGCAGCCCGAGCGCGTTGACCAGCTCGAAGTGGCCATCGACGAATATGACAAGGTGCCGGACATGATCGACGAATTCGTCGCTCGCATCGTGGAACTCGGCCCCAACCCGTTCAAGGGCATGTAGGAGGAAGGCTGCAATGGCACAGAATATTCTCAAGCCGGATTCCACCTTTACGCGGGAGCTGATGGAAGCGGGCGGCGAAAGCCTGAAAAAATGCTATCAGTGCGCCACCTGCTCCGTGGCCTGCCCCATGGCTCCAGAAAACGCTCCCTACCCCCGCAAGGAAATGGTGTGGGCGTCCTGGGGCCTCAAGGAAAAGCTGGCCACCGACGTGGACCTGTGGCTCTGCCACAACTGCGGCAACTGCGCGGACCTCTGCCCCCGTGGTGCCCGTCCCGCCGACGTCATGGGCGCTGCCCGCAACATGGTCTACCGCGATCTGACCGAGCCCACCATCGTGGGCAAGTGGATGAGCAAGCCCTCCGGCCTGCCCTTCCTCTTCGCCATCCCGGCCCTGCTGTGGCTCTTCATCTGGTGGATCCGCGCCGGCTTCAATGACGGCAACTGGTTCCCCCGCGCCGCCGACGGCCGCATCGTGTTCGGTCAGGTGTTCTATGGTGACTACACCATCGACCCCATCTTCATGATCACCTTCTTCGGGGCCTGCTACATCCTCTACAAGGGCGTGCGCAAGCTCTGGGGCATGTTCAAGCCTGAAGGCCGCCTGACCGTGCTTGGCAAGACCAAGGCCTGGTACTGGCACCTGCTGGACGTGCTCATCGACGAAGTGGTCACCCACCGCAAGTTCGACGACTGCGAAGCTGGTCCCAAGACCGGTACCTATGTGCCCAACCGCAAGGCCGGCCACATGATCCTGGTCTACAGCTTCGTCATCCTGGCCTTCGTGACGGCCGTGGTGGCCCTGGGCCACTGGGGCGGCAAGATCATCCCGCTCATCAAGATCGAGACCCCCATGCCGCTGCTGTACCCTGTGAAGATCCTGGCCAACCTCGGCGCCATCATGCTGGTCTGCGGCCTGGCCATGCTCACCGCCCGCCGTCTGAAGCTGAACCCCAAGCATCAGGGTTCGAGCTGGTATGACTGGTACCTGCTGGGCATCATCTGGCTGGTGGCCGTGACGGGCATCCTGTCCCAGGTCTTCCGCCTGGCCGATGCCATCCAGCCCGCCTTTGTGGTGTACTACCTGCATCTGGTCTTTGTGTGGATGCTCTTCGCCTACCTGCCGTGGTCCAAGCTCGGTCACTTCGTGTACCGCACCGCGGCCCTGCTGTTCGTCCGCATGTACGGACGCGGCTACTAGGATGGTCTTCCGGGCCGTCGCCCCGTGACGACGGCCCGCACAGGCTCACACTGCAAAACACCGTTCTCCGAGGAGGAGGCCGAAAATGTCTGATACCGCTCGCAAAATGTTCCCTGTGGAAACCGTCCTGGCCCTGGCCGTCGCCAAGAAGGGCGCGGACGTGAAAGATATCGCCGGTTACATCACCGGTCGCAGCATCGTCTGTGACGCCTGCGCCGCCGCCGTGGCTCCCTTCGCCGCTGCCTGGCTGGCCAAGCTGTCCCCCAAGTTCCTGGACATGAACTACAAAGACGGTGACAACTGGGGCGACTTCGTCAACCAGGGTGCCCGTCTGCTGGGCGACACCATCTCCCTGACCCCCATGGACGACTGCCTGAAGAACGCCGTCGCCACCGTGCTCGACATGATGGACGACATGCACGGCACCATGGTCAGCCAGCGCGCCGAGATCGCCACCCTGCGCCAGCAGGTGGAGACCCTGGCCCCCTATCAGGGCAAGGCTGAAGAACTGCAGAAGAAGTGCGACAAGCTGGAAGACACCATCAAGACCATGAAGACCGACATGGGCGGTCTGCGTCGCCAGGTGGCCGAATTCCAGGGCAAGGTCGCCATCAACCATGACGAACTGATGCAGAGCATCAAGGACGCCATCAAGGACAACCTGAAGAACATCACCGTGGGTGTGGCTGCTGCCGGCGTGGCCGGTGAAGCTGCCGCCGCCGAAGAACCCGCCCAGGAAGAAGGCGGCGTGCCGGACGATTTCGGTTTCGGCACCAGCGGCGCCAACTCCGACGGCTTCGGCTTCTAGTCCCAAGTCAAGGCATCGCCTTTCAAGGCGCGTCCGTTCCGGCGGGCGCGCCTTTTTTGTGGCCGCTGGCGCGGGGTAAAAGGAACACTGCCATATGGCAGCCCCTCCCCGGGATGAGGGGGAGCCGTAGCGCGACAGCAGCCGTCCGATGGACGGCCGCTGCCCGGCCCCCGGGCCTGGTCGCCTGCGCGGCGAGGCGGCAAGGGGCCGG
>ERZ772860.2242-NODE-2242-length-11461-cov-2.737770_pt1 | contig 11461 bp, 6 predicted proteins | sample MGYA00511342_ERZ772860 | MGnify/ENA primary metagenome ERZ772860 (study PRJEB29015, sample SAMEA2737665) | human gut metagenome | biome: human gut; feature: human-associated habitat; material: faeces | place: China | collected 2012 ... | reverse complement strand
TGGCGATGAGCTGGCGCTGGCCCTGCGAGAGGTTCGCGCCGTTGTTGGTCAGCAGGAAGCCATCAAATGGGATAAAGCGCCGTGCCGTTTCTGCGGTACTGGTTGCGGCGTTCTGGTCGGAACGCAGCAGGGACGTGTGGTGGCCTGTCAGGGCGACCCGGACGCACCGGTAAACTGCTTGCCTGTGATTATGAGAATGTCCATCCTGACATACTGATTTTAGGTAAGGCTTTATCCGGAGGTGTCACTCCTGTCTCGGCGGTCTTTGCCGACGATGAGATCATGTTGACGATCGCTCCGGGTGAACATGGTTCCACCTATGGCGGTAACCCGTTGGCTGCCCGTGTAGCGATAGCTGCCCTTGAGGTGGTGCGTGACGAGCATCTTTCGGAGAATGCTTTCGAAATGGGTATCCTTTTCCGCAGTGAAATGGAGAAGATCGACAATCCGATGATCCGCCAGGTGCGTGGAAAAGGACTTTTGAATGCTGTTGTCACTGAGCCGCGAGGTGGAAAAGCGGCCTGGGATATCTGTTTGGCACTGAAAGAAAAAGGATTGATAGCCAAGCCAACGCACGACCATATCATCCGTTTCACTCCCCCGTTGGTTATTGACCGGGATCAGATAATGGAGGCTATTGGCATTATTAAAGATACGTTCGCTCAATTTTGATTGCCTATGAAGATAAATGTGATAGGAGTACCTCTCAATTTAGGGTGTGACCGCGAAGGTGTGGAGCGCGCTCCGAACCATCTGCGTGAACGGGGCCTGATGAGGATTATCCGTAAAAACGGACATCGGGCCTTCGATCTGGGTAATCTGTATGTTCCTTTGGTTTCGGAGGCGGATAAGTTTGCCAGAGGGCGGAGCTTGAAATATCTGGATGCGATTGTCGAAGTCAATAATAACCTGGCAGAGCTGGTCTACGACACGTTGCGCGGAGGGGCTTTCCCTTTGGTGATAGGCGGAGATCATTCGTTAGGGTTGGGCAGTGCGTCAGGGGTGGGAAAGAGCTTTGATGATTTCGGTATCATCTGGTTGGATGCGCATGGCGACATCAATACGAGCGAGACTTCTCCCAGCGGCAATATTCATGGGATGCCGCTTAGCGCCTTGATGGGGATGGGGAGCGAAGAATTAGTCAATATCTATGCGCCCGGCAATAAGGTGAACCCGCAGAATGTCTTCCTGGTCGGGACCCGGAGCCTGGATGAAGGGGAGCAGGCTTTGATCGAGCGTGAGCAGTTAAGCGTTTATACGATGGACATGATCCACCTGAAGGGTATCGGTTTTGTTGCCGAAGATATCAAACGGAAGCTAAAGGAACGGAAGATACGGAATGTCCATTTCAGCATAGACGTGGACAGTATCGATCCCCGCTTTGCACCCGGTACAGGGACACGCGTGTGCGAAGGGTTGATGCCGGACGAGTTCAAGGATTTCGTCGAACATATACTATTCACCAATCTGATCAAGTCGATGGATCTGGTCGAGCTGAATCCCGAACTGGATGTGAACGATCAGACAACCAATCTATGCTTGGACATAATCGATTATATAACAGCCCGTTTGTAAGCGGATTCTATTGTTGAGAATGGGACTTGGGGTTCCTCGTAGAAGAAACTGTCTTGAAACTCCAAGAGCCGTTCTTGAAGCGGCAAGCATATCCGAAACCGTTTTTTAGAACGGATAACCGATTGCCAGATGGACGCCCATGCCGTCTTTGAAGTCCGGAATATTGTAATAGCCTTTCTTTCCCGTATCGTACGGTACGTGCAAGCCGATTCCCCAATCCAGGCGGATAACGAGGAAGGTCAGGTCGTAGCGTAGTCCGATACCGGTTCCTAAAGCCAGGTCTTTCAGGAAACGGCCCCATTTCAACTGTCCGCCGGGGCGGCTTTTGTCGTAGCGTAGCAGCCAAACATTACCGGCATCGAGGAAAGTTGCTCCGTGCAGATCGCCCAAAATCGGGAAACGGTATTCCAGATTGGCTTCGAACTTGATGTCACCGGTCTGATCCAAATAGCCGTATTTTGAGTCGGTCGGGCGATAACTGCCCGGTCCGATGCTTCGGATCGTGAAAGCCCGGATACTGTTGGCACCGCCTATATAAAATTGTTCGCTGTAAGGTGTCGTGATCGAATTGCCGTAGCTATATGCGACTCCGGCCATCAGGCGTCCGACCAGGTGTTGCTTCTTTCCGAGATAATAGTTGTATCGTATTTCGCTCGTCAGTTTGGCAAACTGGGCGAAGCGGTTCCCTAACAGTTTCTTATCCCGTTTGTTAAAGCTCTTACCGGCGATGGCATAGGCACCGTCGAGAATAAGGCCCGCCTGTGTGATGGAAGACTGCCACCAGAGATGGTTCTTTTTGGTAGTGATGGGAGAATCGTCATACGTGTATGTATAGCCCATCGACGGGATGAACTGGTTCTCGAGGCTTCGCCCCAACGCCTTGTTGACATCTACGATGGAGTCGAATTCATGCGTCGTATGCTGCAACAGCGAGTAGGTCAGCTTGAACGGCGTCACCGAATGGTGGCTGGTCGCCGATGGCTGGAACTCGTACGAGGCGCTTCCGCCGAATGCCAGCATCTTGAAGAATTTGGCACGGTTCAACTGATCCGCATAGATACGGAAAGAGGTACTGGAAGGGTATTTCGTATCATGCTTTATCAAACTGGGGAAAAGTACCCGCGGGAAAGTCAGCGTACCGCTGATACCGAACTCCCAGCTGTTGATCGCCGAGCTGTTGCCCGAAACCCGTTTGCCGGTCTGCCATTCGTAAGAACCGCGCATACTGACGCCGAATGTCTCCCCTCCTCCGAATATATTCCGTTTGGTAACGCTGAAAATGGCGCCCGGTCCTGTCTGGTCATTGCTCTTGGTAGTCACGTTCAGTTCCAGTTCTCCATCCAGAGGAAGGTCGTAAACGGTGTTGATCTGCAAGTTCAACGTATCGCAACGGCGGGCGGTATCTTTGGGGATATATTGCATTTCCGAATAACGGAAAATGCCGAGACGGGAGAAGCCGGTCTGGGTCTTTTCCTGCTGTTGCTGCGAATAGAGATCGCCGGGGCGGAATTTCAGCCGGTCGTACAGCACCTTCGGACGGACACGCAACTTCCCTTCGTAAAAGATGGTCATATCTTTATACCGGATGGAATCTGTCGGTGGCTCGTTGTTGTAGCCGTTCAGGAATACCGATATGTCGCCTATCTTCCAGGGGCGCAGTACGGTGCGTGGCAGCCCTGGCTTTGTGGAGATACGGAGCGCTACCTTTCCGGGATTCATGATCGTATCGGCCTGGTAGCTGATAAATTCGGGACGGAAATAGTAATACCCGTTGTTACGGAGTAGGGAAGATATGCGTTGGCGTTCGGCTTCGAGTTGTACGACATTGAAATTATCTCCGTCGCGCAGAAGCCGGTCGCCGATGTTGCGCTGGACGAGTGTGTCGATGCGATGCCGTAGCCGGACGTAAGCAATGCTGTCGTATGTGTAGGCATTGTTCATCTCCACCTTGTAGCTGATCTTTGCCTTTTTGGGGTTCTTGGGGTCCGGTTCCACCTCGTAGGAAGTAGCTCCGTTGAAGTATCCATATTCGCGAAGCAGGTTATAGGCTACCTTTGTCCGGACTTCCGGATTGACCGTGTTGATGAAGACGGGTTTGGATGCCAGTTTATTGAATATCCATTTACCCACTTTTCCCTTTCTGTTCACGAATGCATTGTACATCCATAGTCCGAACGGCAAAGGGATACGGATAGATGAACTCCCTAGCAGGGCGTTATTGGGCGGATAGGCAAGAGCGGCCTCTATTTCCGTCAGCGCCTCTTCCCCTTCCTTGCTTTTGTCCTCATTCGTCACTTCAATCTTCTTGATTCCCGTATATAAAACTTCCCCCTCCGGCAAATTCTTCGTTGTTGAGCAGGAAGCAAGCAGGAATAACGAAATATATGCAATATATTTGATGTGTTTCATTTTTTCTCTTCTGTTTGTTTGTCATCCGTTACCGGTTTGGGCTTGTTTTTTTTAAAGATGAAGAGTTCACGGAGGTGAAGCATCTTTTTGCGCAGGACGATACCGGCACCGGTTTCTGTGATCTCGCCTTCCAGCAGACTCTCGTAGTTCTTGTCGTGGAAGAGCTTGATGTAGCGGGTTCCGCTGCCGTCGAGACGGTATTCGATCGAAACGTTGTCGATGAACTGCTGCGACTGTCCGGCGTTGACATCCTGTCCGGTCGAAACACGTCCGCCCAGTATGATACTGATCCGGTCGTTGTAGAACCGCTTGGCGAAGCGGAAGGAGAAGTCTGTCCGCTCCCCGCCCGATCCTGTGCCGTTCTGGTCGTACTGCTCCATGCCCAAAGTGATATCCACGGACTTCAAGGCGCTACCCGCGATATTGTTGATCTCGCTTTGCAGGAAGCTGTTCAGGGCAGCTCCCATATCGAGGCTCGGTTTCTTTCCGCCGCCGCCGACATCGCTCATGTTGAGGTACATCCCTGTGACAAGCATCGTAACGGCGATCTGCGAGCGTTGTCCTTCGCCCATCTTGTCCAGCTCTTGTTGCATGGACTGGTCTTCCGGTGCGGAGAGGATAAATTGCAGTTGCAGGTTCTCCAACGTCTGTTTGATCGCCACACCGACATTGAAGGTGACCAGACGTGAGCTGCCGTCGTCCTGTGTGACGGATGCCCGCATCCGTTCGGTTGCTGTCAGGTTCAGCATCGGGTCCATCGGGTTGCCGCTCCACTGGACGTAACTACCGTCCTGTATCGTGAACTCCTTGAGCGGAATAATCGGCATGGCATATTTTACCATGCCTCCCGAAAGTGTATAACGTCCGTTCAGGATCATTTCACCCTGTGTCGTATATTGGAATGACAAGTCGCCCCCTCCCTCCAGTTCCACACGGCTCGATTGGTCGGGGGTGATATCTGCGTTCAGACGGACGGCCTGGTCGATCCGGATCGTCATCAACATGTCCAGTCCGCCGATGGGCAGAGGTGCTTCCGGCCGGTGCCGGCGGGTCAGCAGCGTATCGGAGAAATCGGTAAAGGTCACAAGGTCTGCTAAGCGGTCTTGAGCCGTGAGCGGGGATTCCTGCATCACGTAAGTGACATTTGTCCCGCCCAACAGTTGTAAATCTCCTCGCATGATCAAGGCATCGAGCGGCCCCTTGACAGTCGAGTTGAGGTTGACAAGCAGCTTGCCGTACACCATGCTTTCCTTATTGCGTTTCACATTCAGCAGTTGCATGTCGTGGGCTGTCAGTTTCAAGTTTGCCGTCATCCGGGAAAGATTGTGAATGTCGATCGTTCCGTCGACTACGAACGGATTGGTCCCCGATGCATAGATGTTGTATTTGTCGAAACTGATCAGATTATTCTTGATCTTGATATCCTGCTTGTCGAAACGGAAGGAAGAACCGACTGCCGTGACATATACCGCCGAGCTGTCCATTCGCACATACCCGTTGACGGCAGGGGCCGAGGTGGTCCCGGTTATCGCCAGTTCCCCTTGCAAGGCTCCCGTCAGTTTGGCCATCTTGTCCGGAATGAACGGGTTTACCATCTCCAATGGCAAGGCGGTGATGTTCATATTTCCGTCCAGATAATCCGTTTTTCCCATTTTGTAATAGGCATTGATCGCCGCAACCTCGTTACGGTCGCGGAAAAGGTGCATGTCGACCTGATGCTCCTTGTCGCTAAGTGGCAGGTAAACAGTGTTGAACATCAGTTCACCTACCCGTCCCCCTTCATAGAACAGGCTGTCGATATGAGCGTCCGCCACAACCATGAAGCTGCTGTCCGAAGGGGCATACTGCAAGTCGGCGCTAAGCATTCCTCGCATGGAAGGGAGGTCCGGGAATCCCTTCGTGATCGCATCTAGGTCTATCTGGCTTAGCTCGGCATGGATTTCTTCCATTCCTTCTTCTCCGGCAAGCGAGTGAATCCAGAGCGAAGCATTGTTTTCACCGGTCAGCCGGACATCGGCGGCAATATCCTTTATGTTGCGGTACAGGATATAATTATCGGTATTCAATTTAAATGTACGGAAAGCCAGTATCGGGTCTTCCGGGAAAAGATGCAGGCGCAATCCCTCTTTTTCCTTGTCGACACGAGCCCCTAACCGGATACCGGTTTTACCTTGGCCGTCGGTATATTTCAGTTTGGCATCGACAAAAGTGTTGCGGAGCTTTCCCAGCAAGCTGGCGGTGAAAGGTTGTTGTTTCCTGTATTTTGTCTTGATGACTTTCGTGTCGTACAACAAGCCGAGCGAATCCTGCCGGACAATGAGGCAGATCGTGTCGATCCGTGTTGTGTCCTGCATCAGGTTGAAGAGATCGGCATCGAGGAAGAAACCCTTTTCCGGTGAAGTGTTGGCTTCGATATTCAGGTTGTCGAAGGTAATATAATATTGTTGCAGGATGTTGTAGATCGGATTATCCTTACCGGCTGTGATTTTCAGGTCCATATCCGGGAGGAGAGGACGGAAAGATGGAATGTCGATCATCGAATCGCGTTCTAGCTGTTGGGTGAGACCTTCGTTTATTTTCGTGAACTTATCGGTCATCGTCTCGATATCCGCATTTCCGGTCAGGACGATTCCAAAGTCTCCGGCGTGGAAAGAGACGCGGGTAGTGTCTTTATCGCTGTGAGCGTGTAAAGTCAATGTTTTCGGGTGGAACTTACCGGTCGGATTTATCAGTTCCCAGTTACCGAGGGTAACGTACACTTGGTTATTTTTTCCCATGTCTGTTTCCGCCTCTGCGAAAAGTTGGAAGGAGGTCGCCAGCGAATCATTCATAAAGTGCATGCCGTACAGGTCCAGGTTTTGCACGTCGGCGATTAGCATCGCATTCACTTTCTTCTTGTGGAGGGTTGCATTGAGCGACATATCCATCTTCGCAAGCGGATAATGGCTGAGCAGGTCGAATTTCAACAAGTTCTTTTCCAGCGAACCGTCTAACCTTACGTCGGATACGGCGTATGCCCCATACTCGATATTCGTAATCTTCCCCTCTAATTTAGCCCAAGTGGAAACGTGGAACGGATCATACCCTTTCCCCTCAGCACGGAACGAGGCGGCCAGGTGGTAAAGGGAATCTTTGGGTAAGAAATTGGTTGGTTTCAGGCTGTCGATCTTCAGGTCAGCCAAGTAAGACGCTTGTACGGGGTTATAACGTGCAGTCAGTCCGACCTTGCCTTCGCCTTGCGTGAGCAAAAGGTCGGCGCGGTACTCTTGGTTTTGCAAAGTCGCTTCCCCTTTCAGTTTCATTACCGGAAGGTTATAGCGTGACCGTTCGGATTCCGGTAGCATGCTGAGCACAAAGTCAAGATTCCCGGTTTGGGCATCCAGCTGAAACTTACCCGAACGGCGGATACTGTCTGCCACGGCTCTCATTTCTCCTGTGATATTCAGATTGAAGATGCCAGGCAGTTCGCCTTTCAGCTGGCGCAGCCGTAAAGCAGCCAGGTTCCCTTCTATTCCGGCTGTCAGGCTGATTTCTTTTTGGGGATAGGCTTGTTTGAACTCCTTGGGAAGAGGACCGGCAAAGATAAATACATCTTCTTTTCCTACCGAGGCTGTCAGCAGGCTATGGAGCGTACCGCTCGGTGTATTGTCGAACGTATTCCAGGGAACGGTTGCCAGCAGGCGGATCTCTGAGTAAGGTGTTTTCAACAGAAGCCCCGGAACCTGTATCGTCGTGCTGTCACTGCTGATGTCTCCGGTCAGTGAACTGAGCGTCAAACCCGAGCGGTCATTAGCAGAAAATTTTTTGATCCGTGCACTGATGTCCCTGCCTCCGTACAAAAGCGAATCGATCCGGATATTCACATCGTTCAAGGCTATATGTGCCGGATCGAAACCCGGTACCGGGTCACTATAGCTACCGTCGTAGTTCAGGGAAGAGCCGGACAGCAGAAACTGGGATGCACTGTAGCGTGCCGATCCGAGGTCGACTATCCCGTCGGTTAATCCAGCCTTTTCGATATAGGTCGAAAGACGCAGCGAGTCGCCCGGTATCTGCATGGCAAACGCTACCCGATCCAGGTCGATTTGATCCAGCATCAATTTCCAGTTGACCGCCGTCGATGTCGTATCCTTGTTTGTTGTCGTGTCGTTCATCAGGAGAGTGATGGCTGTGTCCGAAAGGTCGATTTTGTTCAGCCGGGCGATCTCTTTTCCGAGGTCTATACGATCTGCTTTAGCATAGAGCTTTCCTAAAGTACCTTTGATCTCCATTCCCTCGATCAGGTTGCCAGTATTGGCTTTCACGCCGCGCAGGTCGATCGCATCCACCAAGACTTCTTTTTTCAGCAGTGGCAGCGGACGGATGTTGACTTGGAAACTTTCGAGTGACAATAACGTGTCGGGAGGAGTTATGACTTTCACGTCCCGGATCGTCAGATTCAGCGGGAAGGAAAGACGTATCTGCCCGATCCTGATATTCATACCGGTTGTTTCACTGGCATATTCGGTGGCTAGCCGCACAGCGAAATTCTGGAAGGGAGGTATATATAAAAGAATTGAAATCAAGATGACCAATACCATCGGTATCAGGCATATGATCCCTATTCGCTTCATCCAACGTCTCATTTGTTCTTATTGTGTGTTTTCGTTATAATCATAACGGTTAAAGGACCTGTTTTGTTTGACATTCCATTAACAAAAATAGGGAATAAATTAAAAATAAAGAAGTAATATCGATAAAACGGTAATAATAACTGCTTGGAGCCGTTATATTAAGGCTGAACATAAAAAGATTAAACGATGATTGGAATATCGGACCTGGAATACCTTTGTGCAGAAGTACGGCAAATAGCCCGTAAAGCCGGTGCATTTCTGCGTGATGAACGGCAAAAGTTCGATCGGGAGCGGGTGGAGGAAAAGAGTGCACACAATTATGTCTCGTATGTGGATAAAGAATCCGAACGGCGTCTGGTCGAACAACTTTCGACATTGCTTCCCGAAGCAGGGTTTATTGCCGAAGAGGGTTCGGGAAGCCTGACGGATGAGGAGTATTGTTGGGTGATCGATCCGCTCGACGGGACCTCCAACTATATCCATGATATGGCTCCTTACAGTGTCAGTATTGCCTTGCGGGATAGGGAAGAACTGTTGTTAGGTGTTGTATATGAGGTCTGTCGCAATGAATGTTTTTATGCTTGGAAAGGAAGTAAGGCTTATCTGGACGGTAAAGAAATACGGGTAACGGATGTAGCTGTTTTGGATAAGGCTTTTGTTGCGCTTGGTTTCCCCTATGATTCCGACCACTATCGTCCGGTCGCCCAAAAGCTGGTGGACCGTTTGTATGGTTATGCCGGGGGGACGAGGCTGTTGGGATCTGCTGCGGCCGAGCTCTGTTACGTCGCCTGTGGGCGATTCGATGCTCGGATAGAAGGACATCTCGGCCCGTGGGATGTTGCGGCAGGCGGCTTGATCCTGATGCAGGCGGGTGGCAGGCTGTCAGACTTTGCCGGTGGCGACACTTGGCCTTCTGCCGAGCAGGTGATGGCGAGTAACGGGGTGATACATGATAAGATCCTCCGCTTGTTGTAGTATTGTTTTTATCAATGCCGTTATTTCCTTTTCCAGTCCTTTTTGAGGGCTTTCTTTCGGATTAGGATGATTGGGATAAATATGATAGCTATCCAAAAGAGGCTGATCAACATAAGAGTTAGAGATGAAAGGTTCTCTGGCATCAATGCTTTGTCGGCCTGTTTATCGGGTATTGCTTCGGAATGTATCTTTTGGGCGGATAGATGAAAAAAGTCCTACCTATTTTTAGGTATGAATGTAAAGGGCAGAATGATTTATTTGTCGGAAAGAATCGTGATGAGGAGCGATATTCCTGCTAACAAGCCCCTGAAACTAATCAATTCTGGTGAAAGAGGTTGTGCCGAAACAGTCTTGTTCCCGCACAACCTTTTTATTTAAATAGATACAGGCAGATTAGGAACGGATCAATCGTTTTCTATCACACGGATCATGTCGAAGTAGAATTCGCCGGCTACTTCTGCTCCCTTTTCTACAACTCCTGTCTTTGTATCGTAGATGTAGATGATGGCATTAGTGTCGACTTCAGTGTTCACACCGAAATAGGCTTTCTCGTTGAAGACGACAGAACGCTGTGAGAAACGGCCGCCACTGTAAGCGAGTTCTTTTCCTTCATAGCTCAAACGTGTCCTTTCGCCTGTAGCAAGATCGATGATAGAATAATAATGGCTGTAACTGTCAATTGCTGTACCAGCAGCATCGTTGCGTGCATAAGCTAGAGCTTTGCCGTTTCCCAAATACTGGATGGTGAGCAATTTACCGTCTGCATTCGGATATCCTTCGTAAGTGGCGTCGAAATCGATTTCACCATTGTTGATACGCAACAGGTGTCCTTGTTCCAAATCGCCCTTTTCGGTGATTGCGGCGAGGTAGAGGTTACCGCTTTCATCATACATTACGCAGTCTTGCATCAATTCGCCGTAGGCACTTCCCGCCATTTCTCGGGCAAGCGAGTTGCGCTTGTTGCTTTCTACCGCCAGAGTGACAGGATCGAGCACTGCTGTATAAAAAGCAGTAGTGGTTTTGCCGCTCTTTCCTGAAAGACCGTTCTTCCCGTAATAGAAATAGAACAGTTTTCCCGTTTTTTCATTATAGGTAAGGATGCCCGATGTGGTGAATTTCTTTGTTTCTTCTCCTGTAACCTCTGATTCCGGTAGTAGGATGTCCAGTGTGCCTTCTGCTAGAATCGACATATTATCGGTGTTCAGCTTACTCCAGATGATCTTGCTTGCATCGCCGTTGGCAGCCATGACAACAAGCGTGTTGTCATCTATCCAGGCATGGGTGTAGGAGCGTACTTTGTATGTATTTGTCTTAAAGGGAGATGATGCACATTCTATTACTTTGTTATCTTTGATCTGATATTTTACGAAACGGTCGTTGCTTGAAGGGATCTGATAGTAATATTTCCCTTTCGAGATGCTTTCCATCGAGTAGTCTCCCAATTCGGTTCCTTCACCTTTAACAGTGATAGTCCCCATATCGGCTGTCAGTTTATTGACGCTGTTGACAACCGTCGTGTTCTTGCTGCTCATGCCGCCATGTTTTCCTACGGTCAGAAACAGGTCGAAATGATACTTGCTTTCGCGGAACAATCTCTATGACCGCTTTATGAGCGGGCCGGTAAATCCCATCTTCTATTCCTGCTTTGTAAAAGCAAGCGCCTTCACCGTTGGGGACGCCTGTACCGGCTGCGGCCAGTGCGTCCGGCGCTGCCCCACCAACAACATCACCCTGCAAACCGGGAAGCCCGTCTGGGGGCAGAACTGCACCCACTGCATGGCCTGCATCTGCTACTGCCCCGCGGAGGCCATCGAGTACGGAAAAAAGAGCCTTGGCAAGCCCCGGTATCATTTTGAAGCGCTGTGAGGGGCTTCTGGACACGCAATTGC
>ERZ772860.2239-NODE-2239-length-11465-cov-6.518755_pt1 | contig 11465 bp, 13 predicted proteins | sample MGYA00511342_ERZ772860 | MGnify/ENA primary metagenome ERZ772860 (study PRJEB29015, sample SAMEA2737665) | human gut metagenome | biome: human gut; feature: human-associated habitat; material: faeces | place: China | collected 2012 ... | reverse complement strand
ACCGGCGGGCTGCAGGAAGCCTGCGGGAGAGAGCCCCCCACAAAGCCGGGAGATCAACGAAGTGAGAGAAGGAAGTGAGAGCCATGATCCAACTGGACCCGACCAGCCGGATACCGGTATATCAGCAGATCAAGGAGCAGATGACCGGGCTGATCGTCATGGGGGTATTCCCCCCGGAGAGCCGGCTGCCCAGTGTGCGTGCCCTGGCCGCCGAAACGGGCCTGAACCCCAATACCATCCAGAAGGCCTACCAGGAGCTGGAGAGCGAGGGGGTCATTTACACGGTGGGGGGCAAGGGCTGCTTTGTGGGCGGGGAAGAAAACGCCGCCGAAGCGACCTGCCGAAGAGCCGAAGCCGAGCTGCGGGAAGCGCTGCGGCAGGCCCGGCTGGCCGGTGTGGAGAAAACCACGGCCGAAGCGCTGGTGGAGCGATGCTACGGAGGGAACGAGTGATGTTAAGAGCAGAAAACCTGGTAAAAAGGTTTGAGGATAAAACCGCGCTGGATGGGCTGAATACCGAGATCCGGCGGGGATGCATATATGGACTGGTGGGGCCCAACGGCAGCGGAAAATCCACGCTGATGCGGCTGATGTGCGGGGTGTACCGCCCCGATGGCGGCCGGGTGACGCTGGAGGGCGAGGATATCTTTGAGAACATCGCGGCGAAGGATCGCATTTTGTATCTCAGCGATGACCTGTATTTCCCGCCCAAGAGCACCGTGGAGGACCTGGCGAGCTTCTACCGGGGGCTGTATTCCGGCTTTTCCATGGAGACCTATCACACCCTTTGCGGGTGCTTTCCGCTGCAAACCGATCAGCCCCTTTCCACCTTCAGCAAGGGGATGCGGCGGCAGGCGGCGCTTTTGGCGGCGCTGTGCTGCCATGCCGATTACCTGCTGCTGGATGAGGCCTTTGACGGGCTGGACCCGGTGATACGGCTGATGGTGAAAAAGCTGCTGGCCGAGGAGATAGCGGAGCGGGGCGCCACCGTGATGATAAGCAGTCACAACCTGCGGGAGCTGGAGGACCTGTGCGACCAGGTGGGACTGCTTTCCGCCGGGCGGCTGCTGTTTGAGAAGGATCTGGATGCGCTGAAGCTGGGCTTCTGCCGGGTGCAGGCGGCCTATGACCACCCGGTGGACTGGGCGGCGACGGGGCTTGCCATCCTGGATAAAAAGGAACGCGGCAAGCTGGTGAGCCTGCTGGTGCGGGGCACCGCGGAGGATACCTTGGCCGTATTGGAGGCGCGGCGGCCGCTTTTTGCGGAGGCGCTGCCCATGACGCTGGAGGAAGTATTCATCGGAGAAATGGAGGCGGCGGGTTATGATTACAGCAACATCCTCTCCTGACCGCTTTGGCAGTCTGCTGCGCGGGCTTTTGAAGAAAAATATCCCCAATATGGTGTACCTGGCGCTCATCGGGTTCATCGGCATTCCGCTGCCGTACCTGCTGGCGATGTTCCGCCGGTGGGAAGAAAAGGGACAGTGGGTGTATGAGAATATCAGCACGGCCGACCGGGGCGGCCTGTATGTGGGCATAGCGGTGGGGACGGTATGCCTGCTGTGGCTGGCGGGCAGCTTTATCCTGGCCCTTTCCGGGGTGGGCTATATGCACAACCGCCGGGCGGTGGATCTTTACCACAGCCTGCCGGTCACCCGGGGGCAACTGCTGCTGGGCCATGTGCTGGCGAATTTTTTGACTGTGGCACTGCCTATGACCGCCAATACCCTGCTGACCGCTGCTTTGGCCGGCATCCGGCACGGCATGACGCCCGACCGAGCAGCCTTCCACCTGGGGGCCATCGCGCTGGACCTGCTGGGCTGGTATGTCACGGCCTTTGCCATTATTGTTATGGTGTACCTGGCGGCTACGCAGGTTGGTTCCACTTTCGATACCTTTCTGTTCTCCGGCATCTTTTTATCAGCGCTGCCGGTGCTGTTCCTGACCCATATGGTGATGTGCCAAAGCTACCTCGCCGGCTGGGGCTACGAGATGAAGTGGAAAATCTTCTGCACCCTGACGCCGGTCCTTACGATGATCGGGAGTTATTCGGCCTTTGGTCAATGGCTGTACGCGGCGCTGGCCATCTGGCTGGCTGGCGGGGTACTGCTGCTGTGGGCCGCGGTACGGCTGTATCAGCGCCGCCCCAGCGAGCGCGCGGAAAGCCGCTGCCGGGAGGGCATTGCCGCCGGGGTGTTCCGCTTTGTGGCCACCTTTGTGGGCGGTTTGGGGTTTGGTGTGCTGTTTGGTGCCATAACGGGGGCGGATAGCAAACCGACCGAGCTTTTGTGGATGGCGATTTTTGCGCTGGCGGTGTATTTCTTTGTGGAGCTGATCCTAGGACGGGGCTTTAAGGGCATGAAGCGCCGGAGCATTATTATGGGGGTGGCCATGGCAGCCGTTACGGTGGTGTATGCCGGGATCATCTTTACCGGTGGTCTGGGCTTCGAAAAGAGAGTCCCCGCCCCCGAGCGGCTGGCCAGCGTGACACTGAATTACCGCGGACGGTATGACAGTGTTTCCCTGAACGAGGCCGAACGGCTGCATAGCTACGAGGGAGAGAATCATGCCATCTACTACAGCTACGACAGCATCGGTGATGTGACGCTGCGGGGCCCCGAGGCGCTGAAAGCTGCCACGGCGCTGCACCGCCTGCTGACCGAAAGCGACCAGAACGGGGTGAGCGGTGAAAACTATATGGGCAGAATAGAGCTGGAATACACCTTTAACGACGGCCGGGTGATGAAGCGGGTGTACCATGCCTACGGCGGTGATGCCCTGCTGGCGGCCTATGCCGCGTTGGAGGATACGCCAGAATTCCAGAGCAGGACCAACCCGCTGTACTACTGGGTGGCGGAGGAAAGCCCCTACCGGGAGATAGACCTGTGCGATGCGACCGGCTTTCATAAAACCGCGCTGACCGAAACGGATTATGACACGGCGGCGCTGGTGGCGGCCCTGCGGCTGGATATGCTGGCGGAAAAGGCGATGGATTACTACGACCAGGAGAGAAGGACGGTGTGCTACCTCTACCTGGAAAGTGAGCTGGACGAAAAGTACAGCCACCAGCCGGCGGAAAAGGACTTTTACAGCAGCTTTACGGTGCCGGTGGGGGAGAGCTACACCCACACGCTGGAGCTTTTGCGGGAGTGGGGCCTGGAAGGCTATCTGATCCCTGCCGAGTGGGACAGCATGTTCGTCACCGCCTGGGGCTGTGATGTAGTGGGCACCGGCCGGGTCATCCTTCCGCTGTGGTACGGTGTGGAGACTGAGATTTTCAGCCAGGCTGCGTACGAAGCGGGGATCCTGCTGAGCAGGGAGGAGGCCGAGCCACTGCTGGCGCTGGCGGATTGGACCTACCCCAATACCGGCAGCGATGACTGTCTGTACCTCAGCTTGGTGCGCACGGCAGCGGATGGTACCAAGACCTACGGGCTGCCGATGTTCCTGCCGCTGGAGGAGGCGCGCCGCCAGCCGCTGCTGCGGGAGTATATGGCCGAGCAGTACGGCGGGGAGCTATCTACCCCCGAAACGGTGGGCGCGGAAACGCTGGAAGCAAGATAAGAGGATAAAAAAGACGGCTCCTGCCCAGATGGGCGGGAGCCGGTTTCTATGCGCGGATTCAATTTTCCGAAAGGGCTTCGGTGACGCCCATCTCCCGCAGGATGCGGGCCAGGGCGGCGATGGGCAAGCCCATCACATTGAAGTAATCGCCGGTGAGGCCCTGCACCAGCAGCGCCCCGGCTGCCTGAATGCCGTAGGCCCCGGCCTTATCGTAGGGCTCCTCCAACGAGCAGTACCATGCCACCTCCTGCGGGGTGAGGGGGTAGAAGTGGACCTCGGTGGTTTCGTGGAAGGTGCGGGTCTCCTCCGCGGTGATGACGGTGACCCCGGTGCAGACGGTATGGCTGCGGCCGGCCAGGCGGGAGATCATGGCGGCGGCCTCCCCGTGGCTGTGGGGCTTGCCCAGGATCTCACCATCGATATAGACGACGGTATCGCTGCCAATGACGGCGAGGCCCCGTTGATCGGGCTGCTGTGCCCATACGGCCCGGGCTTTGCGCAGGGAAAGCTCCCGGACGGCATCTACGGGGCCGGTGCCGGGGGCGATGGCTTCATCGCAGTCGCTGGTCTGCACGGTAAAGCGGCGGGTGATGATGGAGAGAAGCTCCCGGCGGCGGGGACTGGAGCTGGCAAGGATGAGTTCTTTCATTGGGGGTCTCCTTTGGTGGATTGTGCAGGGGGAAAAGAGGGCCGCGCCCTGGAGGGACAAAGCCGGCGGTATGGGGAGAGTAGGACAGTGCGGAAGGGCAGGGCGCCGCAGGCGCTCCGGCCGGAGGCCGGAGCCAGCGGTCGCAGACCGCTGAAGCCGCCCGGAGGGCGGCTTGCCTGCGGCGCCCCCGTTCCCGGCAGGGACTTATATAGACGGTTCGTTTTCGATAATGATCTGGCAGGCGCGCATGGCGGCCAGCGCCGTGCGGTGGCTTTCCGGGGTGACCCCGGCGCAGCAGGCGGCGTCTACTACGATGGGGATTTCCGGCAGGTAAGCCCGCAGCAGCAGGGCGTTGCTGATGACGCAGATATCGGTGCAGAGTCCGATGAGGGTGATAGATTCAATGGGGGCATCCTCATTCAGGGCGTGCAGGCGCTCTCCCAGGGCGGTGCTGCCAAAGGTGGGCTTATCAATGATCTCGCTGGCGTAGGGCAGCAGCCGGGCGGCCAGCTGCCAGCCGTGGCTGCCGCGGATGCAGTGGGGCACCGGCAGTGCCTTGCCCTCGCGGGTGTTCAGGTAGTCTTCGGTGTGGGTATCACGGGTAAAGAGCACCAGCCCCTCAAAGGAGCGGATCTTCCGCTCGGCCCGGGGCAGCATGGCGGCCGCTTCGGCGGTGCCCAGGGCGCCATTGATAAAGTCATTCTGCAGATCGACGGCGACTAAAACTTTCATTTGGTTTCCTCCTTGGATTCATCAGGCTTGGAGAGCATCATCAAAAGGGGCAGCACCAGCAGCAGGCAGTCCCACCGGATGGCGGAAAGCCCCCAGCGGCCCACGGCCAGATTGCCGGCCACGGCCCCCAGCGCAAAAAAGAGGATGACGCCGAAATAGAGCGCCCCGCGGCGCAGCTCCTCCCGGTCATGGGCGATGTGATATTCATGCAGGGCCTGCACCCCGGCCCGCAGGTTGCCGATGCACATGGTGGTGGCAATGCCGTTGCCCTCTATCTTGCGGAAGGCCTGCACCTGGATGCCGCAGGCCAGCGAGGTGAGGCTATTGGCCCCAAGATGCTGTCCTGCCGGGAAAAAGCTGACCCCGAAGAGGATCAGAATTTCGACAAGGAGGGTGAGCTGCCGCCAGTGCAGGCGGCTCATGTGGCCAAAGCGGGTGCGCATAGCGGCGGCCAGGGCAATGCCCAGGGCAAAGCTGACCACCGGCAGCAGATACCGCAGGCTATCGGCCGGGCGGCCCTCCGAGATGGCGACGGCGAACAGCAGAATATTGCCGGTTTGAGCATTGGCAAAGACATGGCCCCGGGCCATGTAGCTGTAAGCATCCATAAAGCCGCCGGCCAGCGCCAGCAGGATGCCGACGGCCAGCGAGGAGGACATCTGGCTGTTTTTCTTCATAAGGATCACTGCCTTCCGGTGGAGCCAAAGCCGCCGCGGGAGGGATTGCCCAGCGTTTCACATTCCTCAAATTCGATAGCGGGCTGATGCTCCATGATGCGAAACTGGGCAATGCGGTCGTTCGCTTCGATGCGGCAATCGCGGGTGGCATAGACCGGCATCTTCCACTCATCCTCATCGCCGCAGTAGCTTTCATCCACTATGCCCATGGAATTGGACATGAGAATGCCGTAATTGCGGAAGGTGGAGCTGCGGGGGAGAACATGGGCTTCGTACCCTTGGGGCAGCACCATAGCAACGCCCAGGGGGATGTAGCGGGATTCACCGGCTTTCAGCTCCACCGTTTCGGCGGCGCGCAGGTCGATCCAGTCGCTTTTGCCATCAATGTAGCGGAGCTTTTCGATGTTATCGCTGAGATAGCGGATGCGGATTTTGGGCATAAGGGCCTCCTGAAGAAATAATATGAGAATGGTTTATCGAAATGAGCGGTTGCTGCTTTTTACTGGTGTCCTTATTTTAATGTGCGGTAGTATAAGCCCCGGGTGAAGGACCCAGCCGGGGCGGCACCGGTCTGGTACATCTTCAGCACCTCGTCGCATTCGGCGGGGGTTTCGGTGGTGAAGCGCAGGGTGAGAAAATCACAGAAATCCCATTCCGGCAGGCGGTCGCTGAGGAACAGCGGCCGGGGATTGAGCAGGTGGGTGTACTGGCGGTTCTGGCATTGCAGCGGGAAATCTTCTCCCCGGCGGTCGGTGATGTGATTGATGCCGCGGCAGTCCCCGCAGCCCGCAGCGGTTTTGCCGGGACAGTTGCGCAGCAGCATAAGCGGCAGGCGGCCGTAGGCGATGACACCGATGGGGACGGGGCTATGGATATTCCGGGCGGCATTGCGTTCGCACTCGAAGGAAAGGGTGATCTCATCGCAGCCCAGCGCCGCGGCCTGCTGCGCCGCCGGGGAATTGATGATATTGAGCCCGTAATCCCCGATAATCCGCAGCCCGGTCTCCCGGGCCATCAGCAGGGAACCGAGGTTGCCGCAAAGGGCAGCGGTGAGGCCCTGCTCCTTCAATTTGCGCAGGGCGCGCATCACGGCTTCCTCCTGCTGCGGGGCGCAGAATGCCGGCAGCTCGGCCACCCAGCGCTCTGCGCCGGTTTCCAGCAGCTCCGGGCGCTCGGCCAGCTCGTGCAGTGGCAGGGAGAGCCGGCCGCCCCCCCGCCGGATGGCGGGGGTCATCTGGGCTGCCGCCGCCAGGCGGCAGCCCAGCTGGGCGCGATGAACGCCGACCCCATCGGTGACAGCTACATCGCCATCATCCACCCCTACGCCGCCTACGACCTGAAGACCAGCAAGGAGTTCATTGAGGTGCACAAGTACGCCGACCCGGACACCATGTTCCGCGGCGAGATCGGCAAGCTGGGCAACATCCGCTTCATCGAGACCAGCGAGGCCAAGATCTGGAAGGATTCCACCTGCCCGGACGGTCTGGCTGTGTTCGGCACGCTGGTGCTGGGTGCCCACGCCTACGGTGTGACCGAGCTGGAGGGCGGCGGTCTGGAACACATCGTCAAGCAGCTGGGCTACGGCGACGACCCGCTGAACCAGCGCGCCTCTGTGGGCTGGAAGGGGATGCGCGCCGCCGAGCGTCTGGTGGAGCAGTACATGGTGCGCATCGAGAGCGTGTCCAGCTACTCTGCCACCGCTGCCGCCAACTAAGGAGGTGCCTATGGCTGAAAAGAATGTGCGCATCCGGCTGTTCAAGGACAACAGCCGCTACAAGGGCGACCTGTTCGTCAGCGTCAACGGCGTGAACTATAAGATCCGCCGTGGCGTGGAAGTGGAGGTACCGCCCGCCGTGGCCGAGGTGCTGGAGCACAGCCAGCGTCAGGACGAGCTGACCGCTGCCCGCATTGCCGCTGCGGAGAACGCGGCGCAGTAAAATAAGCGCTGCCCGGCTGGGAGAAATGCCCCCGGCCGGGCTTTTTATAAAAAGGATGTGATGAGATGACCATAGGAGAGGCTTTGGAGCGTGCCGAGCAGCTGCGCCCAAACTGCCGCATTGAAACCGAGACCCGGCTGCAATGGCTGCGGGAGGCGGACGCCCTGCTGCGCACAAAGCTGTTTGACCGCGCCGCCGCCGGGGCGTTTGATGCCGTGGGCGCAGACCGTCCGTGGGAGCAGCCGGTGCAGGACGACCAGACGCTGCTGGCACCGCCGCCCTTTGATGCCCTGTACCCGCACCTGCTGTGTGCGCAGATGGATGCCGCCTTGGGCGAGACCGACCGCTACGCCGGGGAGCAGGCGCAGTACAACGCCCTGTATGCAGAGCTGGCGGTCTGGCTTCGGCAGAACTACCCGCCCCGCAGCCGGGCGCAGTGGCGCTGGTAAGGAGGTGAGGTGATGGTACTGGCAGACAGAATACGGCTTGCCAACACCCGGCAGCTGCTGCGGGCCTTTGGCGGCCTGAACGAGACCTACGGCTGTTCGGAAGCAGAGTACAGCGCCGGAGTGAACTTTTCCACCCGGGATTTCCCCGCACTGAGCACCCGCACCCCCCGCCGCAGACTGCGGGCACTGACCGGGCTGAACGGGATGTATCACCTGAACGGTCTGCTGACCGTCTGCGGACGGGATGTCGTTTATACCCCGGACGATGCCGCCGCCCCGGCGGTGACGAAGCCGGACGCTGTGACCGACGGCCGCAAGGCGCTGGTGGGCATCGGTACAAAGATTCTGATCTTTCCGGACAAGCTGGCCTTTGATACGGCAGACGGCAGCGTTGCCGCACTGGGAGCACTGTGGACGGCGGCGGGCAAAAGCGTGACCTTTGCCCCCTGTGATGCCGCAGGCAAGACCTATCAGGTGGAGGCCTTTGGCCGGGAGGAGCCCGCCGAACCCGCAGACGGGCAGCTGTTTTTAAAGGTAGAGGACGCCGACCATCCGTGGCGGTACGACAGCACGCTGGAGATATACAGCAAAAACTCCGGCAGCTGGGCAGCCGTCCCGCTGGAATACTGCCGCATCACGGCGGCAGGGCTGGGCAAGTTGTTCCGTCAGTGGGACACCGTGACCGTGCAGGGTGCAGCCGCCGAGGCGGCAGGACAGAGCCCGGAGCTGAACGGAGACCAAATCGTGTATGACGTGGGCGAGGACTGGCTGCGGGTGCGCTGCACCCCACAGGGCGAGTATTTCTACGGCACACTGGTGCAGAACGCCGCCGCCGCCCAGTGGCAGAGCATGGACGGCAAACAGCACCGCAGTGTGGAAGCTGTGCAGACGGTATCCATGGAGCGCCGGGTGCCGGAACTGGATTTTGTGACCGAGTGCGACAACCGGGTGTGGGGCTGCAACAGCAAGGAGAATGTTATCTACGGCTGCAAGCTGGGCGACCCCACCAACTGGTTCAGCTACCGGGGCATCGCCGCAGACAGCTACGCCGTCACCGTGGGCAGCGACGGTGCCTTTACCGGGGCGGCTTCCTGCATGGGCTATGCGCTGTTTTTTAAAGAGAATACCCTGCACAAGCTGTACGGCTCCAAGCCTTCGGATTTTCAGCTTTCCAGTCTGCGCTGCCGTGGCGTAGCCAAAAACGCCGCCCACAGCCTGTGCGTGCTGAACGAGACGTTGTATTATCTCTCGCCGGACGGTGTCATGGCGTGGGACGGCAGTCTGCCCACCAAGGTGTCCGGTGCGCTGGACGCCGCAAAGCTTTCCAACGTGCAAAGCGCCGTGGGCGGCGCGCTGGATGGCCGGTACTACCTGCACATCTCCCGGGAGAGTGCACGTCTGCTGGTCTACGATACCGAGAAGGGGCTGTGGAGCGAGGAGGATGTCTGCTCCTGCGATATGACCAGCACCGGCGGGCAGCTTTATCTGTGGGACGGACAGGCACTGTGGGCGGCAGACCCCACCCGCGAGCCGGACTGGCAAACCACCGACGGCGTGGAAACGGACATCCCCTTTGAGCTGGTCACCGGCGATGTGGGGCTGGACGGCACCGAGCAGCGGTATCTCTCCCGGCTGACCCTGCGTCTGGACGCCGAACGCACCAGCACAGTAGAAGTGGCAGTAAGCTATGACGGCGGCGCGTGGGAGACAGTGGCCTCCCTTGCCGCCCAAGGCAGCCGCCGCAGCTATGACCTGCCCTTTGTACCCCGGCGGTGCGGGTCGCTGCGGCTGCGGCTGCGCGGCAAAGGGCAGATCACCCTGCGCGGACTTGTGCGCACCATCGCCCCGGCAAAGGGAAAATTATGGGAGGAGGATGCCTCATGGCAAGCATGAACGGCCTGAGCAAACTGGGCCTGCCCAAGTTCAGCGATAACATGGACCCGGAGGATGCCCGGGCACTGCGCAGCTATCTGTACCAGATGCAGGAGCAGCTGCAGTATGTACTGACCAATCTGGATACGGAAAATATGTCCGATACCCTGCGCAGCAAGCTGCAGGGACTATAAGAACGAAAGGAGAATTATATGGCATCCAAAAAGAAGGAGGAACTGCTGCAGCCGGAGGTGCAAACGCAGGCACAGCCCGCTGCGCAATCCACTTACAGCGCCGAGGGGCTGAACAGCCGCGCCGATGTGGAAAAGGCCATGGCAAACGTCAGCTACCGCCCCGGTCAGCAGATGACCGATGCGGCCGACGCCCTGAAGCAGTGGCAGCAAAACCGCCCCGCAGACTACCAGAGCAGCTATCAGGATAAGATCAACAGCCTGCTGGGGCAGCTGCTGGAGCGGGAGAATTTTCAGTACAGCTACACCCGCGACCCGCTTTACCGCCAGTACGAGCAGCTGTATACCCAGAACGCCCACAACGCCAGCGCGGACGCGGCGGCGCAGGCCGCTGCTCTGACCGGCGGCTATGGTTCCAGCTATGCCACCAGTGCGGCGCAGCAGGCCTATCAGCAGCAGATCGGCGGGCTGGCCAGCGCCATCCCCACCCTGTACAATCTGGCGCTGGATACCTACCAGAGCGGCGGCGAGGAACTGGTGAACCGGCTGGACCAGCTGAACGGACAGGAGCAGAACGCCCAGACCCTGTATGACCGTCAGCTGCAGGACTATTACACCCAGCTGCAGCAGAAAGGCGAAGCGTACAACGACGCCTATGCCAAGGACTACGGCCAGTATCAGGAGCACCTGAACCGGCTGGACACCCTGCACGGCTACTACACCGCGCAGGAGCAGGCGGAAATCAGCCAGCGCCAGCAGACTTTCAATAACATCATGACGGTGCTGGGCGTCATCGGGGACGTGGTGCAGCTGGCCATTACCGGCACCACCGGTCTGGGTACGTTGGCGGGCAGCCTGATGAACACCGGGTATAACATCTACGCCGGTAACCGCGCCTACGAGGCCGAGCGCGCCGACACCCAGTGGAGCCAGCAGATGCAGGAAAAGCAGCGGCAGGACGCACTGACCCAGCAGCAGTACGACAACACCGCCAGCGAGCGCGCCTATCAGGATGCGCTGAAGCAGCAGGCCTTCAACAACAACGTGACCACCCAGAAGCTGAACATTGCCAAGGGCGAGTGGGCACTGAAGCAGGCTAACGCCCGGCAGAAGGCCGCACAGGCCGCCAGCAAGGCAGCGGCTGCGGGCACAAAGTCCGGCAGCGGAAAAACCACCGGCAGCAGCGGCTCTGCTTCCGGTAGCAGCCGCAGCGCCGTCAGCGCCGGAGTGCCCTACACGGCAGCGCTGCTGCGCAGTCAGGGCAAGAACGATGTAGCCATTACCTCCGCCCTCCGGCAGGAGGGCTACACCCCCGCCCAGATCGCAAAGATCCTGCAGGAGATGAATGAGTAAGAGCAGGGAAATGATTGGAAATGCCCTCCGCTTGCGCTCTGG
>ERZ772860.2234-NODE-2234-length-11506-cov-3.659593_pt1 | contig 11506 bp, 8 predicted proteins | sample MGYA00511342_ERZ772860 | MGnify/ENA primary metagenome ERZ772860 (study PRJEB29015, sample SAMEA2737665) | human gut metagenome | biome: human gut; feature: human-associated habitat; material: faeces | place: China | collected 2012 ... | reverse complement strand
GCGAGCCCTCGCGCCGACCAAACGAGCGCAGCGAGTGCGATCAGCGCGAGTCTTTCGATTGTAAAACGTAACTTTACAATCGACTAAAACGGAACGAATGAAAGCGGGATCAAACTCGTCCGGCCGCCGCAGGCCGGACGAGCCGCGCGCTTCCGCCCGGATTAGGATGAGTGTACCATATTTTATTCTGAAAATCAAGAATTGTCTGCAACAAATCGTTTATAAAAGCAAGGCTGAGCCGACCGGAAAAACGCGGCGGAAGCGGCGCGAAAAGACGCGGCCGCATACGGAGAACAGGCTTGGCGCGATATCCGGCCGCGGCAAAAGGAATTTGAAGATTTATGCGCAAAATCCTTGACTTTTTTTATCTGTTGTGATATAATAACAAGCACTGATGTTTAAATGGGAAAGGAGGTGCAATATGCCAACATTCAATCAGCTCGTCAGAAAAGGGCGCGAAGCCTCGGTGTACAAGTCCACGGCTCCGGCGCTTCAGGTCGGCTTCAACTCGCTGCAACAGCGTCAGACCGACAAATCGTCCCCGCAAAAGCGCGGCGTCTGCACGGTCGTCACGACCAGAACCCCCAAGAAGCCGAACTCGGCTCTTCGGAAGGTCGCGCGTGTCCGCCTGACAAACGGCTTCGAGGTCACGTCGTATATCCCGGGCATCGGCCACAATTTGCAGGAGCACTCGGTCGTTATGATCCGCGGCGGACGTGTCAAGGACCTCCCTGGTGTGCGTTACCACATCATCCGCGGCGTCCTCGATACGCAGGGCATGGCCAACCGCAAGCAGGGCCGCTCCAAGTACGGCGCGAAGCGCCCGAAGGCGGCCAAAAAGTAGGCTCGGGAACCGGGTCAAACACAGCGATTTGTTCCCAACAAGCGCGCGGCAACGGGGCAACCCCGCCGCGTCATCGCTTTGCAGGGGTGAATATATAAAAGGAAACGCCGCGGCTTTTCGCCGCATGGTTTTCCGCCGGCGGCGCGGTCTGCGCGGCCGAACTGTATATTTCCTCGGATGCAAGGCGCGTACGGGGGCTGAAAAATGCCTTCGAGTACCTGTGAAATCATTTTATTTTGAATGAAGGAGGGAAGATTTGTGCCAAGAAGAGGAAGTGTACCCAAGCGGGAAGTTCTGGCTGACCCGCTTTACAACTCTGTTGTCGTCACAAAACTGATCAACGGTATTATGTACGACGGTAAAAAGGGCGTCGCACAGCAGATCGTCTATGACGCGTTTGCCGCGGTCGAGGAAAAGACCGGCAAGCCGGCGCTCGAGGTTTTCCAGGCTGCTCTGGAAAACATCATGCCGGTTCTCGAGGTCAAGGCGCGCCGTCTGGGCGGCGCGACGTATCAGGTGCCGATCGAGGTGCGTCCGGAGCGCCGGAACACGCTCGGCATCCGCTGGCTCGTCAATTTCTCGCGTACGCGCGGCGAACGGACAATGGCCCAGCGTCTGGCGGCGGAGATCATTGACGCGTCCAACAACACCGGTAACGCCGTAAAGCGCCGTGAAGACACGCATAAGATGGCAGAAGCCAACAAGGCGTTCGCGCATTACCGCTGGTAAGCCGTCTGCCGTAAAAACGATGTAAGGAGCAAGATATGCCAAGGCAATTCCCATTGGAGTTAACGAGAAATATAGGTATCATGGCGCACATCGACGCCGGCAAAACGACGACCACGGAGCGGATTCTGTTCTATACGGGCATCAATCACAGGCTCGGTGAGACGCACGAGGGCACGGCGACGATGGACTGGATGGAGCAGGAGCAGGAGCGCGGTATTACCATCACCTCCGCGGCGACAACATGTCAGTGGCTTGGTCACCGAATCAATATCATCGATACGCCGGGGCACGTTGATTTTACAGTCGAGGTGGAGCGTTCGCTACGGGTTCTGGACGGCGCCGTTACCGTTTTCTGCGCGAAAGGCGGCGTTGAGCCCCAATCGGAGACGGTCTGGCATCAGGCGGACAAGTACGGCGTTCCCCGGATGGCGTATGTCAACAAGATGGACATCACCGGCGCTGATTTCTACCGCGTCGTCAACATGATGAAAGAGCGGTTGAAGTGCAACGCCGTGCCCATCCAGCTGCCGATCGGCAGCGAGGACAGCTTCCGCGGAATCATCGATCTCGTCAAGATGAAGGCGTATATCTATCTGGACGATAAGGGACAGAATATCAACGAGGAAGAAATTCCCGACGATATGCGCGAGCTTGTCGACGAATACCGCGTCAATCTGCTCGAAGCGGTCTCCGACTTTAACGACGAGATCATGGAGAAATATCTGGAAGGCGAAGAGGTTTCGGAGGACGAGATTCACGATGCGATCCGCAAGGCGACGATCGCGGTCAAGATGATCCCCGTCGTCTGCGGCACCTCTTACCGCAACAAGGGCGTTCAGAAGCTGCTGGACGCGGTTGTTGCGTATATGCCGTCGCCGCTCGACATCCCGCCGATCAAGGGCGTCGACGCGGAGACAGACGAGGAAGTCGTCAGCCATTCCGACGACAGCGCGCCGTTCGCAGCGCTTGCGTTTAAGATTGCGACCGACCCGTTTGTCGGAAAGCTCTGCTTTTTCCGCGTCTATTCCGGGCAGCTCAACACCGGCTCGGCCGTCTACAACTCCACAAAGAAAAACCGCGAGAGGATCGGCCGCATCTTGCAGATGCACGCCAACCACCGCGAGGACATTGAAACCGTATACGCGGGCGACATCGCCGCGGCCGTCGGCCTGAAAAATACGACGACGGGCGATACGCTCTGTGACGAAAAGCACAAGATCATCCTCGAATCCATGGAATTCCCCGAGCCGGTCATCCGCGTGGCCATCGAGCCGAAGACAAAGGCCGGTCAGGAGAAAATGGGCATCGCCCTGTCCAAGCTGGCCGAGGAGGATCCGACCTTCCGCACCTATACCGACACGGAGACGGGGCAGACCATTATCGCCGGCATGGGCGAGCTGCACCTTGAAATCATCGTGGACAGGCTGCTGCGTGAATTTAAGGTCGAGGCCAACATCGGCAAGCCGCAGGTCGCCTACAAGGAGACGATCCGCAGAGAGGCGATTTCCGACATGCGCTATGCGCGCCAGTCGGGCGGTAAAGGCCAATACGGTCACGTGAAGATCAAGATCGAGCCCAACGAATCCGGCAAGGGCTATGAGTTCGTCGACAAGATCACGGGCGGCGCGATTCCCAAGGAATACATCCCCGCGGTCAACGAGGGTATTAAAGGCGCGATGGAGTCCGGCGTTTTGGCCGGCTACAACGTCGTCGACGTCATCGTCACTCTGTTCGACGGTTCGTTCCACGAGGTCGACTCCTCGGAAATGGCCTTTAAGATCGCAGGCTCTATGGCCTTCAAGGAAGCGGCCGCCAAGGCCGACCCGGTGCTCTTGGAGCCGATCATGAAAGTATCCGTGATGGTGGCCGACGAGTATATGGGCGACGTCATCGGAGATTTGCAGTCGCGCCGCGCTCAGATTCAGGGCTTTATCGACCGCGCCGGCATTAAGCAGATCGACGCATTTGTGCCGCTGTCCGAGATGTTCGGCTACGCGACCTCGCTCCGTTCGCGGACGCAGGGGCGCGGCAACTATTCGATGGAGCCGAGCCACTACGTCGAGGTGCCGAAATCCATTCAGGAAAAGCTCGTCGCCGGAAAACAGGAGCGCCGCTCGTAAATTGAGCGCAGGAAAAAACAAGAAAACTATTGCAAAATCCGTTGTAATGGTGTAGAATACTATTATATTGAAAAGTCAAACAAGAGGAGGCTACAATTCAATGGCAAAGGCTAAATTTGAAAGAAACAAACCCCACGTCAATATTGGTACCATTGGCCACGTCGACCACGGCAAGACCACGCTGACCGCCGCGATCACGAAGGTTCTGGCTCTGCAGGATCCGACGCACGCTGCGTTCACCGCGTATGATCAGATCGACAAGGCGCCCGAAGAGAAGGCCCGCGGCATCACGATCAACACGGCGCACGTCGAGTATCAGACCGATACCCGTCACTATGCGCACGTCGACTGCCCGGGGCACGCCGACTATATCAAGAACATGATCACCGGCGCGGCGCAGATGGACGGCGCGATCCTCGTTATCGCGGCGACCGACGGCGTTATGGCGCAGACGTATGAGCACATTCTGCTCGCCCGTCAGGTCGGCGTTCCGGCCATCGTCGTGTTCATGAACAAGTGCGACGCGGTTGACGATCCCGAACTGCTCGAACTCGTCGAGATGGAAATCCGCGACGCTCTGAACAAGTATGAGTTCCCGGGCGACGATATCCCGATCATCCAGGGCTCCGCGCTTGTCGCGCTCGAATGCACCTCGACCGATCCGAACGCGCCGGAGTACGCGCCGATCGTTGAGCTGATGAAAAATGTCGACAGCTACATTCCGACGCCGGCCCGCAAGGCGGATCTGCCGTTCCTGATGCCGGTCGAGGACGTTATGACGATCACCGGCCGCGGCACCGTCGCGACGGGCAGAGTCGAGCGCGGCCAGCTCAAACTCTCCGAAGAAGTTGAAATCGTCGGTCTGCACGACGAATCCAAGAAGACCGTCGTCACCGGTATCGAGATGTTCAGAAAGCTCCTCGACTACGCCGAGGCGGGCGACAACATCGGTACGCTGCTCCGCGGCGTTCAGAGAAACGAGATCGAGCGCGGTCAGGTTCTTGCCAAGCCCGGTTCGATCAAGCCGGTTACGAAGTTCGAGGGTCAGGTTTACGTTCTGACCAAGGAAGAAGGCGGCCGTCACACGCCGTTCCTCTCCAACTACCGTCCGCAGTTCTATTTCCGCACCACCGACGTCACGGGCGTTATCACGCTTCCCGAAGGCGTTGAGATGTGCATGCCGGGCGACCACGTCACGATGAAGATCGAGCTCATTAAGCCGATCGCGATCGAAGAGGGTCTCCGCTTCGCTATCCGTGAAGGCGGCAGAACGGTCGGCTCCGGCGCCGTTACGGCGGTTCTCGACTAATTAGCGGTTGAACAGAGGAGATGGTTTTCCGTCTCCTCTGTTTTTTTTCGCCCGAACCTGATTTCAGGCAGGCGCGTAGGAGTGCCCGCGGGCGAATATTCCGCATGAAGCGTTTTTCAGAACCGGCTTGACCGCCGTTTGTCTGCTCTCCGAATCCGATGCGCCCTCGGCGTGCCGGATGAGGGTTGAAAAGCGCGGCGGAACCGGAAGCGAGGAAAGGGAATTTTACGATGCCGAAACGCTGTATCAGATTGATTCTCGGGGTTGTATTCGGCGTGGTCGCCGCCTACTATGTGGGCGCGATGATCAATTTTCTGCCTTTTGTAGCCGATGATCTGGCCATCAGCGCCATCGGTTTTGGCGCCTTGATCGTCAGCGCGGTTATCGCCGTTTGCAGCTGCGTCATCATCATGGAAATACGAAACAGAAAATAACCCGTCGCGAGGGCCTGATCGTTTCCGCCGGTGGCCGAATAGGGGCGACCGGCAGGCCGGCGCCTCCGCGACGGGATTCAGCCGACAAGCCGATCGTACCCTGCCTGCGGTCAGGCGGCTTTGCGGATAAAGGAGCGAGAATCGATGTCTGTTCCCACAACGGAACCGGTCTGCTATATCGTCGGCGCGGGCGAGTGCGGCGGACTGAACTTTTCTAAAACAACAGGCGACCTCGTCATCGCCGCCGACGGCGGCCTGACGTATCTGGAACGCGAGGGCATAGCGCCCGACCTCGTCCTCGGCGATTTTGACTCTCTGGAAGGGGATAGACCGAGCGGAAACGTGTTGACCTATCCGTCGGAAAAAGACGAGACGGATATGTTTCTCGCCGTGCGCTATGCAGTGGAACACAGTTTTCAACGCATCGAGATCTACGGCGGACTGGGCGGGCGACTCGATCACACGCTGGCGAATATTCAGACGATCGTCTGGGCCGCCCGGCGCGGTGTGCGCGCGAGACTGCTCGATACTTCCGTGGCGCTGTATGCGGTGGCGGACGGAGAGCTGCGGTTCCCGGCCGGACAGAGGGGCGGCGTCTCCGTGTTTTGCTCGGGAGAGCGCGCCGAGGGCGTCGACCTGATCGGATTAAAATATCCGCTCAATAACGCCGCGCTGACGGATGAGTTTCCGCTCGGCGTCAGCAACGAATTTACGGGCCGGGAAAGCGTCGTCCGCGTGCGCCGCGGCACGCTTGTCGTCCTGACGGACAGCGCCGTACAGCAGAAGAGATGAAAAGGTTACGCAGGCGAATGTGTCCGCCGGAACAAAATTGGTTTCCGGCGGACTTTTTTTGTACCAACGGCCAACACGGCGGTGTTTTTCGGAGAAAAAACGCGCTTTTTTCGTTCAGGTCACATCATGCGCTTGCGAGACAGGCTCGTTTGTGGTATCATATATCCATTCCATCAACAGCGCCGCAGGCGTATGCGCAGAGGAAAAGCGGCGGCGGCGGAGTTGGGAAAAGCCTGCCTGTGGGGGCGATACGCGATACGGTCGATCGGCGGGGTCTGCGCCCTGGAAAAACGATTCGCCGCGGCCTTAGTGAGCCCCCATGACAGACAGACAAACGCGGTTTTATGCCGAAAATCGCGGAATGAAGGGGTAAAGGAGATCATAACGCTATATGGCAAGAGACTATGAAACACGGATCGACGGAGAGATCATGAGCGTCGATTTTGCGGATTTAGAGGCGGCCGCGGCTGCCGGAGATGCGGAAGGCTTCCGCAATCAGGACTGGATGGTGACCGGCCCGTTCGTCGCGCGCACCGAAGGCGCGTTCGAAACCGAGTATCTCTACGAGCGCGAGAAGATTTTACAGATCGACTATCTCGCCGCCGACGGCGGAGAGGCGGATGCTGCGCCTTACCTCGGTCTGCGCGGCCACAACGAATACCTCGGCTGTGAGTCGCCCGTCTGGACAAAGGGCATCCGCAAGTGGAATATGCTCCGCTTCGACCCCGACGACGGCGATTCCGCCTGCGACGAGGCGCTTTATATGACCGAGCAGCGCAACTGCGTGTTCTACGCGGCGGTCTATGTGCGCTGCGCGGGCGCAAAGCGCGCCGTCGTCTGCTATGAAAACTCCGGCTGCCGGCTTTTTCTGAACGGCCGGCTGGTTTCCGATACGCCTTACGGTCGCGTCAAGGGCGTTCCCACGATGGGAAACTTAGTGCCGGTCACGTTTGAGGACGGGCTGAATCTGCTGCTCTTCAAGCTGCGCCCCGGCTATATCTGCGATACGGTTGATCTGTCGATGACCAACTGCTCGATCTATCCGGTCGCCGCGCAGAGCGGCGCGCTCTGCTTGACCTATCCGGCGAGAACCGCGGTTTTTGTCAACCGCGACAGTCAGCCCAAGCAGATCTTCCCGTGCTTTGCCGCGGCGTTTGCCGATCTTGCAGACGGGCGCGTGGAAATCGGTTCTGCGGACGGCGGCGTGCAGACCGTTGCGCTCGGCGCAATGCGCGCCGGGGAATGCCGGCTGGTCCGCGCCGAGATCGACGCGATAGCGGGCGAGACGCCGGCTGTTCCCGTCGCGGTGACGGCCGCGGGCAGCGCGCGCGGCGAAGGCTGCTTCCCCGTGCGGCCGAGCGCCGCTCCGGCCTTCACGGGCACGGAGCTGGCGATGACGAGCTTCCACTTCGACACGACCTACCATCAGGAGCAGCGCGTCTACGCCATGGGCGCGATCTATATTCTGAAAGAAATCCTCCAAGAAATGCGCCGCGACGACCGCTTCAAGGCCATTATCTCCGAGGTGGATTATCTGCACCCGTATTACAGCATTTATCCGGCCGACCGCGAATTTTTGAAGCAGAAATTTATCGACGGCCACGCCGAGTCGGACTGCTTCTACAACCAGCCCAATGAGATGACCTCCGCGCCGGAGGGCATCGTGCGCAACCTCGTGTACGGGCAGCTCTACCACCGCGACGTGCTCGGGCGCATCTGCGACGTGTACAGCCCCGGCGACGTTTTCGGCCACTTCAACCAGATGTCGCAGGTCTCGGCCAAGGGCGGCTGCGGCGGCATATACTGGGGCAAGCACATCTTCGGCTTCCTCCCCGCCTTCCGGCACGTTTCGCCCGACGGCACGACGCTGATTCACCGCCGCGGCGGCATCGGCCGCGGCACCGCCGCCGAGTGGGATCTCTCTGTCTGCGAGGGCGACGGCTCGGCAATGTCGTATGTCCCGGGCTATCCGGTCGACGGCAGCTTGTCGTGGATGGACGAGACGACCCCGACGGCCAGATACGCGATCCCGAGCGAATACCGCCGCGCGCTCGAAGCGGACGAGGCGCGCATTACCGAGGGCGGCGGCCTGTCGCCGTTTGGCGCGACGAGCCGCGACATGTCTCTCTACCACGCCGGCGTCTCGCTGACGCGGACGGATTTCAAACAGGCCAACCGCATGGCCGAAAACCTGCTGATTACCGCCGAAAAGCTCTCGGTTCTCGCGGCCATGAACGGCGCGGAGTATCCGGAACGCGCGCTTGACAAGGCGTGGCGGCAGGTGCTCTGCGGCCAGCACCACGATTCGATCACCGGCACGAACAACGAGGTTTCGTTTGTCGATCTGATGATCCAGTACCGCGAGGCCGTCGAGCTCGCCGCCGATATCTGCGACCGCGCAGCCGCGTATATCGCCTCGCACATCTGCACGGAGAACGGCCGCCGCGCCGTCGTTCTCTTCAACCCGCACGCGTGGGAGCGCACCGAGCATATCGAGCTGACCATAAAAACCGACAAGCCCTTCGCTCGCCTGCGCTTTACGGATACAAAGGGCGCGCCGGTTCCGGCGCAGCCCGTCAGAGAGGAGGAATGCGGCGGCGGCTTTGTGACCGAGCTGCTGCTCCGCGCCACGGTTCCCGCCTGCGGCTATACGGTCTGCTATATCGACGAAAAGCCGACGCTTTCCCTGCCGGGCGCGCTGACGATGCCCGCAGGTCTGCCGGAGCGCGCGGAGGGCGCGGTGATCGAAAACGCGTTTTATAAAATCGCCGTCGATCCGGCGCAGGGCGGCGGTATCGTCTCGATTTACGATAAGGAGGCGAAGCGCGAATTGATCGACGCGGCCGGCGACGGCCCGGCCAACCGCCTCGTCGCGCTCAAAGAGACGCACGACCGCATGGAGACGCAGCACGAATTCTATACGACCGGCCACAAGCTCGCTTCGGACGGGGAACGCGCCGCCGTCGCATGCACGCGCTGCGCCGAATTTGAAACGCTGACAATTCGCTATGACCTCGGCAACGTCGTCCATGTGACGCAGGAGATCACGCTGCGGCGCGGCGACCGCCGCATCGATTTCAAGACGCGGCTCGACGACTACCGCGACGAGGACGATCTGATGACGCTGACCTTCCCGGTGCGCGTCAAGGGCGCCAAGCCCGTTTTTGACGACCGCTTCGCCCCGCAGGTGCGCACGTCTTCGCGGCGCGCCCTCTCGTTCCGCACCCACCAGTTCGCCATGGCCTCGCATTGCGCGGTCTACGCGGCGAACCAATGGCTGGACTACGGCCCGACTGTGACGGTCAGGCTCTCCGAGGGCTTCCGCTCCGGCTCCTTCCAGCTCGGCATGACCCAGCTCATCCGCAGCGCCGACAAGCGGCTGGTTGAGCTCGGCGAGACGCTGCTGACAATACTGACGAAAAAGGCGATCCCCGTCACGCCGTTTGCGGACGGTCGCCAGCCGTGCACGGGTTCGCAGATCGTTCATTTCAACGAGGATCTCTATTCCGACACGCGCATTGTCCTCTGCGTCGACGGTCTTGAAAACGAATATGAAGCCAAGCTCGCCGAACGCTACTCCGCGCCGTACGCGCGGCTCTGCAAGGCGGCGGAGAAAAACGGCGCGGCGGTCATGTATGTGTGCGACGAGGATAACGACTGGGGCAAGCCGGTCGACGTGCTGCTCGTCAAAGCGGCGACATACAAGGCGCTCGCGGCGTGGATCGATAACGTCGCGGCGGCGCTCGCCAAGGGAAGCGCGCTGACGTTTGAGGCGGTTCTGGCCGGAGAACTGGGCGAGGCGGACGATTACGGCGTCGCGCTCATCAACACCGGCAACATCGCGTGCAGCGTCGAAAAGGGCGGCATGCTCAACCTGATGCTGTTCCACACCGCGGAGTTTTACGGCAACGTCGGCAACGCGAACTGCGGCGCCAAGCTCGTTCCGGAGCGGAAATCGCATATCTTTACCTATTCGCTGCTCCCGCATCAGGGCAGCTACCGCGAGGCGCAGCTCTACCGCCGCGCCCTCGAAAAAAACGACCCGCTGTTTGCCGTCACCGAATTCACCCGCGCGGCCGACGCAGCTCTGCCGGAATCGATGAGCCTTGTGAGCGCCGACGACAACGTGATCGTCACGGCGGTCAAGGCCGGCGGCTATCCGTCCGCGTCGATGAAGGGCGTGCCGGGCGGTCTGCTCAAACGCGGCATCGCGCTCCGCTGTTTTGAACACAACGGCTTGGCCGCCGACGCGAAGATCCGCCTCGGCTTTGCGGCCGAGAGCGCGGCGCGCGGCAACCTGCTCGAAGAGGAGCTGACAGCGCTCGGCGTGGAGAACAACACGATCACGCTCCAAATGACGCCGCACGATATCGAGACGGTCGTCATTGCGCCCGCTGCGGCCGCGGTCAGAGAAGGAAAGGCGCAGATCGGCGCGGCGGCGGAAATCACCGAGCCGACCTATATCCGCTCGTGGGAGCACGACCTCGGCACCATGCCGATGGGCTATCTCTCGCTCTGCGCCGTCATCGGCCGCAATCCCAGACAGATTGACGAGCGGCGCTTTGAAATCGAGGTCTCCGTCGCCAACAACCACACCGATATGGAAGCCGGGGGCACGGCGCGGCTTCTTCTGCCGGCGGGCTGGACGGCCGACGCCGAGCGGATCGATTACAGCCTTGCGCCGGGCGCCTGCGCGGTCAGGCGCGTCACGGTCGAGAAGCCGTCGGCCGACGCCAAGGGCATTCTGCGCCTCGAATACGGCCATCTCGGCCAGACCTTTGAGGATATCTTCGAGGTCGGCTATTTCAACCCCGACCTCAACGTCGAGATCGAGGGCGACGCCATCACCGTCACCGTCATCAACGACACCGACGAGCTGCTGCGCGGCGAGCTCGCCATGGCCACGCCGGTCGAAACATGGGGCGGCCTCGGCGGCAAAAACCCGTTCGGCGCCGCTGAAATTTCACCGTATCAGCGGCCGGTGTCCGTGCCCGCGCACAGCCGCCGCGTGTATACATATACCTGCACGGGCGACGTCTCGCTCTCCTTCTGGGCGGTCGCCAAGCTGATGGTCAACGGGAGAATCTACTTCAAGGGCGTGCTGCACCGGCCGGTTCAGCCGCATGTGCTGTGGGCGCACACGTTTGTGGACGAGATCTACCGCGACGGCGGCTCGCTCAGAAAGCTGAACGCGCTGGAATAAGCCGGAACCGGCGGAAGCAGGGAGCTTCCTGTGATTCAAAGGCTGGACGGCAGGCGGGCGGTTGAAAAGACCGGC
>ERZ772860.2224-NODE-2224-length-11536-cov-3.403275_pt1 | contig 11536 bp, 9 predicted proteins | sample MGYA00511342_ERZ772860 | MGnify/ENA primary metagenome ERZ772860 (study PRJEB29015, sample SAMEA2737665) | human gut metagenome | biome: human gut; feature: human-associated habitat; material: faeces | place: China | collected 2012 ... | reverse complement strand
CTTTTTAATTTTTTTGCGGATTACTGATAAATCCACGCGTTGTAGGCCTTTGACAGCGCGGAGAGAAAATCCGTACAGAGAAGATGACAGCGTTGCTCAATCTCGATCAATTGCTTGAACGGTTCGCCGCTGCTTTCCTGTTGCAGGAGCAGCGCGACGGAAGCTTTGACGGAGGCGACCTTCTCGCCCAGTTCGCCGTATGCAAACGGCTCAGTCCGCTTGTCAGGCTCATATCCCGGATGATAACTCTGAATCAGCGCGTCGGCGTCGCTGTCATACAGCGCGAAGATTTCCAAAAGCCGTTCATAGGAGCCGCTCGTCCGCTGATTCGCGGGCACATAGATGCCGGCGTAGCGCTCATACAGCTCGCCCTGCTCCGCGGCGGCCGTTTGGGCGGCCGCGATGGAACCGCCCTGTTCGTAGGCCGAATAGCTCTCGCGCATATCAGACAGACAGACAACGGCCTGAGCGTTATAGGTATCGCGGAGTTCAAAAGCATAGGAGACAAAGCCGGCAAGACAAGCCGCCGACAGAACGGCCGCGACCGTGCAGGCCACGGCGCGCTTTCGCTTGGGCAGGTAGGCAAGCGCGTGCAGGATAGCGGTCGTGGCGACAAAAGCGGCCGTCATAACGATCAGGACGGTAAAGATAATATGATAACGGTAGGAAAAAAACAGAGCAAAAAAGCTCTCTCCGGTTTCGCGGGCCGCGGCGATCGACTGCTTGCACGGGTAATACAGCAGCAAAAACGCGGGCACCCAGAGCGTGGCGGCGGTAAAATGGACGTTGTAAAAGCAGCGGTGCGCAAAAAAAGCCGCGGCCACGCCGGCCACGGCGCAGACGGCGTAGGCGACGTATTCCTTCTGTGGAAAGAGCCGGAAAACCGTCAAAACGGTGAGCAGCAGCAGCGCCATTGCGCCGATGTTGGTAAAGAAATGCTCAAACAGCAAAAAACCGTCCGGCCTTTCGGCGGAGAATTTATAAAATTTGCGGTATTGAAGGCCGAGCTCTTTGGGCGGCTCCATTTTTTTGAGCGCGGCTTTTACCGACGCTTCATCCGTGTCGCCTCCGGTTTCAGCGAGAACCCTTTGCTCGATCTCGCTGATAATATTGCGGTCAATATAGGTGTCGGAGGAGTGCCGGCGAACCTCGCGCAGTACGCGCTTGACATAAAGCCGGAACGCAATCGAATCGATCAACGTATGCCATCCTTTCTTGTGGCGCGGCACGCGGCGAAAGAAAGCCGCCCGCTGGAACCAGACGAATCGCCGCAAAACGGACGCCTTAGCGGATGAATACAGTATCCGCGGGGAACGCTGCCATATAGAGAAGCGAAAGCCGGAAATTCCGCCTTTTTTCGCGCCGGTGCGACTGATTTTTATTATATCACACAAAATAGGTGTAGTCAAATCGGTCGATTTGTGTTATAATATCTTTCAGATATCATATCGCTTTTTTTGGCATTTCAGCCCGCGCGCCGGGAGCCAAAACGAATACGGAACAGGGGAATCGGATACCATTGTCGGAATTGAATCGAAAACGCACGGAAATCTCCGGCGAGCAGATCGCCGGACAGTATACATATATGGAGCGCGTCAGGGATTTTAACCATACCTCCGAAGTGAAGCGCTGCTATGTCGAGACCTATGGCTGCCAGCAAAACGAGGCGGACAGCGAAATTCTGCGCGGGATGGCCGTCGAGATGGGCTATGGGATTTGCGCTTCGCCCGAAGAAGCGGATCTGATCGTTTTCAACACCTGCGCCATCCGCGAGCATGCCGAGCAGCGCGTCTTCGGCAATATCGGAGCGCTGCTGAAATATAAGCGCCGCAAGCCCGGCCTTGTCATCGCGCTCTGCGGCTGCATGGCGGGGGAGGCCCACGTCCGGGAAAAGCTGGAAAAGAGCTTTCCCTATGTCTCGCTGGTATTCAGCACGCACGCGCTCTGGCGGTTTCCGGAGCTTCTGTTTGAAGTGCTTGTGAACGGCCGGCGCGTCTTTGCCGCCGAACCGTCGGATGGGGCCATCGCCGAGGGCTTACCCGTACACAGAGACCGGTCCGTGCGCGGCTGGCTGCCGATCATGTACGGCTGCGACAATTTTTGCAGCTACTGTATCGTCCCGTATGTGCGGGGGCGCGAGCGTTCCCGCCGTCCCGACGAGATTTTGCGTTCGGCGGAAACGCTCATACGGGACGAGGGCTGCCGCGACATCACCCTGCTGGGTCAAAACGTCAACTCTTACGGCAAGGGGCTTGACGAGGCGGTGGATTTTCCGGAATTGCTGCGGCGCGTCGACGCGGTCGACGGCGAATTTTGGATTCGTTTTATGACGAGCCACCCAAAGGACGCCAATGAGCGCCTTTTTGCGGCGATGGCCGAATGCGATAATGTCGCGCACCACCTGCACCTTCCGTTCCAATCCGGTTCTGATACCATTCTGCGGCGGATGAACCGCGGCTATACCGCCGCGCATTACCGGGAGCTGATCGCGATGGCGCGGCGCTATATGCCCGACCTCGTGGTGACCAGCGACGTCATCGTCGGCTTTCCGGGCGAAACGGAGGCGGATTTTGAGGATACGCTGCGCCTCGTGCGGGAGCTGCGCTTCGACGCGCTCTTTACCTTTTTGTTTTCGCCCCGCCGCGGTACGCGCGCGGCTGAAATGGAGGATACGGCCTCAAAGGAGGACAAGGACAGACGTTTTCAGACGCTTGTCGACACACAGAACGCGATCTCCAAAGAAATCCACAGCGCTTACATCGGCAAAACGCTCCGCGCGCTGATCGACGGCAAGGCGGAAAATAAACCGGAGGGGTATCTCTCAGCGCGGACCTCGGGCGGCCGCCTCGTCGTTTTTCCCGGGGATGAGAGGCTGATCGGCCGCTTTGCAGACGTCAGAATCACCGGCGCGACGACATGGTCGCTTTCGGGCGAGCTGTGCGCCGGAGAATGACGGGCAAGCTGTTTTTTTCAGCGGAATGATAGAAATTTGTTAGAAAGATCAGGCAGGAGAGGAAATCGATATGGGTCAGTATTCGCCCGCCATGCGCCAATATCTGGAAATTAAGAAGCAGAACAGCGACGCGTTCCTGTTCTACCGCATGGGCGATTTTTACGAAATGTTTTTCGACGACGCCATCAACGCGTCGAAGCTTTTGGACATCACCCTTACGGGCAAGGACTGCGGCATGGACGAGCGCGCGCCGATGTGCGGCGTGCCGTATCACAGCGCCGAGGCCTATATTAACCGTTTGATCTCGATGGGCTATAAGGTTGCCGTCTGTGAACAACTCGAAGACCCGTCCAAGGCCAAGGGCATTGTCAGCCGCGGCGTCGTCCGCCGCATTACGCCGGGGACGATTGTGGACACCGATATGCTCGAAGGCAGCAAGAACAATTTTATCGCCTCGCTGTATCGGGATGAAACCGCCGAGGATGCGCCGGTCGGCCTCTGCTTTGCCGACATCTCTTCCGGAACGCTGAAAGCGACGGTCATCGACGGCGAGGCCAAAATGAAAAAGCTGATCGGCGAGCTTTCCGCCATCCGCCCGAGCGAGATCATTATCTGCGGCGATCTCGGCGCGCGCGACGAGCTGGCCGCCTTTATCGGCGAGCATAACATCTTCCGGCACATCATTCAGGAACGGCTGACCACCGACATCTGCGCCGTCAAGCTCTTGGAGCAGACCGGCCGCAAAACGCCGGACGAATTGAAAGCCGCTGAAACCGAAGAAATCGTCTTTGCGGCCGGTTATCTGCTCAGCTATCTGGAAAATACGGTGATGTGTCATCTCGGCCATATGAACGAGCTTGTCGTCTATCAGACGGCGAAGTTTATGGCGCTGCCGTGGGAGACGCGCTATTCGCTCGAGCTGACCGAGACGATGATTCATAAGGAGCGCAAGGGCAGCCTGCTCGGCGTCATCGACCGCACCAAAAGCGCGATGGGCGGCCGGCTGCTGCGGACGTGGATTGAGCAGCCGCTCTATTCCATCGCCGAAATCACGCGCCGGCAAAACGCCGTCGCGGAGCTATTCGCCGATACGGTCGCGCGCGGCGAGCTGGCGCGTCAGCTCGGCGAAATCTACGACGCGGAAAGGCTCATGGGCAGCATCATGTACGGTAGCGCCAACGCCAAAACGCTGCTGTCGCTCGGAAGGACGCTGGAAAAGTTTCCCGATATCCGGAAGCTGCTGGAAGGGCGCCAGAGCGAGGAATTAAAAACGCTGTACGCCGATATCGATCCGCTGGAAGATATCCGCGCTCTGATCTCCTCCGCCGTCGTCGACGACCCGCCGTTTACAGTGCGCGAGGGCAAGATGATCCGGCGCGGTTACAATAAAGAGCTCGACGATCTGATCTATATCTCCGCCAACGGGCGCGAGCTTGTCACTCAATACGAACAGGCCGAGCGGGAGAGAACCGGTTTAAAATCGCTGAAAGTCGGCTATAACCGCGTCTTCGGCTATTATATCGAGGTGTCGAAGCTGTATTCCGAGCAGATCCCGCCGGAATACGTCAGAAAACAGACGGTATCGAACTGCGAGCGCTATATCACCTCGGCGCTCAAAGAGCTGGAAACGACGATCCTGCAAGCCGACGACCGCATCTGCTCCTTGGAATATGAGCTGTTCTGCGCCCTGCGCGACAAAGTCAAGGCGGAAAGCGCGCGGATCATGCGCTCCGCCGCCGCAGTCGCCCGGCTGGACGCCTATTTGTCGATGGCCGAAACGGCGGCGCTGAACAACTATACGCGGCCGGACGTCGATCTCTCCGGCGAAATTCAAATCAAAGACGGCCGCCACCCCGTCGTCGAAACGCTCTGCAAGGATACGGTGTTCGTGCCCAACGACACGGCGCTCGACTGCCAGAATAACCGGCTTGCGATCATCACCGGCCCGAATATGGCGGGCAAATCCACCTATATGCGTCAGGTCGCGCTGATCGTTATCCTCGCGCACATCGGCAGCTTTGTGCCGGCCGCTTCGGCGCGAATCGGGCTCGTCGATAAGATTTTTACGCGAATCGGCGCCTCTGACGAGCTGGCGGCGGGCAAATCGACGTTTATGGTCGAGATGAGCGAGACCGCCGCGATCTTGAGCTCCGCGACAAAAAACAGCCTGCTGATTTTCGACGAGATCGGACGCGGCACCTCGACGTTTGACGGTATGTCGATTGCGCGCGCGGTGTTGGAATATGTCGCCAACCCGAAATATCTCGGGGCCAAGACGCTGTTTGCGACCCATTATCACGAACTGACGACGCTGGAAAACCAGGTATCCGGCGTCAGAAATTACCAGATCTCCGCGAAAAAACGCGGCGATGAGATCCTTTTTTTGCGAAAGATTATCCCGGGCGGCGCCGACGACAGCTACGGCATCGAGGTGGGTCAGCTGGCCGGGCTGCCGAAGCAGGTCATTCGGCGCGCAAAGGATATTCTCGCCGAGCTGGAAGCGGGCGGCGCCGTCTCCGCTCCGGCCGCTTCGAGAAAGAAAAGCGTCGGGCAGAATGAAGCGTCCTTACAGGATTCGCTCGACGCCGACAAAAAAAAGGAGTTCATGCTGCGGCTCTCCGACTTACAGGTCGAAACGATGACGCCGCTTGAAGCGCTCAACGTCCTTTTTAAAGCCGCTAAGGACGCGCGCGAGCTGATCGACTGAACCGCCGGTGGATAGCGGGCCCGGCCGAAACGAAAGAACGGAACGTAATATGCAGAAAATCCATAAGCTGTCAAAGCACATGGCGAACCTGATCGCCGCCGGCGAGGTTGTGGAGCGGCCGGCCTCCGTCGTCAAGGAGCTGATTGAAAATTCCATTGACGCGGGCGCTTCCGTCGTGACCGTAGAGATTACAGGCGGCGGCATCGCCTCCATTTCCGTAACCGATAACGGTTCGGGCATTCCGCGCGACGACGTGGAGACGGCGTTTCTCCGCCATGCGACGAGCAAGCTCCGGACGGAGGAAGATTTGTCCAAAATCGAAACGATGGGCTTTCGGGGCGAAGCGCTCGCCGCCATTGCCGCTGTCAGCCATGTCACGATGCTGACGAAGACGGCGGACGCACCGGTCGGCACGCGCATTGTCCTCGACGGAGGCGCGGTCGCCGATCTGGCGGACGCCGGCTGCCCGAACGGCACGAAAATTACGGTCGCCGATCTGTTTTTCAACACGCCGGCGCGGCATAAATTTCTCAAAAAGGACAGCACCGAGGCCGCTTATGTGCAGACGGTCTGCCAGCGGGCGGCGATGGCGCACCCGAACCTCTCCGTGAAACTGATCAAAGACGGCGCCGTCGAGCTGCATACGCCCGGCGACGGCAGCCTGTATACGGTTCTGTACTGTCTTTACGGCCGCGATACGGCGCTCGCACTGACCGAGGTCAATGATTCGAGAGAACCGGTCTCTGTCCGCGGCTATGTCTCGCAGCCGACGCTGACGCGCGCCTCGCGCACCATGCAGTTTTTCTTTGTCAACGGCCGGCCTGTGAAAAACGGTACGATTCAGGCGGCCCTCGAAGAAGCTTTCCGCGGCAAAATTGTCGCGGGGAAATTCCCGTGCGCGTTTCTCAATGTCATGCTGCCGGCCGATATGGTCGACGTAAACGTCCATCCCGCTAAGACCGAGGTCAAATTTTCCGCAGAAAAGCGCGTGTTTGAAGCCGTCTATTACGGCGTAAAAGCAGCGCTTGAACCGGCCCCGGCCGCCGTCAAGCCCGCGCCGGAACCGACTTTGGAACCACCGCGGCCCCTCGCGCCGGCCACTGAGCAGACCTCTCTGCCTGTGACGGGCGATGGCACGGGGGAAGTGCATTTCGTTTACAAAAAGCACATGAATTCTACATTCGCGCATGATATAATGAATGATAAGGAAACGGAACGGCGCGGCGGAAAGACGCTGCTGCGGGATTCGTTTGCGAACGAGGAAACGGCCGTACCGTCCGAACCTCCGGCGCAATCTGTTCCCGAATCCCTGCCGCCTACCGAACGGGAGCCGCTGACGAAGCTGCCGGAACAGAGCGGGACTTTCTTCCCGAGGCCGGTTCCGCCGCCTTCTATTCCGCAATCTGCGCCAAACGCGGCGGAGCAGCCGACCGAGCAGCCGGACGGGGACAAGCCGGAGGATTACCGGTTGGTCGGAGAGCTGTTCGGCGTCTATATATTGGCCGAGACAGCGGACAAGCTCCTGATGATCGATAAACACGCCGCGCATGAACGCATTCGTTTTAACGAGCTGCTCCGGCATACCGACGCGATACCGGCGCAGACCGTGCTGGACGCGCCTGTGATCACGATGCCGCCCGAGGAAAAGGAACTTTTGCTCGCGCATACAGCCGCTCTGAGCGGGCTCGGCTTCGTCATCGAAGACTTCGGCGGCTCTTCTCTGGTCGTCCGCGCTCTGCCCGCCGTCTATGAACCGGCCGAGGCGGGGGAGGCGCTTTCCGAGCTGGCGCGCGGGCTGGCTGTCCGCGGCGCCACACAGGATGAAAAGCGGGAAAAAATTCTGCGCATGATCGCCTGCAAATCGGCCGTGCGTTCCGGCGACCATTCTCAGCCGGAAGAGCTGCGCCGCCTTGTCGACCGTGTGCTCACTGATGAGAGCGTCCGCTTTTGCCCGCACGGCCGGCCGGTGCTCGCGGTGATTACCAAGAAGGAACTGGAAAAACGTTTCCAGAGAATCGTATGAATATCCGGACAAACCCAGACCGGTTGCTTTTTATCGCCGGGCCGACCGCCTCTGGTAAATCGGCGCTGGCCGTATACCTGGCCGAACGCTTTGACGGAGAAGTTGTTTCCGCCGATTCGATGCAGATCTATCAGAATATGCGCATCGGAACCGCCGCGCCGACGGAGGCGGAAAAGAGAGGCGTCCCGCATCATATGCTCGGCATCGTCGCGCCGACAGAGCCGTTTTCCGTAGAGCTGTATAGAAATCGAGCGCTTCCGATTATCCGAGACATCCTCGCGCGCGGGAAAACCGCCGTCGTAGCCGGCGGTACCGGGCTTTATTTTGATTCTCTTTTATTGAATGAAGCCTATGCGCCCGTCGAGCCGGATCACGCCTATCGCTCCGAGCTGTACGCTTTGGCCGACCGGGAAGGGAACGAAGCGGTCTACCGTTTGCTCGCGGCTTCCGACCCGCAGACAGCGGACAAGCTTCATCCAAACAACCTGAAACGCGTTGTCCGCGCGCTGGAAGTGCTTCGCTTGACGGGAATGTCGATCACGGAACATGACCGGCGATCCCAAATGGGCGCTCCGGCGTTTTATCCCCTTAAAATCGGCCTGAATATTGAGCCGAGAGAACTGCTGTATGCGAGAATCAATGCGCGGGTCGACCGGATGCTCGCGCAGGGGCTTCTGGACGAGACGGCCGCGCTGCTGGCGGCCGGGGTATCGGAGGATGCGACCGCCATGCAGGCGATCGGCTACAAGGAGCTGGTTCCCGTGCTGCGCGGGGAGGCCGGTTTGGATGAAGCGGTTGAGCAAATCAAGCAGCGGAGCCGGAATTACGCCAAGCGACAGCTCACATGGTTTCGACGCGACGATCAGATCCGATGGTTCGCGCATACGGAAGAGCAGAGCTTTGAAAAGACAGCTGAGGAAGCCGCCCGGTATATACAAGACAAAATTTAAGATGGAGGTATGGGAAATGCAAAAACACAATATTCAGGATACGTTTTTGAATCAGGCGCGCAGAGACAAAATTTTGGTGACGATCTTTTTGGTCAACGGCTTCCAGTTCAAGGGCGTTGTGCGGTGTTTTGATAATTTTACAGTGGTTTTAGACGTAGAAGGCCGTCAGAGGCTTGTTTATAAGCACGCGATCTCTACGATCGTTCCGGACAAATTTATTGACATTTTCATCGAAGACGAAGTTGAATAACGAGGGAGAGACAAATGCCAAGAGGCAGTAAAAATGGGTATCGCATCTCGTGATTTCCGCCGCCGCCCTGCTCCTTGCGGTCGTGCTGGGCTATGCGATTTATATGGTCGTCATATCCAACCGCGCCGCGTTGATCACCGCGACGGTTGAATACGCTTCGGTGGACGACGGGATCGCCGCCGACGGCGTGATTATCCGCGATGAAGAACTGATTTTTAAACAGCCCGGCAGAGTATATGCGCCTGTGCTTGTCAGCGGCGAGCGGGTCAGCGCCGGAAACAGCATCGCCATGAGCTTTTCTTCGCAGGCCAATCTGGCACAGTACCGCGCGCTGACCGACGCTAAAAACCGGTTGAAACTCTATGAGGAGCTGGCGCAGACAGAGGAGACGCCTTCCGCTCTTCCGGCGATGAATCACGCGATTTTCAACGCGCTGCGGACATGCGCGGCATTTTCAGACGGCGGGTTATATACGACCGAAGCGTCGAATGCCTTTGCCTCGCTTGAATCGGCTGTTTTAAAACGCGATTTGGCGCTGGCCGGCGATATTGACCTTTCCGGCACCATCAGCGAATTGAAGGCGACGATCTCCGAGCTGGACGCCGCGCTCGCAAACGACATGCAGTCCCTGACGACGGAGCTGGCTGGTTATTATGTACAGACGGCGGACGGCTATGAACAGCTGTTGACCGTCGCATCGATCGACGATATGACCGTCGCCAGCCTGCGGGACAAGCTGGAATTCCCGGCCTCTGCAATTTCTTCCGACACGGTTCTCGGAAAAATCGTCCGCGGCTATACATGGTATACCGCGATGATCCTGACAGGAGACGAGGCGCGTCTCCTGTCCGACGGCAAGACCTATCCAATGACGGTGGCGGGGGACCGCGTAGAGACGCAGATTGTGAAGATGGAAACAGACGGGGACAGCGGAGCGGTGTTGGTCGTATTTCGCTGCTACGTGCCGCTTTCCGATATGGCTTCGGAACGCGAACAAAAATGCACGGTGATCCTCGGCTCCTATTCCGGCTTCAAAATCCCGCTCGACGGGCTGCGGGTTCTCGACGGAAAACCGGGCGTATTTGTTCTGGAAGGGGCAAAGGCTGTTTTCAAGCCTGTCGAGATCCTTTTCACAGGCGACAGCTACTATATTGTCGAAGCCAACAGCACGGATACCAACCAGTTGTTCTTATACGATGAGATCATTTTAGGCAGAAACGATTTATACGACGGAAAAATCGTCAAGTAAAATTTTGGCAACGCAATTTTTTTCACGATGGTGTTGACTTTTCCCGCTATATTGAAGATAATATATAGTAAGAGAATTTGAGGAGGCAACTGACAATGGGCTTGATCGATAAAATAAAGAAATGGACCGACGCCGACGACTATGAGGATGAGGACGAATTCGAAGAATACATACCGCAGAGCTCTCATCAGGAACAGCGCACGGCTCCGATCGGAACCGGCAATACGACGACGTATGACCAGCCGTCGCCGATGCCGTACAGCCGTGGCAACAAGGTCGTAAATATTAACGCTACGGCGCAGCTGCAAGTCGTGCTTGTGAAACCCGACAAATTTGAAAACGCAGCGGAGATCGCCGATCATTTGAAGGACAAGCGTACGGTCGTGATCAATCTCGAACAGACCAACAAGGAAATTGCGCGCCGTCTGCTTGACTTTTTGAGCGGCGTCGCCTATGCTTATCAAGGCAAATTCCAAAAAATCGCCAACAGCACATTTCTGATTACCCCATATAACGTCGGAATCATGGGTGATATCATTGACGAACTCGAATCCAATGGGCTGTATTTTTGAGGTTCGATAGGGAGGCGCGGATTTGACTGCGATCGTTCGAGCGGCTGCATTGTCTCTGATAGAGCTGATCTCGCTGCTTTTATTTGTCAGGGCGATACTGTCGTGGTTTACAGGCATCAGCGGAGGCCGGCTGTATGAGATCCTCTGTTTTCTAACGGAACCGATTCTAATGCCCTTTCGCATTCTTTTCGACAAGTTGGGTATCGGACGGAATTTCCCGCTCGATTTGTCTTTCCTCGCGACCATCCTCACCCTGCAACTACTGACGGTGCTGCTTTGACGGGCCGACCGCTATCGAAAGGGATGGACAGATACGATATGAGTGATACAAAATCAGATGCATTTTTTGATAAAACCGTCTTCGGCGGCTATGACCCGGAACAGGTAGACGAGTTTGTCGGCGAAGCGCGAAAGCTGCTGGCCGGGCTCAAAAAGGAAAACGAGGTCTTAAAGCAGAAGCTGAAAATTCTCGCTGACAAAATTGAAGAGTACCGCGCGGAGGAGCTCGCCGCCGCGCCCCACCACCTGATCGACGTGGCGCAGCCGGAGGAGGGCTGGAGCGTTTCCCGCTGGACGGAGGCCGCGGACGCCGCCTGCCGGGACATCCTTGCGCGCGGGAAGCGGCCCATCGTCGTCGGCGGCACGGGGCTCTACATCGACTCGCTGGTGCAGGGGCGCGACTTCGCCGCGCGGGAGGAGAGCGGCGAGTGCCGCCGCGAGCTGGAGGAGCGCTATGAGGAGATCGGCGGCGAGGCCATGCTCCGCGAGCTCGCCCAGCTGGACCCCGAGCGGGCCGCAAAGCTGCACGCGCGCGACAAAAAGCGCGTCGTGC